>JAEEGH010022552.1_pt1 | contig 12894 bp, 9 predicted proteins | sample 9134181 | NCBI WGS metagenome assembly JAEEGH01 (sample SAMN16246544, study PRJNA631951) | gut metagenome | biome: gut microbiome; feature: rumen; material: DP-attached | host: Bos | place: Iran: Karaj | collected 2018-10 | reverse complement strand
GATGGCACAACTCACTTGGTATTGGACACCCAACAAACGCACCGAGTTCAACACTTCGTTCTATTTCTTCGGTGGCAAGGCCGGTCAGACCAGCCTCGAATGGGGTGAGGCTCCCGACCCACGTCCCGACTATTACAAGAACCTGCCGAGTTATTACATGACCAATGCGCATAGTACCGCGGAAATCGAGGCTCAGATTGAAGCTTGGCGCAACCGCGACCCGAAAGTTACCCAAATCGATTGGGACGGCCTTTACAACGCCAACCGCAACCACCTTTTCACCGTTTATGATGCCAACGGACAGGAAGGCAACACCATTACAGGCAACGCCTCCAAGTACATCCTCGCTGAACGTCACTACGACAAAATGCAGACAGGTAACGCTTCATATTTCAAGCACGAGTTTTCACCTAACCTTATCATGACTGGCGGCTTCTCGGCACTCGTTTCTCGTACTCACTATTATGAAAATGTGAACGATCTTTTAGGTGGTGACTATTACTTCGATATTAATAAGTATGCCGAGAGCCTCGAAAGTGACGAGTGCCAGACCAACCTGTTCAACCCTAACCACGTAGCCAAGGTTGGCGATATTATTGGATACAACTACTACGCTAACCGTAACTATGGTCGCATTTGGGACCAAATAGACTGGCTCGTCGGCAACTTCGACCTTTATCTGGGCTTCCAGGTTGCATTCACGCAGATCTGGCGTGAAGGTCTTTGGAAAAGCGGCTCCTTTGCCGATAACTCCTACGGTAAGGACGAGATGCACAACTTCTTGGACCCGAGCGTTAAGGCTGGCGTGACCTACGCCATCAACGGTCGTAACCACATTGTGGCCAACATGGCTTATATGTTTCAAGCTCCCCAGTTCCGTGACATCTACGTGTCGCCACGTACCCGCCAAACAGTTGTGGGAAGTAACCCAAAGAGTGAGCGCATCAATGCCTTCGACTTGAGCTATCTGTACCGCTCACCTGAGTTCAAGTTGCGTCTGACAGGTTATTACTACACCTATCAAAACCTCATCTGGAACCGCAGTTTCTATTGTGAAAACGTGTTCCAGAACACCACCACCAGCGCCAACTCCTACACCAGCGAGTTTATCAATTTCATCATGACCGACATCAACCAGAAGAGCCTTGGCGTGGAATTGGGTGCGGAATGGAATGTCACCCCGACCGTCACTTTGCAGGCCGCTGCCGCCAATGGCATCCATGTGTATCGTAACAACCCGATCTTCTCGGTTTACGATGACAACAATACTATGGCTTACATTGAAAATAGCATTGCTTACTTGAAAGACTATCACGTCTCAACAGGTCCCGAGTCGGTGGCGTCCTTGGGCATCAAATACAACTCACCGAAATACTGGTGGGTGAGCCTCAACGCCAACTATCTCGCTAATATGTACTTCGATGTGAACCCATATAACCACACCGAAGAGGGTATGTTGCACTACGCCCAGGGCGACATTCGCATCGATGACGTGCTGACCCAGACCCCGATGAAGCCTGCCTTCACGCTCGACTTCTACGGCGGTTTCTCGAAGCGTTACAAAGGGTATTATTTCCTGGTGAACGTGAGCGTCAACAACCTGCTCAACAACAAGAGCACCATCCTCTACGGATACGAGCAATTGCGCTTCAACGCCAACAACCCCGAAATGTTCCCCGAGAAGTATTCGTATATGTACGGAATCAATTATTACATCAGTTTGACAGTTAGGAAGTAGCTTCTGGCCTTTGGCCTCTGGCTTCTGGCAACTTTCGCATGCTGTAAACACCCACTGCGTTAAAGTTGCCAATGGCCAGCAGCCAGCAGCCAGTAGCAAAAAATAGAAATCAACAAATAAACACCAAATACAATGAAAAACAAATTATTTAACGCATTCCTCCTCCTTGCCATGGTGGGCCTGATGTTCACCGCTTGCAAGAAAGAGTATCCCGAGCCGCCTATCCAAGACCTGCCGGTAGGCGTGGTTTACACCATCGACGAAATCCTCGCCATGGAATCGGGCACCGTGTTTAACTACGACGCTTCGGTGTATGGCATCATCACGGCTGACGAGCAGTCGGGCAACCTTTACAAGGCCGCCTTCATGCAAGACCGTGCCACGGGTGCCGCCATCGAGCTTTACCTCAACGCTGTCAGCGGCGTGCGCATCGGCGACTCCGTCCGCATCTACCTGAAGGACGTCACCTATTCGATGTACAACAACCTGCCTCAGCTGAACAACTTCGAGGCCGACGGCCACATCATCATCCTGGCCAACAACAAGCCCATCGAGCCTACGCTGACCACTATCGCCAACATCAACGCGGGTCAGCACCTCGCTGGCCTGGTGCGTTTGGAGAACGTGATGTTCACTGAGCAGAACACCTTCTCCGAGCCTTCGACCTACGGCAACCGCACCTTGGTCGACCCGACCGACTATTCACAGACCGTCATCGTGCGCACGAGCAACTACGCCAACTTCGCCCTCGACTCGCTGCCGCAGGGCACGGGTAACCTGGTCGCCATCGCCTCGGTGTACAACAGCACCTGGCAGCTATACATCCGCTCGGCCAGCGAACTTGAATTCGAAGGCTACACGCCTGGTGGCGATGCCGACCTGCCGTACTATCAGGACTTCTCGTCGTCGTTCGGCACCTATACGACCTACGACGTGATGGGTGCCCAGTCGTGGGAGATCGACTATAACACCGCCAAGATGGCCGGTTTTGTCAACTACATCAACTATGCCAACGAGGACTGGCTGATCTCGAAGCGCTTCTCCTTGGAGAATGTTTCGGAAGCCAGCATGACGATGACCTACATCGCCCGCTACTTCAATGATTTGGACAGCGATATCACCGTTCAGGTTTCCTCCGACTACACGGGTGGTGACCCGACCTTGGCTACATGGGAGCAAGCTCCCGCTTCGTGGACCTCGGGTAGTGATTGGAGCAATTTTGCTACCACCACACTTGACCTATCGCAATTTGTTGGACAGAAGGTCACCGTGGCCGTGAAATATGTGTCTACCGACGAAAAGGCCGGCACCATCGAGGTGCAGAGCATCCTCATCCAAGAGGGCACTGGCCCGACCCCGCCTCCCGACCCGGGCACTGGCGGCGAAGTGCAGAGCATGCCTTATTGCCAGAGCTTCGCTTCCGAGTTTGGTACTTATATGACATACGATGTGTTGGGAGCTCAATATTGGGTGATTGACCGCAATACTGCTAAGATGACGGGCTATAGTGGTGCTTCTTATGCCAATGAGGATTGGCTTATCTCTTCGCCTGTGGCTATTACGGGAGTGAGTGAAGCCAAGGCTTCGGTTGTATATGTTGCACAATACCAAAGCAGTAACACAGAAGATGTTACTTTGCAGGTGTCCACGGATTATGTATATGGCGACAATCCGACTACGGCCACATGGACGCAGTTGCCAGCCTCTTATCCGAACACTTCCAACTGGACAGACTTTAGGACTGTGGAGACCAGCCTGAATGAGTACATCGGACAGACTGTAACTGTGGCTATTAAGTACGTCTCTGATGATAGTCAATCGAGGACAATTGAGATTCAGAGCATTTGCATTGAAGAAGGCACTGGGCCCACACCTCCTCCTGGACCAGGCACTGTTGAAGGTGATGGCTCTCGCGAGAATCCTTACACCGCCAATGACATTATCTTGATGGGAATTGAGACCTCGGACGGCAACAAGTATTGGGTGAAAGACTATATAGTCGGTGTGATAGACGGAAGCTATGTGTATCAGTTCACTTCTTCGACCGATGTCAACACCAATATCATTCTGTCGTCTAACCAGAATGCCAGCAGTGATAGCGAGTGCATCCCGGTTCAGTTGCCTGCTGGAGAGATTCGTACAGGTTTGAATTTAGCCGACAATCCTGGTAATTTAGGTCAAGAGGTGCTGCTGTATGGTACTCTTGAGAAGTACTTCAGAGTGCCTGGTGTGAAGAATGTGACTTATGCTGAAATCAATGGCAACGGAATTGGTACGGATCCTGGTGATACTCCCACGCCTCCTATTCCTGGAACAGGCATTTTCTCAGAAACCTTTGCGAATGGCCAGGGTGATTTTGTTATCAAAGATGTTTCAATGCCAAGCGGATTGACTTATGTATGGTCGCATGTCTCGAACTATAAGTGCATGAAAGCCAATGCTTACTACAACGGCGCAAAAGCCGCTGAAAGTTGGCTGGTCTCTCCCACCATTGATTTAACAAATGTCTCTTCAGCTACTTTGACCTTTGATCATGCGGCCAACTTCGCATCTCCTCAAGGCTATTTCTTTGTGATGGTCTCTACTGATTATACAGGAGATGTTACTACGGCCAGTTGGACGGAATTGGAGGTCAACGTATGGCCGGACTATAATTCCAACTGGGCTTTTGTGACTGCGACTGTGGATTTGAGCGGCTATGTCGGACAAAATGTGACCATTGCATTCAAATACACCAGTACTGATGACCATTGTGGTGCATGGGAAGTGAAGAACTTCGTGGTGGAAGAATAAGCGAGACGATTGTCTATCAAAAGCCTGCTACTCCCCCTGCCCCCTCAGGGATGGGAAAGTGGCAGGCTTTTTTTATGCTCTCTTGCACCGATATGCAATTTTACACTATCTTTGCACGTTGAACGGAAAACGCATTTGGTATGTCAGAGAATTTGGTCATCATCCCCACCTATAAGGAGAAAGAGAACATCGAGAAGATCATCCGCTATGTCTTCAACCTGCCCATGGCATTCGATATCTTGATCATTGACGACAACAGCCCCGACGGTACCGCCGACATCGTGAAGTCGCTGATGACGGAGTTTGCCGACAGGCTGCACCTCTTGGAGCGCCCAGGCAAGTTGGGTCTCGGAACGGCCTACATCATGGGCTTCAAGTGGGCTTTGGAGCGCGACTACCAGTATGTCTTTGAGATGGATGCCGACTTCTCGCACAACCCTGATGACTTGGCACGTCTCCACGACGCTTGCGCTGAGGGGGCTGACCTTTCGGTGGGCTCGCGCTACAAGACGGGCGTCAACGTGGTGAACTGGCCCATGGGCCGCGTGCTGATGTCATATTATGCCTCGGCATACGTGCGTTTCGTCACCCGTATGAAGGTGCGCGACACCACGGCAGGCTTCGTGTGCTACACACGCAAGGTGCTCGAGACCATCGACTTCGACAGGGTCAAGTTCGTGGGCTATGCCTTCCAGATCGAGATGAAATACACCGCCTGGAAGCTCGGCTTCAAGATAGAGGAGGTGCCCATCATCTTCACCGACCGCCGAGAGGGACAGTCGAAGATGAGCAAGGGTATCTTCCGCGAGGCCGTGTTTGGCGTCGTCAACCTGCGCTTGAGAGGTATGTTCGGAAAAATCAAACCAAGGAAGACGGCATGAACTACATCATAAAAAATGCGACACTTGTCAACGAAGGCCAGACCTTTGTGGCAAGTGTTTTTGTTTCGGATGGCAAGATTGCGATAATAGTGCGATCAGGGGAGGGCGGCCCTTCGACAGGCTCAGGGACCTTAGATTCTTCAGCCCAAGTCATTGATGCTACTGGCAAATATCTCATCCCCGGCATCATCGACGAGCATGTGCATTTCCGTGAGCCAGGCCTGACGCACAAGGCCGACATTTACACCGAGAGCCGCGCTGCCGTGGCAGGTGGCGTGACCTCGTTCATGGACATGCCCAACACGGTGCCCCAAACCACGACACAGGAACTGCTCCAACAAAAGTTCGACCTCGCCGCCGAGAAGTCCTTGGCCAACTATTCCTTCTATCTCGGTGCCACCAACGACAACCTTGACGAAATCATCAAGACCGACCCGAAGCAGGTGTGTGGCATCAAGCTCTTCATGGGTAGCAGCACAGGCAATATGCTGGTAGACAAGAACGAGGTCTTGGTGCGCCTGTTCCGTGAGTCACCCTGCTTGATCGCTGCGCATTGCGAGGACGAACAGACCATCCATGAAAACACGGTGTGTTGCAAAGACCTCGCGGCAAAAGGAGAGGTCGTCGTCGATGCGAGCATCCATCCTTTCATCCGCACATCGGAGGCTTGCTACAAGTCGTCATCAAAGGCCGTCGATATGGCGGAGAAGTTCGGCGCCCGTCTGCATGTGATGCACATCTCCACCCAAAAGGAATTGTCACTGTTTAGAAATGATATCCCTTTGAAAGATAAGAAGATTACCGCAGAGACCTGCCCGCATTACCTTTGGTTTGATGACCACGATTATGAGGCAAAGAGTTTCGCCATTAAGTGCAACCCTGCCATCAAGTCGCACCGCGACCGTGAAGCCTTGCTGCAAGCCATTCGCGAGGGCCGCATCGACACCATCGGCACCGACCATGCGCCGCATTTGCGCGAGGAGAAGTTCACAGGCGATTACTTCACCAGCAAGTCGGGTTTCCCGTCAATACAGCGTTCGCTTGAGGTGATGGCTAAGGTCTTGCCCGACGAACTGCCGCGCCTGGTGCAGCTGATGTGCCACAACCCCGCCGTTTTGTACCAAATCGACCGTCGTGGCTTCATCCGCGAGGGCTATCATGCCGACTTGGCCTTGGTCGACATGAATGTGCCCCATGTGGTTTCCGATAATGGCGAGTATGACAAATGCGGCTGGTCGCCTTACGAGGGCATGGAGTCGTGTTGCCGCGTGACCCATACCTTTGTGAACGGAAACTTGGTGTTCGAGAACGGCGTTTTCCATGAAGAAAACAAGGGTGAAAGACTTATGTTTAACCGATAGAATGATTCAACCATGAAAAAGATATTCCTGATTTTGACCTCTATGTTGCTGTTGGCATCATGTTCTGGCCAGCTGACCGAAAAGGTGGAGGTGAAGTACCCCAACGGCCAGGCCCAGGTCGTGCGCTATTATGACCGAAAGGATCGATGCGTGAAGGAGACCGAATACTACGCCTCTGGTCAAGTGAAGATGGAAGGCGGCATGAAGAACGGCAAGATGGAAGGGGAGTGGACCTCTTACTTCCCTGACGGCCGTGTGCAGAGCCACGGATTCTTCACGGATGGCAAGCGCACGGGTGCCGCCGAAGTGTATTACTCCAACGGCAACAAATACGAAGAGGGCTACTATAAGAAAGGCAAGCACGTCGGGAAATGGAAGTTCTACGACGAGCTAGGCAACCTAGTCAGGGAAGTCGATTACGGAGAAGGCGAGTGATGGCTTTGGTGCTGCCGATGCGGCACGTTTATTCTCCGCACTGTACGGGCTTGTTTCCCCAAGAGTAAAGATTGATACCGAAAGTGAACTCGGCGTAGTCGATGACAGCCTCATGCACTTTCATGAACGACCCGACGAACATGTTGTGGTCTTTACCCAAGTAATACTTGAATCCCAGGCGACCGTAAAAGGTGCGGTAGCAGGGCGGCAGGTAGGTGTCCTCGAAGTTGCTCTCCGACGACTCGGACAGTCCCCAGGTCTTCTTCTGGTCGGTGCCGTAGTAGATGCCGTGCCATAGATAGTAGGCGCCGCCGAGGCAGAATGCGAATCTGTTGTAGTTGATCTCGAACATGGCGGAGGGCGCGAGGTGCAATCCGCGGGCGAAGCTGTATTCCATCAGCGGGATGGGGTCGTCGCCGGTGAAGTACTCATGTCCGTCGCCATACATCTGATGGGCTTTCTCGTACATGCGCTTGGTCTCACCCGTCCAGCCGAAGTCCAAGGCCACGTCGTAGCTGAACCTAGGGTGGAAGCGGCGGTGCACCCCCAGTTGGATGACGTCGGCGAAGTAATAGGGACGCTCCACAGGCAGGTCGCTAACCATGGTGCCGTCGGCGGTTTGGTAGCTCCGCATCCATTCGTTGGTCTGCAAGAGGCCCACTGACTCAGTGGCGAAGATCGAGGTGGTCTTATTGAAACCAGGGTGGGGGATGTCTTTGGGGACGAACTCGGGCCGACCCATGGGATGGTAGCGCATGCCCACCACCCAGCTGAACACGTTGATGCCGCAATTGGGCAGACGCAATGCCGCATTCGACGAGTGCGAGAACTGGTAGCGCAGCGTGACGTCGAAGTTATCCTCGATCATGAAGGTCGGACCCGCGTCGATGGCGAGGTGGACGTTGGCCACTGAGCCGATGAACTCGTCGCCGTGCTTAGTCCAGAACGAGAAGCCGCCCATGAGGTCGTAGTCGAGCGACCAGTATTTGCCGCGATAGAAGTGTCCGTTGATGAAGCCGCCCAAGGAGTAGCAGTCGCCAAGCGGACGCCAGGACTCGCGTTCATAGCCTAAGGCGTCGCGGTCGACGAATTTGATGCTGTCGACGTTGTTTTTCTCGAAGCGCAGGAAGGCACCGTAGGAGGGATAGCCGAAGTCGCGTTCCCACTGCATGCGGCCGTCGGTCTGACGCCCGATGCGCAGGTCGAGGCCGTATTGAGGCAGCACCTTCATGTAGGCATGACGCTCCTCGAAGGGGAAGTACTTGCCGAGACGTCCGTCGGCTTCAAAGAAGGTGCGGTTGTCGAAGCTGTAAAACGACTCTTGCGCCGTTGCCGGCTGGGCAAGGCCGAGTGTGAGGAATAGGGCGGCAAATAAGAGGGTCTTGCCAACGCCATGGTTCAAAATAGAGGTTTTCATAAAAGAGGTGAATTGTTGATTCTCAATGTGTGATTTATTTATTGGATTTCTCTTCGTCGTTGTTGTACCACTCTAAATAGGCCTCGGTGTAGGTGGTGCCCGATTCCACGAGGTTCTTCTTCATCGTGTTGGAGATGTCGAAGTCGGTGGCGCCGACGCCGAGGGTGTCGATGTAGACGGTGCGCTGCCAGTCGTCGCTATGCAGGTGCACATTGTTCTGGAAGTCGACGAGGGCGGTGATCAACGCCTTGGTATAGGTGAAGAAACTCTTGATTTCCTTGGTCTTGGGTTGGGCGTTGGGGTCGAGGTAGAAGTCGATCTCCTCTTGCGCGTCGAGGCGGAATCCTAACGTCTCCTTATTGTAGATGTATTCGTTGATGGGGCTGAGGCTCCTTTTCTTCAGCTTGCTGGCTTGAAGCCTTTCGTTGATCTTTTGGTAGTATTCGGTGCGCCTGATGTTGGCCTCGTCGGTGACGTAGCTCACACGGTCGAACACCTTGATGGCGTAGTTGTCTAACAGGCCGCCGTCGACATAGATATGGTCGTCGCCTCCGATGCCTTTGATGGCAGCGAAAAACAGCGGGATCGACATGGAGATGCGGGCGGCGTCGGCTACTTTCACGTCGGGGGTGAGTGCGGCGTTGAACACCTTGGAATAGCCCGTCGAGAGGTCGGCACCAATCAGTGTGATCTCGCGGAAGGCCTTGCCTTTCTCCCTCATCTCCTCGATGTCGTTGAATGTCGACTCGCCGTTGCCCGTCTTGGCCTCGATGAAGTCGGCCATCAGGTTGCGGAAGAAGTCGCCTTTATACCAGCCGTAGTCCTCTAGGAGACGCTTGGTGTTGCGCACAAGGCCCCAGTTGCTGTCCAAGAACTCCTTGAAGTTGAGGTCCCAAAGGATATTGCTGATCTCTTCGGTGGTGTAGCCCAGCCCTACCAGGACGGCTATCATCGCGCCTGCCGAGGTGCCGGCCACACGCTCGATGTTGGGGAGGATGCCCTCCTTGTTGAGCACCTCCAAGGCACCCACGTAGGCGATGCCTTTCACGCCGCCGCCTTCGAAGACGAGGTTGCGGAAGTGATAGTCGTGAAGGTTCTTTTTTGTCATAGTCTTGCTATTTTTTACCCTGACCATGAACCCTGACCTTGACCATTCCTTGGAAGAATCTGGTCAGGGTCAGGGTCATCGGTCATGGTTAATCCTTAACCCAGGTAGTGCCCTCCTTGCCGTCCTTCAAGGTGATGTGCAACTTGGCCAGCTCGTCGCGAATCTTGTCGCTGGTGGCCCAGTCCTTGTTGGCGCGGGCTTGTTTGCGGATGTCGATGATGGTCTGCATGAGGCCGTCGACGAGGTCGCCGTTGCCTTCTGCCGCGCCACTCTCCACTAAGCCGAGGATGTCGAAGACGAAGTCTTGGAACAACTTGTTGAGCAGTGCCAGTTCTTCGGCATTGATTTGCGCTTTGCCGTCCTTGACGGTGTTGACGATACGCACGGCCTCGAAGAGGTTGGCGATGACGATGGGGCTGTTGAAGTCGTCGTTCATGGCGTCGTAGCAGGCATCCACGATCTTCTGGATGTCGAGGCTGGCGGCGCCTTCGGTGGCCTTCAGGCTCTTGGCGGCTTTCACGGCTTCCATGAGGCGGTTGTAGCCCTTCTCGGCGGCTTGCAGGGCTTCGTTGCTGAAATCGAGTGTGCTGCGGTAGTGGGCCTGCAGGATGAAGAAGCGGATGGTCATGGGGCTGTAGGCTTGTGCGATCATCTCGTTGCCGTCCTTGTCCTTATGGCTGGTACCGTTGAAGAACTCGTCCAAGGTGATGAAATTGCCCAACGACTTGCCCATTTTCTGTCCGCCGATGGTGATCATGTTGTTGTGCATCCAGTAGACGACGGGTTGTTTGCCGTTGGCCGCCACACTCTGTGCGATCTCCGACTCATGGTGGGGGAACAGGAGGTCCATGCCGCCGCCGTGGATGTCGAAGGTCTCTCCGAGGTATTTGCAACCCATGGCGGAGCATTCCATGTGCCAGCCCGGGAAGCCGTCGCTCCAAGGTGAAGGCCAGCGCATGATGTGCTGAGGTTCGGCCTTTTTCCATAGGGCGAAGTCAACGGGGTTGTGTTTCTCTTCCTGACCGCTCAGCTCGCGTGTGGTGTTGAGCATCTCCTCGAAGTTACGCCCCGACAGGATGCCGTAGGGGTGTTCCTTATTATATTTCTCGATGTCGAAATACACGCTGCCGTTCTCCACATAGGCATAGCCGTTGTCGAGGATTTTTTGCACCATGGCGATCTGCTCGATGATGTGTCCCGAGGCGTGCGGCTCGATCGACGGACGCAACACGTTCAGCTTGTCCATAGCCGCATGGTAGCGGTTGGTGTAGTATTGCGCCACCTCCATCGGTTCCAGGTTCTCGAGGCGGGCTTTCTTTGCGATCTTGTCCTCGCCTTCGTCGGCGTCATGCTCGAGATGGCCCACGTCGGTGATGTTGCGCACATAGCGCACTTTATAGCCGAGATGTTGCAGATATCTGAAGACCAAGTCGAAAGTGATGGCGGGACGTGCGTGACCCAGGTGGGCGTCGCCATACACGGTGGGACCGCAGACGTACATGCCCACATGCGGGGCGTTCAAGGGTTTGAAAGGCTGCTTGCAGCGCGAGAGGCTGTTGTAGATATATAAGGTGCCGTTCATTTTACTGGTGTTTTTTGAATTTGCGGCAAAAGTACAAAATAATGCGGTAGGGTGGGCCTCATGCGGCTTAAGAATTGTGCAAATAGGTGGGGAAAGATGAGAAAAAATGTCAAAAAAACGTTGGAAATATTCAATTATGGTTTATTTTTGCACGGTTAAATCAATTTCAACACTCATTAGAAGTTGCGCCCGACACGTATCAGGGGAATAGTAATGGAAAAAATCGCGAAAAGAAAGAACGGTTGCGGCATTGCCGGTTTCATTTTAGCTTTGATTGGCCTCATCATTTGCTGGGTCCCGATTCTTAACATCGTTAGTCTGGTGTTGTGCGGACTCGGCTTCCTGTTGTGCTTCATCGGCTTGTTCCTCAAAAACAGGAAGAAAGGCTTGACCATCGTCGGTTTGCTCTTTGCCCTTGCCGGAATCGCCGTGTTCATTGTAGAATGGGGAGCAATCATAGGCCTTAGCATCTGATAATTAAGACGATTCATTCACTGATAAAAGTTGTGCCCGACACGTATATAGGGACCTGACAATGGGAGAGGAAGTGCAAAAAAGTGCTAATGGCCTTGGCATCGCAGGCTTTATCTTGTCGTTGATCGGCGTGATCTTTTCATGGATCCCCGTAGCCAATATCTTTGGCGTGGTCCTGTGTGGACTGGGCTTCTTCCTGTGTTTCGTCGGCTTGTTCCTCAGAAACAGAAGGAAAGACCTTGCTGTCGTAGGGCTGCTACTTGCTATTGTCGGTATCGTTGTGTTCTATCTGGAGTGGAGCGCGATATTGGGCAATATGTAAGGTGCGCAGGCACTTGAAACGTCAAAAGCAAAGGCACGGATTCGTCCGTGCCTTTTTTTTGTGTGGCGGCGATAATGAAAAAAAGATGGGAAACGCGTACACTTTATCATTCCTTTTCGTAACTTTGCGGCCTAACTAAGCAACAAACAACCTTAAAACTTAATACAATGTACGCTAATTTTCAAGAGTATCTGAAAAAGGAATTGGCTCAGATTGAAGCCGATGGCCTTTATAAACATGAACGCATCATCGAGAGCGCCCAGGGCGCCGAAATCATGGTTGGCGGCAAGGTGTGCCTCAACTTCTGTGCTAACAACTACCTTGGCTTGGCCGACAATCCCGAGCTGATCCAGGCCGCCAAGGACGGCATGGACGCCCGTGGCTTCGGTATGGCTTCGGTCCGCTTCATCTGCGGCTGCCAGGACCTCCACAAGAAGTTGGAAGCCAAGATCGCCGAGTTCTTCGGTACGGAAGACACCATCCTTTATGCTGCTTGCTTCGATGCCAACGGCGGTGTGTTTGAGCCGCTGCTCGGTCCCGACGATGCCATCATCTCCGATGCTTTGAACCACGCTTCCATCATCGACGGCGTGCGCCTCTGCAAGGCCCAGCGTTTCCGCTATGCCAATGCCGACATGGCCGACCTTGAGAAGCAACTGCAAGATGCTCAGGCCTGCCGCTTCCGCCTCATCGTCACCGACGGTGTGTTCTCGATGGACGGCAACGTCTGCCCACTCGACAAGATCTATGAACTCGCACAGAAATACAACGCTATGGTGATGG
>JAEEGH010022550.1_pt1 | contig 12895 bp, 10 predicted proteins | sample 9134181 | NCBI WGS metagenome assembly JAEEGH01 (sample SAMN16246544, study PRJNA631951) | gut metagenome | biome: gut microbiome; feature: rumen; material: DP-attached | host: Bos | place: Iran: Karaj | collected 2018-10 | reverse complement strand
CATCCCTCAGCTCCGGGGACAAGGAGATCCGGCATAAAGAGTTCTCTCTTTGTCCAGTCTCCTCCCATTGTGGAAATGGGAAGTCCTGCGACACTGACACTGACTCTCGCTTTATGATACGGATCCACATAGGTTCTTGTGGGTATCCTGTGTTCTTCTTCGTTCCAGTAGATAAATCCGATATGCTCGGACATCATCATATTCTTCCATTTGCCGTTTCCAAGCCCGTTATATTCCCTGCACAGCTCATCATCAAGCGCAAGACACTGTCTGATACCCTCAGCATAATAGTTGGCAGAAGGACATCCTCTCTGTGCAAGAGTAATGTTAAGTCCGCTGTAGAGCTGCATGGTAAGCACGTTCATGGATGCCTTTGCAGGGAAGTACACAAGCTGGAAGAAAGCATCATAGAGATCCTTTCCCTTATACCTCTCAATAGCAGCATCCGCAGATGCGATGATCCTGCCTGCCTTTGCCAGCATCTTCCTGCCTTCGTCATAATAAACCGGATTGAAGGTGAAGGGGCTTATGGTCTCGGGTCTTCTCGCGGAATTAACCCTTGTATAATCCTCGAGGAGGTTCACGGCTTCCGCTACTGCCTGAGAGCCTTCCTTTCCGAACTGAGCCTCAGCCCATGCCGCGGTATATGAGCTGTAATCATTACTCCATTTATCATAATCATATGCAAGATCCATGAAATAATTCAGAGGAAACTCAACAGGCTTAAGGTCGCCCACGTTAACTATCCACAGGTCCCTGACACCGCAGTCCCATGCCTGTCCCATCTGCTCTGCGATACGGGAAATATGGGTACTGTTGACCCATTCATAGGAAACAGGACCGCCGTGATAATCCAGATGATAGTACATTCCAAAGCCGCCCTTATGAGCACGGTCTTCCTTAGGAGGAAGAAGTCTCATATAACCGTGATTGTCGTCGGCAAGAAGGATGATGGTACCGTCAAGTCCTTCCCAGCACCTTAATCCTTCGTTATCCTCATCTCCGTAGTAGAACTTCTCTACTTCCTTATATACGGCAAAGACCTTATCCACCTCAGAGACCCTGTCACCGTATACTTCTTCAAGAAGACCGTTCTGGGTGGTGATAACATCCTTGAGGTAATTGATATTATCGAGAGTGGTACACTCCCTTCCAAGCATCTCAGAGTCGGCCTCGCCTCTCATTCCAACAGTAACAACATTCTCAAAGGGAGCATTTCTCTTAAGTCCGTCTCTCCAGAAATTGATAAGTCCCTCTCTGTTTCTGTTGAAGTTCCAGTCATTACCGTATATGGAATCGGGGCCCTTTACATGGGAGAATTCCTCACCGTGTCTCATGCAGGGCTCGTGGTGGGATGTTCCCATGACAACGCCATACTCGTCGGCAAGCTTTGCATTTTCAATGCCGGGGCCTTCTTCCGAAAAGCATGATGCCCACATGGCAGGCCAGAAATAGTTTCCGTGCATACGGAGCAGCAGTTCGAATACATGATCATACATCTTCGAATTGAATCCGCCGAAATTCTCCCTTGTCCAGTTACCGAAGGAAGGAAATTCATCATTGATGAAAAAACCTCTGTAGCGGACCGAGGGCTCTTTGCTCACCATATTGTCCTTATCAGTGACATGTACACATTCCTTGGATGCAGGGATGACATCAGCAAACCATACCCAGGGGCTGACTTCCATAAGCTCTGAAAGATGGAAAAGTCCATATATGGTTCCTCTCTTGTCGCTTCCTGCGATAATGATGCAGGACACGCCCTTTATCTCAGCCACGGTAAAAAGATATACCTCTCTCCTTCCGCGGACAGCGGAGAGGTTGATGATACCCCTCTTCTCAAGATCGTCTATGATTGCAGACTTTCCTATACATCCGGCAAATATCATTCCCTCTGTAAATTCACTTCCGGAAAGTGCGCCCTCATATAAAGCTATATCATGTGCTTTGCCAAAGACCAGCTCGATATCGTCCCTGACCTTGCCGGCAACCCTGATGACTCCCGGCCAGTCATTCTTATCAAGGCAAAGAGTCGAATTACTGTTTATTGTAAAGTTCATTTTTCACTCCGTTTCATCCCGGTGCTTCCGATAACGGATCACATCCATGGATAAATATATATTTACAGGTTCATAACACTAAAATTTTACCATAATCAGGGTACAGTGAACACAAAATTAAAATAACCCCAAATACACTCGGGCATTTAGGGTTATTTGAAATCTGTATGAAATTATGGCAGAGCGCGTATGACTGTTCAGCGTTCTGACGGTTCAAAATGAGGCATGAGCTCAAGCTTGTGAAGGTTCATCCTGTGCATACGGTCGATCTTATTCCTGATCTCCTCATCCTCACAGATGCCGGTAGCGATGTATCTGTCCAGAGTCTTATAAGTAAATCCGATCTTGTCCTCATCACTCATACCGCTGAGTCCATCGGAAGGCTTCTTATGTACGAGGCTTTCCGGAAGCCCGAGGAAGTCTCCTATCTGAAGGACCTCCTCCACGGTAAATGCAGCAAGTATGGACATATCCCCGGCACTGTCACCGAACTTGGTGCTGTATCCTATATAGTCCTCGGATTTATTGCAGGTATTGATAACTCTTCCGCCGTTTTCAAGTCCCTGTGCAACGGCATAGAGAGTGGTCATCCTGACTCTTGGAGGTATGTTGATCTGAGTGTCTCTTGAAACAAAAGCCCCTGCTTCGGTCAGAGCCTCCTTGAGCGCGGTTGTGGCACCGTTTATGTTCACTGTAAGATTCGGGATCTGCAGATGCTCCACAAGAGTTCTGGAATCATCGATATCCGGCTGAACTCCGTCCGGCATCATTACACCCACAACCCTCTCCCTTCCGAGGGCTCTCACAAGAAGCGCAGCGGTAACGCTGGAATCCTTGCCTCCGGAGATCCCGACCACCGCACTGCATTTCGGTCCGTTCTTCTCAAAATACTCTCTGATCCATTCGGTTATCTCATTAACTGTTTTCTCTACGTCCTTAAGCATATGAATTCCTTTCCCCGGTAGGCTCATCCGATAATAACGTTATCTTTTCATCCTGTCGTCACTGCTCATGTTCCATACGCCACCTGATACAACGCTTCAGATAGTGGACGTAATCCGGATTCTTGCACATTCCCTTTCCCTCTGTATCGGAGATCTTCGCAACATCCTGTCCGTTGCATTCAGTGGTCTTCATGACGATATTAAGAGCGGGAACTTCCGTATCATTGGCGACATAAGTACCGATACCGAAAGCAACCTTGGCCCTTCCTTCAAAATATGCATTGATGTTATGAGCCTTCTCAAAATCAAGTGAGTCAGAGAAAAGAAGTGTCTTGGTCCTCGGATAGATACCGAGATCCTCATAGTGCTTTATCATCTTATCTCCCCACTCAAGCGGATCGCCGCTGTCCTGTCTTTCTCCGGAGAAAAGTGTAGCATAGGTAAGCTGGAAGTCTCTTAAGAAGCAGTCAGTGGTAATGGCATCGGTAAGTGCGGTTCCGTTGAGGACTCCGTACTCTTTGACCCACGCATCAAGTGCATACCAGTTTGAATATGCGGGATTGTGCTTGTGATTCCCCTGCCCGACGCACATGATCCACTCGTGTGCCATCGTTCCGACCGGCTTTAAGCCGAACTTTTTGGCCAGATAGACATTCGAGGTCCCGACAAAAACCGATCCGTCCAGCTTCGCCTCCACCAGCTCCCGGACCGCCAGCTCCTGGGCCTCTGCGGAGAGTCTGCGGCGGATCCCGAACTCGGAGAAAGCGCCGATCCGGTAGGTTCCGTCCGTGAGCTTTCGGATTTTGTCGCTAAGGCGCTCCTTGAAGCTCTCCAGCAGCTTACTGTAATCGTACTGCATCCGAAAATACACCCCGTTGACGATCGCCAGCGTGGGGATCTCATACATGGAAGTATTCAACCAGGTGCCGTCCGCTTCGATCGTCAGCCCGCAGGGGTCGTCCGTCCCGATGCGGAAGTCCTCGAATCTGGGATGCCAGAGCCGCAGATAATCCACATAGGAACTGCGCAGCCAGGTGATCCCGCTCAGGTAATCGAGCTCCTCCTCGGTGAAGGTCAGATGGCAATACAGCTCGATCTGGCGCCGGATCTCCTCCACCATCTCCGCCGTAAAATGCACATCCTCGTTCCGGCATTTGAAGGTCCAGGTCGTAAGATAGCTCGGAAACTGGTGATAAATGGCCTGCCCCATGGAAAACTTGTAAAGATCTGTCTCCAGAAGGCTGTTGATGATCTGCTCTGACATGGCTTCCTCCTTTTTTGCCAAAAAGACTTAAAACGCCGGAAATGCGCGTTTTATATCGCGTGTTATGTATCCTGCCGATCCCGATACAACACATTCTGCCAGATGTAATCCAGCACCGGTCCGGGCAAAAGCGCTCGAAGCTCCGCCTCGGATCCTTTCATATCCCCGCTCCGCAAAAGCTCCCGGATCCGCGTGGACGAGATCTCCGGCCCGCGAAATCCGGCGATCACCACGCGGGCGCCTTCCTTTTCCTCCAGCTCCGCCTTCTGCCTGCGGATCTGCGCGAGGTCATCGTTCCCCCGCGGGATGACGTAGAGGATCATCTTCGCGAGCACCTCCCGGTGTCTCCACCAGCTGGTGATGGAAAAGAGGATGTCGCTCCCGCAGAGCCAGTAAAAATCGGCCTCCGGATACAGCTCCCGGAAAAGGTCCAGCGTATCTGCCGTATAGCTCGGCCCGTCCGCCTCCATCTCCGCCGTAGAGATCTCCGCCCGGTAAGACGCCCCGGAGATCGCCGCCCGCAGCATCGCCAGCCGGTGCTCCCCCGGTGTGATCTCCCGCCCCTTTCGCTCCTTCTGATAAGGATGCCCGGCCGGGATCACGATGATTTTTTCCGGAGAAAGCTCCTCGTACGCATGCTGCAAAAGCTCTATATGCCCCAGGTGCACCGGGTCGAAGGTTCCCCCGAACAGTCCGATCTTTACGCGTTCCGCCATGGCTCCTCTCCCTTGTGGGTCACATGAATATGGCAGCTTTCCATGGCACGGATCGCCGTATCATGGCTCTCCGGCGTCACGCCCGCGCAGCAGCTCGCATCCACGTAGACCGGAAGGTTCGGGCAGAAAGCCTTGACGAGCAGCGCGTTGCTGATCACGCAGATGTCGGTGCACAGTCCGACGAGCTCCGCGCAGTCGATCTCTTCCGAAGCACACAGCTCCGCCACCTTCTCTCCGAGCGCACGGCTTCCGAAGGTTTCCTTATTGTAGACGGTAGCCCCGTCTTCCGTCCCGGCGAAGGCCGGCGCGATCTCCCATCCCTTCGTCCCTTCGATGCAGTGCGGAACGGGCAGATTTTTCCCTTCCTCGGACTCCATATAGTCCGCGCCGTGCGTATCGCGGGTAAAGATCACGATATCTCCGGCCTTCTGTGCCTCCCGCGCCTTGTCCGCGCAGCGCTCCACCATCTGTTCCGCTTCCTTCGAGCCCAGCGCTCCGTCGATGAAATCATTTTGCATATCCACCACGATCAGAATCTTTTTTCCCATAGCTTCTCCTTTTCCCTTAAGTTACTTCATAGGCCGCGTAGGCCTTCCCCACCGCGGGCCGTACCCGCATTTTTACTTCCGTACCGTCTGCCTCATAGCGCTCCGAAAGCACCTGCCCGAGGCGCTTCATCGCATGCAGTTCCGCTGTTTTGTCATAGGGGAAGCGGTAGGTATGCTCCTCCTCCCCCTGTGAGCGCATGCGGTCGATCTGCTCCAGGATCAGACGGATGCTCTCCTGCGCATGCTCCCCCTTTAGGGTCACATAGACCTTATCCGCGCGCGCGGAGGGGTACTCCGGGAACAGGAGCACCTGCTCCTCATCGCCGCGGCCCGCACGCTGGGCGGCCTCGTATTTGTCCATCTTGTTGTAGACGGTGATACAGGGGATCGCTCCGGCCCCGATCTCGCGGAGCGTCTCGCGCGTGACCTCCTCCTGGAAGGCGTGATCCTCATCGCTGTAATCCACCACCTGCAGCAGCAGATCCGCGTACACTGCCTCCTCGAGCGTGGAGCGGAACGCATCCACCAGCGTCGTCGGCAGCTCCGAGATAAACCCGACCGTATCGCTCAGCAAAAAAGCCTGCATTCCGGGCGGCTCAATGCGGCGGATCGTCGTGTCGAGCGTAGCAAAAAGCATGTCCTTCTCCAGGACGCTCTTGTCCTCCGCCCGGTCCTTGTGAAAGCTCTGAAGCAATTGATTGAGCAGGGTGGATTTGCCCGCGTTGGTGTAGCCCACCAGCGCCACACGGAATTCCCCGTTTCCCAGCCTTCTGCTGCGCTGGGTCTCGCGCTCCCTGCGCACGTCCACCAGTTCTCTGCGCAGCACGCTGATCCGGTGCTCGATGTGACGACGATCCAGCTCGATCTGCTTTTCTCCGGCGCCTCTGCTGCTCCGGCTGCCACTGTTGCCGCCCTGCCGGTCCAGATTCTGCCGCATCCCCGCCAGCCGCGGGAGCAGATACTGCAGCTGCGCACTCTCCACCTGAAGCTTCGCCTCGCGGGTCCTGGCCCGTTCGGAGAAAATCTCCAGGATCAGCCCGGTGCGGTCGAGGATCACGGTTTCCAGCTCCTTCCCCAGATTGCGGATCTGCATCGGGGAGAGCGTATCATCAAAGATCACCGCGTCCACCGGAAGGCTCTCCAGCCCCTCTGCCACCTCGCGCACCTTGCCTTCGCCGATATAGGTCGCCTTGTGGATCTCCGGCTGATTCTGCGTATAGATTGCCAGCACCTCGTATCCGGCGGCCTGTGCCAGGCTCTTAAGCTCCTCCATAGAGCCGAAAAAGCGCTCCTCGCTCTGACCGGTACGCAGCCCGACGAGGTAGGCGCTTTTTATCTGTTCTTCCCTTATTTCCTGCATATATACCTTTCCGATCTGTATCCGGGCCCTGCCCCGGGCCCTTCATCCGTCCATCTGCCGGGCGGATCAGCTTTCCTTCTTCTCCTGAATCACCTTGGAGAGCTCCGCCTTTTTGCGGTCCACGAGACCGATCACATCCACCGGCATTCCGCGCAGCCTGCAGCCGATGGCGTCCTTTCCCTTGACCTGGAAAAAGCGGACCACCTCCGCCTGCGCTTCATATTTGTGAAAATCCTGACCGACATAGAAGCTCACGGACAAAACATCCCCGACCTCGCAGATGGATTTATCCCCGATGATCATGGAGATCCCGCGCACACTCAGGTCGTAAATGACGACATTGAATTTTCCCTTCGGGGTGATGACCTCTCCCTTGCTGAGCATGTCAACCCGCTCTGCCTTCCGCAGGCTCTGCAGCGTCGCCACGGCTTCAATCTTCAGCACATGCACGACCCCTTGATCCGAATTCCTCGGCGTCACGGACTGAACCGCAAAAACATAAATCCGGTTATCTCCGCGATTCCGGACCGTGACCTGACTCTCCTGGTGTACCTCGATGTCTTTCCCGTTCTCCTGTATGCGCTTGACCAGGAGCCCCCATTCGGCACCTGCCAGCACTTCGGTGCGCAGCAGATGTTGCTTTCCGTCCACTTCTGTCTCGAGTATGGCCGGGGAAAGCGGGGCAATCTCAGATGTCTTCATGTCATTCCCTCGCGCTGAACCACTGTTTGTTCCATTATAAACAATCCGAAGCAAAAAGGGAATGAGAAAAGGCGGCCTCCCCGCTGCAGCGAAGAGACCGCCCGGTCCTTAACCGATGATATCTCTGTGAAGCTTCTCCACGATGAACTTCTCAAATCCGGAAGGCTCTGCCACCGCGCCGACCGGTCCGTGCGCCGTAAAGGTCATCTCGAAGGGTTCCGCCGCCGTGTACGGCCGCCAGCTCTCCAGCGGAGTTCCGTCGATATCCACTCCCTCGGGATTGCCGCTCCGGATGAAATTCGCCCAGTAGTTGCACATTTTGCGGGCGATATCGTAATGCCGTCCGATGAAGGGACGCCAGCATTTTGCCAGAGTCTCAAAGAAGAACCACAGATCCACGGAATGGAAGGTGCCCGGATGATCCTCGCCCGGGATATCCACATCGAAACGGTAATAGTACACCGGTTCCAGTCCGCCGAGCGCATCGTTTTCCAGAGCAAGTGTCTTGATCGTACACTCGAGGCCGCTGACGGGAGCGTATCTGCCGTCCGGAGCCTTCGCCTTCGCCTCGGGGAAGGACAGAAACTCCGCCTTGCGATCACCGAAGATCTCGCCGGCCTTCCGCTCCAGCTCCGCCTCATCCGCAGCAACGATCGCACTGGTGAATTCATCCGTGGTATTGCCGGACATGACGGGCACATTCGCACGCTTGCCCTGCGCAAAAAGCTTCATGGGATCATCCAGGCAGAAATGTCCGTCGATCGTCGTCATAAACAGACCGTGGGTCGCGCGGAACTGAGCCGCCTTGTCACGGATAAAGGAAGCATCCAGCGCACGCGCCTCCTCAAGGGTCTTCACGCCGAGCAGCGCAAAGAATTCCTCGCCCTCCTTCTCCGCCATCTCCAGCGTCTTGTTCACCGCGATGCCGCCGCCTTCGTACGGGCTGCGGATCATGGCACTCATGACGATCGCCTTCTGGAAGGAACCGAAATTGTCCGGGCAGGTGAGCTGGCTGAGCACGCTGCCGCCGCCTGCGGACTGTCCGGCGATGGTGATGTTTTTCGGATCTCCTCCGAAAGCTTCTATATTACGAATGACCCAGCGCAGGCCGGCCTGCTGGTCCAGGTGTCCGAAATTGGCCGGGGCATCGGGCGATTCCGCCGTGATCTCGGGATGCGAGAAAAATCCCAGCGCTCCGAGACGATAGTTCACACTGACGACAATGATGCCTCTTCTGGCCAGGCGCTCCCCGTCAAATTCCATCTCCGCCGTGTAGCCCCACTGATAGCCGCCGCCGAAGTACCAGACCAGCACGGGGAGCTTTTCGTCCGTGCGCTTTGCGGGCGTCCATACATTAAGATACAGGCAGTCCTCCCCCATGGCGATCTCCGGATCCACATGCCATTCCTTGCAGTAGATATCCGTACCGACGCCGGGCTGATCCTGCACCGAAATCGGCGCGAAGGTGTACGCTTCTCTCACACCCTCCCAGTTCTCCGCGGGCTGCGGCGCACGCCACCTGTTTTTCCCCACCGGGGGCGCTGCAAAGGGAATCCCCTTAAAGGATGTGATCCTTGGATCCGCCGCGGGCAGACCGCGCACGATCCCGTTTTCCGTTCTGACTTCTCTGAGCATTTTCTACCTCCTCAAGCTTTGTGCACCGCCCTCAGGGAAGGACCACGGCCGGGACCCCCTCCCGGCTTACGGCCGTCTTCCGACGGATGCTTACTGACTTTAAGTATAGAAAAACCTGCCCGTTCTTTCTTCTTATTCAGTGTCCGATTATTCTCAATTTCGCATCACAGCATTTCCATCAGTCCGCTCAGGCCCTGCTCCTCATAGATGCCCTTGTAATACCCCACCTCATCCCGGATCAGGGTGTCGATCACCTTCATGCCCAGGACCTCCACCGGCGCCCGGTCGTCGGTGAGGATCCGGTCGCCGCCGCGGTACGGGGTCAGATTCCGGCTCGCATTTTCCATCAGCACCCGCAGGTCGTCCTGCGGAATCTGCGCGATCGTCTCCGCGTTCAGATGCCCCAGCGTCTCCTCCCGCATCGCCGCAAAAAGCTCCCGGTTCGTCGCTCCCGGCACCTCCACCGTCGCCGCACAGGGGAAGACGGAGGCGATGGTATCTCCGAGGTACTCGTTGATGCTGCCCTCACTGTCATTGTGCATGTTCATGTTCACGACCATCACACCGCCGGGATTCAAGTGATCCCGCACCAGCGTAAAAAATTCGACCGAGGACATCTGGAAGGGAATCGTGATGTCCTGGTACGCATCCACCATGATCACGTCGTAGGTCTCGTCCGTCGCCTGCAGGTACGCACGCCCGTCATAAGTCACCACCGGAACCGATTCCGGCAGATCAAAATAGGTCCTGGCCAGGTCCGTGATCTTCTGGTCGATCTCCACACCGGTGACATGCATCGCATCTTCCCCGAAATACAGGCTGCACTGCGTCGCGAAGGTTCCGGTTCCCATGCCCAGGATCAGCATATCCGTCCGCTCCCGGTCCTGACACCCCGCCATGATGGGCGCAGCCATGGCGTAATCATAGTACATCCCCGTCAGGGAATCGGATTTCATCCGCATCGACTGGACGCCGAAGAGCACGTTGGTGGAAAGGATCACGCTCCGGTCCGTATCCTTGACCTGGAGATAATTGTAGATGGACTCCTCCTCGGCCAGAAGCCGGTTTTCCCAGAAGGCGAAGGAGCTTCCCATCACCGAACAGACGCTGAATACGATATATAAAATTGTTGCGATAACGGACGCTATTATTTTCCGTCTCACACTGATAAAATACGCCAGTCCCAGCAAAAGCAGGATCCCGGAGAAGATCAGGAAGGTGACCGCCGTTCCGACCGCGGGGATCGTGACAAAGGTCGGAAGGAAGGTTCCGAGGATGGAACCGATCGTGTTGCAGGCGCCGAGCCGTCCGACCGTGCTGCCGCTGTCCTCCAGGCTGGCGACGGTATATTTCACCAGGGAAGGGGTCACGGTACCCAGCAGGAAAAGGGGATATACGAAAATGATCATGCAGGCAAGAAAGGCCGCGATCACGAGGAAATTCGTGCTGATCGTGAGGATGAGCGCGCCCGAGATCCCCAGGATGATGTACCGTCCGAGGAACGGGATCGCCGCGATCCATACCGCCGCCACGAGAATGCGCCGGTAGAGGATGTCCGGATCCGGATGCTTGTCCGCGCTCCGGCCGCCCCAGAGATTACCCAGCGCCATGGCGATCATGATGGTCCCGATGATGATCGTCCAGACGATCTGCGAGGATGAAAAATAGGGTGCCAGCAGCCTGCTTGCACCCAGTTCGACGGCCATCACGGACACGCCGCTGAAAAACTCCGTCAGATACAGATAGAGTTTATTGTTTAGGATTTTTGCTTCTTTCATATACGGAAAATGCTCCTTCTATCCCTCTACATTTTTATTTTCGTCTTTCTCATCCGAACGCTCCGCAGAAGCATTCTCTTCCTTAGCCCGTGCGGCTACGGCTTCCGCATCCGGCGTCCGCTTCACATGGTTCCCCACGATCTCCGACACATCGCTGATGGTGACAAAAGCCGATTCGTCCGCGTCGCGAATGATCCGCCGTACCGTGTGCAGCTCCACACGCGTCACGACACAGTACAGCACCGCCTTTTCCCCGGTGATATGCCCCTGCCCCTGAATCCGCGTGCAGGTGCGTCCGATCTGACGATAAATAGCATCCGCAATTTTATCTCCGTCGTTGGAGATGATCATCACGGATTTGGCCTGTTCCAGCCCTTCCTCCACCATATCGATGACCTTGAAGGAGACAAAATAGGTCAAAAGCGAATACATCGCGCGGTCCCATCCGAAGAGAAAGCCCGCCGTCCCGTAGATCAGGATATTGAACAGGAAGATGATCTGCCCGGTGGACAGATGCGTCTTCTTGCTGATGAGGAGCGCCACCGTCTCCGTCCCGTCCAGACACCCGCCGCCTCTGAGCACGAGTCCGACCCCTGCGCCGAGCAGGACACCGCCGAAGACCACCGCCAGGAGCGGCTCCGCCGTTGCATTGTGCATTTTCTCGAAAATTCCCAGCGTGGCCGAGAAAAGCGCCATCGCATAGACCGCGGAAAGCAGGAATCTGGTACCGATATTCTTAAGCCCCAGCACAAGGAACGGAACATTCAGAAGAAACGTAAGAAGCCCCAGCGGCCACCGGGTCAGCTGCGCGATGATCATGCTCACGCCCACGATCCCACCGTCCAGTATGGTCACGGGCACCAGAAATTCCTCGATGGAAAAGGCCGCCAGAAGCGCCCCGAAGGTCAGGCACAAAAACGGCAGCACATTCGATTTAAAAAAAGGAAGTAATTTGCTCATGTCCCTATTATATGGGCATGTGTGGAAAAGGTCAAAAACATCTGCTTTTCCTGTTGACAAATATATCGCACTGCGATATTATGCTTATATCGAAGTGCGATATATCGCAGCGCAACATAAGGAGATCTCTATGGATGCACATATCAAAAAAGTCTATGTTCCTATGACGGAAACCGGATTTTACATCCTGCTCTGTCTGCAGAAACCGAATCACGGATACGGAGTCGTACAAACGGTCCGGGAGCTGACGGACGGAAAAATCGTTCTGGCTCCGGGAACGATGTACGGAAGCCTGTCCAAAATGGAGAAGGACGGGCTCATCGAATTTGTCCGTGAGGAGGACAAGCGCAAAATCTACACCATCACCGGGCTGGGGAAGGAAGTCCTGCGCATCGAGATGGACCGGATCGAACGGCTCTACCGAAACATGAAGGAGATGAAAGAATGAGAAACACGAAAACGACATTTAAATTTTTCACCATCCCACAGTACCGGCAGGAGGAGGATTACTTAAGCGCCATGAACGAAAAAGGGTGGCGGTTTACACGTGCCACCTTTCCGGGACTGTATCATTTTGTGAAAAGTGAGCCGGAGCAGGTCTCCTACCGGCTGGATTACAACAAGGAAGGCCTCCGCCACAAGGACGAATATGTCCGGATGTTCTCCGACTGCGGATGGGATTATCTCTGCGATTTCGGCGGCTACACCTATTTTCGCAAGGTCGGAAAAGCGGGCGAAGAGCGGGAGGAAATCTTCTGTGACGATGCATCGAGACTGGGGATGATGAACCGCGTCTTCCGCGGCCGGATCATCCCTCTGATTCTGATCTTCGTGCTGGCGCTCCTTCCGCAGCTCCTCCTGCACACGCTCGGGTATGGCGGTGGCTACGTGCCGCAGCGCATTCTGGCGATCCTGTTCGTGATCCTGG
>JAEEGH010022549.1_pt1 | contig 12895 bp, 10 predicted proteins | sample 9134181 | NCBI WGS metagenome assembly JAEEGH01 (sample SAMN16246544, study PRJNA631951) | gut metagenome | biome: gut microbiome; feature: rumen; material: DP-attached | host: Bos | place: Iran: Karaj | collected 2018-10 | reverse complement strand
ATCCACATAGCATCCGCAAATGTGGTCGATGGTACACCGATCCGGTGTAAACTGCTTTTTGATCTCTAGTGTTTCTGCCTTATTCATCTGTCAAAATCATTTTCCTTTACTCATAAATTTGTTGCACATATCCATTGCGAAATCCACTGGATAGAGCTGAACCATGGTGGAATCAATAAGGTTGTCAATGGTCATCCTGAAGGCGATCTTCACAAACTTATCAAAAGTTGAGTCAAACATCTTCTCAAAGACCTTGACACTCTCAACATCTATCATATTGACAATGGGCGTGCTGATATCCGTCGGAATTGCAAGCATGGAAGAAAGCGATGTGGCGCTGGTGCCCATCATCTGGTTCATGGCCTCAGATGCTGCCGAGAGGTGAAGATCCGTGATATCTCCGGATGTATTGGTGCCGTCACCGCCCATCATGAGGTCGGTCATAACCTTCACGTCATGTTCCTTGAGAACGAGGACGTTGTTGCCCTGCAGCCCCTTGACATAATGGATCTGAACAAAGATGCATGTCTTTTCATAGTCATCAAGAGCTTCGCTTCTCTTGATCACCTTGACATTAGGGGTTGTGATATCTACCTTCTTGTTAACCATCATGCTCAGGGTCGTTGCTGAATTACCCATGCTTATGTTGGCGATCTCTCCAAGTATGTCTATCTGCTCATGAGTAAGATTAAAGTCTTCCAAGTCGGTCACCTCCATTAACTCAATATTAAACCACAATACTATTTTAGCTTTTTTAAACGGCCAATGCAAAGGAAATTTGCGCTTATTGTAAAGCTTTATCCTTTTTTTATATTATGCCGCAGTTGTTGTTTTGTGATTATTTAATAAAAATTTTAGTGATTGTTTGTGATTATTTATGATTGAATTTGATTTACCATAGTGCTAAAGTGACATTATAAAGCAATACGCCTGTTAGTTTTCATATCTGTACCATAGAAATAACATGGAGGTTAACATATATGCTGACACAGGAAAGACGCGATCTGATGGTTCAGTTCATCAATGAAAGAAACGCTGTGACTGTCGCTGATCTCATGAGCGAGTTTGACGCATCTGCCGCTACTGTGAGAAGGGATCTGACAGTTCTTCACGACGAGCACAAGATCCTCAAGGTATTCGGAGGTGCCACATCCCTGACTTCATCGGATGTCAACACCCAGGAACCCACGGTTTCCGCCAAGAAGACCCTGAACGTCGAGGAGAAAGATCTGATAAGCAGATACGCTGCCACCCTCATCAACGATGAGGATTTCATCTACATAGACTCAGGGACAACTACCCTGGAGATGATCAAATACATAGACAACAGCAAGGCCAAATACATAACCAACGGAATCGTCCACGCCAAGATGCTCCTGGAGAAGGGCCTCTCCACCATGATAATCGGCGGAAGGTGCAAGGCTTCCACAGAGGCCATTGTGGGACCCGAATGCATAGAAGGAATAAGGAAATATCACTTCACCAAAGCTTTCATGGGCACCAACGGCATCTCGGTAAATGCCGGCTTCACCACGCCGGATATAGACGAAGCCCTGGTAAAGGAGGAGGCTGTAAGGCACGCCTACATCTCCTACATCCTTGCTGATCACAGCAAATTCGGTCAGATAAGTTCGGTCACATTTGCAGACATCACCAGCTGCTGCATCATCACTGATAAAGAAGTCAATAAAAACTATTTAGGAAAGACCATAATCAAGGTCGTTCAGTAAAGGGAGGTAAACATGATATATACAGTTACATTTAATCCTGCCATCGATTATGTGGTGAGAATGAGCGAAGAGCTTCTTCCCGGCATGACCAACCGCTCCGATTCTGAGGAGTGCTACTTTGGCGGCAAGGGAATAAATGTCTCAACAATTCTCAAGAACCTGGGTCTTGATAATACAGCCCTGGGATTCACTGCAGGTTTTACAGGAAGAGCTATCGAGGAAAGCGTCAAGGCAAAGGGAATCAAATCCGGATTCATTTCACTGCCTGAAGGCATTTCAAGGATCAACGTCAAGATAAAGGGTCAGGCAGAGACAGAGATAAACGCCCAGGGACCTGCAATCCCCGAGGAAGCCCAGAAGGAACTCTTCGACAAGATCAACACCCTGGTTGACGGTGACATGCTTATCCTGGCAGGAAGCATACCGAACTCACTTCCCAGCGATGTGTATGAAAAGATAATCGCTCTGGTGAGTGACAGAAAAATTGATGTCGTTGTGGATGCGACAAAGGATCTTTTAAAAAACGTCCTTAAATATCATCCATTTTTAATAAAGCCCAACAATCACGAACTAGGTGAAATGTTTGGCAAGGTTCTGAAAACTGATGAGGAACTGGAAGAGCACGCCAAAAAGCTTCAGGAAATGGGCGCAAGAAATGTCCTTATCTCCATGGCCGGCGACGGCGCAATGCTGATCTCCGAAGACGGGCAGAAATTCCGCATGGGCGTTCCCAAGGGAGAGGTGAGGAACTCCGTTGGGGCAGGCGATTCCATGGTGGCCGGTTTTATTGCAGGGTACTTCAAGAACAGGAGTTATGAGGAAGCTCTTAAGATGGGTACCGCAGCCGGCAGTGCCACAGCGTTTTCAGACGATCTCGCCACAGGCGAGGCGATACTTAAGCTTTATGAAAGTCTTTAAGAGGGAGACTTTATAAAGATAGTTTATTGGCAAGAGAAAAAAGGAGGGACTATGAAAATCACAGATCTACTAATCAGGGACGGCATAACATTAAATGCAGATGTTGCCGACCAGAACGGCGCTATCGACAAGCTCATCGAGCTCCACAACAAAGTTGGCAACTTAAATGATGTCAAGGCTTTCAAGGAGGCTATCCTTGCAAGAGAGGCAAAGGGTTCAACTGCCATAGGAATGGGGATTGCAGTACCTCATGGCAAGTCATCTTCTGTCTCCAAAGCCGGCGTTACAGCAATGACCGTTCCTGCCGGAATAGACTACAAATCATTGGACGGCAAGCCCAGCAATCTGTTCTTCATGATCGCTGCGCCTGACACAGCTGCCGACACACACCTTGAAGTTTTATCAAAGCTCATGACTCTTTTAATGGATCCGAGCTTTGCCCAGAAGCTGGTTGCAGCCAAGACTCCCGAGGAATTCCTTGGAATAATCGATGAAAAGGAAAAAGCAAAGGACAAGGAAGAGCAGGCCAAGAAGGCCGCTGCCGCTGCTGCCAAGAAAGAGAAGGAAAAAGAGAAAGAAGCTGCACCTAAAAAGACTGTAAAGCTCGTTGGTGTAACAGCCTGCCCAACAGGTATCGCTCACACCTTCATGGCCGCTGAAGCCCTTGAGCTCAAGGCCAAGGAACTGGGATTCCCCATCAAGGTAGAAAAAGACGGATCAGGCGGAGCAAAGGATGTTCTTACATCCGATGAGATCGCTGAAGCCGACGCTGTTATAGTAGCCTGCGACAAAAACATTGAAATGGGCAGGTTTGACGGCAAGAAGGTTCTTATCACTTCTACCAAAGAAGCAATACACAATCCTAAGGAACTCATCGACAAGGCAGCATCCGGTACGGTAAGCGTTTACCACCACACAGGAACCGTTGCAAAGGCTGATGACTCAGCAAATGAGAGTGCAGGAAGAAAAGCATACAAGCACCTGATGAACGGTGTATCACACATGCTTCCCTTCGTTATCGGCGGCGGTATCCTTATCGCCATCGCATTCCTTTTAGATGACTACTCTATCGATCCTTCAAACTTCGGAAGCAATACTCCTGTAGCTGCATGGCTTAAATCCATCGGCGGAGCAGCCTTTGGCTTCATGCTTCCTATCCTTGCAGGCTTTATCGCACAGAGTATCGCAGACCGTCCAGGTCTTGCTGTTGGTTTTGTCGGCGGCTATCTCGCATCAACAGGTGCCACCTTCGCTTCACCCGGCGGCGATGTTCCATCCGCTTTCCTTGGAGCTCTCGTAGCAGGTTTTGTTGGCGGTTACATCGTTCTTGGTCTTAGAAAGCTCTGCGATAAGCTTCCCGCAGCCCTTGAAGGAATCAAGCCCGTACTTATCTATCCGCTGGTTGGAACACTTCTCATCGGCATCGTAATGTGCCTGATCAACCCTATCGTTGGTGCACTTAATGCCTGGATTGCAAACGTCCTTACAGGAATGTCAAGCGGTTCCATCATCATCCTTGGAGCACTTCTCGGAGCAATGATGGCAACTGACATGGGCGGCCCTCTCAACAAGGCAGCTTACGCCTTCGGTCTTGCTAGCCTTGCAAACCAGAATGAGACAGGTTACATGATCATGGCAGCAATCATGGTAGGCGGTATGGTTCCTCCTATTGCCATTGCCCTTGCAACACTTATATTCAAAAAGAAATTTAACGAAGCTGAGAGAAAGTCCGGTCCTGTAAACTTCATCATGGGACTTAGCTTTATCACAGAGGGTGCCATCCCCTTCGCAGCAGCTGATCCTCTTCACGTAATTCCTTCACTTCTTATCGGATCAGGCGTTGCCGGCGCTCTTTCAATGGCCTTCAAGTGCACACTTATGGCTCCTCACGGCGGAATCTTCGTATTCCCTGTTGTAGGAAATGTAGCAATGTACCTTGTAGCACTTCTTATCGGCTCAGCTGTTGGCTGTCTCATGCTCGGTATCCTTAAAAAAGACGCTCCGGAAGCATAAGATAAACTAAAATCAGGCAGCAATCCATGTTATTATATAAGTGTACATTTACTTACTATTTCATATTAAGAAAGGATAATAAACCATGGTATCACAGCAAATCACAGTAACTAACGAACAGGGTCTTCACATGCGTCCGGCCAGCCTCTTTGCTCAGGCCATGACTCCGTTTGCAAGCGACGTCAAGATTCTTTTCAACGGCACAACCTATGACGCCAAGAGCGTTATGATGCTTATGAGCGCATGCATCAAGTGCGGCGCTGAAATTGAAGTTCAGTGCGACGGTCCTGACGAGGCAGATGCCCTCAAGAAGGCCATCGAACTTATCGAGAGCGGTCTGGGCGACGAACAGTAAAACATTTAAAGAGTCAGATATTAACTTACGTTAATAAGGGAGAACAGGTATGATATCAGGAATCGCCGCATCACGCGGAATCGGAATTGGCAGTATCTGCGTAATCGCAGAACACGAACTTAAGTATGAGGCCGTTAAGGTCCAGGATGTAGATGCCGAGAGGAAGCGCTTTGATGAAGCCATAGAGAAATTCAAGGCTGAGACTTCGGAAATGGCTGAGCACATCAGAAAGACCATAGGTCCAAAAGAGGCAGAGATACTTGAAGGTCATCTTGTTATGATAAGCGATCCTTCAATGTCAGGCGAGATGGGCAAGATGATCGCCGCCGGCCAGTGCGCCGAATCTGCTGTAGAAGCGGTGTGCGATATGTTCATAGGCATGTTCTCCAAGATGGACGACGAGCTTATGCGCCAGAGGGCATCGGATATCAGCGACGTCAAAGTCAGCATGCTCAAGATCCTTCTGGGAATTGAGGATGTGGATATAAGCCAGGTTGCTCCCGGAACCATCCTGGTGGCAAGAGATCTCACTCCGTCCATGACTTCGCAGATCGTAAAAGAAAATGTGGCAGGAATAATAACTGAGGTGGGCGGCAAGACCTCCCACTCTGCCATCCTTGCCAGAGCTCTTGAGATCCCTGCTGTTCTCTCCGTCCCTGACATAACCACCAGGGTAAAGGACAAGGACACAGCGATCGTAGACGGCACAGAAGGCGTCATCTACATCAATCCCGAAGGCGACGTGCTCTCACAGTACATCATAAAGCGCGAGGAGTTCATCAAGAAACAGGCTGAACTTCAGGGCTTTTTGGGAAAAGAAACTGTCACAGCTGACGGTGAAAGCGTAGAGCTCTTCTGCAACATCGGAACTCCCAAGGACGCCAAAAAGGCTATGGAATGTGACGGTGAGGGAATAGGTCTTTTCCGCTCAGAATTTCTTTTCATGGACACCAATCATCTTCCCACAGAGGATGAGCAGTTTGCAGCCTACAAGGAAGCTGCCGAGACCATGAAGGGCAGGGCTGTCATCATAAGGACTCTTGATGTTGGCGGTGACAAGGACATCCCTTACCTCAATATCAAGAAGGAAGAGAATCCCTTCCTTGGCTACAGAGCTGTAAGATACTGCCTTGGCAACAAGGACAGCTACAATGTGCAGCTGCGGGCCATCGTCAGGGCCAGCGCCTTTGGCAAGGTCAAGATCATGATCCCTCTTGTTACCTGCGTAGAGGAGGTCCGTGCCGTAAAAGAGATGGTTGCAGAGATCAAAAAGGACTTCGATGAAAAGGGCATAGCCTATGATAAAGACATCGAGGTCGGCTGCATGATAGAAACTCCTGCAGCTTCCCTAATCGCAGATCTTCTGGCAAAGGAGGCAGATTTCTTCTCCATCGGAACCAACGATCTGACACAGTACACCATGAGTGTAGACAGAGGAAACTCAGACGTGGCGTACCTGTACTCCACTTTCCAGCCGTCAGTGCTGCGCTCCATACAGCACATCATAAAGTGCGGCCGGGATGCAGGTATTCCTGTGGGAATGTGCGGTGAAGCTGCTGCCGATCCTCTGATGATACCACTTTTAATATCTTTCGGGCTCACTGAATTCTCCGTGAATCCGGTTCTGGTACTAACCGCCAGATGCATTATTTCAAAATGGAGCAAGGCCGAGGCCGACGCTCTTACGGATAAGGTTTTAGCTCTGGATACAGAGGCTGAGATTGTTGCACTGCTGAAGGAAACAGCAAAGGAATAAAAAATTAAGAGGGGCTGCCTGTGCAGCCCCTTTTGGAGGTACCATGCCTATGAACATTAATATCCCCGGAATTGATGTAGATAAAGCCATAAGAAACTCCGGATCAATGGAGCTTTTCACAGAACTTCTCGGCGATGTTTACAAGATCATAGATGATAAGAGTGCTCTTGTAGAGTCTTACCTTAAGGAGAAAGACCTGCCAAACTACACCACACAGGTCCATGCCCTGAAGACCACCTGCCGCATGATCGGCGCAATGGATCTTGGCGAGGATTTCTTTACCCTTGAAAAGCTTGGAAAGGATAACGATCTGGATCAGATTGAAAAGCTTACTCCTGACGTTCTTGGCTCTTTCAGATCCCTGAAGCCATATCTTGAACCCTTTGCGTCAAAGAGCGACGGTCCCCGCAATGAGTTTGACAAGGATACTGTTTCATCCATCTTGAACAGGCTGATCGAGGCAATAGATGACTTTGATCTCGGGGCTGCTGAGGAGGCCACAAAACAGCTGAGTTCATATACCTATAATGAAGAGCTCACAGGAAGCATTAACGATCTGGACAAACTCGTTTCAAATCTTGATTATGATGAAGCAAAAAATCTTATAAACCAGATCCTTGAAAAACTATAGGGGAACACTGATCAGTTCAGTGTTCCCCTGTTTTTTACTGACTATCCAAAGTTCCGTATCCCGCCACTGCTTCATCCACAGTCATCTTTCCGTTTATGACCGCATCCGCGGCAGCTCTGAACTCTTTTACCGCTACATCCAGGATTTCCACGTCGTTGGATTTTATGGTCCGCTTTTCCGGGAAACTCGAAAGTGATGCATACACTTCATCCAGGGAATAGTCCTTGGTAGGAGTTATCAGCCTCTTCTTTTCATCCATAAGTCCAAGTTCCTCTTCGCTGGTAAGGAACCGGATAAATTCATTGGTCATGTCAAGATTTGCGCTGTTCTTGTTGACACTGAACAGGAGCGATGTTGAATCCATATAATATCCGCCATCGTCTCCCGAAGGAGCCACATAGAAGTCATATTTAAACGGGTTCGCAGAGAAGGCTTCAGATTTACTCTCACGCTTTTTGGTTCCGGAAACAACGTCTCCCGAACAGAGCATCATGGGCACATCCCCTTCAAAAAACCGCATGATAACACCATTGTAATCATCTTCGATTTCGGCTGTACATTTTTCCACATCGATACAGCCTTCATCTATAAGCTCTTTTAACCTGCTTAGAGAATCTCTCATCGCTTCCCCGGCAGAAGGTACGAGATTATTAAGATCCTTCTCTACGCTTCTGTCATCCCTGACCGTTTTTGCAAACATCGGATAAGCAAAGCTATAGCCGATTCCGGGCGTAGTCTTGGTATTGCTGCCCATAACAGGAGACTCATATCCTGCTGCCTTTAGCTTTGCACAGGTTTCCTTAAGTTCGCCAAAGTTCTGTGGTACCTTAAGGCCCTCTTTTTCAAAGATATCCATGTTGACAAGTATTCCGTAAGAAGTGGCAAATATCGGCAGAGCCAGTATGTCGCCATTATCCGTCTCCCATTTTACACCGGGACGGATGCAGTCAAGGTTGATGTTAAGGCTTGGATCCGAGAGGACCTCAGCGGTCTCAAACAGAGGAGCAAACTGTTCATCTCCGTACATCCAGGGCTGAACAACAAAAATATCCGGTGGTTCCTGCCCTGCCAGGGCCTGTCCTATAGTATTCCTGTAATCATCCAGGGAGGTGTACTCAAGCTCACCGTTTGGATAATGCGCATAGAATCTCTCAAACTCGCTTTCCAGAGATTCAAAGTTGGAATAGGTCCCCACCACCGACAGCTTGAACTGAGTGTCCTTAGAGTATTTCGGAGCATACTCCTTGCCGGCCTTCTGACCAAGTCCACAGCCTGCCGTGCCAATAAGGAGCATTGACACGAGGGTCATTGAAACAATTGCCTTAATCCGTTTTTTCATTTACTCTCTCCTTTCAACTGCCTTCACCAAAAAACTCATTTACCTGTGAAGTAATTTCATCTTTACTTATCTCTTTGAAATGATTGCGTATTATCTTTGATTCTTCAAAGCCATCCGGCACCTTCATCCCGGTGTCCATAAGGATAAGCTCCGCTTCATGTTTCTTAAGATATGCCAGCGCCTGTTCTACGGATTTGACTACCACTACGTTATATGTGTCTGACAGCCACTCCCTTACATTCTTCAAAAAACTTACATCCTCATCAACTACAAGTATGTTATGCTGGATCTCAGGTTTGCTCTTCTCTTCCTTTTTCTCTTCTTCCTCATCCTCCACCTGCCTGATCAGATCGTCGGGCAGATATCTGATAAGCATATTCTCAAGTCTGGTGGTATCGATTGGCTTTGTCAGGTAATCATCAAAGCCTTCATTTATGTACATCTCACGCATTCCGGAAACTGCATTTGCCGTAAGACAGATGACAGGAGTCTTCTGGTTTGGAGTATCCGTGCAGGCCTTCATTTCCCTTAAGGTCTCGATTCCATCCTTATCCGGCATCATGTGATCCAGGAAGATCACGTCGTAAGGATTGCGCTTGAAAAGAGCTATGCAGGCATCTCCGCTATCTGCAGTTTCTATCTGCATCTTTGTCTTGCTAAGCAGGCTTACGAATACCTTAAGGTTAACCTCAGTGTCGTCCACCACCAGGATCCTTGCCTCCGGCGCCATGAACGAAACTCTGTAGACTTCTCTTTCACTGATAAAGCGCCTGAATGCCGTATCAAAGTCCCCCAAAGGATCCCATTTCACAACTTTTTGTTTCAGGTCAAAAGAGAATGTGGAGCCCTTACCATACTCGCTCTCCACCTGTATCTTACTGTCCATCATGTTAAGAAAGCTCTGGGCAATGGCCATTCCAAGACCGGTACCTTCGATGTTCCGGTTTTTCTTTTCCTCGATCCTCTCAAAAGCCACAAACAGCTTGTTAAGCTCCTCTTTTTTGATTCCTATTCCCGTGTCCTTAACACTTACATGGAGGATCACGCACTCCGGATCATCTTCACATTTTCTGCTGCTAATCGAAAAGACAACGCTGCCTTCTTTGGTGTACTTGACGGCATTGGAAAGAATATTGGTGATGACCTGCTTTATCCTTATTTCATCGCCGTGCATGAGCCTTGGTATGTTACTGTCCACATCAAGCTCAAAGGAAAGCCCCTTTTCATCAGCCTTTCTCTGGACCATGTTCACAAGATCGTTCAGGAGTGATACAAAGTTGTAATCAACACTTATGATCTCCATCTTCCCCGCCTCGATCTTGGAAAAATCAAGGATATCATTTATGATTCCCAAAAGAGTATTACCGGCAGCTCTGATGCTCTCGGAGTACATCAATATCTCCTCATCCCTGCAGTCCCTTAATATCATCTCATTCATGCCGATTATGGCATTCATGGGGGTCCTGATGTCATGGGACATGGTTGAAAGGAAATAGGATTTTGCCTGATTTGCCTGATTCGCCGCTTCTGCCGCCACCTCCAGCCTCCTATTGTAGTTGCGAAGAAGTGACATATTAAAGCCTAGCAGGACCAATAACCCCAGAGTTACAATTCCCAGAAGCAGCCAGTCAACTGACCTGTTTGCCGTCAGCTCTTTTTCCGGTATATAAGCCACAAGGAACCAGGAAGACAGATGGCTTAGCGGAGTATATGCGATCACACTGTCCTCATTCTTGGAGTTACGGATATGCATGGAACCCGTACTGGTGCGGATTGTATCCATCACATCGTTGAGCTCAGATTTGGACATGGGGTTGTAGGATTTGAAGTATTCAAAGAAATTGCTGTTTTTCAGGGACTTTCCGTGGATCATGTAGTCCCCATCCCAGTCGATAAGGGATATCTCCACGCTGTCATACTCGCCCTTCAAAAAAACAAGCTTCTGCTCAAGGCGGCTTACAGGGACCACCCTTATGATGATCCCCTCCCGCAGGGCACCGGTTTCATCATCCATAACCTTTACGTTGTTCAAAAATGCAATGGACTGAACTCCATTTTGCGGATTGGTATAAGCCCTTGTCAGGTTTACCACGCCGGGTTCATTACTTATCTCAAGGTTGTCAAAAATCGAAATATGAGAATAATTCACGGTATAATCTGACGGATCGGTGGTACTGGCAGAGGTCGAAATGCCCTTCATAGAACCGTCATCGGTGTATATAAGATGTCCCGTTATCTCAGATGATATCTTGGCTTTTCTCACATAAGAAATAGACTCCTCAACGGTCATCGGATCCCCTGCTTCCGCAGAGCCGTTGATATAATTCGACCAGGTGTCACACAGATACTGCTCATCCTCCAGATAGTTGGAGATGATCTGTTCCGTGGTGGTGGTCATTTTCTCAAAAGACGCAATTGAAGCATGGTTTGATTCCGTCGCCCTGTCGTTGGCATACTTCATGATAATGAAAAGAACCAAACCTACTATCACGATATTGATTATGATAATATACCTTCGCTTCAATCTTTTTCCCCACTAAAAGTTAAATCATACGCATTTATTGATCGAATGGCTTTTCACAAAGCTTTAACGAAAAACAAGCATAATTTTACCCATTAATTGTATCATGTACATGTCACTGAAATTCTAAAATGTCCATAAAAAAACACCACGATTTTTTCGCGGTGTTTTAATCTCCTGATATTTATCTCTTATAAGGATCTCTTTTCTCCTTCATCTCATACATCTTTTTATCCGCCTCTTCAACAAACCTGTCCACATTGTCCATATCTTCATGGACTTTTTCAAACACATATCCGTAGCTTGCATTGATAAGGAACGGATTATCATGTGTGGAATTGTAGATGTCGAGATTTCTTTCCAGCTTCGTGCAGAAGATCTCCGGGGCTTTGCTTGTTTTCTCAAGGGCACAAAGGATCACGAACTCGTCGCCGCCGGTTCTTATAATAGCTGCTCTATCCGGCACAGATTTTTTAATGGAATCAGAAACGACTTTGATCCCAAGGTCTCCCGCATGATGCCCGTAAGTGTCATTCAGGTATTTAAGGCCGTTGAGATCAAGCACGCAGACAAAAAGATGCTTCGAAGTTTCTTTTGCTTCCTGCAGTATCATCTTCTCACAATACTGCATTCCCCTTCGGTTATAGCACCCTGTCTGCTGGTCAGTCATGTTCTCAACAAACAGCCTTTCATTATCTTTCTTAAGATTGCTTATCAGAAGAGCAGTCTCTTCATTTTCTCTGATCTGTGCTCGTTTCATCCTGTCTATATCATGGATCAGGAAAAGATAATCCCTGCCTTCAGCGCTGTCAGAGCTTTTGGCGTTACAGATGACGATCTCGGACCAGTAATACCGGTTGTTCCTATGCCTTATGCGGCCTTCCATGGAAATGCTGATCTCCTTTGATAAAACTTCATGGATTCTGTCGGGATCGGTAAACATGTCAAACCTGTCCCTGTCCTCCGGATGGATATTTTTATACAAAAAAGAGCAGAGTTCGTCAAATGACCCTCGTTCTTTTATCTGTAGATTTTTCAGAGAGTCATCGATATCTACCAGACTGCACTGTGAGCATTCCTCCTCTACCACCACAACAAGCTGGTAAAGACTCTTTAATGCATTCTCTATAAAGGATGCAGTTTTTGGATTAAACTGATCGGCCATATATTCGTTCACCTTTTCTGTTTCATATCCTATGATGGGAGGTCATAAGTCCGACATCATTCTTGTTTATTGTAAGTACAGCTACAACGATTGCCGAGACACCGGTGACCGGATTGACTGCTATCCGGCGGATCATTGAGTGGACAACAGTATCTGCGCCAGCCTTATCATCAACTACAAGAGGCTTGCCCTCCCGACCGCATTGTAATACAGCTTTGAAGAAAGTTGACTCCATTATTCGATCATCCAATTGCATATCTCTTTCGTAAGTATTGTAGTCAACTTTCATGGTGCGCTTTAAGAATTCGCGGTATGAACGGTTACAACGGCTATACCACAGCTTTGTTCCGTCAACTTCAATGATGCACATGGGCAGTGTATTGAAATACTGTGTCAGAAGGTCACCGCTTTCATTAGTCACAGCGGAGAAATCGTAGAGATTGAGGCGGCCAATAGAAGCATAATAT
>JAEEGH010022548.1_pt1 | contig 12895 bp, 9 predicted proteins | sample 9134181 | NCBI WGS metagenome assembly JAEEGH01 (sample SAMN16246544, study PRJNA631951) | gut metagenome | biome: gut microbiome; feature: rumen; material: DP-attached | host: Bos | place: Iran: Karaj | collected 2018-10 | reverse complement strand
TCGGCAACGGCACCGCCAGTCGTGAAACCAACGATTTCATCCGTGATGTGCTGGCTGGCCGCTACGACATCCCTACAACTGGAAAGGCCGGTAATTCTGGACAATCTAATAATACCGTTCCTCAGGTTTTTGTCGTCAGCGAAGACGGTGCTTCCGTCTACTCTGCCTCGAAGATTGCCCGTGAGGAATTCCCTGATGAGGATGTGACCGTTCGTGGTGCCGTATCCATAGGGCGTCGCCTAATGGATCCCCTCGCCGAACTCGTCAAGATCGATCCTAAAAGTATCGGCGTCGGACAGTACCAGCACGATGTGGATCAGACGAAACTCAAGCACTCGTTGGATCAGACCGTCGAGAGTTGTGTGAACAGCGTAGGCGTCAACCTCAATACCGCCTCGCAGCATCTGCTGATGTATGTCAGCGGTCTCGGCCCTACCCTTGCTAAGAACATCGTGGACTACCGTCGTGAGAACGGTGCCTTCACCTCCCGTGCCCAATTGAAGAAAGTGCCTCGTCTGGGACCTTCCGCCTTCCAACAATGTGCAGGCTTCCTCCGCATCCCTGGTGCCAAGAACCCGCTCGACAACTCTGCTGTCCATCCGGAGAGCTATACCATCGTAGAGCAGATGGCAAAGGATCAAGGTTGTACCGTAGCAGACCTTATTAATAATAAGGAGAAGCGTGAGGCCATCAATATCAAACAATATGTGACCGCCGAAGTGGGTATCCCTACCCTTACCGATATCATGAAGGAATTGGAGAAGCCTGGCCGTGATCCTCGCGAGCAGTTAGAGGAATTCGAGTTCGACAAGAACGTTGCTTCCATTGACGATCTCAAAGAGGGAATGATTCTGCCCGGCATCGTCACCAATATCACCAACTTCGGAGCTTTCGTGGATATCGGTGTCCATCAGGACGGTCTGGTTCATATCTCCCAGATGGCTAATCGTCGTATCGCCCATCCGCTTGATGTGGTTAAACTCCACCAGCACGTCAAAGTACGAGTCATCGAGGTTGACCTTCGCCGTAAGCGCATCTCCCTATCAATGAAAGGGATATAAAGAGTAATTGTTATTATCAAGAATTTGAGAATTAGAGAATTGTCGCTTTGCTAAAGGCTCTTGCTTCAGGACAAAGCAGATAATTCTCTAATTCTCAAATTCTTGATAAACAAAAAGATTTCTTAGACCTGCTGGATAATCTTGGCTCCTTCTTTGAGGGCCTCCATATTCAGGGGGATGAGGTCGTGATGGCGCTCTGGCAAAGTCTTCTTGAGAGCTTTCTCCACACCCTTGTCGTGCACCACAGGAGCAACCTTCAGCAGACCACCAAGAACAATCATATTGAACACCTTGCCGTTCTTCATCTCGGCGGCCTTATCCATTGCGTTGATCTCATAGATGGTGATATCCTTACGAGTGGGCTTGTTGATGATACCAAATCCATCGTAGATGAGGATACCTCCGGGCTTGATCTTCGGCTCGAACTTCTCCAGTGAAGGCTGGTTCAGCACCACAGCGATATCATACTTGCTGAGAATGGGCGAAGAGATACGCTCGTCGCTGACGATGACCGTCACGTTGGCAGTACCACCACGCTGCTCAGGACCGTAGGCAGGCATCCATGTAACTTCTTTATCCTCCATCAGTCCACTATAGGCCAGAATCTTACCCATCGAGAGCACACCCTGACCTCCGAAACCACTGATAATTATTTCCTTTTTCATAATTTTCAATTATCAATTATCCATTATCAATTAAAGACTCGTAGTGTCCTTGAGGTCTCCTTTGGGATAGAAGGGGAACATGTTCTCCTTCATCCATTCGTTAGCCTTAGCGGGAGTGAGTTTCCAACCGCTGTTACAAGTAGAAACGAACTCCACGAGACTCGAGCCCTTGCCAGCCATCGAAGCCTCGAAAGCCTTACGGAGAGCCTTCTTCGCCTTGTTGATGGAAGCCACGTTCTCTACACTCTGACGAGTGACGTAGCAGGTACCCTCCAAACCAGCAGCGATATCAGCCATCTTCAGGGGATAGCCGTGCAACTGAGGATCACGACCATAAGGACAAGTAGAGGTCTTCTGGCCAATCAGCGTCGTGGGCGCCATCTGACCACCCGTCATACCATAGATGGCATTGTTGACGAAGATAATCACGATGTTCTCACCACGATTCAGAGCGTGGATGGTTTCGCAAGTACCGATACAAGCCAGGTCACCATCACCCTGATAGGTGAACACCAGACGGTCAGGCCAGCAGCGCTTGATACCCGTAGCCAGTGCGGGAGCACGACCGTGGGCAGCCTCCTGCCAGTCGATATCTATATAATTGTACGCGAAGACGGCACAGCCTACAGGGCTCACGCCTACGGCCTTGTCTTCCATACCCATTTCCTCGATGACCTCGGCAATGAGCTTATGCACCACACCGTGACTACAACCCGGACAGTAGTGCATATTGTTGTCGTTCATCAGCGTCGGCTTCTTGCAGACGATGTTTTCCGGTTGAACTATTTGATTTCTATCCATAACCTTACATGACCTTCTTTAAAGCTTCAACAATCTCCTCGGGATCGGGGACGATACCTCCCAGACGACCGAACTGCTCTACAGGCACAGCACCATTCACAGCCAAGCGAACATCCTGTACCATCTGTCCGGCATTGATCTCGGCCACGAGGATACCTTTCACTTTCTTCGACAACTCAGCAATCTGCTTCTCAGGGAACGGGAACAGCGTGATAGGACGGAACAAGCCGACCTTGATACCCTGCTCACGGGCAATCTCCACAGATTTCTCTGCAATACGGGCAGCAGAACCAAAGGCGACGATGGCATACTCGGCATCGTCCATCAGCTGCTCTTCGTAACGCACCTCATTCTCCTGAATCTTAGCATATTTCTCCTGGAGGGCGATGTTACGCTGCTCCATAATCTCAGGCTTCAGTTCGAGTGAAGTGATGACCACCCGCTCACGGTTCTTCGGCTTACCTGTGGAAGCCCAAGGACACTGCTTGATCACCTCCTCGTCCGTACGACGGGGTTTGAAAGGCGGCAGCACGATCTTCTCCATCATCTGACCGATGACACCGTCAGAAAGAATCATAGCGGGGTTACGATATTTAAATGCCAACTCAAAAGCGAGGTCCACAAAGTCTGCCATCTCCTGAACGGAAGACGGAGCAAGCACAATCACCTTGTAGTCACCATTACCACCACCACGGGTAGCCTGGAAATAGTCACCCTGTGAAGGCTGGATGGTACCCAGACCAGGACCACCACGCTGAACGTTCACAAACACGCCCGGCACCTCTGCACCAGCCATGTAGGTGATACCCTCCTGCATCAGAGCAATGCCAGGAGAACTGGAAGAGGTCATAGCACGCTTACCAGCTCCGGCAGCGCCATAGACCATGTAAATCGACGCCAGCTCACTCTCTGCCTGCACCACCTGCATACCGGTGGTCTCCCAAGGCTTCTGTTCTGCCAACGTCTCGATGACTTCACTCTGCGGAGTAATAGGATAGCCGAAATAGCCGTCGCATCCGCAACGAATAGCAGCATGGGCGATGGCCTCATTGCCTTTCATCAACACAACTTCTCTTTCTTCTGCCATAACTTATTCCTCCACTTTTTTACGGTACACGGTGATACAGCCATCGGGGCAGACAATACCACACGAGGCACAACCTACACAGGCTTCCTCGTTGACTGCTTCCACGTAGGGATAACCGTGCAGGTTCACTTTCTTGGCCAAAGCGATGACCTTCTGGGGGCAGGCAATGATGCACAACTGGCATCCCTTGCACCTCTCAGTATTCACCTCAATAGCACCTTTTAACTTTGCCATATTATCCTGTTTAATGCATTAAATTTCGAATTCGGGCTGCAAAGGTACGACTAATTAGGCGAATAACCAAAAAGAAACGCCTCTTTTTTGCAAAAAGGCATCTCTTTCTATCAAAAAGTGCATATTTATTTATCAATTATCGGAAATAAAGTATAAAACTGTAGTGATGCGGCTGATTGCCTGGGACGGTGTATTGAGGTAAGGTTCGCTTGCCCCAGGTGTCAGCACCACCTACACCGTGAATGGCAGCATCGATATTGAGATTGACGAAACGGCCTCGGGGGACGTCGTTAGGATGACGAGCACCTTCAAGATCTTCTTCTCCATAGTCCCAGGCTCGGATACAGAGAGGAGCATCGCAAGCATCGATGTGTAAATTCCCAATCTCAAACCAACGGATGTCGCAACGATTACCGTTGTCCTGAGGATGGATGTATTCCGTTTCATAATCAGAGAGCGGCATCTCATAGACGCCAAGGAAGGCAGAGCCCTTGCGATCGGGATAGTTCTCCCAAGGGCCCCGACCATAATACCTGATTTGCGTATAATCAGCAGGCAGACGCATCCGCATGCCGAACTTTGGCATCGTCACGATATCTGTAGCTGTAGGACGATAGTCCATATCGACCTTTATCCAGCCGTCGGCATTGAAATCATAGGTCAATGTCAAGTCTGCACCAACAGGCAACGTCATTTCTGCTATCAGCCTACTACCCTCAGCGCGAATATTATTCACGATACGCTTCTCTGCAGCATCCTTCCATACAGCGACACGCTCTGCGAAGTGGGCTGCGTGCTGGTTATCGTTCTCGGGCTTCCAGAAATAGGGCTCCAACGGAGCAGCAAGTATCTGCTTGCCGTTGACGATCCACGAGGTAAGGGCACCCGTTTTGGAGATGAACGCTGAATAGTCATCTGCTTTTACCTCAAAACCTTCTTCTGTTTCCTGTACAGCTATATCTCTGCCGCCAAAAGCAGACCAGAATTCCTCTGGTTTAAGGATAAACTGCTCTCGGGCAACAACGAATCCCTCTGGCGCCCAAGGTGTAGCCTGACGCAAACGGGCATAGACATTGAGCAGCAGTTCTGGTTCGTTGTAGGGATAATAGGGATAGGGAATCTCAAACCGTCCGTCCTTAACTCTTGCAAGTTCACCTGTTATCAGTTCGCCATTGTGATAGACCTCGCAGTAGTATTCATATTCGTCGATGCTGGTAAAGAAATTGCGGTTGATAATGCGGATGCTGTCACCTTCCTGCACGAACTTCAAAGGCTGATAGACGTACTGCACCTCATAGTAGTGAGGATGCGGCTTGCGGTCAGGCGCAATCAGTCCGTTGATGCAGAACGGGCCGTCATTAGGTTTGTCGCCAAAGTCGCCTCCGTAAAAAGCCCCCTCCAACCTCCCCCCACTGGGGGAGGCTTTCTCTGCGTCAGGATTCCCCCTCCAGTTGGAGGGGGTAAGGGGGAGGCTTAGCCCTTGGTCCACCCAATCCCAGATGGCAGCACCACAGATGGAGGAGTCAGCATCAATGACATCCCAATACTCTTGCAGATTGCCACAGGAATTACCCATAGCATGGGCATATTCGCGCATCATAAAAGGTTTATCGGTAACATCCTGAGCGTTCTTTCGCAGATCATCAGGATAGAGATAACTATCGTCCCAAATGCAACTATACCGACGGTCGCTGTCGTAGAACGGTGGACGAGTGCTATCGAGTTCGCGCACCTTATTATACATCGCCTCGATATTCGGGCCCACCCCACCCTCATTGCCGAGACTCCACAGAATGACGCAGGGATGGTTGAAGTCGCGCTTCACAAGCGATTCGGCCCTGTCCACATGGGCTGCCTGGAACGTGAGATCTTCACCCATTACCTGGTTAGCATAACCATAACCGTGTGTCTCGTGGTTCGCTTCATCCATCACATAGATACCCCAGCGGTCACAGAGTTCATAGAGATATTCACGGTCTGGATAGTGCGAAGTGCGCAGGAAATTGATATTCGCCTGTTTCATCAGCCGGATATCCTCCTCGTAGGTTGCATCGTCGACATATCGGCCCGTCTTCGGATGGTGGTCATGACGGTTCACACCACGCAGTTTGACGTTTTGGCCATTGATCTTAAATACCTCACCGACGACCTCCACCTTCTTCACGCCGAAGTGATAGTCGAAATGCTCGATGACTGCACCTTTCTCATCCAGCAACTCGATGCTGAAAGGATACAAATTCGGCTTCTCGGCTGACCATAGCTGCGGCTTGTCGAGGGTGTAGGCGAGTTCAACGGTTGTCGTATCACCAACAGCCAACAACGGTAGAGTTCTTTGCAACGGACTTAACGGACTAACACGGACAGTCCGAGAAAGTCCGAAAGAGTCCGATGCTATATTAAATTGCAGGACAGCCCGCAGATTCTTCACGGCATCTTTGCCCGTATTGCAGATACTTATCTTTGCCTCAACATTAGCCTGCGAATAGTCGGCATTGGGAATCGCCGTCACGTGGTAGTCGCTGATATGCGCCAGTGGACGAACCCACAATTGCACAGGACGATAGATGCCTGAAAGTCGCCACATGTCCTGATCCTCAAGATAACTGCCGTCACTCCAGCGATACACCTCTACGGCGAGCTTATTCCTGCCCTCCCGCATATATTTCGTCACATCGAATTCCGCAGGCGACATCGAGTTCTGACTATACCCTACCTTCTGACCGTTCACCCAGACGTACATCGCAGAGTGGACTCCGCCGAAGTGGAGGATGAGGTTCTTCGCCAGCATCTCTTTGGTCACATCGACAAACGTCACATACGATCCCACAGGATTACGGTTCTCATAGGCCGTCCAGTCCTTGGGTGGTTCAGCAGTCACTCTGGGGCGGTCCTTCACGAAGGGATAGTCTATATTAATATAAATAGGTGTACCATAGCCCTGCGTCTGCCAATTACCAGGCACTGTGATCTTACCCCACTGGCTCACATCGTAATCCTCTTTGTAGAAGTCTGCCGGCCGCTCCTCCGGATTCCTGCTCCAATGGAACAGCCACTGTCCGTCGAGACTCACGATCTCCTTGCACTCTTTCTCCCTTGAGGGCAGTTGCAGCGTCACATGATATGGCAACTTGTTGATACCCAACACTGACGGGTTCTCCCAGTCACGGACTTGTGCCTGTGCCTCCGAGGCCAGCAACATACCACCCCCAAGCACCATCGTCATCACTGTCAGTCTTTTCATCTTCGTCTGATTTTTGCCACAAAGTTAGGCAATAATCCGCTAATATCCAAATATTTTCGCAAGATGAAACATTTTGGAAACAAAAAGAAACATCAATGCACTCAAATTCCCAGATTTTTGTTTATCTTTGCAGCAGATTATCAAATAACAGACAATATGACAATGAAAAGATTCTTTTTCTCAACCGTCCTCCTGCTTTTGGCAGGATGGAGTGTCGCTGCCACAACTGATGAAGACGGCAGCCGATTGTGGTTACGCCTCGACGCTGTCAACACTAATGCCATTACGGGTGTGAAGTGTACGGCTATGACCGAGTTGCAAACCTACTGGCAGGGTGGTCCTGTAGTACTCAAGCGTCAGAAGGGCCTTACCAAAGACGGCTACACCATCAAGAGCCAGAATGGGAAGACCGTGATTGCCGCTGCCAACGACGCAGGCCTGCTATATGGTGCCTATCACCTGCTGCGCCTGCAACAGACGGGACAGCCCACCGCATCACTCGACATCAGTGAGCAGCCTTTCTACGACCTGCGCATCCTGAACCACTGGGACAATCCCAACGGCACCGTAGAACGCGGCTTTGCAGGAAAAAGCATCTTCCTGAATCCAGATCCTGCACGTATGAAGATGTACGCCCGTGCCAATGCCTCTGTGGGTATCAACGGAACCGTACTCAACAACGTGAATGCCAAGCCTGAGGCACTCTCGACCGAGAGTCTGCAAAAGGCCAAGGGCATCGCCGACCAACTGCGCCCCTACGGCATCCGCGTCTATCTCTCCATCAACTTCGCCTCACCCATCAAGATTGGTGGACTGAAAACTGCAGACCCACTCGATGCCGACGTTATCAACTGGTGGAAAGAGAAGGTGAACGAGATCTATCGTCTCATCCCTGACTTCGGCGGTTTCCTCGTGAAGGCCAACTCCGAAGGAGAGCCTGGCCCTCAGGACTTCGGACGCTCACATGCTGACGGTGCCAATATGCTGGCTGGTGTGCTCAAGCCCCACAAGGGTATTGTGATGTGGCGCGCTTTCGTGTATAATCCCCAGAGCAGCGATCGTGCCAATCAGGCCTGTGAGGAGTTTATGCCACTCGACGGTCAGTTCGCCGACAATGTCATCATCCAGATTAAGAACGGTCCCATCGACTTCCAGCCCCGCGAGCCCTATAGCCCGTTGTTCACTGCCATGCAGAAGACTCCGATGATGGTGGAGTTCCAGATTACCCAGGAGTATCTTGGTGCCGCCAACCACCTGGTCTATCTCGCCCCTATGTGGCAGGAATTCTTCTCGTTTGTGAAGCCCGCCAGCCTGAAGGCAATGGCAGGTGTGGCCAATATCGGTGATGATACCAACTGGTGCGGCCACCATTTTGCCCAATCCAACTGGTATGCCTTCGGACGCCTGGCCTGGAATCCCTCGCTGACATCAAAGGAGATTGCAGCAGAATGGCTCACCCAAACCTTCGGCGAACAAGGTAATCTCTCACCTCTTACCTCTCACCTCTCACCTCTTCTCCAGCTTATGCTCGACAGCCGTGAGGCCTGCGTCAACTACATGATGCCCTTGGGTATCCATCATATCTTTGCCGGCACCCACCACTACGGCCCAGAGCCTTGGTATGCTCCCAAGGGCGTGCGTGCCGACTGGACACCGCCCTACTACCACAAAGCCGACAGCATCGGACTGGGCTTCGACCGCACCCTGAAGGGTTCTGCCAATGTCAAGCAGTATCCCGATGAACTCTGCCGTCTTTACAACGACATCAATACCTGTCCTGAGAATCTGCTGACCTGGTTCCACCACGTGCCTTGGGACTTCCGCATGAAGAGTGGTCGTACCTTCTGGGACGAGCTGTGCCATAAATACGACGAAGGTGTCCATCAAGCCCGTCATTTCCTCGCCGTCTGGGATGCCATGCAGCCATACGTCGATTCACAGCGTTTCAGTGAGGTGCAGCGCAAACTTCGCATCCAGGCCCGCGACTCGGAATGGTGGCGCGATGCCTGTCTGCTCTATTTCCAGACGTTCTCAAAGCGTCCTATCCCACAGGATATGGAGCATCCCGTCCACAACCTCGACGAGATGATGAAGTTCCGCATTCCCATCAGCATGTACCAAAATCCTGAGTGCGGATATACGAAGTAACACAGGAGGTTCAGTAACAGACCTCGATATCACCATAGCCCATGCGTGTTCCGTTGGCGAGGCGGTCAGCCTCAAAGCGGAGCACGCGTATTTTTGTTGGGGCAAAACGGATAGTCTGCCAGATGGGATTATTCACGATGTTCGAGAACTCTCCCGAGGCGAGTTTCGTCCAGTCGCTCCAGTTGGTGGAGCCCCAAAGGGTGTAATGGGTGATAGTGCCGTCTTGTCCGTTTTGTGGCGGCAGATAGCGGAAGGCAGAGATTTCCTGCTCCGTATCCCAATCGATGAACATCTGCATACGTGAGCCGAAGAAGATGTGCAGGGCTGATGATTTCTTCTCACCGCTGTCTGGGATGTCGGCCGTCAGTTCTGGGGCGAGATAGACGCCCAGACGCTTGATGACTGGCTCGCACTTGGCATCCGTAACCTTGAAACGAAGTCTGGTAGCCGTAACGGTTGGGAAGCAGATAATACGGCGATGGCCGATGGTGGTCAGTCCGTCGCCCTCCTCTACGAGTGCATCCTTGAGCGGTTGCCATTGTCCATCGACCTCTGCCTCCAATGAGAACTTCTTCACCCTTTGTCCTTGCGCGATGTCCTCCTCTGCCAAAAAGCGGTTGAAAGACGTGGGCTGTTTAAAATTGAGAGTGTAGAATTTAGAGTTTGCTGCCGCCGTTCCGCTTGATTCTGGTAGCGCGGTAGCAAACTCTAAACTATCCACTCTAAACTCTACACTGCCATTGACGAACACCTCATCAATCATCTTCTTAAAGGCGATACCTCGCAGGCTGTCGTTGAGATGAATACGGCCATTGGGAGCGATGGGGAAGTTCAGCAACAGCGTGGAGTTGCGCCCTACCGATTTATAATAGGTATCCATCAACTTCGATAGACTCTTCACGTGTTCGTTCTCTGCATCGTGGTAGAACCAGCCCGGACGGATGCTCGTGTTCGTCTCGCCAGGACACCACACATCGCCATCCTCCACACCATAGTGCAGCATCTGATAAGGCGTATCACCCTTACTCGGCATCAGACTCCAGTTAGTCTCACCAATGTTTCCCGCCTCGGTGCCTACCCAGCGCAGATCACCACGATCACCGCCGTCGTTCCAGATGACGGCTCTCGGCTGAAGTTCACGTATCATACGGAACGTCTCGGCCCATCCATAATAGGTCTTGCCGTCAATGCGGCGCGTCTCGTTAGCACCGCCATACCAGCCGTCGCCACCATTGGCACCATCGAACCACACCTCAAAAATGTCCCCATAGTTGGTCAGCAGTTCGCGCAGCTGGTTACGGAAATAGGTGACATACGCCGGACGGCCGTACTCCGGATGGTTTCTGTCCCAAGGCGAGAGATAGACGGCAAACGCCAAACCCTCCTCACGACAAGCCTCAGCCAGTTCGCGCACCACATCGCCTTTGCCGTCTTTCCAAGGAGAATTCTTCACCGAATATTCCGTATAGGCCGAGGGCCACATGCAGAAACCGCAATGATGCTTGGCGGTGAAGATAATCCCCTTCATACCAGCCTGTTTGCAGACTCTTGCCCATTGCCGACAGTCGAGATCCGAGGGATTGAACAACTTCGGATCCTCATTGCCGAAGCCCCACTCCTGATCGGTATACGTGTTCAGCGAATAATGGATAAACGCATACATCTCCATATCCTGCCATCGCAACTGATTGGCATTAGGAGTCGGCCCACAAAGATTTATCGTCGCATTCTGTGCCGTCGCCGTCATCGCCGTCCACAGCACCATCATCATCACCATTACTCTTTTCACCATCCTTCAGATTTTTGCCACAAAGTTAAGCATTATTCCGCACATATCCAAACTTTTATCCCCGAAATGCTTGCATGTTTCAGGAATTATTCTTATATTTGCAGCCAGATTATAAGTTTTAATGAGTATGGCAAGAGAAGAAATCGTAAAGAAATGGCTCGAAATAGTAGAGCAAGATTTACAAGTTGCCCAGTTGAATCACGACAACGGCTATTGGCTCTATGCGGCATTTCTTTGCCATCAGGCATTGGAAAAGTCTCTGAAAGCCTATTGGGTTGCTACACAAGAAAACGACCCTCCATTTACCCATAGCCATACAAGACTGTTGAGTGGTCTTGGCTTGATTGAGGAACTGACTGACGAACAACTTCGTTTCATCAGCCTCATCGAGCCTATGTATATTGAGGCCCGCTATCCTGAGCAGAAACTTGATGCAGCAAGGATGCTCAACAAGGAAGCCAGCCTGTATCTGTTAGAAAAGACAAAAGAATTGACGCAATGGATAGAAGAACGCTTAGCCTGCAACAAGTCTTAGAATTCGTACGTGAATTCAAACGTGTGATTACTCCTCGCTATAGCGTTGAGCCAAAGGTCTATTTGTATGGATCATACGCCAAAGGCTCTGCAAATCCGGATAGCGACATAGATGTAGCTGTGATTGTGGCAGAAGGTGAAATTACAAACAAGTGGGAGCAATGGGCAGATCTCTGGGCTGACATCCGTAAAGTTAGCGTGCTGATAGAGCCTGTGTTACTGGAAGACCAAGAAGACTCTATGCTCTACCGTGAAGTCATGCGTACAGGTATCGCAGCATGATAAGTATAATGTTGAACTCTAAAAACAAATAGCTTATGGTGACATAGCAAAGACAAAATAAAGACAAAAGACTGGAACGTCCACTTTTGATTCTTGTCATTCGAAATTCGCCAAATTTCAAGACTACAATCAAGAACTTAAGTAGATAGTTCACGCCGCTTGGCGTGGGCATTTGCTCGTTTAAGATTGTTAGGTGTTTGGCGATACCTCGAATGACGTAGGCGAAGTAAATAGTCCACGTTTTTTATTTTGCATTTCAAAATGAACAGTAATTACTAAAAATGTATGATTATGAAGAAACTATTTACTCTTGTTGCTCTTTTGACATGCGTCTTAGGAGCAAAGGCAGAGGGGGAAACCGTTTATGAAATCGACTACTCTACCAAATCAGGATTCCCATTCAATGTAATGGGTTATGTGCCAGAGTGGGTTGACGGTGTCATGACCGACATGGGCGGTCTCTACGAGTATGCAGAAAAGACGGATGGGGCCGAAAGAACGAGTGACGTTATCGTAAAGACGGACTCGGGAGCTGAATATTACAGACTTGACAAATTACCTGGTGTTGGTCTTTTGCATCAGTATTTCCTTGCAGATGGCATCGTAACAGAACTCAATGGTGCTTATACAGTAAAAGCAATGGTGAAAGCCTCTGAAGCTACTACTATCACCGTGTTCATGGGTTGGGGTTTGGGTCAAGGCGCGCAAGTCTACAAATCTGCGGCTATTTCCACGGAATGGACGGAGATAGAATGGGAGTACAACGGAATCGGCGGCACTTCATGTAACCTCGTTGCACAGCCCAAAACAGCTGCAAAGATTGAATGGAAATGGCTTAAAGTTTCTCCCTGTCAGAAACGTCCTGTTACATGGCAGGAGTGGCTCACTAATGATGGTAAATCTATCATCCCTGGAGTTGAAACAGGAAGTATATACATGGGTAATGCTGAGAAACAATGGCCAGACTGGGCATTTGAATTGACTAATGGCATCAACGCAAACTGGAGAACCGACAGAGCTCCTGAGATCTGTACATGGTCTCTGACGATGGGA
>JAEEGH010022544.1_pt1 | contig 12896 bp, 8 predicted proteins | sample 9134181 | NCBI WGS metagenome assembly JAEEGH01 (sample SAMN16246544, study PRJNA631951) | gut metagenome | biome: gut microbiome; feature: rumen; material: DP-attached | host: Bos | place: Iran: Karaj | collected 2018-10 | reverse complement strand
TGAAACCTGTTTCAGCACTCCGAAGAGCAAAAGATATAAGAAGTTTATTATTATCAAATCTGAAATCGGTGATCAGGCTGCTGCCATCCTTTCTTGCAGATGCATTTTTCTCGTAGAGGCTGTTAAGATAAAGCTTTCTGTTCTTCTCTGTTGTCTCGGATGAGCTCCAATCCTGATCAACACTGCTCAGCACCGAAAAAAACAGCGATAGGAACACAATGACACCTGTAACTGCAACAATAATGACAGACTTGGTTATACCGGACTTTTTGGCTTCGTCATCAATCATGAGATACCGGTCCATCTCGATCTGTCTCTTGGCTTCCTTTACTTTGATTTCATGCAAATCCTCCTCTGTCAGAGGAACTTCCACATCATCCGCTTTGGATTCAGCCTCTTCGCCAGTATTATTCAAATCAACCACATCAAATCTCCTCGGCCACACAACTGCCGTACCAGTATCAGTTTACATGATTACAGGTATTCAAAACAGAAATCTGCTCGATTTTTTGCAGAAAATTAGACAGGTAGCAACAAGGCAACCAATGAATCAGAAAATTCATTTCAAAAATCAGGAGAGAATCACTGACAAAACAGCTGCAACAAAAAATGTTATCCTCATCAAAAAAGCAATTTATGTGACTAATATCAAACAACGATAAGAATTAAAATAGACAGGTTTTATCAAAGTTCACCAGATTAAGAAAGTCACCGTAAAACAAAAGGATCCCTATGGCAGCACAGATTGTACCAACAAGCCGCAGTATTATTCTTAACGGTTCACACGAAGTTACTTCCGAAATTACATCCAGAATAGTAAATAATGATCTTGACGTGCTGTTTCTTAATTATGATCTTGAACCGGTACAGTCTGGTGATAATCAGACCCAGTCAAACAGTCCGTTCTTCGGACTCGGTTTCAACCACATAAATTTCAGAATTGTCATAGGACCGACTGTAACAAAGCTGTTCGGCATGTTCCAGCAGTGCACTGCTCTTGAGGATCTCCCCTCTTTCAACACAGAAAAGGTGACTGATTTCAGAAACATGTTCAAAGACTGCCCGGCGCTTAAGAGGGCTCCTAAATTTGACTGCACCTCCGCCATAAACATGCAGTCAATGTTTCACGGCTGTCAGATGCTTACTGAAGTTCCGAGGTTGGTCACTCCAAAGGCTGCAGTCATGCAGGATATGTTTACCGGCTGCTACAGTCTCACCTCCTTTGCTCTGCCGGATACATCACAGGTCAAGAACATGCAGAGCATGTTCAACGGCTGTGCCGCAATCAAACAGATAAAAAATCTGCAAATGAACAGCGTCACAAATGCACAGAATATGTTTCACGGCTGCATTGCACTGGAGGAAGTCGGCGATCTTGATACAGAAAATGTGACAAATATGCAGGAAATGTTCAGAGGATGCAGAAATCTTAAAACAATCGGAGAAATGAATACGGAGAATACAACCAATATGAACGGCATGTTCTTTGGATGCATGGAGCTGACTACAGCACCGTTTTTCGATACATCATCAGTTGTCACAATGAATTCAATGTTCGAGAACTGCCGGAATCTCACCTTTGTTCCCCTCTATGACACTGTCAGCGTAACATCCATGGAATCCATGTTCAACGGCTGTTTTCATCTGACATCAGTTCCGTTCTTCGATACCCGCAACGTTGTCAGTATGCAGGAGATGTTTGAAGGATGCTCAAATCTTGCCACGGTACCTCACTTTGATACCACAAAACTGAAAAAGTCACAGGATATGTTCAGAGGATGCCTGAAGCTGTCATCGATGCCTGCCTATTATGACAGGTAACTGCGCCCTGGAGTAAAAGAAATAAAACTTCCCTGTAAATCTTATGACTAAAGGATTAGACATCTCCTTAGTCTCAAGTCAAACCTGTACGACAACCATGACAGGATACAACAGAAAGTCGTACTCAGAGCACCGGCAATGCTGTGTGATACGCTGGACTGACTGAGAACTGAACTCAGTCAGCATGACAGAAAGACAGAACTCTAATCACCCTTTGGGTGATAAAGCATCAGCTGTTCCATATAACTTGTATAGGTTTTCAGTTCTGCGCGATGCTGTTCCATTTCCTTCTTGCAGGTTGCAAAGGAATCCTTGTCCTCCTTGCCGTCCTGCAGATCGGAATCATTATTCACCAGTTTCATGTCAAATACCTGCATATCCTCCACAGGACCATCAAACCTAATCTGTCCCATGTTGTATCTGATATTGCAGGTAAACCTGCCTGCACCGCCAACCGGCACTGAAACAGGTGTAAAGCAGCGGACATAATTGGCACCGTCATATTTTCTTTCGTAATCCGGTGCACCAAAAATCTCCATGGTCAAATCAATCTGAAGAGCAGGAATTGTATAATTGGAGCCGTTGAAAAGGTCAAATGAAAGCTCCACTCTGTTTTCAGGATCGATGGAGCTGTTTTTCATTCTCTTGTTCTTAAATTCAAGACCGCTCTCATAACTTCTGTAACAGTTTGCTGAAGTCTGCATGGATTTGGATATGTCCTCAACCTTCTCCCTAACCCAGTTTTTTGAATTCTCAACCAGCTGATCAATAGTCTTACCGGAAAAAATCTTGACACGCATCTGATCTCTGCTGACCGGATCCGATATTTCATTTACAGCATCACGAGCCTTGTGAAAGGCAAGATCAAACGCGGCACCATTCCTTTCAGAAAGTCCTTTCTTCATTTCAATATATGATTTCATCAGGGCTTCATCACTTGATCCGTCCAAAACAGGATCTCCACATCCTGAAAGACCCAGGGAAAGAAACAGAAGAATCCCCGGAATTTTGAAATCCAACTTAGGATATTTCATAAAAAACCACCGTACCAGAAACAAACTAATACAAAGTACGTAGCGTTCCAATATTTACAATCGCTTAACAGACATACGCTAAAAACGTGCACATTATAAGGTATGATTGAACTTTTAACAAATTATGCCTGGATCATCAGGCTGTAAGTAAATGCCAAAAGGAGTGAAAAAGGGAATGACAGGAAAGTTGCATCATTGAAAGACTTTCTTATTCACCTTTATGTCTTTTCAGAAACACCAGTCTTCATCCGCTTTTCTGACAGAACCAGATCGCTTTATCACAGCTTTTTGCTGTCTGATTCCTGTTGTTTAAGCTCAAGAATGGGCTTGTAAGGAGGACCGGAATAATCACCGTTAACGGAAGTGTTATCTGAAATAATCATGGTAGGATCCCTGAAATGCGGAAAGTTTTCAAGGCTGTCACAGCCGTTAAAAGCCCCGTTTACATGCCGTACATTAGAAAAATCAAAATCAGGAAGACGACAGACAGAACGGCAGAATTCAAACATTGCACTGATATCCACAACCTCAGATGTATCAAACAACGGAACGTCTTCGAGAGAAGAACATCCTGAAAACATACCTGCCACCAGGATGATTTTTCCTGAATTACAGATCCTGACTTCCGTAAGCTTCCGGCAGTTCTTAAATAAAGCCGACACGGTTTCAACACCCGGAACATTAAAAAACAATGCCTGGCGTAGAACTGAACAGTTCATAAATACCCCGTCGGCATATGAAACCTTCGGTATATTGTAGAAAACAGCCCGCTCAAGAGAAGAACAGTTGCTGAACATGAACTGAATATTCTCCGCATCCTGCATACCGGTCAGACTGACTTCACGCAAGGCTGTGCATCCATCGAAGGTTTTTGTAAAAATCTTAATCCTTGCTGTATCGAGTTTCGGTATTTCAGTAAGTGAACGGCAGTTCTGAAACATCCCCTCAACGTTAAATGTCATGGATGTATTGAAACACGGAATTCCCGTAAGGCTTTCACAGTCGGCAAACATGTAATCCATGGACACAGCTTCAGCAGTGTTAAACAGAGGAACCTGCTGCAGACTTCTGCAGCCTCTGAACATTTCAGACGTGGAACTGACATGAGAAATGTCAAAAACTGAAACCTTTTTCAGATTTTCACAATTGAGAAAAATTCCGGAGAGATACTTCACATGATGTGAGTTGTTCATGCTTATCTGCTCAAGTGACCGGCAGCCGGCAAACATTCGGGAAGTATTAACTGCAGAGGTAAGATCAATCTCTCCCAAAGATACTACATTCTGACAGTTGAGGTACATTTCCGACATATCAGTCGCATCAGCAGTATTCAGCATCGGAACGGATCTGAGAGATACACAGTCGGAAAAAAGTCCGGACAGATTTCTGCATTTCTGAAGATCAAGAGAAGGAACGCTTTTCAGTTTTAAGCAGCCGCAGAACATATGATGCATGTCAGTTATCTGATTGGCATCAAACCAGCTGACCGACTCGAGTTCGGCGCAGTCAAGAAAAAGACCGGCAATGGAATGACAGCGCTGGCCAAAGGTTATGGTGAAGTTCGCATACTGAAAAATATGGGTATTTTCAAAAGGAAAAAGCAGATCTCCTTCCTGACTGTGCTGTCTGACCTTCAGTTCAAAGTACTTTCCTGCAAAAGGCGAATTTGTGTACCACGTGTTACCGATTTTCTTGCAGACAACATCATAATTGATGACCAGTTCCTTTATGGTTCCGTCATTGATCGCAATCTGAATCTCGTCCGTCAGATCAAGAATGCTGTTTAACATCTAATTTAGTCAGAGGGTAGACGTGCCATCACAAAAATACCCTCATTTTCCTATCAAAAAAATTTTTTTCACTCTCGCAAAATTTTTTTTTGAATGTTCAAAAAATTTTTTTTGCCACTTGTTTATAGTTACAGTTCTAACTGATAATGAAATTTTGAGCATCATTCAAGGCATCGGCAACAGCCTGCGCATATCCAATTTTTTCCATGAATTCTTTTAGGTTGCCAGGAGTTTCTGATAAAGCACATTTTCCATCATCATAAAGCAGGCAATTAACCACTTTGAATTTTTGGATCAGTTGTTTGTAACTAAATTTTGTTTCTGCCGGATATTCATACTTGATTCTACCATTTTTAAGAGTTTTAGTTTTTGATTCTCCCATCTTACACGACAGATACCCAAGGCATATGCTGGCGATAAACAAAACGAAGAACCGACCGTTTAAGACTGTATCATCATGAGCTCTGGCAACATCAAAATCGTTCCCTTTACTGTTCTTGAAGCATTTTTCTATAACATCCCGACTACTGTAATAAGATATATTCTCACTTATTGTTTGCTCAAAATTGCTGGTATTACAAAACATTCCGTAGCACATAGTCTCCTGTTTGTACTTTTCCAGATCTCTTTCGAGTTTACATTTGCCCGGCTCGTCAGCTGGTTTCTTGTAATATGTCAGAAGAGACTTCTCGTTTACTGCTTTTGGATCACCTGCATTCCATGCTTTCTCGAGTGCCAAAAGTTTTTTCTCAAGGGCATTGATTTTCTCGCCATGGGCTTTGATATCAAAAAATATGTGCACCCAGATTTTTACCTCCGTGCCATCGTCAGTGTAAAAAGAGTGCTCATAGGTCTGACCTCTCAGATGAGTAAATTCGGGTACGATAGATTCACATGATACGATGGCATCGTAATTTTTATCGACTAGCTCCACAATATAATCAGGCAACGCCTTTACTGAAAAGATCACCTTGACATCATTCACAGAAGCCATAATCAGATTATTTTCTGAATAATACCCCTTGTCACCTATATTAACATGGTTGCCTTTATCCAATTCAAGTTCCTTGGCTCTTTTGATGAAATCTTCTATTGTTGTACTGTCATGAATATTCCCTGCCAGGATTCTGTACATAATTGGCATTTTGCTTTTATGACCAACAACAAAATAAACACCGAACTGATTCCGGTTTTCTTTATGCTTGCCAACACCATAAGCAACTCTGGTTATATTTTCTGATTCACATCCTATGCTTGTGGTGTCTATCGATACTGGCTCCTCTTCTTCTAATCGGTTGGCTCTGCATTTGAAGAACTTATTTATCAAATCATCCTGTGCACCCAGTGTGGCAAAGAATTTTGACAAATCCTTGGATGACATCTCTCCGGTAAATGGCAAAAGCCGACCTTCCTGCCAGTCCTTCACCATGTAGAAGGCGTTATCCCTTTCACAGAGATTGTACATAACCAATGACAGGATCACGCGGATTGTAACGTCTTCAAATCCTGCTGATACAAGATCATCACGGACTCCGCTGCTTCTCAGCAATCCATATACAACGAGACCAAAGCCAAGATGTAAAAATCTTCTGGATGTTAAGAACTGCGGCTCTTTTGACACAGTTACAGATGCAGGAGTTGGAACAGATTCATTTATTTTATCATCCAAAGGTACTAAGCGCGGTTGCCCGTTCCTCTTAAATTTCTTTCGATACTCTTCATTTGAGTAGCAGGTATCACCAACTACTTTACCCCAGTAAGTGCGTCTCTCACTTTCTCGACCTATCTCTTTTTTGTAGAAATATTCCCTAAATGCAATGTACCAGTGAGAACCTCTTTTTACGAGACTTCCGCCTGCCGGAAAATTTTTTAAATTCTCAATAACAGGTCTTTCATATTCATTTCCGTACTTATCCAGCATGACGATCTCCTATAAGTGATGCACGTCTATTATTGTACCATTAGTAGACGTGCATCGCAAGCAAAAAGTCTCTAAAAAAATATTTTTTTGAAAAATTTTTAGATGATAATGCAATGAAGAAAAACTAGATTTGATAAGGCTTTGGCAACTTAAAAATTTTTTTTTGGACGAAGAAAAATTTTTTTTATAGGCTTATGTGGTAGGATAAAGGGTGAAGGGAACGTCTACCCCCTGACCAGATTAGATTTAAAGGATCATAACATAACAGATTTCTGGACACTGCTTCTTTATACCGGTTATCTTACTTTTAATCCTGAAAAGACCATCTATCCGGATGATGAGACGGAAGAAGCTGACGAAATCGAACAGGATAAAAACAGTGAAACCGGACTGAATGAAGAAAAACCAAAGAATTATGAAACGCTGTATTCCCTTTACATACCGAATCGGGAAATCAGAAACTGTTTTAAGTCCAAAATCAAGGATTTCTTCAGCAACAACCGGGAAATAAAGGATCATACGTCAGATTTCGTAAAAGGTCTGTTTGGCGGTGACGGCGAAAAGGTGGAGAACAGTCTGAACGGACTGCTGTCAAAATATGTATCAGTAAGAGATTTCTCCACTAAAGCTCCGAAGGAAAACTACTATCACGGATTCATAAACGGACTGCTGACAAACGGAGCATCTCTGATAAAGGAACAGAAATCAAATTTTGAATCCGGTGACGGTTACGTAGATCTGATAATAAAACCGCAAGATGCAAGCGGCAGCATAGTGATCCTTGAATTAAAGCAGACTTCAGATGAAGACTTGGACAAGGGAAAAATAGCCATAGAGGCAATTGAACAGATAATCCGGAAAAAGTATGCAGATCCATATATCAGCAGAACAGATACGAAAGCAGTTCTAATATACGGAATATGCTTCTGTAAAAAGGAATGTTCAGTTGTATGTAAAAAACTGAAATAAAAGGAGAGGCCTGTAATTGGAATGTAAGTATGTGATAATTTCAACATGAAGTTTAGATTAATAACACTGACTTGCAAAAAAATTATGATATAAATCATTACCAATATTCATTACATATAATTTCTCTCTTGGTCTGGTAATTGCTGTATACAATAATTCATGACTACTTAGCTTATTTTCCAAAATTAATATAACACAAGGTGACTCCCATCCTTTAAAACTATTTATCGTAGTAATTTTTAAGCAACGCTTATCAGTTGTAAACAATTGCTTTCTAACTTGTTCAAGTCTATATAAATCATTCTTGTATTTCCAACAATTTGTGTCACCATGTTTGCGTTCTAGCAAATCTAAATTTTCAACTGAAGCAAAAGTTGTCTCAGTTTTTTTATTAGTAATTCGACGATAATAAAAATCAATATCACGAAGCAAATCTAAAGTTGAAGCCATCAGAACGAAATTGTATTCATTTTCGTTGTTTTTATAGATTATATTTATAATATTATCTATTATATTATTTAAATTATTATTTTGTCTTAAATCAATGTAAACAAGACCAAAATTTAAAGTAAAATAATTGGCATTATCAGCTACAATATTTTCAGTTGGTAAATTAGAAAAAAAGTTTTTCTGAAAATCGGTTGCAAGATTTGCCAGACATGGATTTGTAAATCGTCGGCTACTTTTTGATCTTTTGTGAAGTTTATCATGTGTTTTTTAACAGACATTTCTTGACATAAATAAAATCTTGATATCACGATTTAATAAATTGTGATAAAAATCACTTTTAAAAATGACTACAGACTGAAAATGCCAATTTTAGGGTGCAGAAAGACTGCACATCATCTGACATGCAAAAAAAACAAGATAGGTTTAGATAACTTTTTAGGCTAACATGCAAGGAATCAGCACCGGTCTTCGTTTTCGCTTATGAGAAAATTTCTCAAGAGGTATCTCGCGGGACTGCTCCGAGAATTCTGTTTCAGGTTCCATAATACGCACAGATAAACCGTAGTGTTCAACTGGAGACAGCGGGGTATTAGATTCCATAAGTTCCTGGTATTCGTACAGTTCCAGTTCTTCGACACTGCAGCGCATTTCTTCAACCAGTGTATCCGTTTCAGAAGGTCTTTGTTTTTTCCATGGGATATTGAACAGTAGTCTAAATGCATAATCAATCCTTGCATTGCAGGATGACATTACATAATTCAGACTTACTGCTGCATTTTCATCTTTGAAACTGTTAATTTCCTCTCTCTCTTTGAGAAGACCATTGAGAACAAATTTGTGTATTATGCTTCTGTTGCTTGCTGTCTCTGCTTTTTTCAAACACAGGTTATCCTGTCTGAAATCATGATCCAGAAACTGGTGTATTGTTTCTACGCACCATTCAGAGATTTTTACGTTGACAAGACCAAGAGCAAATTTCTTTTTTGCTTCCGGAGAATTACCGTATTTATTCTCAAGAGAGGTGATAAAAATATCTTCACTGCAGTATGATACATTGTCACAGCGGAGTAATGTATCGTGGCTGAAGATCATAGCCACATACTTGATTTCAGGATACTTTGACAAATTTGGATCAGCCTTTAAAAATCTGGATACCGGCAGAACGTAAATTGTTTTCCTGAAATGGTATCCGCCTTTGATTTCAGAGAAATCTTCGGTAATCAGATCGCTGTAACTGTAGGGATTCTCCCTGTGGGCAATTATGGCTTTGGTAAATACATGCTCTATCTGGTCTCTTTCCAGAAGATTCCTGGAGTGGTTACGTTTAACATTCAGAAGCCAATGTGCCCTGCATTTTATTGCAGCTTCAGCAATGGCTGGACATGTATTAAGAGCATCTGCAGTAAGAACGGTGCCGCTTATGTCGATACCTTCTGTCAGCATTTTAAGAGTTTCACTGACCTCCTGATTCTTTTTCGTACATATCCTCTGTGCTAAGACCATTTTTTCTTTCTTACTCGTAAGAGACACGATCTGGAAACCAGACTCTCTTTTCAGTCCACCCTCTTCATTTTGCTCCTTTTTGAGCAGTTTAGTTGCGTTCATGCACTGACCATCGAAAGCTACTTGATCAATCTGCATCAAATCGTCAGTGTCATATGTTCCGTGCTCTTTCCTTCTCTTTGTGTAGTCATCCTGACTAATGTTGCAGAATAAGGTCTGCAGAACTTCACTCGGCATACGACTTACACAACGGAAGATGGAACTGTAACTTGGCTCTCCTGACAGTTCCGGATGTAATTCTGCAAGATCATACTGATGGTCGTGTACCCACTTGGTTATTTGTGTTACTGCCGTACTCTCGGCTGCTACTGCCAGAAATATCCTTAAAATCATCGAAGGCAGTGAATAACTACACCGTTCAGTATCCCTAAATTCGCAGTCCGAAAAGATTTCGTCAAAAATCTTCAGTAATGAATCACAGTCATTACGAGTAGATTTTTTGATCTCGTCGTCATTTTTAACTTTTGCCATCCGAATAATATCAATCGAAGTACTCAAAAAAGGTATAATAGGTTCAAGGAGCATAAAACCTCCGGTTTTTTTTTTGATTAATGGGGACTTAGGTTCCTTTTTTTTTACCCGCATCACCCACACCGTGTACAGGATATATATATCCTTACAATCTATATTGTAAAATAATTTGTTGATACTCACGATCTTTAGAGTCGTGTTTTGATCCTTGGATCACGGTATAAAAAATAGGTATAGATGCAGATAGAATAAGGCAGTAGAGGTACAAAAAATAGGAAATTATAAATTTTAGATATGTCATTAAAAGACATAGCAAGAAAAAAATTGAGATTTTAGCGTGTGTGATCATTATCACTAAAAAAGTTGAAGTAATCGTCGGCTTGTGCATAACTTTCTGTTCCATGTCCCTGGGAAAACACCCAAACGTATGTCTCCGTTTGAATCCAATGGTCGCTCATATACATTCTGCTTAGCATCGCCAAAAACCACCATTTCCCCATCATGCTCTGAAAGAAAATTCTTCTGGATTATATGTAGCCATTCAGGTTTATAATCCTGAACTTCATCAATGAATATAGCAGAATATTTCTGTTTAATTTTTGATTGGTCAAAAAATCTTTCATTATCGTAAGAATTTATTCTTGTATTTAAACTATATCGCTGAGCTTGTATTTTGAAGAAATGATGGTAATTATAAATTTCTATTTTTCCCCATGGAAAGTCTTCTCGTATTTCTGAAAGTCTTAACTTAAGATAATTTACCAGGGTGATATTAAATGTCAAAACTAAAATATTACCACCCGTGCGTTTTAACGCATTTACTACCCTAAAAGCCAATACCTGTGTCTTGCCAGAACCTGCGACACCGCATATTTTCTGCAGAATTTTTTTGCTTTCAGACAGATTTTTTTGCGGTCCCTCCGGTTTTATATCGATACGTCCTTCCTGAAAAGAATGCCACGAAGGTGAAATAATTTGGCACAATTTTCTTCTAATAATCTCATCAAAATAAGTAATATTATCAAGCAATCCGACATCCCTATATAGGGTATGCGATACTTCTTTTATTTCAATAAACTCTTTTCCGTAAGTATAAATATGTTTTCTTATAGCATCATGATTATATAAAAATCTTTCGATTTCTTCATAAGAATTTTCGGGAAATATAATCACCTTTTTTATCAAACTAAATGAACGATTATCTTCGACAGTCTTAATCAAAAGTTCCTCAATAGCACTATTTATTTTATTGTGACAAGATTTTATATAATTAAAAGGAGCTTTAAGAACTTTATCATAAGAAACCACATCAAAAACTTTTATTAAACTATTTTTATTTAATTTATGAGCATATTCTGAACCATATTCACAATTATTTTCATATTCATCATTTTTATTTTCTATTGATGAAATCTGACATTTGTTAAGATTATCATCGAAAACGTTAATCAGAATAATTCCCTTGTTAGGTCTTACTATAAGAAAATCTACTGTTACATCGTTTATATCTGCATCTATATACATTACGTCATCCTGACATAAAATATTTCGCAGTCTCCATGCTATTCTTGCTTTTTGTAACGATAAAACACCGTTTTGTATTTGTAATTCAAAATTATATTCATCAAAAACCGGATCATTATTTTTACATACAGATGACATTCGATTAAGATCTATTGATGCACCATTGTACTCAAAGCATCTTGTCATACATGTATAATAATGTCCAGAGTTTAAAGTGCGTGCATACCGTTCACTGTCAATACGACTAAAATACTTTTGTTCTCCAAATACACTGCAGAATTCTTCAATTCTGTATGATGCTCTGTTTTTTGGTCCGATGCACAGCACATAGTGTTTTCCATGTGAATGTGCAACCAATTTTGCAACCATACCTATATCAATGCTTTGCACATCCAAAATATTGGAAAAAACATGGATTACAATGTTATATCTATAACCAATAGTCTGAACTGTTTTTTCTTTATCTATATCTATTGCTTGAGATGGCAAAAAAAGATTTTTAGTTTCTATTTCAACAGCACCCAAAGTAAGTCTTTTTATATTATCTAGTGCACGCTGCATAGCTTGGTATGACGGTTCTATAAGAGTAACTTTTCTCACCCATTTAAGCATATCGCGCTGACTTAAGCATTGTATTACAGTAGCAGATCCTATTCCCTGACCACACCCCCAATCAACAATTTCTATGCATTCATTAATATCATCATAAGGAAAATTCATCATGGCAGCTCTGCATTTTGTTACATGCATATCTCCATATGCAGACATATAACAATTAAGAGCATCATCGCTTTCCAGAAGTTTAATACCATGAAGCAAATCAGGATGTTTCCATGGCACCGGTCTGAATTTTATTGGAACCGAACTTTCACAAAATTTGATGATATCTTCTATAGAATTGCATTGTTTTATATAATCTGCATACAGCATAAACTATTTTCCTGTAATAGTTTCTGATAAAGGATTTGCTTTATAACATTTAAAATTACGTAATGCAGAATCCCTGCTTGCATTTGCGTAGCAATATTCGCAGCCATGAATACATGTGTTGTATTCACCAATATCCTTGCTTTTTATACATCCACAAAATTTACGCTGCCCATTATCGCGATTGTTGCCATGTATTGCATATGTGCCGTCTGGCAAAATGATTGCGTCTTTTGGAATCTCTTCAACTCCTCCAAAAAGATCTGCCTCAGGCATTGGTAAAATCTTAACATTTAGATAGTCCATAAGTTCTTTATCGTGATATGCGAACCGGATAATAAGTTCATCATCAACGCAATGATTATGACTTATGTTATCAAGTTGAATCTTTTCACCGCACGTTGCCAGATTGAAATGCCATTTTTC
>JAEEGH010022542.1_pt1 | contig 12897 bp, 11 predicted proteins | sample 9134181 | NCBI WGS metagenome assembly JAEEGH01 (sample SAMN16246544, study PRJNA631951) | gut metagenome | biome: gut microbiome; feature: rumen; material: DP-attached | host: Bos | place: Iran: Karaj | collected 2018-10 | reverse complement strand
GACCACTTCGTGCGCGCCTTCCACGACACCTACGGCCTACCGACCATCGTCACCAACTGCTCGAACAACTACGGCCCCTACCAGTTCCCCGAGAAGCTGATACCGCTGTTCATCAACAACATCCGCCACCGCAAGCCGCTGCCCGTCTATGGCAAGGGCGAGAATGTGCGCGACTGGCTTTACGTGGAAGACCACGCCCGCGCCATCGACCTCATCTTCCACAAAGGCAAAGTGGCCGAGACCTACAACATCGGAGGCTTCAACGAGTGGAAGAACATCGACATCATCAAGGTGGTCATCAACACCGTCGACCGCCTGCTGGGCCGTCCCGAAGGCGCAGACATGGACCTCATCACCTACGTCACCGACCGCGCCGGCCACGACATGCGCTACGCCATCGACAGCAGCAAGCTGCAGCGTGAGCTTGGCTGGGAGCCCAGCCTCCAGTTCGAGGAGGGCATAGAGAAGACCGTCCGCTGGTACCTCGACAACGAAGAATGGTTAAACAACGTGACCTCCGGTAAATATCAGGACTACTATCACGATATGTACGACAAAAGGTAGTGGATGGACAATGCGAGAAGTCCAATGGACTTCGAGGCGAGGCTCGCTTGCGAGTTTCGAGCATTAACAACTACCAGAAGTATTACGACGATATGTACAAGGGCCGCTAGTCGAAAGACACCACGGACAGCCAAGACAACAACGGGAGCAACCAAATGGTCGCTCCCGTTTATTGTTTAATAGTATTCATATATCCTTATAACCATGAGGGTCTCGCCCTCCTCGCCGACGGAGTATTGGTGCGTCCAGTTGCCGTGGCTGTCGAGGATGTATCTGTAGGTACTAGTCCATCCGCCGCCGCAGTACGAGGGCTTCTTGCACTGCACCACCTCCTTGACCAAGTCGCCGTTCCAGTCGTAGAAGTACTCGCTCACAAAGGTGTCGTCGTCTTTGCTTTTCACCAAGCGTCCTTGGCTGTCGTATTCGAAGTCCTTTCGAAAATAACGCGAGCCGTAAGCCGTGAGGCGTTCCTCGTCGTCCCATTGCCACCAGGGCCCGTTGTGCTTACTGTCCCAGTCGCTGCTGGTGGCCACCGGCAGGCCGCGGTCGTCATAGACAATCACCATAGTGTCGCACCGCGAGCGGGTCACCAGCCCACCGTGGATCACATGCGTCAGTCGGCCGTCGGCGTCGTAATAGTAGTGTTCATAGTTATCGCAGTCGCCTTCTCTGACTATCGAGTCGAGACGGTCGCTCCAGTACCACGTTATATAGCATCTAATGTCAATATTGTTGACATATTCCGTCAGCAGCCGTCCGTCCTCCGCGTAGGTGCAGAAATGGTAATCGGTGTCCTGCAGTTCCTCGTCTTCGCGCATCACGACATAGTACTCCTTCATCTCCTTCACCTGTCCCTTCAGCTGGTACTCGTCCGCGTGCCAGAACCACGGCGTCTCTATCCTCACCTGCGCGGCCGCCGACAGAGCGCCTAGCAACATGGCCAGGAATAATATCTTTTTCACACCCATATAACGCCACAAAGGCTTTTTTATTGCCCGGAAGAAACTATATAAAGGCTCAATAGGGACTATGCCACAGTTATATATTTGTTAACAATTACTAAAAGACTTATCATCTCTTACTAAAGTAATAGAAGATAAGGAGAGGAGTAGGAGAAGAGTAGGAGTTGAGTAAGAGGTAGGTACTCTTTATGCCTGACTTGTAGGCTGTTAGGTGTGTGTTACCTGTATGTTGTTTATTTATTTGTATTTCAATATGTTATATTTTCATGTATAAAAGACGGTTTTGGGCACGAAAAAAAATATTTAAAAAATTTTTTTCATCAGCATATACTATTGGATTAAATATGCCGTTATTTAACTAGGAAATTAATTACAAAATAGTCTTTATAGTTATGAGTGCTAAAGAAAACAAAGAACTGACCAAGGCCGAGGAGCAGGTGATGCAGGCGGTGTGGAAGGTGGGCAACGGCTTTGCCAATGAAATTGTGGCTGCTGTGGAGGGCTCGCCGGCCTACAACACAGTGCTGACGGTGGTGCGCATCCTCGAACAGAAGGGCTATGTGTCGCACGTCACCTTCAACCGCTCGAACCGCTACTACCCGGTGGTGAGCCGCGAGGAGTATATGCAGCAGCAGCTCAAGGGCTTCGCCCAACGCTACTTTGGCTCGTCGCCCAGGGCGCTGGTGAGCTTCCTGGTGGACAAGAACGAGGTGTCGCTCGAAGATTTGGAGTCAATCACTAAAGAACTTGAAAAATGATACGCTGGATTGTTTTTTCGACGCTTTCGGCGGGCCTGCTCTACGGCCTGTATTGTCTCACCCTGCGGCGCGACCGCTGGCTGCAGCTGAGCCTGTGGTATCTGCTGGTGGCCCTCGGCTTCAGTTTGGTGTTTCCCTTCATCTCCTTGCCCGATCGGCTGTCCGCGGCATCGCAGGCCGTCATTCCCACGGGAGAATATCTGATGACGCTGGACGAAGTCGTGATATCGGATATCACGGCACCGTATACCCTCGGCTGGATAGTGGATATCTACCTCGTCGGCTTTGCGCTGTGCGCGGCCTACCTTCTGTTCCAGATGGCGGCACAGGCGGTGGTGGTCATCAGGCTCCGTCGGAGACATTCGGTCTATCGGGCCATTGACGGTTTTGACATTCCGCGCGGCGCGGCGCTCATCCTGCTGGACGACGACACGGCGCCCTATTCCTTCTTCAACCAGATAGTGGTAGGCACGCGCGGCCTCACCGACGACGAGCTGCGCTGCATCCTCGCCCATGAGTCGCTGCATGTGCGTCAGTTCCACTCGCTTGACATTCTCTTTGCAAGGCTGATGTGCTGTCTGGCGTGGTTCAACCCCTTTGCGTGGCTGATCATGCGGGAGCTGCGTGCCGTCCAGGAATTTCAGGCTGACGCGGCGTCGCTGGGCGCCTGCGGCCGCGAGGACTATCTGCGCCTGCTCTATAGGCAGGCCACGGGTTTCGGATATGGCCATATCACAAATAATTTCAACAGTATTAACATCAAAAACCGTATCGTTATGATGAACAAAAGCAAAACGCGCTTCGGCGCATGGAAGCTGGCGGCGGCGTTGCCCGTGGTGGCGCTGCTGTTGGTGGTGGGTTGCAAGCCTGCCGCAACGGAGACGGCGGAGCCTGCCGAGCAGGCAGCCGTAGCCGAGCCATCGGTGGAGCCTGTGCTCTTCGACTATTCGGAGGACTCGCTCCCCGAGGGATTCAAACCGCCCGAGTATGAAGGCGGCATGGAGGCACTCTACAAGTACCTCGCCGAGAACATCAAATACCCCGAGCAGGCTAAAGCCGACGGCATCCAAGGCCGTGTGCTGATTCGCTTCGTGGTGATGAACGACGGCAGTATCGTCAACGTTGAGGTGGCCCGCGGCATCGGCGGCGGCTGCGACGAGGAGGCTGTCCGTGTGGTCAAGGGCATGTCCAAGTGGAAGCCCGCCGTCTACGAGGGCAAAAACGTCAACGTGAATTATGCCCTGCCCATCACCTTCAAGCTGCAGTAAGGACAATAAAACAGTGTAGTGTGCGTTATCTTCAAGTAATAATAACGCACACTTTTTTTATGCAAAATATCATCTTCGACTTCGGCAATGTGCTGGTGCAATGGCACCCCGAACTGATATACGGCGAATATTTTGGTGACGAGGCCAAGGCGTGGTGGTTCCTGCGACATGTGGCCGATATGGATTGGCGGCAACGCATCGACGCTGGAGAGAGCTATGCCGTCTGCAGCGCCGAACTCAAGGACCGCTACCCGGAATACGCCGAAGCCATAGAACTATACAGTACGCGCTGGCGCGAGATGCTGACGGACGAGGTACCGGGCATGCACGAGGTGATAGATGAGTTGAAAGCTAAAGACTACGAGATTTATGGGCTCACCAACTGGAGTATGGAGACCTTCCCCGAGGCCAGGGCGCGTTTCGACATACTGCAGATGATTGACCGCTATGTGGTGAGTGGCGCCGAAGGGTATGTGAAGCCCGACCCGCGCTTGTTCCAGGTGCTGCTCGACCGCTACGGCCTCAAGGCTGAGGAGTGCACGTTTATTGACGACAATCCCGACAACGTGGCCGCTGCCACCCGCATGGGGATGCAGGGCATCGTCTTCACGGGTGCCGATGAATTACGCAAACAATTAGGACTATGAGAAGGATAATACCAGTACTACTGATGGTGGCGCTTGCGCATGTTGCAGTGGCGCAAGGACGTTTTGACGCGAAGGTGTTCGCCGGGTTGAATATGTGTCAGATTGATGGCGACGGTGCAGGCAGCTACAGCCATCCGGGCTTGCGTGCGGGGGTGGGCACCAGTTTTGTGTTGGGCAGCGACCTGCAATCCCCTTGGCGGCTGGAGGTGGAGCTGGCCTATACGCAGAAAGGATCGCGCATCCAGCACAACGATGGCAATATCAGCCTGCAGTATGTCGAGATGCCGGTGATGCTTTTATACAGTATGCTTGAAAACCGACTGCGCATAGCCGCCGGTGTGGCGCCTGCCGTACTGGTGGGGGCCAAGGTGACTTTCTATGGTGCTGAAGATCCGGGCCAAGCCGCCAAGTACAAGCGCATGGATTGGATGCCGCTGACATTGGCGGTGGGATACCGTTTCACGGAGCATATTGGGGCTGAAATCCGCTATCAGAACTCGCTGTTGAGCGACTCTGATGGTGCAGGGGCCTACCGCATTTGGAGGTCCAACCACGGCGAGTTTAACCGGCTGGTGACGCTGGGCGTGGCCTACCAGTTCTGACAATCAGTCTTTCCTGACACTCTTGTAGCCGCTGAGGAGGCCGGTGTTGGCGTTGCCTATGAAGGCGAGCACCTGTTTCCCTTCGTCGGTGTGCCCGTAGCGTTCCTTGACGATTTCAAGGGCGTCGGACAGGGGGATGCCTTTGACGAAGATGTAGCGGTAGATGTCGGAGATGGTGTTGATGCTTTCGCGCGAAAAGCCGCGGCGTTGCAGGCCGAGGCTGTTGATGCCGCAGTATTGGATGGGGTAGCGGGCAGCTTTGATGAAAGGCGGAATGTCCTTGTCGACCAGCGCGCCGCCTTGGGTGATGACGTGGGAGCCGATGTGGATGAACTGGAGGCATGCCGTCTTGCCGCCGAGGATGACATAGTCGCCGAGGATGATATGTCCGGCGAGGGTGGCGTTGTTGGCCAGAACGCAGTTGTCACCCACCACGCAGTCGTGTGCCACATGCACATAGGCCATCAGTAGGTTGCCGTTGCCGATGACGGTCTTGCCGCTGGCGGCGGTGCCGCGGTTGATGGTGCAGCATTCGCGGATGACGTTGTTGTCGCCGATTTCCACGGTGGTGTATTCGCCGGCAAATTTAAGGTCCTGCGGTACGGCGGCGATGACTGCGCCGGGGAATATCTTGCAGTTCTTCCCGATGCGGGCACCGGGGAAGATGGTGACATTGGGGCCTATCCAGGTGCCGTCGCCAATCACAACGTCGTCACAGATGGTGCTGAAGTTGCTAATGGTGACATTTTGGCCTATCTTGGCGTTGGGGTGGAGGTCGTAGAGAATCATTCTATATTTTTTCTAGTTATTATTCTTCATTCTTTATTCCAAGCTCGCTCACCAGATAACGGGCGAAGGCGTTGTTGGCCTTGTGGCCGGGCTTGTAGATGTTGAACTTGGCGTTGAGGGTGCAGCCCACCAACCGGATGTCGCCCACGAAGTCGAGCAGTTTGTGGCGCGCGGGTTCGTTGGTGAAATAAGGGTCGGTGGTGTTGAGCACGCCGTCGTGCACCTTGAAATGCGATACGTCTTTGTTGAATGTCTTGGCGAGTCGTTTGAGGTGGCGAGGCGAGAGCTCTTTGTTGACGAATACAAGCGCGTTGTCGAGGCTTCCGCCCTTAATGAGATTAAGGTGGAGGAGCGGCTCGATTTCGTGGAGGAACACGAAGGTGCGGCAAGGCGCTATGCTGGCGGCGTATTCGGACAGGTCGTTGATGTCGGCCTCCTGGCGGCCGATGACACTGTTGGGGAAGTCGATGACGCAGTGTACGGCAAAGTGGTCGTTGGGTTCCACGTCGAAGACCGATCCCGTGGGCGCATATTCGAAATGCAGGGGTTCCGTGATGGTGACGCTTTTGCGGGGGGCTTGCTGCTGGCGGATGCCTACGCGGATGAGCTGCAGCATCCAGGGACGGGCCGAGCCGTCGAGGATGGGCACCTCGCCGCCGTCGAGTTCAACCAAGGCGTTGTCAATCCCCATACCATGGAGGGCAGACATGAGGTGCTCGATGGTAGCTATGGTTTGTCGTCCGGAGCCGAGGGTGGTGCCGCGCGAGGTCTCGCCCACGCGGTCGGCGAAGGCAGGCTGGGTGATGATGTTGGTGCGGTCGGTGCGACGGAAAGCAATGCCGAAGTTCTCAGGTGCCGGACGCACAGTGACGGTGACGGTGCGGCCGGTGTGCAGGCCGGGGCCTGTCAGGCGGAATTCCTTCTGTATGGTGTTCTGTAGTTCCATGCAGTCTTTCTATTCTTTTATTTCAAGCTCGCCGGAACCAGTTTCAGGTTGTCCATGCGGTAGAGTGTGGCGCGTTCGTTCTCGAGACCGGCGGCCTTTCGTACCAGGCGCAGGGGTTGTGTCATGCCTTCGGTGCTGATGACGGGAGCACTCCAGAAGTTGGCCCCGAAGCGGTTGAGCCCCCTGAGTAGGTAGAGTGTCAGGTCGTAGCCGGTGGCGGCCAGGGACGAAGTGGGTTCGCTGCCGAAGCGGTCACGGAATTCCTTCAGGAAGGCCACATGTACCTCGTTGCCCATATTCCAAGCGGTAGCGAAGGTGTGGTAGTTGAGCAACTGTAGCTGGTTGAAGTCCATGTCGCTGTAGTCGCGTGTCCAGTCGTTGATGGTATACAATGTCGGCGAGTTGCTCTTGATGGCCGACAGACGGTTGAGCAGGTTGCCCGCCATCACTCGGTTGGGGTCCTTGCCCTGGTCGTAGATGCACAGCACGTTGCAGTTGGGGCTGTTCTTCAAGGTTGTGGCCAGTTTGGCGTTCTGGCTCCAGTTAAAGAGGGTGTATTGTATCTCTCCCTGCTCGTCGAGTTGCCGTTTCACCTCGTTGAGCAAGGCCTGTTCCGCTTTGGCACTGGAGTGTATGATGTAGAGGTGCCCGTCGGGACGCTCGGCCTTCATGTTCTTGAGCATCAGCTTGACGAGCCCTTCGGTCGACGGCTGTATCTTGACCATATAGGGATTCTCGTCGCATATCTCGCTGCGGGTGGCCATGGGATTGACGATGTAGATGCCTGCCTCGCGAGCCAGTGCCGCGGCACGGTCGAAGGCGTCGCGGAGCAGCAGGGCAATGAGCACGTCGCTCTGCGCCACATTATGACTGACGAAGGTCTCTTCCACTTTGGCTGCTGTGTTATCGCTCACGTCCACCACGTTGAGCTCGACGGAGAGGCCTTCTTCGGCCAGGCGGTCGAGGGCCATTAGGATGCCTTCGTAGAACTCGATGAACTCGAATTGGCGGTAGCTCTTCTTGCCACGTTGCTCGATGTCGAATTTAGATGTTGATATCTCGTCGACCTGGTCGAGATGCAAAGGCATCATCAACGCCACCTTGAGTGTCTTGCCGGTTTTGCGTACTGTCGGAGGGGTGCCTGGCCGGGTCTCCTTTTCGCTGGTAGACGGGGTGGGGGAGTTCCTTTTCGCCGACGTGGTGGCAGCGGGAGAGACTGCCGGTTTCTGCTCCGGCGGGTCAATCTGCTGGGCCGCTCCGCTGAACTGGCCTCGGCAGGGAAGCCACACTGTGTCCCCGTCATGGAGGAAGTGAATGTCGGTATGCGTTACGGCGTCGTAGCTCTCCACCTTGTAGGCTTTCGCTATGGAGTACACAGTCTGCCCCGTCTTCACGATGTGCACATAGTACTTGCGTCCATGCAGCATCTGTGTTTGGAGGCTCACCTCAACAGGCGTGGTGCCCGGCGCTTGCGACCAGACCGTTAGACCTGTCAGCAGCAGTACCAGTATTGATAATAGTCGTTTCATAAGATTATTCCCATTCGATGGTTGCTGGCGGCTTGGAGCTGATGTCGTACACCACGCGGTTAACGCCCTTGACGCGGTTGATGATTTCGTTGCTCACCTTGGCCAGGAAGTCGTAGGGCAGGTGGCTCCAGTCGGCGGTCATGCCGTCGACGCTCTCCACGGCGCGCAGGGCCACGACGCTCTCGTAGGTGCGCTCGTCGCCCATCACGCCCACGCTCTGTACAGGCAGCAGCATGGCACCCGCCTGCCACACCTTGTCGTACAAGCCCGCGTCGCGCAGACCCTGGATAAAGATGTGGTCCACTTCCTGCAGAATGTGCACCTTTTCAGGCGTCACGTCGCTCAGGATGCGAATGGCCAAGCCGGGACCCGGGAAGGGGTGACGGCCGATAAGTTCGTCCTTGATGCCCAGCTGGCGGCCCACGCGGCGCACCTCGTCCTTGAACAGGCTGCGCAGCGGCTCCACGAGCTTCAGTTTCATGTAGTCGGGCAGTCCGCCCACATTGTGATGACTCTTGATGGTCTGGCTCGGGCCCTTGACGCTCGAACTCTCGATGACGTCGGGATAGATGGTGCCCTGGCCGAGCCACTTGGCGTCGGTGATAAGCTTGGCTTCGGCGTCGAACACATCGATGAAGGTCTTGCCAATGCCTTTGCGCTTCTTCTCAGGGTCTTTCACGCCGGCCAACACATCGTAGAAACGCTGCTTGGCATCGACGCCCTTCACGTTGAGCCCCATGTCTTTATAGCTCTCCAGTACTCCCTCGAACTCGTTCTTGCGCAGCAAGCCGTTGTCCACGAAGATGCAGTGCAGCTGGTGCCCGATGGCGCGGTTCAGCAGCACGGCGGCCACAGTCGAGTCCACGCCGCCGCTGAGGCCCAGCACCACCTTGTCGCCACCCACCTTCTCGCGCAATTCCTTGACGGTGGTCTCGATGAAGCTCTCAGGCGTCCACTCCTGGCGGCAGCCGCAGATGTCCACCACAAAGTTGCGCAGCAGCTGAACGCCGTCCTTCGAGTGGTGCACCTCGGGGTGGAACTGTATGGCGTAGGTCTTTTCGCCTTCAATCTGGTAGCCGGCATATTTCACGTTTTCGGTCGAGCATATGGTCTTGTAGCCTTCCGGCAGCACCTCGATGGTGTCGCCGTGGCTCATCCACACCTGGCTGCCCATCGGCACGCCTTTCATCAGCGGATTGCTACCGTCGATATAGTTGAGGTTGGCACGTCCATATTCGCGTATCTTGCTCTGCTGCACGCGTCCGCCGCCCCATTTGGCCAGATACTGGGCTCCGTAGCACACCGCCAGCAGCGGCAGCTTGCCTTTGATGTTCGTCATGTCGGGCACGGGGGCGTCGGCGGCGTTGCAGCTGTAGGGGCTGCCGCTGAACACCACGCCTTTCACCTCGGCCGTCAGGGCCGGAATCTTGTCGAACGGGTGTATCTCACAGTAAACATTAAGCTCGCGGATTTTGCGCGCGATGAGCTGAGTGTATTGAGAACCAAAGTCTAAAATAATTATTGTGTCCATCTTGATTCTTTATTTTAAAATGCAAATATACGACTTTTTTCCGACATGTCAGAAAAAAGATGCCACCAGCCGTCCCAAATGGCGAAAATGTATTTTTTTCACATATTCTTTGCTCATTCCGTGAAATTTGTGTAAATTTGCACTTTGAACTCTTTGGAAAAACGGATGTAACTTCCTATGATAGGGTGGATTATAGTAATCTTCGTCCTGGTGATGGTTGTATTTGTGCTGCCGTTTATGACGGTAATGCTGATACTGTCCATTATCTACAACCGTCGCGAGCGTGCCATACGCAACGAGGCCGAGGCCCATCGCAAGATACTTGAGAGCACCTACGACCATATCTGGAAGGAAATCAAGACCCATTGCGGCATCTCCGAGGAGTATCGCCGCTCGTTCAACAACATTTATCCCAATCTGCTCGACAAGGATATCGACGACGATACGATGCTGAACTGGATTCTCGACTGTAACATCGACTTCGACCCGGCCGAGTATGTGACTGTCATGGACAGCATCGCCGAGGACCGGCGGCGTTTTGTGGTGCACCAGCGCCGCATGATTACCCTGCTGCGCGAACATCAGCAGCTACATCAGAAACCTTTCGCACGTCGCCTCATCAAGGACCAGACCATGATTCGCTATGTTCCTGTGGAGACCAATTATGACCGCTGGGGCAAGTCGTTGTAGCGCCATGTTGCTTCTGTTGGCAGCATGTGTCTCTTGCACACATGCGCCCGAACCTTTCGGTCCTGTGCCCACCGAGGCACAGTTGGCCTGGCAGCGCATGGAGGTCAATATGTTTTGCCACTTTGGGCCCAACACCTTCACTGGTGCCGAGTGGGGCAGCGGGCAGGAGGCCGAGGAGGTGTTTGCCCCTACGGCATTAAATTGTCAACAGTGGGTCAACGTGGCCCAGCAGGCAGGCATGGGCGGCATCATCCTAACCGCAAAGCACCACGACGGTTTCTGCCTCTGGCCCAGCGCCTACAGCAATCACACCGTGAAGCCCGACCAGGACGTGCTGCGGCAGTTCACCGACGCCTGCCGCGAAGGCGGAATCAAGGCCGGAGTCTATATCTCTCCTTGGGACCGCAACCATCCCGCCTACGGCACACCGGAATACAATACCGTCTTTTCCAACACCCTGAAGGAAGTCCACGAGGGCTACGGCCCCTTCTTTGAACAGTGGTTCGACGGCGCCTGCGGCGAAGGCCCCAACGGCAAGCGTCAGGAGTACGACTGGCCGCTGTTCGAGCGCACGGTGCTGGACGTCAACCCACAGTGTGTCCTCTTCAGCGACGTGGGCCCCGGCTGCCGCTGGGTGGGCAACGAGGATGGCCGCGCGGAGGAGACCAACTGGAGCCGACTGCGAGTGGAGAGTGGAGCGCGGAAAACGGAGAATGGTGGGTGCGGCGACATGGACGGCGATCGCTGGATACCGGCGGAGGTGGATGTGAGCATCCGGCCGGGCTGGTTCTGGCACAAGGACGAGCACCCCAAGTCGGTCGATGAGTTGATGGAGATATATTACAACAGCGTGGGTCGCAATGGCCTGCTGCTGCTCAATGTGCCACCCGACGACCGCGGCCGCATCCCCGCCGAGGACAGCGCTGTGCTCTGTGCCTTCCGCGCTGAGTGCGACCGCATCTTCAGCCACGACCTGGCGCAGGGTGCCAAGACCCATGCCTGGCATCGCCGGGGGTATGCTGCCAAAAACGTGCTTGATACTGCCTACCATACCTACTGGGCCGCTACGAGCAAAAAGGCGGAACTTACGCTGGAGTTCGACAGTATCACCGAGTTCGACATCATAGTTATTCAGGAATATATCCCCCTCGGACAGCGAGTCACCAGCGTCAACCTGCTCCTCGACCCCGACGGTGGCCTTTATTCCTACACCCTCGGCGACCAGCCGTTGTGTACCACCGTGGGTTACAAGCGTATCATACGTCTTGACCACCCGATACGCTGGCGCCAGCTTGTTTTCCAGTTCGAGGGCATGGCTCCGCCCGTCATCAATCGCATAGCAGTCTATAACAGCAAAGCACAATGAAACGCATAATAGCTTTATTTTTTACCTTTTACCTTTTTGCTTTTACTTTGTCGGCCCAGCAACTTCCCCAGGGCTATTTCCGCAATCCGCTGGGCATGGACATAGGCCTTAGCGCCACTTTCGCCGAGATACGCACGGGCCACTTCCATGCCGGCATTGATATGCGCACGGGCGGCGCCGTGGGGCAGCCCGTCTATGCCGCTGCCGACGGCTATGTGGCCAAGGTGAGCATCTCGCCTTGGGGCGGTGGCAAGATACTCTACATCAAGCACCCCAACGGCTACACTACCGTCTACATGCACCTCAACGGCTATGCCGGTCCTCTGGCCAAGGCGGTGCTTGACGAGCACTATGCCCGTCGCAGCTACACCATCAGCAAACTCTTCGCCCCCGATGAGTTTCCCGTCAAGCAGGGACAGGTGGTGGCCTATAGCGGCAATACGGGCGGCAGCGGCGGTCCGCACCTGCACTTCGAGGTGCGCCGTGGCGGTGCCGCCGACCTGCACACCCACACCACCACGATTAATCCTCTGCGCTTTGGCCTGCCCTACAAGGACAGCGTAAAGCCCACCATCCGCGGCTTGCGCGTCTATCCTGTCGGCGGCGCCCCCGTTCAGGTGGGCAAGGAGAACAGCGTCACCGTCGCCAGCCCTTGCTACATCGGAGTCTATGCTACTGATGCCGCTGAGGGCTCCACCTCCAAGAACGGCCCCGACCGTGTGGAGGTTTATGTTGACGGCACGCTTTTCTACGCCTACAGCACCGAGGCGCTCCCTGTCGACAGTATCCGTCTCTCCAACGCCTTGATTGACTACCCTCACTATGCCACCCATCGTCAGGCCTACCTGCTCACGCGCCTTCTTCCGGGCGCCCGCGGGCCGTGGGTGCGTGTGCCACAGGGCGACGGTATCCTGCGCCTCAAGCCCGGCACGTCGCACAAGGTGCGTGTCCGTGTCTACGACATCAAGAACAACCTCGCCGAGCAGTCGTTTACGCTGAATGTCGCTACGTCTGCCGCCGAAATCCAAGCCTCGCAGGCCTCCAACCTCCATCCTGTCCAATACAACCAGCCGTTCATCATTCATCATTCATCATTCATCGTCGACATGCCCGCCTACACGCTTTATGCCGACGACCGGCTCTCGGCCTCGGAGCGCGGTGGCGTGGTCACCGTTGAACCTACCCTTAACCCCATCCCGCCGCAGCTCTTCTATAAAGTGGGCATCAAGGCTGTGAAAAACCATC
>JAEEGH010022537.1_pt1 | contig 12900 bp, 10 predicted proteins | sample 9134181 | NCBI WGS metagenome assembly JAEEGH01 (sample SAMN16246544, study PRJNA631951) | gut metagenome | biome: gut microbiome; feature: rumen; material: DP-attached | host: Bos | place: Iran: Karaj | collected 2018-10 | reverse complement strand
AGAAACTATGGATGTAGACATCTATGTCACCAAAGCCAGCAACGGAGAGCGCGTTGAATCCGTTTTCAAACTGAAAGAGAAAAAAGAATAACCTCTTTCCATACCATGGACATCACCTCAAAACTCGAAACGATAAAGCACCGCTGGGAGGAAATGGGCGAGCAGCTCGCTGACCCTGCTGTGGCCGCTGACATGAAGCGATTCGTGAAGCTCAACAAGGACTATAAGGACTTGGAACCTATCGTCATGGCCTTCAAGGAATACAAGACTCTGAAAGCCAACGTAGAAGAAGCCAAGGAAATCCTGGCCACAGAAAAAGATGAAGAAATGCGGAAGATGGCTGTGGACGAAATAGAAGCCGCCCAAGGACGCATCGAACAGTTGGAACAAGACATCCGCGTGATGATGATTCCCAAAGACCCACAGGACAGTAAAAACGCTATCATGGAAATCCGTGCGGGTACGGGCGGCGACGAGGCCTGCCTCTTTGCCGGTGACCTATTCCGCATGTACAGCAAATTTTGTGAAGCTAAAGGCTGGAAAGTCGAAGTGACCTCGGTCAGCGAAGGCGCCAGCGGCGGATACAAAGAAATCGATTTCACTGTGACAGGCAATGGTTGCTACGGCATCCTCAAGTTCGAGTCGGGCGTGCACCGTGTACAACGTGTTCCGAAGACTGAAACACAAGGGCGCATCCACACTTCCGCCGCCTCGGTGGCTGTGTTGCCTGAAGCTGAGGAATTCGACGTGGAAATCAACGAAGGCGAAATCAAATGGGACACTTTCCGCTCGTCGGGTGCTGGCGGCCAGAATGTAAACAAAGTGGAGTCGGGCGTGCGCCTGCGTTATATGTGGAAGAACCCCAACACGGGCGAGACGCAGGAGATACTTATCGAGTGCACCGAGACCCGCGACCAACCTAAGAACCGTGAACGCGCCTTGGCACGACTGCGTACGCGCATATACGACATGGAGTACCAGAAATACATCAGCGACATCTCCGCCAAGCGTAAGACCATGGTCTCGACTGGCGACCGCTCGGCGAAGATCCGCACCTACAACTACCCCCAAGGCCGCGTCACCGACCACCGTGTGGAAGGCCTGACGGTCTACAACCTCGCCGCCGTCATGGATGGCGACTTGGATGAGATCATCAATAGGTTGCAGATGGCCGAGAATGCCGAAAGACTGAAAGAAAACATCGAATCATAAAGACGGCCCTTCGACAAGCTCAGGGACCTTCACTTATTGAAACAACAATCTAACATCATGAATAAATACCAACTATTCGAGCAAATCAAGAAGAAGCAGTCGTTCCTCTGCGTAGGCTTGGACACCGACATCAACAAGATCCCGCAGGAGCTGTTGGCCTTTGACGACCCTGTCTTTGAGTTCAACAAGCAGATCATCAACCACACAGCCCCCTACGCCGTCGCCTACAAGCCCAACACGGCCTTCTATGAGGTGTATGGCGCCAAAGGATGGCAGAGCTTGGAACGCACCATCCAATACATCCGCAACAACCACCCTGACGTCTTCATCATCGCCGACGCCAAGCGCGGCGACATCGGCAACACCTCGGCCAACTACGCCAAGGCCTTCTTCAACACCTTGAAAGCCGATGCTTTGACGGTAGCGCCCTATATGGGCAAGGACTCCGTGGAGCCTTTCCTCAACTTCGAGGACAAATGGGTCATCCTGTTGGCTTTGACCTCCAACAAAGGCTCGCAGGACTTCCAATACCTCAACGTCGGCGAGCGCATGCTGCACCAGCAGGTACTGCAGACGGCTACCACTTGGGCCACCTCGGATCAGATGATGTTTGTGGTGGGCGCCACCCATCCCGAGGAGTTGGGCGAGATCCGTAAGGCGTTGCCCGACTATTTCTTCCTCGTCCCTGGCGTGGGTGCGCAAGGCGGCGACTTGCAGGCTGTGGCCCAGAACGGCTTGAACGACGAATGCGGCTTGCTCGTCAACTCGTCGCGAGGCATCATCTATGCCTCCAACGGCAGCGACTTCGCCGTGAGGGCTGGCGAGGAAGCCAAGAAACTGCAAGAGCAGATGGCAGAGGCATTAAGAAGCAAAGGAATACTCTAAGGAGATCGCGGATCAAGTCCGCGATGACGTTCTTTGTTTGGGAGTTGTCCTATTAAAACTAAAAAAGCCGCTTCGATGAAGCGGCTTTTTTAGTTACATCCAGTAGGCTACTTAACGAGCCACGGAGAAGGTGCGGTTCAGCACGTTGCCGTCGTTGGCAAGGATACGGAGGAAGTAGATGCCGTTGTTGAGGCTCTCGGTATTCACTTGAGCCGCATTGCCGTTCACTTCCTGTGTCATCACGCGCTGGCCTACGGTGTTGTAGACCTCGAAGCTGACCATGCCCTCGCCCTCGATGTTGAGGACACCCGAAGTCGGGTTGGGATAGAGCTTCAGGCTGTTGCCGAGCTCTTCGACGCCTTCAGTCCAGGTCTGGAAGGTGGTCTCGGGACCGTAGTAGGTCTGGCCGTTGACGATGGCATAGGCCTTCACCATATAGATGGACGACATCTCGAGTTCGTCGGTCATGGCGAAGATCAAGCCGAATTCGTTAAGGTTGCCTTGGATGATCATAGGATTGGGGTTCGTCACCTTGCGGCACTCGAAGCCCACCTCATCGGGATAGCCTTCATATTCGAGCGGAGCAACGAAATCGGCGTGAGTGTAGTCGATGTTGCTCACCTCGGTCTCGCCCACCGTCACATTGGCCTGCGGACCTCTGATGGAGATCATGTGAGAAGCCGACTCGCCAAACTCGCCGTCGTCTTCATCGCCAAAGAGTACATTGCCTTGGCTGTCCTTCACGATGTAGTAGCCGTGACCAAACGAGCAGCAGATGCCGTTGCCTTGTTGGTCGTAGATCGTGAACTTCACGCATTCGTCGGCAGGAACCGTGACATGCTCGATGTGCAGTTGCGTTGCAGCACCTGCTGCCAGCATGGTGTAGGGACCACCCGAGCCAAGCACAGTGCCGTCAGGAGTGGTGAACTCCCAAGTGATATGGTTGCCGAACTTGTCTTGCATCACCTCGAGACGGAGCTCTTCCTCTTCGCCTTCGATCTCCACTTCGGCCCACTCGAGGCATTCAACCGAACCAGTGAATTGTTTCTCTAACGGTTGGCCGTTGGCCTCGGTCAGTCTGACGACGACAGGATGGGTGCCGAAAGGAACCTCCAGGCTGGTGGCAATCTTCTCGACGGCATACTGCGGCAGCTCGCCTTCCCAGTTGACAGACGTGGTCTCGCCTTCAAAATCAACCTCAAGCGTCATGGCAGTCAAAGTCTCGGTGCCGATGTTTTGCACACTCACCTCGATGTCCTTGGTGTGCGTGCAGGTGGCGCCACCGACTTGGCTGATGCCCTTGATGGTGGGATAGATGGGCTCGTCGACGCCTTGCACCATTTCGAGAGCGCAACCCGTCAGGATGGGACGATAGGCGCTACCTTGCTGACGCTCAGCGACCCAAGCCAAGAAGTGGATGTTGTTGAGGTCGACCACCACACCGTTGGGGCTGCCGATGCTCGCAGGAATCGTGTATTCGTAGGTCTGCGTGATCAGCGTGCCTTGCGTAGTGGGGCTGATGGGATCGCCCCAGGCGCTCGCAGAGATGACATCGCGGAGGATGTGCGTGTGGACATACTGGTTGCCAATCCATTGCGTCGGATTAAACGACGGGCTACCATAGTCGGACTGCGAACCGAGGATGCTGTCTTGCAGCATGGCCACGGTCAGATAGTTCTCACTGACGCTGCTGTTGCCCGTGTAGTACACCTCCACCGTGATGTTGGCCACACGCGTCTCAGGATTGACGACCACCAAACCGGCGACGTTGCATTCCGAGGCTTGGCTCATCTGCTGGTTGGCAATGCTGGCCCAAGCGCTTCTGCTTTGTCCGTTAGCGGTAGAGCGGTTGACCACACCGGTGGGATAGCCATCGATGGAGAAACCGCCGTGGATGGTGTTACCATCGGTGGTAATCATGTTGGGATAGCTGGTCTGGGCATAACCACCAGCGTGAATATTGACAGCCCAAAGACGGCCAGGGTTGGCAGCCATGAGTTCGTTGGCGATACGGTGACCGTCGGGGCAATAGCCACAGCCACGGCCCGTGAATTCCTCAATGATGACGTTCCTGTTGGCAGGCTCCGTCGACACATACTGCTGAGCCTTCACCGAGAAAGTGAACGCCAGCAAAGCCATTAAAGCAAAGGTAAATTTTTTCATAGTCGTACTATTTAGTTGATTGATACAATTTTTCCGCCACAAAAATACACATTATTAAAAAATGCGCCACGTTGTGACGCATTTTTTTTCATTCATACGGAAAGATTTTCAAATCATTCCTTGACGAAGCGATTCGTGAAGGTGTTGCCACCCGTCGTCAAGCGGATGAAATAGAGGCCGCTCGGCAGGCTGTCCATCGGAACGACGGTCTTGCCTTCGCAGCTCTTCTTGCTGACGACCAGCGTACCCATCAAGTTGTAGACCTCGATGTCGCACAAGGCATGCGTCTCCACCGTCAGCTTGTCTTTGATGGGGTTGGGATAGACCTTAATTGCCGAAGGATCGTTCTCACCCACACCGTCGTAGTATTCGAGATGGGCCACGATGGTGCAGTCTTTCGTGGCGGTGAAGGTGTATTCCATCTCTTCGCTGACCACGTTGCCGTCGTCGGTCCAGTTAAGGAAGGTGTAGTTCTCGTTAGGCTCTACCGTAATGGTCACGGTCTCGCCCTCCCAATAGGTGCCTGAGCCTGTGACGATGGCGCCGGCTTCGGGGTCGGCCACCACCTCGATCTCATAGACGCGCCCGAACTGGGCCGTCAGGTTGCGGCCACCCGTGACGGTGAAGGTGTAGTCGGCCTCGGTAGAGACCTGCGTGCCGCCTTCGCTCCATTCCATGAATCCATAGCCCTCGGTAGGCACGGCATGCACCGTGCACTCGGTGCCAAAGGCGTAGGTGCCACCGCCGCTCACCGTGCCACCGTTCGACGGAACAGCGGTCAAGGCGATATAGTAATTACGTGGCTGGAAATGGGCCACGAGGGTGGCGTTCTGCGTCACCACGAAGGTATACGACGGGTTGGTGGAGACCTGCGAGCCGTTGCGTGTCCACTTCACGAAGGTGTAGCCTTCGTTGGGAGTAGCCGTCAGGGTGCAGTTCTGTCCCATGTTATAGGTGCCCGCACCGGTCACCGTGCCGCCTTCCTCGGGTTCTATCTCTACCGTGACGGTGAAGGTCTGTGCCTGGAAGTTGGCCACGTAGGTTGCCGACTCAGACACCGTGAAGGTGTAGTAGGCATTGGTAGACACTTCCGTTCCGTTCTTGGTCCAGTTGACGAAGGTATAGCCCGAGGCCGCTGTGGCATGCAAGGTGCAGCTTTGGCCGTAGGTGAAGGTGCCGCCACCCGTGGTGGTGCCGCCGTTAGAGGGGTTCGACGAGGTGGTGATGGTGTAGCTCGGCACGTTGAAATTGGCCACATAGCTACCCGAGCTGGTGACGGTGAAGGTATAGTTGGCGTTCGTCGACACCACGGTGCCGTTCTTGGTCCAGTTAATGAAAGTGCAGCCAGCGGCAGGCGTGGCCGTCAAGGTGCAGCTCTGTCCGTTGGTATAAGCGCCGCCGCCCGAGGTCGTACCGCCGTTGGTAGGATTCGAAGAGGTGGTGATGTAGCAGGGGGCGTTAGGATTCTCCAACTCACAAGCAGTCAGGATGGGACGCGTGGGCGTGCCTTGGTACTGCTCCGAGACCCAGGCCAGGAAATAGATGTTGCTCAAGTCAACGTCAACGCCATTGGGGCTGCCTATGGTCTGGGGGATAGTGTAGGTATAATTGCGGGTAATCAGCGTGCCTTGCGTGGTAGGCGTAATGGCTTCTCCCCAAGCGTTGTCGGTGATGACATCCCTAAGGACATGCGTGTGGACATATTGCCCGTTGAGCCATTGCGTGGGATTGTAGTTGCCGTAGTCGGCCTGCGAGCCGAGGATGCTGTCTTGCAGCATGGCAACCGTCAGATAGTTCGTGCTTTGAGTGCTGTTGCCGGTATAATACACCTCAACGGTGATGGTGGCCACACGGGTCTGCGGGTTGATGTTGACCACACCACCCACGTTGCACTCGGAAGCCTGACCCAGCTCGGTATTCGTGAGACTCGCCCACAGATTACGTCCCTGTCCGTTAGGCGTTGACCTGTTGACGACACCTGTAGGATAGCCCGAGATGCTGAATCCGCCATGGATGGTGTTGCCGTCGGTGGTGATCATGTTGGGATACGTAGTGTAGGCATAGCCTCCAGCATGAATATTGATGGCCCAGACACGGCCAGGATGTGCCGCCATGATTTCGTTGGCGATGCGGTGACCGTCAGTGCAATAGCCGCAGCCGCGTCCGGTGAACTCCTCGATGATGACATTCCTGTTGGCAGGCGTCGTCGAGACATACTGCTGGGCCTTCAGAGAGAAGGACATCGCCAGCAGTGCAAAGATAGCAAGGGTAATCTTTTTCATAGCATTATGTTTTAGTTTTGTATAGAATTGGCGAAGGTACAAAAAGAGCGCCGCAAAGCGACGCTCTTTTTGTGGTTACTGGATTAAAGTCCCTCGATGACGGTGGTCCAGCCGAACTCGTCAGGCTCGGTGCCATACTGGATGCCACGGAGCTTGTTGTAGAGCTTGAGGCTCCACGGGCCAGGCTTGCCATCACCAAACTGGTACGACTTACCGTTTTCAGGGTCGTCAATGCGCGAGATGGGGCTGATGACGGCAGCAGTGCCGCAAGCGCCAGCCTCCTCGAAGGTGGCCAGCTCCTCTTCGGCGATGGGACGACGCTCGACCTTCATGCCGATGCTCTCAGCCAGCTGCATCAAGCTCTTGTTGGTGATGGAGGGCAGGATCGACGTACTCTGAGGGGTGATGTAGGTATTATCCTTGATACCGAAGAAGTTGGCAGCGCCAGCCTCGTCGATGTATTTCTTCTCCTTGGCGTCGAGATAGAACTCGCAGGCATAACCTTTCTCGTGAGCCAGGTTGTTGGCAAAGAGAGAAGCTGCGTAGTTTCCACCCACCTTGTACTTACCTGTACCCAGAGGTGCAGAACGGTCATAATCGCGAACGATCACGTAAGGATTAGACTGGAATCCACCCTTGAAGTATGGACCTACAGGGGTTACGAAGATGAGGAAGCAGTATTCCTTAGCGGGGTGAACACCTACCTGGGCGCTGGTACCGATGAGCAGCGGACGGATATAGAGCGTAGCACCACTCTCGTATGTGGGAATCCACTCCTGATTGAGACGAACCACCTTCTTCACCATCTCAGTGAACAGCTCGGTGCTGACCTCAGGCATCATGATACCACGACAAGTGCTCTGCAGACGGGCTGCGTTCTCATCGACACGGAAGATGCGCACCTTGCCATCAGGACAGCGGTAAGCCTTCAAACCCTCGAAAGCCTCCTGGCCGTAGTGCAGACAGGTGGCAGCCATGTGCAGATTCAGGTACTCGTCGGAGCAAACTTCGATTTCACCCCATTTCCCGTCGCGATAATAGCAACGGACATTGTAGTCGGTCTTCATGTAGCCAAATGACAGGCTACCCCAATCTAAATTCTTCATTTTATACTCTTTTTAACGTTAAAATTTCAATTTTGCATGCAAAAGTACACATTTTGTGCCAAATTAACAACTATTTCGGCATAAAACTTATTTTTCAGCAAGGATTTTCTTGATTTCCTCGTCGGTTTGGGTCAGTTTTTCCTTGCAAAACTTGATTAATTCTTGTGCACGTTTCAGTTGTACGGACATCTGATCGACATCGAGTTCGTCGTTTTCCATCTTGCTGACGATGGACTGGATTTCGGCTAATGCAGCCTCGTATTTGATTTCTGACATAATGAACGAATTTTATAAAGACAGAATAACAGATTTAGCATATTTCGGAGTGGATGATACCATGAGCGAGGCGGGTTTCTATGGTGTCGCCTTTCTGCAGCGTCTTGGGGTCTTTGACGGCTTTGCCGTTGTGAAGGGTGATGCTGTAGCCTCGCTTTAACAGGAGTGTGGGATCGAGCGAATGCACTTTCTCTTCCAAGATTTCCAGGCGGTGACGCTCGGAGGTGAGACGGCGCTCGAGAGTGGTCCGCAGGCGTTGTTCTAGCTGAGTCATCTCTGCTTGCGAGACGACTGATCGTTGTTGGATTCTCGAGAGAATCCGTTGGTAAAGGGCATCAAGCCTTGATTCCTGGCGCGTCTTGACGATGGAGAAGAGGCGAGGGATGGCCTCAGAGATGTTTGAGAGTTGGGCTTGAAGCGTTGAGAGCTTTTGCTGAGCGTAGTGGATGATGGTACCCTGGGCTTCCTCGAGTGTGTCGAGTACATGCTTTAAGTGGTCAATCAGCAGGGCTGCTGCTGCAGTAGGGGTCTTGACACGGATGTGGCTCACCATGTCGAGGATACTTTCGTCGCGATCGTGCCCGATGCCTGTAATGATAGGCAAGGGGAAGTTCGCAACGTTCTCAGCCAGAGCGAGTGTGTCAAAACCACTCATGTCGCTCGTTGCTCCGCCTCCTCTTATGATTACAACGCAGTCGAATTTGTCACACGTCTCATTGATGCGGTTGAGGGCTGCGATGATACTTCGTTCTACCTCCTCACCCTGCATCGTGGCTGGGAATAGCCAGGTACGGAACTGAAAACCATAGGGATTCTCTGAGAGTTGATTGCAAAAGTCGCCATAGCCTGCTGCCGTCTCGCTGGAGATGACGGCGATGCGCTGGCAGAATACAGGGAGCGACAGCTCTTTCTGCAAGTCGAAGACACCCTCTTCCTTGAGTTGGCGGATGATCTCCTGACGCTTGCGAGCCATGTCGCCTAACGTATAAGTGGGGTCGATATCAGTGACAATCCATGAGAACCCGAAGGCTTCGTGAAACTGCGCATAGACCTTCAACAGCACTTTCATGCCAGGATGCAGCCGTTGACCTGTGGTGCGCTCGAAATAAGGACGGATCATCATCCATTTCGAAGCCCAGCATTTGGCATCGGCTTTAGCGATAGGGGTTGCGCCCCTTTCGTCTTTCTGGATGAGCGACATGTAGCAGTGACCTCTCGACTCTCGACATTCCGACAATTCTGCCTCTACCCAATACTCATTGGGCATCTCGCAATCAATTACCTCGCGCACCAGGCAGTTGAGCTCGTATAGCGTCAGTCTCTCCTCACTCCTCACTCCCTATCCTTCCAATCATATATGCCCGCCAGAAATTGGGCAGACCGTAGCCGTAGATATTATCGGGTTTTTCGTAATTATTGCTCGTCTGACGTACCAGGTTGATGATATCGATGGCCGTCTTATGGGGGAAAGCCTGCCAGAGACACGCCACGAGTCCTGCTACGAGGGGGGTAGAGAACGAAGTACCCATGTCCCTGACTATCGTTCCTCGGCCAGAGATGAGTGAAGTAGGGCTACCCAAAGCCATCACATCAGGTTTGACGCGACCATCCTGCGTAGGACCTACACCACTGAAAGGCGCATTCATCAAATTGGTGTTCACGGCACCAACCGTGAGAATGTCGTTGGCATCAGCAGGGAAGACAATCTTCTTCCAAGGTCCCATGCCACTATTGCCTGCCGAATTGACGAGTATGATACCCTTGCGTGCCAGCATCGAGGCTGAACGGCTGATGAATGCCGTCTCACCATCGAGGTCGCGCTGGTGATAATAGCTGGGGTGGTTATCGAAGTCATTATAGCCAAGACTGCTGCTGATGATGTCGACACCAACGGAGTCGGCAAACTCAGCCGCCATTGCCCAATAGTCTTCTTCTACAGGTTGCTCCGTCTGCTGATCCTCGCAGCGTAAGAGCCAGTAGCGTGCCTCTGGGGCAGTGCCTACCAGTACTTCAGACTCGCGCGAAGCCATTGCCGAGAGCACTTTCGTGCCGTGATCAGTCTCTTGATAGAAATGCAGACTGTTAGGATAGACAAAATCGTGGGCACCCACGATGTTGGCGCGAGTGATAGCTGGAATCACGTCGCAGTTCTGAAAACCACCATCGAGGACAGCGATCGTCATGCCCTTGCCTAACAGTCCGATGTTATGCAGACGGTGCCCTGCCAGCATCTCAATCTGCTCTTTTCCATTGCCATAGGGGGACGTCTTGACGCTGTCCCAGGGATTGAAGCCGTCGTGGGCATTGGTCTTGATGAAGCGGTTGATGCTGTCGGGTGAGATCCAGACCATCTCAGACTTCCTGACACACTCGAGCGAGTCGAGTCGCTGTAGAAGGATGGTGTCGTTAGAGCGTACGAGTATCGTATTATTCCATCGGCTGGTGCCGATGATGGCCCACTCCACAGCATTGCGTCTGCGCTTACGTACCACTTCGTCGGACGTGCGTTGGAAAGTTCGGAGATACTTCTGACTTACAGGCAAATCGGTAGAGTCGATGGGTAGTCCCTGTTTGCGGCGGCGCTCGATGGACTTATGTGTGAGCCATCGCCCAGGGTGTTCGAGCGAGTAAGGCGAACCTTGCTTGTCTTTCAGAGTATAGCGCCAGATGTAGAATCTGCCCCCAGGATATTTGATCTTGGGGCTGCTGCCTGCTGTCATCGTCAGCGGACAGATGAGCAGTAGAAGGGTCAGTAAACAGTGCTTAATACGATTGTTCGTTTGCATAACGGCTGCAAAGGTACAAAGTTTTTTTGAAATAGTCGAAAATCTCGAAAAATATTCGTACCTTTGCACCGTTTTAATAATATGCACGTCATGACAGACAACAGACAAGCCGCCTTGGAACTAGGTCAAAAGCCTGTAGGACAGCTGCTTTGGCAGTATGCCCTGCCAGCTATTGTGGCTATGACGGCGTCGAGTCTCTATAATATCATCGACCGTGCCATGATCGGACAGATTGTGGGTCCTGAGGCCATTGCGGGTCTCGGCATTACGTTCCCCTTTATGAACCTGAGTGCTGCCTTTGGTGCCGCTATCGGTGTAGGCGCTTCCACCTGTATCAGTGTGAAGCTGGGGCGGAAAGACTATCAGACGGCAGAGCACCTGCTGGGTAATACCATCACCCTGAATCTGATTATCGGATTCCTTTTCATGGCAGTGAGTCTCATTTTCCTCGATCCTATATTGCGCTTCTTTGGTGCCTCTGACGTGACACTTCCCTATGCCAGAGAGTTTATGGAGGTGATCCTGCTGGGTAATATGATTACACACATGTATTTCGGCATGAACGCCGTGTTGCGAGCTTCAGGCAAACCACGTCATGCGATGTACGCTGTACTCTTCACCGTAGCGATGAACATTCTGCTGGTTGTCTCTTTCGTGTGGTGGTTCAGATGGGGCATCCGTGGAGCTGCATTGGCTACCATCACCTCGCAGACGATAGCACTTTGCTGGCAGATGAGGTTATTCTCGGACAAGAAGGAGCTTTTGCACCTGAAACGTGGCATCTATAAGTTGAGAGGCGATCTGGTGCGTAATATCATCTCTATCGGTGTGTCGCCCTTCCTGATGAATGCGATGAGCTGTATCATCGTGATCTTTATGAACAATCAGTTTGTGCGCTATGGTGGAGATATGGCAGTAGGAGCCTACTCGATAGCCAACTCGGTGGTGATGGTGTTCTTCATGTTCGTGATGGGTATGAATCAGGGTATGCAGCCGATTGTGGGCTATAATTATGGTGCCGAGAAGTATGATCGTATGTTCCGTTGTCTGTGGCTGACTATTGCTTGCGCTACGGCCTTGCTTTTCGTGGGCTGGGCACTCTCAATGTTCTTCCCACGGCAGATAGCCCGTATCTTTACGACAGATGAGACACTCATCAATCTGTCAGCGCGAGGTATAAGGCTCGACATGCTGGTGTTCTTCGTTGTGGGTTCGCAAGCCACGATCACTCACTTGTTCCAAAGCATCGGAAAGGTGAAAGTCAGCATTTTCCTTTCTTTGTCACGCCAGTTGTTCCTTCTGCTGCCGATGGCGTATGTGTTTCCGATGTTCTGGGGGCTCGATGGTGTCTGGTACTCGATGCCAGCCAGTGATTTCGGCTCGTTTGCTATGACATTGCCCATGTTGTGGTGGTATATGAAGACTTTGAAGCGCCCCGTTGCAACTGTTAAAACGATTTGAGATATGAAAAGAATAGGTATATTGAGCGATACGCACAGCTATTGGGATGACAAGTATCTGTATTACTTCGAGCCTTGTGACGAGATTTGGCATGCAGGTGATATCGGCAGTGTGGAGGTGGCTGAGCGATTAGCAGCTTTCCGTCCGTTCAGGGCTGTCTGTGGCAATTGCGATGGTGGTGATCTGCGGCTGATGTATCGTGAGCTGAACCGATTCAAGGTCGAGGATGTGGATGTGCTCATCAAGCATATCGGCGGCTATCCTGGCAACTATGATGCCAGCATCCGCTCTACGCTCTTTGCCAATCCGCCACAGCTTTTCGTGGCTGGGCATTCACATATTCTGAAAGTGAAATACGACAAGACGCTAGGGCTGCTGCATATCAATCCAGGAGCTGCTGGCCTGCAGGGCTGGCATAAGGAGCGGACGCTTGTCCGACTGACTATCGATGGAAAAGAGTTTAAAGATTTGGAAGTTATAACATTAAGTAATAACAAATAATATGGGAAATTCGTGATTATATAGTGAAGAAAAAAAATAATTAAAGGATGAAAAGAACAATTGTAATTACTGGTGGCGCAGGCTTTATTGGAAGCCATGTTGTGCGCCTGTTTGTGAACAAGTATCCTGAGTATCACATCATTAACCTCGACAAACTGACGTATGCAGGTAATCTGGCTAATCTCAAGGACATTGAGAATAAGCCAAATTACGAGTTCGTGAAGATGG
>JAEEGH010022536.1_pt1 | contig 12900 bp, 8 predicted proteins | sample 9134181 | NCBI WGS metagenome assembly JAEEGH01 (sample SAMN16246544, study PRJNA631951) | gut metagenome | biome: gut microbiome; feature: rumen; material: DP-attached | host: Bos | place: Iran: Karaj | collected 2018-10 | reverse complement strand
CCCCAGCGGTAATGTGAATATTACAGTTAACGGCGATAAGGTGCTGAACGTACCACAGGGCAACAACCTGATGGCTACCCTCAACCAGAACGGCATTTTCCTGCCTTCAGCTTGTGGCGGTAAGGCCAGTTGCGGACAGTGTAAGGTTCAGGTGCTCGAGGGCGGTGGCGAGATTCTCGACTCAGAGAAGCCTCACTTCACCCGTAAGCAGATTAAGGACCATTGGCGTCTGGGTTGCCAGTGCAAGGTTAAGGGCGACCTGAAGATTCACGTAGATGAGTCAATCCTTGGTGTTAAGGAGTACGAGTGTACCGTTATCTCTAACAAGAACGTGGCTACCTTCATCAAGGAGTTTAAGGTGCAGCTGCCTGCTGGCGAGCACATGGACTTCCTGCCTGGATCGTATGCCCAGATCAAGATTCCTAAGTTCGATTGCATCGACTACGATAAGGATTTCGATAAGAGCCTGATTGGCGACGAGTATCTGCCTTCATGGGAGAAGTTCGGATTGTTCCCACTCAAGTGTAAGAACCCCGAGGACACCATCCGCGCTTACTCTATGGCCAACTATCCTGCCGAGGGTGATGTGTTCATGCTGACCGTACGTATCGCTACCCCTCCATTCAAGGCCGACCGCAGTGGTTTCATGGATGTTAACCCTGGTATCGCTTCAAGTTACATCTTCTCGCTGAAACCTGGCGACAAGGTAATCATGAGCGGTCCTTTCGGCGACTTCCACCCACACTTCGACTCGAAGAAGGAGATGATTTGGGTTGGTGGTGGTGCCGGTATGGCTCCTCTGCGTGCTCAGATCATGCACATGACAAAGACTCTGCATACCACCGATCGCGAGATGCACTACTTCTATGGTGCTCGCGCGCTGAACGAGGTGTTCTATCTGGAGGACTTCCTGGGACTGGAGAAGGAGTACCCCAACTTCCACTTCCACCTGGCTCTCGACCGTCCAGACCCTGCAGCCGATGCAGCTGGCGTAAAGTACACACCGGGATTTGTTCACAACGTGATGTTCGAGACCTATCTGAAGGACCACGATGCTCCCGAGGATATCGAGTACTACATGTGCGGACCTGGCCCAATGTCGAAGGCCGTTGTGGGCATGCTCGACTCTCTCGGCGTAGATCCCGAGTCAATCATGTACGATAACTTCGGCGGATAATCCTGTTATCCCCGTTAACAATAAAAAAGTGCAGCAACTTTGTGTTACTGCGCTTTTTTTGTATTGTTACTACGTGGGAATTTTAATATTATTTGTTTAGTTGTTTAACAGGGAAGGTAAAATATGTGTCGGGGAATGGCTCGTTGCTGAGTGTAAAGTGCCACCACTCTGTGTCTAAAGGCTTGAAACCATGAGCAAGCATCGCGCGGCGCAGAATCATACGGTTTTCGAACTGTTTGGCTGTGATACTCCGCTTCGGCTCGGCAGTACTCTTTGAGTTGTCGCCTGTGTATTCGCCCGTTTCGGGATTACCACAGAAATCTGGATGACTCTCTGGTCCAAACCAGTCGAATGTACCGCCCATGTCGAGTTCCTTCTCTGTTGTCATGTCGAAGAGGGTCAGGTCGACGGTGGAACCGCGAGTGTGCCCGCTGCGCTCGTAGATATATTCCTGCTCGAAGAGCACGCTCTTGTCGAGGTCGGGATAGAAATATGGTTTCATTATCGTGTCAGCGAGATTTTGCGCCCAGCGCACAAAGTGATCTACTCCCTTCTGTGGGCGGTAGGCATCGTAAATTTTCAGTCTGTATCCTTGCTTCATCACGTCGTCGCTTACCTCCTTCAGTGCCTTGGCTGCCTGCTTGGTAAGCAAGGCTGTAGGCTCCTCATAACCATCAATGCGCTTGCCCACAAAGTTGTAGGTGCCATAGTAGCGAATCTCTAAGATGGCATCTGGAACAGAATCTGTCAATGTTACAAACTGACTGCTATCATCTGTCAAACTGACGACAGCATTATCTTCAATGTCATTACAGCTAATTATAATATTAGCACCGCAGATAGTCAGGATGGCGGCGAGCATCCATTGCATAATCGTTTTCATTGTATTATTGTTTATATGATGATATAAGTGATAAGTCTTAATTTTTAATAGTATTTCTCGACCATGGTGCTGACCACGTTGGCAAATAGTGTGTTATGAGCCTCAGAGGTTGGCATTAGGATGGATCGTATGCACACGTCTAATGGCATGAACCGCCCAACCTGAGCTTCGAAGTCGGCATGGTCGGTAGTGCCCGTATAAGCCGTGGCAAAGGCATCCCAGAACTGCATCAACTGCTCGTGGCTGGCATGGAAGATGTGCTGTGTTTGTGGAAACTGCGAATAGAACTGGCAGAGAAGCATCAGGTGGGCAATGTCGAACAAGGGCGAACCGTAACTGAACCAACCGAGGTCGATCCAGTAGGGTTTCTGTTCGCCAGAGACAATAAGGTTACCTCCATGGAAATCGCCGTGGACGCATGTAGTAACCTCTTCGATATCTTGTGCGAAAGCCAGCAGTTTCTCGCGATAATCTTTTACGTAGCTAACCGTCTCGATGGCCTTTATCGCCAATGCTTTGCGATTGGGAAAGAAGTTGGAGTCGCAGGGGGTGGCATGCAATTTCTTTCCTTCTATCGCCAACAGGCGAGCCATCTCGTTAATACGTGAGGGAGTGTCGGCCATGATGCGTTGCAGCGAGCGTTTGCCCATGATGCGCTCAAAGAGCAGTCCATAACCATCACCCACACGCACCATCTCATATATGCGTGGTGTGGGCAGACCCAAACCGAATACGTGCTTGGCCATTTCCATTTCTCTTCTCACGGTGGCCTCATTGTTGTTGGGGGCATTGTTCACTTTCAGTAGAATGTCAGAGCGTATGCTCTGTACATATGTCTGTCCGTTGCCACCTTCGCCCGTCAGCACATAGTCGTCAAGATTAATTATCTGTAGTTCTTCGGTCATAGTTCCTATTTTTTTGTAACAGATTAGATGTGGCAAATATAATGTTTATTTTTGAAAGAAACACCATTTTTATCTAAAAAAAATGCCCTTTTTACGTAAAAAAAGTAAAAAGGGGCATTATATCAGTATTTCGCGGGCGCGGGCTATTTGCGGCGGTAGGAGTGGCAACATCTTTAAGTGAGTAGGGGATGCCCAACTGCTCCCACTTAATCGATTGAGAACGGCGTGATGAAGTGGAAAGCCCTGCGCCAGAAGGAAGACGGAACCTTATACACAGCCACCTTCCAGATGACGAAGGTGGAGTAAAGGCTACCCCTCGAAAACATAGCCCAGGCCGGGGCGGCTGACGATGTTCTGGGCGTAGAGGCCCAGCTTTTTGCGCAGGCGGGTGATGTTAACATTTATCGTTCGGTCGGTCACGATGACATCGGGCCATACTGTGTCCATCAGCTGCTGGCGGGTGAGCACATGGTTGCGGTGGGAGAGGAGCTGGTAAAGCAGGTCGAACTCGGTGCGCGTGAGGCTGACGGGCTGTCCGTCGATGGTAACCGTCCGGCGATCGACATTCATTTTCAGAGTGTTGTAGTTCTGATAGCGTTTGCCCAATCGGGCCTCTACCACATTCATCACGTAATCGCCCAGTTTCTCGCAGTCGGTAACAATGTCGGTATATAGCGTGCCAAGCGTATAACTGTAAGTGTGGCTGTTAACATCGCTAAGTGTCTCGGCCTTGATGCTGTCGCGCAAGGTGTTGATGTCGTTCTCGATATCCCTCGAGGCATCGATAGTAAGGTTTTCGCGGCGGCCGTTCATCACAACCATCATTTGTGTCAAAGCCTCGTTAACCAGATGCTGCATATCGTGCAGACGGGTGTACTGGCTGGTGGAGAAGTCTTCACGATTGTTGCGCAGATGCTTGATGCTTCGGGCCATCTTATAGCACGCATCGCCGATGGATTCCAGCTCGCCAATCTGGCGGAACATAATGCGGATTTTATTCTTTGTCTCGTCAGAAAGGTGGTCTTTTCCCACCTGTTCAAGATAGTTGGCTATCTCAATTTCCATGTTGTCGGCAATGGTTTCGTAGTGTTCTATACGCTCGAACAGGCGCTCAAACTCCTTTTTATCCTTCTCGTCTATCAGCGTGCGTGTCATACCAAACATGCGTTGCATGCGCTCGGCAAAATGGATAATCTCCTTTTGCGCCTGCAGAACAGATATTTCGGGGGTTGCCATCACGCCGCCATCGATGAAATGAAGGGCGGCGTTGGGCTTGGCTTGCTGCTTGTTGGGCAGAAGGCGGCACACTAAGCGCTCCATATGGGGAATGAAACCGATGAGCAAAGCGGTGTTGAGAACGTTGAAACACGTATGGAACATGGCCAGTACTACCGACAGAAGTTCCGACTGCCCGCCTAACGCAGGATTATAGCCAACGATGCTGCACACCATATCGACGAAAGGATAGAATACCGCCAGCACCCAAACCACACCGAACACATTGAACAGCAGATGGGCTAACGCCGCCCTGCGGGCTTCGATGCCTGCGCCGAGTGCTGCCAGATTGGCTGTGGCTGTTGTGCCGATGTTCTCGCCCATAACCAAGGCTATGCCCATATAGATGGGCAGCACGCCTGTGGAGCAGAGTAGGATGGTGATGGCCATGACGGCAGCCGACGACTGTACGATGCAGGTTATAAGCGTGCCTGCGGCAAGGAATACGAATATGGTTAGATAGCTGCTGGTATCGAACGAGGCAAAGAATGCCACCACCTGGGCATTATGCTGAAGGTCCATATCCTTTCCGGCGCCACTCAACATGACGAGCGACCAGAACAGGAATGCCAGTCCGAAGAGAAACTCGCCTGCATAACGATGGCGCTTCTTATAAATAAGCACCATGCCCACAAGAAAGGCGGGAAACACCACCACGGTAAGGTTCAGATTGTAGCCCAGCGACATGATCCACGCCGTGAGTGTAGTACCGATATTGGCACCCATGATAACCGAGATGGCTTGTGCCAACGTGAGCAGTCCGGCACTAACAAACGATACCGTCATGACCGTAGTGGCCGACGACGACTGTACGGCGCAAGTAACAAAGGTGCCTGTAAGCATGCCGGTTAGTCGGTTTGTGGTCATTCGTCCAAGAATATGTCGTAAGCCCGATCCTGCCATTTTCTGTAGGGCATCGCTCATGGTCTTCATTCCATAAATGAGAAGTGCGAGCGAGCCTAAAAGTCTTAATACAATCTCTAATGTCATAGTTTATTTATCTTAATATTTCGGTTACAAAGATAAAGAAAAAAAGCTTAGGATGCAAATTATTAAGGTTACGTTTTGGTTACAAATACTTAAATAACCTACTTCGCAGTCAGAATCTCGCGGGCGCGGGCTATTTGCTCGGCGGTGGGAGTGGCAACATCTTTAAGTGAGTAGGGGATGCCCAGCTGCTCCCATTTGAAGGTGCCCAGGGTGTGGTAGGGCAGCACCTCTACGCGCTGCACGTTCTGCAGCGTGTCGATGAACTGGCGCAGCTTTGTGAGCTGCTCCTCGTCGGTAGTGATGCCTGGAACCAATACGTGGCGAATCCATACAGGCTTATTGATGTCCGACAGATAGCGGGCGCAGTCGAGGATGTTCTCGTTGCCGTGACCTGTAAGCCAGCGATGGCGCTCGCTGTCGATGTGCTTGATGTCGAGCAGCACCAGGTCGGTGCTCTGCATCAGGCGCTGGAACTTACTGAAGAATGGCTCCTCGCGTGTGAATGGCTGGGCAGCGGTGTCCAGACAGGTGTTGATGCCGCGACGATGGGCCTCTTCGAACAGTTCGATAAGGAAATCTATCTGCAGCAGTGCCTCGCCACCGCTAACGGTGATGCCGCCATCGGGGCCCCAGTAGCTGCGGTAGCGCTCTGCCTTGTCGAGCAACTCGCTGACCGTTGCCGTTGTGCCGCAGGCTTCCGAGCCGGGTTTCCATGTATCAGGATTGTGGCAGTAGCGACAGCGCATGCGGCAACCCTGCATGAAAATCAAGAACCGAATCCCTGGCCCGTCAACAGAGCCAAAGGATTCGGTAGAGTGTATATAGCCTGTACTACTCATTACAGACTCTCGTGAGATTGACGTGCAATAACATCCTCCTGCTGCTCGCGAGTCAGGTCGATGAACTTCACAGCGTAACCCGATACACGGATGGTGAAGTTAGCGTACTCGGGCTTCTCAGGATGCTCCATAGCATCGCGCAGCTTCTCAACACCAAACACGTTCACGTTCAGGTGGTGAGCACCACGGCTGAAGTAACCGTCCATCACGCGAACCAGCGTGTTAGCGCGCTCCTCGTCGTTCTGGCCCAGAGTGTTGGGGCTGATGGTCTGAGTGTTCGAGATACCGTCGAGAGCATACTCGTAAGGCAGCTTAGCTACCGAGTTCAGCGATGCCAGCAATCCGTTCTTCTCGGCGCCGTAGCTTGGGTTAGCACCTGGCGACAGAGGAGTACCAGCACGACGTCCGTCGGGCAGGTTGCCTGTGTACTTACCATATACCACGTTTGATGTGATGGTAAGGATAGAGCAGGTTGGGGTAGCGTTACGATATGTAGCGTGCTTGCGAATCTTCTTAACGAAGGTCTTGAGCAGCCATACTGCTATCTCGTCGGCGCGGTCGTCGTCGTTACCGTAGCGTGGGAAGTCGCCCTCGGCTACATAGTCAACGTTGAATCCCTCCTCGTCGCGAATCATCTTTACCTTAGCGTACTTAACGGCAGAGATAGAATCGACTACGTGTGAGAAACCTGCGATACCGGTAGCGAATGTACGACGTACGTTGGTATCGATGAGGGCCATCTCGGCAGCCTCGTAGAAGTACTTATCGTGCATGTAGTGGATGAGGTTCAGGGTGTTTACATACACACCTGCCAGCCAGTCCATAGCCTGGTCGAAGCGTGGAGCCAGCTCCTCCCATGTCAGATACTCGTCCTTGATGGGGCGGAAACCTGGAGCCACCTGCTCGCGGGTCTTGGCGTCGACACCACCGTTACATGCATACAGGAAACACTTAGCCAGGTTGGCGCGTGCACCGAAGAACTGCATCTCCTTACCAGTCTGTGTAGCACTTACACAGCAGCAGATGCTATAATCGTCGCCCCAAACAGGACGCATCACCTCGTCGTTCTCGTACTGGATAGAGCTGGTCTTTACAGAGATCATAGCAGCGTACTTCTTGAAGTTCTCGGTCAAGTGTGGAGAATAAAGTACGGTGAGGTTTGGTTCGGGCGAAGGACCCATGTTCTCCAGAGTATGCAGGAAACGGTAGTCGTTCTTGGTAACCATGTGGCGACCGTCCATACCCATACCACCTACCTCGAGAGTAGCCCAAACGGGGTCGCCCGAGAAGAGCTCGTTGTATGATGGGATACGTGCGAACTTAACCATGCGGAACTTCATTACCAGGTGGTCGATCAGCTCCTGTGCCTCGCTCTCTGTGAGTGTGCCCTCCTGCATATCGCGCTGGATGTAGATATCAAGGAATGTAGATACACGACCTACCGACATGGCAGCACCGTTCTGAGTCTTGATGGCAGCCAGGTAGCCGAAGTACAGCCACTGTACAGCCTCGCGAGCGTTGTTGGCAGGCTGCGAGATGTCGAAGCCGTAAATCTCGGCCATAGCCTTCATCTCCTTCAGGGCCTTGATCTGCATTGAGATCTCCTCACGCTGACGGATGATGTCGTCGCTCATCACACCAGCACCGCAGTTGCGCTTGTCGGCCTCCTTCTCGGCTATGATGAAATCGATACCGTAGAGGGCCACACGACGGTAGTCGCCCACGATACGTCCGCGACCATATGTGTCGGGCAGACCGGTCAGGATGTGGTTGTGGCGCACGTGCTTCATCTCCTCGGTGTAAGCATCGAATACGCCCTCGTTGTGAGTCTTGCAATATTTGGTGAAGATCTCGTGCAGCTTCTCTGATGGCTTGTAACCGTAGTTAGTGCAAGCCTGCTCAGCCATCTTGATGCCGCCAAAAGGCATGAATGCGCGCTTCAGGGGTTTATCTGTCTGCAGTCCAACTACCTTCTCCAGCTCCTTCTTGCTCTCGTCGATGTAGCCGGGGCCATAAGCTGTCATGCTTGACACGATCTCTGTCTCCATGTCGAGCACGCCACCCTTGGCACGCTCCTCCTTCTGCAGCTCCTGCAGACGGCCCCACAAAACATTAGTGGCATCGGTAGGCTCAGCCAGGAAAGACTCGTCGCCCTCGTAAGCTGTGTAGTTGTTCTGAATAAAGTCTCTGAGATTGACCTCCTCGGTCCATTTGGTTCCTTTAAAACCACGCCATTCTTTACGCATAAATCAATTAGTGTTTTATATAAAAAAAATAATACCTATTGCAAATCGGCTGCAAAGGTACTATTTTTTTTTGAATTACGCAAATATTAACGTAACTAGAAGTGATTATTTGATTTGGCGCAATTATTTTATTTTACCAACTTTTTGCCATCTACCACGTAAATGCCGTGTGGCAGCTCGTCGAGCGATGTGGCCTGCATGCGTACACCGTTCAGGTTGTAGATGCCCTTCGATGTGTTGAGTGTGCGGTCGCTCTTCACAGCGCTGATGCCTGTGGTAGGCTCGCCACCGTTCAGTCCGCGAACGAATCCTGCGTACACGTGCTTGCGGTAGTTGTTCAGGTCCCAGATGCCTACAGGTGTGTTGGCACGCCATCCGCTGTTGCTGGGCGAGTCGTTGGTACACCACTGGCAGATGCCCCACTGCTGCTCGGCAGGGATGATGGTGAGGTACTGCTGGATAATCCACTCGTAGAAGTTAGCCATCTCCTTGTGCTGGGCTTCAGTCATATTGCCAGTAGCAACGCTTTTGCCGCTGGCATCGTTATACCCCATATCCAGCTCGCTTACACGAACCAGTTTGCCTGATGCTGCCATTGCCTTGAACATACCGGTGATGGCTGTCTTCAGAGTGTTCTGTGAATTGCTGTTCTTATTAAACGAGATGTGCATCTGTGTGCCAATACCATCAATCTTGGTCACTCCGTCGGCCTCCCATTTCTTAATCCAACCAATGATCGACCAGACTTTTTTACTGGCCTTGATACCATTCTTCGTTGTCAGGTCCCAAGTACCCTCCAGGTTGTAGTCGTTGATGAAAAGTTTGACGTCCTCTGGGCCATACTTGCGAGCCAGACGACAGGCCTGACGTACGTACTCCAGGTCGCCCATGTAGTCCTGCCAGTAGAATGCACCGCCGCCTACGTCCCATGTAGCATCGGGATTGCCGTTAGGGTTGTAAGCATCAGAGTGCTGCAGTAGATAGTTGCCGCTTCCGTCGTTGCCACCGCCGCCGATGGCCTCGTTTATCAGGTCCCAACCCTTAACCTTGCCGTCGCAGGCTTCCATCATACCCTTAATCCACTTGTCCATGGCGTATACCAGAGTGTCGTGCATCTCCTGGGCTGTCTGTGGGATTGTGGCGACTTTATTTCCCTCGAACTTGATGCTCTTGATATATACGTCACCGATGTAATTGGGGATGTGCAGCAACATGAAGCTACTCTCAATTGCAGGCTTAATATCTACTGATACATCCTGCCACTCGTCGGTAAAGTTGACACTGAAACTAGGACCGTTTACACTCCAACTTCCCAGTCGACCATCTATTCTGCCAGACTTTGAACCTTTCACAGTAAATGTCATTTTGTAGGTCTTGGTTGTTTCAAGATTGATGTTGTCCATCGCTACAAACTGAATCTCCCACGACTTTGACTTGGTGGTAACAACCTTCAGACCATCGGTGCTGTTGAATGAAAGTGTATAACCGTTTTCGGTCTCGTCAGCTTTCCAGCCTACTGACTTATCCTTGCGGAAGTCCTTGCTTGCTACCTCAGTATAAGTTTCTTCACCATTTGGATCGGGCTTATCAGCAAGTAGTCTCAACAGCCATCCCTTGGGCTGCTGCGAGTGCCATCCCAGTGTGTGGCCGTATACGTTCAGACCGGCATCAGTAGCGGCTTTCACATAGTTCTTTACTGTGGTGAAGTTCATGTTACCATTGCCGTCCACGCAACTGGCCATCTTCATGGCGTTGCCTGCTACCGTCTCGGTAAAGTTGGCATTGGTCAGCTTATAGACAGTTGTCTTTTTGAGGTAGTCGTTTACGGTAGTACCGGCTCCAAGCTTAAAGTTTGGATAGTTAATGGTGTCGATATACTCCTTCAGACCTTTGTAATTGTCCAGGTAACGATAGTTGTCGTCGTTAGGTTTACCCTGTTCAAATCTCTCTTGTGCCATCGCCGGAGCCATCATGCTGGCGGCAAGCACGCACATTAATAGTTTCTTCATTTGCTGAATATTGATAATAATACTTTAGTTCGAATTCGGCTGCAAAGGTATACATAATTTCTGAGATAACAGCCAATAAGACGAAAAAAAGAGGCGAAACGTTGCGCTTAGTGTTGTCGGGGCGTTAGTTTTTTAACTGTAACACTGTCACACTGTCACGCGCAGCATTGATGATGGTGGGGCGATGGGTGATGAACAGCATGGTGGTGCTGGGGTAGTGGTCGAACAGTCGGCGATACAGTTCCTGCTCTGTTGGTTCGTCGAGCGAGCTGCTTATCTCGTCGAGCAGCATTATGTCGCCGCCACGCAGCAGTCCGCGGGCTATGGCTATGCGCTGCGCCTGACCTTCGCTCAGTCCGCTGCCGCGCTCGCCCAGTTCGGTGTCCAGTCCGTCGGGCAGATCGGTCACAAAGTCGGCGCATGCCGTGTGCAGCGCCTCGCGCAGTTCGTCGTCGGTGGCGGTGGGCTTGGCCAGCTGCAGATTGTAGCGTATGGTGCCGCTCATCAGCGTGTTGCCCTGTGGCACAAAGCAGAGTGTGCCGGCCACCTTAAGCTGACCCTCGGTGGGCTGGATAAATCCCAGAATCAGTCGGAACAGCGTGGTCTTGCCAATGCCCGTCTGTCCCATGATGGCTGTCTTTGAGCCCGGCGCAAAGTGGTGGGTGAAGTGGGAGAGTATCTCGCGGTCGCCCTTAGCGTAGCTGAAGCTCACGTCATCGAAGTCCACCGATGCCGGTGGTATAGCCGCATTCTGCTGCGGTTGATATCCGCCTGTAGTGCATCCGTCAGTGGCTTCGCCCTCCAGTTCGTTCAGTCGGTCAATGCTGGCGGTGGCGTGTATGATGGTGGGCATCTGGTTAAGCAGTTGCAGTATGGGGTGCTGTATCATACCCACCAGTTGCAGGAATGATGTCATCACACCGAATGTGATGGTGCCGTTGCGCAGACTGATGCCGCCCCACACAAAGGCCAGCAGATATCCCAATCCGAAGGCGCAACCCATGATGAGTCGGGTGATGACGGTGAACCGTGTGCGGCGCACCACGTTGCCCTGCAGTCGCTGCTGCATAGCGTCCAGTCGGTCGGTCACCCACTGCTCCGAGCCCAGCGAGCGCAGCACGGCGTTGTGCTCCATGCCCTCCTGCACCTGCATCTGTATGCGGCTCTCGTCCTGTCGTATGTCAAGCGTCATCTGGCGCAGTCGGCGTGCTATCAGCTTGCCGAAGATGATGGCCAGCGGGGTTAGCAACAGCAGTGCCCATGCCAGTCGAGCGTCGAACCATCGCATCAGCATGAACGCACCGCACAGCTGTATCACCGTGATGGCCATCTGCGGTATGGTGTCGGTGCAGATGGTGCTCACCTGTTCTATGTCCTTGGCCAGTCGCGATGTCACGTCGCCCGAGTGCAGCTCCTGCTCGTCGAAAAGCTGGCGGCGAAACAGACTGCTGAATATTCGCAGTCGCAGCCAGTTGGTCTGTCGCACTTCGGCGGTGGTGGTAAGCCAGTAGCCCACCTGTCGCAGCACCACGCCGCCCACCACGGTAAGCACCAGCAGGCATACCATGTGGATTACGTCCTGGGTATTGCCCGTGCGTATGGTCTCGTCGATGAATCGTCGGCTCAGCCATACCATCATCAGTCCGAGCACCACTTGCCCGATACCCGTCACTATGCGTACAGCCGTGTTCCACCGTATGCCCTGCGAGTTGCGCCAGAACCAGACGATATACTTCATTTTTAAGTCTCCTACGGATTATACTGATTCAACGACGTTTACGGCTTTCCACTCATCGATGATAGCAGCCACGTCGCGGCGTGCCTCGTCGGGTGTCACTTCGTATTCGTTGCACAGCTTGTCGGCCAGCGCCTCGATGGTAAACTCGCCCATAGCCTGTGCCTGTTGCCACAGCCATGCAGCGGTCTCGTTGAGTGCCAGCATCTTACCAAAGTTGATAGCATCTAGGCCTTCGCCCACAATCACATTCTCGCCGCACACCTGGCGCAGCACAAATCCATTCTTTATCTTCATATTTTAATTTTACTATTTCACTATTTTGTCATATCCAAGACTTCTCATGAGATCTCTCCATGCGCTTTGCTTAGTCGAGATGACATCGGCGGATGATGGCCAACAGGTACCGTCGCACGGGGCGCAGATGCCACCAGAGTAGGGCTGCGCGGCGGCGCCATGGGGTGTATAGCGAGTGCGGACAGTCATCGTCGCCCACCACATGTGTGGCTATGGCTTTGATGCCGGCAGTGGTGCAATGCTCTGTGCCAGCCAGATTGCCGTCGCCCATCAGCGTAACGTGTTCGCCGTCGATGCGGATGATGCGGTGCACCACATATCGGCCCGGCATTACCCATGCCAGCACCACGTCGCCCACCTTAGCTCCGTCGGGCTTCTGCAGTATCACACTCTCGCGCCCACCTATTATAAATGGTAGCATGCTGGTGCCGCTCACGGGCAGTGTCACGCTTATGCCCTCGGTTACCAGTCGGATGGCCTCTTCTATGATGTAATTGTCGGTCATAGCGCTATGGTTTTGTGGCAGAGTGTGGCTGCTGCTTCG
>JAEEGH010022535.1_pt1 | contig 12901 bp, 12 predicted proteins | sample 9134181 | NCBI WGS metagenome assembly JAEEGH01 (sample SAMN16246544, study PRJNA631951) | gut metagenome | biome: gut microbiome; feature: rumen; material: DP-attached | host: Bos | place: Iran: Karaj | collected 2018-10 | reverse complement strand
CATAAATAATATCTCATCATTTGTTTTTACTCTACCATTTTTTATTCTAACATAACTTAATGCCCCTTTATAATCATCATATACTGAATCAAAAATCAATGCCTGAAGTTCACTTTCTGGATCACCAGAAGGAGCAGGTATATCTGTGACAATTCTTTCTAGTACCTCGTCGACATTTAAGCCCGTTTTAGCAGAAATACATGGTGCATCCATAGCAGGAATTCCAATAATATCTTCAATTTCCTTTTTTACTTCTTCTGGTCTTGCATTTGGCAAATCTACTTTATTTATTACTGGAACAATTTCTAAATTATCATCTATAGCTAAATATACATTTGCAAGTGTTTGAGCTTCTACACCTTGTGTAGCATCTACTACTAGGATTGCTCCATCACATGCAGCTAAGCTTCTAGATACTTCATAAGTAAAATCGACGTGACCTGGGGTATCTATTAAATGGAATTCATATTCGATACCTGAATTAGCTTTATATTTTAACGCTACTGCGTTTAATTTAATTGTAATACCACGTTCACGCTCTAGCTCCATAGAATCTAGTAATTGGTCTTGCATTTCTCTTTGCTCAACTGATTCACATATTTCTAAGATTCTATCTGCTAAAGTAGATTTACCATGATCAATATGGGCAATTATACAGAAATTTCTTATGAACTTTTGACGTTTTTTCATATCATCAATTGTTGCCATATCAATTCAACTCCAATCTTTTGTTATTTTACCAAAAATACGTTAAATTTTCAATTTAAAGTATGAAATATATCAGTATTATTTTGGATATTATCCCCTATATAATAATAGTCAAAAAAAAACATTTTTTTTAAAAAAATTTTTCATTATAATAAATTACAATAGAAAGCACTCTAACTATAAAAAAGTCTAATAAGTATTTTCTTTTTTTACATTTACAATATTGTTATGAATAAATAGAATATAATTGTTACGAAAGTAACTAGCTAATATTGGAGGTAGTAGAATGTTTACTACAAGGATGGGATTTTGGTAGAATTTTTGTAGGAGGCCAAAGTGGAAACACTTGTTTTATTAATTATAATATTATTACTAATATTATTGATTATGAATAACAATCGTCCATAATTGGTACCGCATATTCTACTAAATCCAAAAAAAGCGAAAGAAAAAGGGAAAGCTCCAACTTTCCCTTTTTCCATGACCACATATTCTACTGTCTTTCGACATCTATATGATAACATTGTTTTTTTAATATTTCAAGGATATTTAATAACTAATTTCTTCTCTTAGCGCAATATTTCTTACCCACTTTTTTTGCCTATATCTTATAAATCCAACTACTACTTTTACAAATTGTTCTGTTTCAAATAATAAATATACATATAATACATCTAATTTAAAAACAAAGGCACCAATTGTTCCTAAGGATAATCCTACACCCCATAGGCATGCAAGTTCCATAATCATTGAAAATAGGGTGTCTCCACCACTTCTTAATATTCCAACAATCATTATTAAATTAAAGGTTCTTGCTGGCATTATAAAGGCATATGCTATACATACTTTTTTAATATCAGCTATTACATTGTCATTTGCTTTATAAAGCATGATATAAGGATTTATTAATGCTATTAAAACAACTGCTAAAACAGCTGATAAACCAATTCCGGCAATTAGTAATTTTTTAGCAGTCTTTTGAGCTCCTTCTAAATCATTTGCTCCAAGCTGATTTCCAACAATTACTGCACATGCTGTAGAAACACCAAATAATAATGCATAAACTAAATCCTCTAATGCAGTTGATATAGTCATTGCTGCAACAACATCATCAGACATATGACCATAAATTACTGAATACATGGTTGTTCCTAATCCCCAGCCTAATTCATTAATTATTACAGGTAATGCAAATTTTAAATTCTTTTTAATAGTATATGAATCTATTGATATAATATCTTTAAAATTTAATTTTACATTTAATTTGCCAAAAATTACATATAATAAAATTAATACAAATTCAACTACTCTTGCTATTATTGTTCCTATGGCAGCACCATTTGCGAGTAATCTTGGTGCTCCAAATGAACCAAAGATAAATATGTAATTAAATAATACATTTACTAGAACTGATATAATTGTAAAATACATTGGAGCTTTAGCTTTATTAATACTTCTTAATAACATTCCAGTAGCCATTGAAAAGGCAGTAAATACATAGCTTATTGATACAATTTTTAAATATGATGATCCTATATCAATTAATTTATCACTTTGAGTAAATATCATCATTAATTGTCTTGGAATTAATAGGGCAGCAATAAAGAATAATAAACTACCTATTATAGAAAGAATCATCATAAAGCCAAATGTTTTATTTAAATTTTTTTCATCTTTTTTTCCAAAATATTGGCTTAATAATACTGAGCATCCTGAAACAATTCCAAATATTAATAAGTTCATAACAAAAAATATTTTATTGGCAAGACCTACTGCTGATACATATTCATCACCTAATGAACCTATCATAAAGGTATCTACCATATTAACTGTTGTATTTATTAAATTTTGAATCGCAACAGGAAAGCCTATTATTAATACCTTTTTCCAAAATTGCTTATTCATAAAATTCACTCTTTATTTTTCATATGATTCTTTTATTTCTAAAAGCTCAAAATATCTATTTGTTTTATCTTCTAATTCTTTTTCTAAATTATTTAATTCATCCTGTAATTTCATTAATTTATGGAAATCAGTAGATGATTGTTTTAATTCATCATTAAGTGACTTTGCCTTATCCTCTAATTGAGGAATTTCTTCTTCTAATTTATTTAGCTCATTTCTAAGCTTTGGAGGAAATTTATTAGTATTTTTATATACTTTAGCTTCTGTAATAGGAGCTTTTTCTTCTTCCTCCTTAGTTGCTAAATATTCACTAAATGATAATATAGATTCCTTTATTTTATTATTTTCAAATATAAATAGCTTATTACAAATTTTATCTAGGAAATATCTATCATGTGACACTACTAAAATAGGCCCATTAAAGCTTAATAGATAGTCCTCAAGTATTTCTAGAGTATATAAGTCTAAATCGTTTGTAGGCTCATCAAATAGTAAAATATTTGGATTTTTAATTAATGTTTTAACAAGCTGTAATCTTCTTTTTTCTCCACCTGATAGCATCTTAACCTTAGAATATTGAGCATTCTTATCAAATAAGAATCTTTCAAGAAGTGATGATGCGGTAATTTTACCCTCTAATGTATCAATTAGGGCTGCCTCATCTTCAATATAATCAATTACTCTAATTTCAGGATTAATTAATTCGATATTTTGACTGAAGTAGCCTATATTTAATGTTTCACCTAATATAAGTTCTCCACTATCTAGTGTTTCTTGTCCCATTAATATCTTAAATAGGGTAGTTTTACCACAGCCATTTTTACCAACGATACCTATAATATCAGATCTATTTAAAATAAATGAGAAATTATCAAATAATTTATTATCACCAAAGGCTTTTGAGCCATTTTTAAGCTCTATAAGCTTCTTTCCTAAATAGGTATTAACACTTGATAGCTCAAATGTTTTAGACTCGTTAAATTTGATTTTAGATAATTCTTCAAATTTTTGGATTCTAGATTTTGATTTAGTTCTTCTAGCCTCAACTCCACGATTCATCCATTCACGTTCTTGTTTTAAGAATGTTTTTAGTTTTTGTTGCTCGTGAGCTTGTTCTTCTAATCTTTTTTCCTTTAATTCTAAGAAATTTTCATAATTGGCATCATATAAATATGTTTTACCAAAATCTAATTCCATCATCTTATTACATACTCTTTGTAAAAAATATCTATCATGGGTAACCATCAATAAGCCTTTTTTAGACTTGATTAAATATTTTTCTAACCAAATTATTACATCATTATCTAAATGGTTTGTAGGTTCATCTAGTATTAAAATATCAGCTGGTGTGACTAAAGTTTTAGCTAAAGCTAATCTTTTCTTTTGTCCGCCAGAAAAGCCTTTTGGTGTAATAGATGAATCATAAAAACCTAATTTAGAAAGTATGGAATTTGCTTCATATTCTAATATTGGATATTCCTTGGTAGATTTTTCCATTATTATATCCATTAATGATTTATTTTCGTCAAAGATAGGATCTTGTTCTAAATAGTTTATTCTTAAACCACCTGAAATTATAATATCGCCACTATTCGGCTTTTCAATTCCAAGTATTAGCTTAAGTAATGTAGTTTTACCAGTTCCATTAGTACCTACAATACCTATTTTATCAGAATCTGTAATAGAAAATGAAGCCTTATCTAAAATAGGCTTTTCAATATATTTAAATGAGACATTATCAAATGTAATATTCATAATTGTTCTCCATAAAATAAAATGGCTTTGAAAGCCATTTAATTAATTTAGTAGTTTATAAGCCATGTTCTGTACTCTTTAAGAGTGGTAGCTATTTATCTACGATAAAATCGTCTTTTAATTAGCTTCTGATTCGCCATTAAAAACTCCCCTCCCAAAATTTGGGTTTCTAGCTTGTGGGGTTTACCAACGTTTCATTTTGTCATTTCTAACAAACTCGTTTCTGTGGCACTTTACAGACTAGACCATGTCATATGATTTAGGTCATCATCCGCCGTTACTATTTTGTAGTACCAAGCTTTATTTATTATACTTGCGCAAACACTACAGCCATCACAGACTGTGCTAGCATGGACTTTCCTAACACTTACGTGCTCAGCTACCCAACTACCAAAAGTATTATAATAAAAAACTTAATTATTGTAAATAATTATTATTCTATAAATTCAAATTCATAATCTAGAAGTCTAACTAAATCTCCATTTTTAACTCCTAGTTTTCTTAGCTTATCATCAAGACCATATGTTCTTAATTGTCTTGCGAAACGATGACGTGCTGTTTCTGAATCAAAATCAGTCATAGCAAATAGCTTTTCAAGCTTTTTGCCAGTTACGTTATAGACTCCATCCTTATCAATTTCAATATGGAAATCCTCTTCCTCTTCCTTTAATCCATAATAAACAACATCAAGCTCATCCTCTTCAAATAAGCTAAATGAATCTGTATTATCTAATGTATCAGCAATCTTATATAGTAAAGAATCTAAATTAGTTCTAGTTAATGCTGAAATTTCAAATATTTCTTTATCATTAACCTTCTCTTTAAATTTCTTTAGATTTTCTTTAGCTTCAGGTAAATCCATCTTATTAGCAACAATAATCATAGGACGCTTAGATAAGTTCATCTTATATTCCTTAAGCTCATTATTTATTATTTGGTAGTCCTCATATGGATCTCTTCCATCTACAGATGCCATATCAATGATATGAACAATAACCTTACATCTTTCAATATGACGTAGGAATTGTAGACCTAGTCCCGCACCCTCATGAGCACCCTCAATGATACCAGGAAGGTCAGCCATAACAAAGTCACGTCCATCAGGAAGTCTAACCATACCTAAATTTGGAACTAAAGTTGTAAAATGATAAGCAGCTATCTTTGGTCTTGCTGAAGAAACAGCTGCTATTAAAGTTGATTTACCAACAGAAGGGAATCCAACTAAGCCACAGTCAGCTAAAACTCTAAGCTCACATCTAACTGTCTTCTTTTCGCCTGGCTCACCCTTCTCACAGAAATCAGGACATTTATATGTACCATTAGCTAATGCTAGGTTACCACGGCCTCCACGACCACCCTTACAAACAACAAATTCTTGCTTATTCTCAGTTATATCACATATAACCTTATTAGTTTCTTCATCAAAAATTGTTGTTCCAACAGGTACTCTTACATAAGTATCCTCGGCATTTTTACCATATTGTCCTTTATTTCTACCTTTTTCACCAGGAACAGCTTTTATTTTTGGATTGTATCTTAAATCTAATAATGTAGATAGTCCTTCATCCCCAACAAAGATGACTGAACCACCCTTTCCACCGTTTCCACCATAAGGTCCGCCTCGTTCAACCTTAAGCTCTCTTCTATAAGCGACGATTCCGTCTCCGCCCTTACCAGCTTCAACTTCAATTTTAGCTAAATCTATAAACATAATAAAAGCCTCCCTTCAGAATAAAATAAATGCCCGACAAAAAAATCGGGCATTAAGATAACTAATTTTTATTAATTAAGCTTCAACAGGGTAAACAGAAACTTGCTTTTTATCCTTACCCTTACGCTCGAATTTAACAGTACCAGCAACCTTAGCGAATAAAGTGTCATCTCCACCACGACCAACGTTAGCACCAGGGAAAACTCTAGTACCTCTTTGACGATATAAAATTGAACCAGCTGATACTACTTCACCGTCAGATGCCTTAGCGCCAAGACGCTTAGCCTCAGAATCACGACCGTTCTTTGTAGAACCAACACCTTTTTTAGATGCGAATAACTGTAAATTTAATCTTACTAACATCGTATTATCCTCCATTTAGAAAATTTTTACATTTTTAGGATGTTCTTCTGACAACTGTGTCATAACCTCTTTAAAGGTTTTTATAATGGCACTAGTGATGTCATTTGATTCTACCGTAAATGTAGAATATCCCTCGCTCATTTCTAATCCAATAATGTTGTAACCAAGATTATCAAGAGCATTTATAGTCATTGTTAATGCTGTAGATATGCCTGCACATACAATATCTTTCCCAAAATTTTTGAAATCTGCATGTCCATCTACTACTACATTAAATTTATTATCTACTTCTTTAATACTAATTTTAGTCATAATTATTAAGCATTGATTGCTTCAATAACTAACTTTGTGTAAGCCTGACGATGACCCTTCTTGCTAGCTGAATGCTTCTTTGGCTTATACTTGAAGATAACGATCTTCTCGCCTCTACCATGCTTTTCAACCTTAGCTGTTACTGTAGCACCCTTAACATATGGAGCGCCAACCTTAGCAGCCTTGCCATCCTCTGATACTAATAAAACATTTTCGAAAGTATAAGTTTCGCCTTCAGCAACCTCTAACTTCTCAACATAGATTGCTTCACCAACGATTGCCTTAACTTGCTTTCCACCTGTTTCTACAATTGCATACATGTCGTATTACCTCCTTATTATTTTTAAGACACACTATTAGGGTAGGTTTTTATCCATTTTAGGACCCTTTCTACGTGGTGCATGTTACAACGATATAATTATATTTGATTTGATATGTAAAGTCAACAACTTTTTTCGAGTCAATAATATATTATTATGGACGGAACATTTCAGTAGTTTTAATATCGAAATTTTGAGTTTCCTTATCGCCTAAAACGATGAATCCAGGGAATGTTGTAATGAATATATCTCCTCTTAATAGTAATCTAGCCTTAGCTCTTTCCTCATCATAAGATCTATAGCCTACAGCTGCGTATAAAGGAATTAAATCATTTTGCTTACAAGTCTTAACAAACTCTAATCTTGATTTATCATCAATTGTAATGAATGCTGGATATAAGCATGGAACAATTACAATTGAATATTTTAAGCCATCTCTTTTACAAATGATATTTGGATATTGAGGTCTAGGGAAGCCTGGCTCAATCTTAAATCCCTTAGGAATAATAACATTTGTCATGATATAGTCTACTGCCATAGACATTAATTCATCCTGTGGAATCTTATCCTTTTCCTCTACCTTATCAGGAATACCATCAGCCCAAACAGATTCAGGTACCTTTTGACCCTCAGCCTCTGCCTTAGCTAGCTTTTCCTTTACTTCCTTATTTAATTTTAATGAAGCCTCATGTAACTTTTCAATTTCGTCTTTATTTTCCATTTTTATACCTCACATAACTAACAACTCAATTATACATAAAAATATAGAATAATTCTATATTAAACATTGAAATTACCATTATAATTTTCAATTCTTAATGGTTTTAATGATTCATATAAATCAATTAATTCCTTTTTACCCTTATGAGCAGGCATTGCCGCAAATCTAGAAAATGCCTGAGCATATTTAGCAAGTGCTGAAATAAGCATAGGAAGTGCACCTACAACCTCACTATCATAAAACATTAAATGATAATAAAAGCAATTATCCATTAAAGAACCTACGGCAAATCCATAGGTCTGCTTTTCATCTAACAATAATACACCAATTAAATCAAGCTCATATAAATGATCCATGCATTCCTTAAGCTCATTAATCTTAGGATAGAATTCTAATTCATCCTGCTTATCTCTAATTGTAGAAATAAATTCAATAATTTGAGTAAAATCTTCCTTTTTTACCTTCTTTAAGAATACTTCCTTATGCATCTTATTAAATGTTTTAATATCGCTTTTAAAATTCTTATTTAAGGCTAAATTAGATAATTCGCTCATATTAAAAATATAAGTACTTAAATTATCATTCTGTAATACGCTATAGGATAAAGATTCATATAATCTTCTATCCCCCTCAGGAATAGGTCCTAAATAAAAAGGAATCTCTAATTCATTAGCGTCCTCTGCCATTTCAAGTAATGTCATTTCTAAATTTCCACCCTGATTCTTAATTGGAGGGTAATATACCTTACCAGTACCAGGTAAATTATATCTTATGAATATATATTCATTTCCAAAACAAATTTCAGGCTTATAAAAGCTTGCGTTTGTGAAAATCCAGTATGGATTATATTCATATAAGAATAAATTTTTTTCATCTAAAAATGTTTTTAATTTTTTACAGTCTAAGAAATTAAATTTGTGGAAATTTATCATAAGCATTACCTCATTAAATTAATTATACCATAATGTATTAAATCTTTTAATATTTTCGAAAATGTGACAAATCTAAACACAATTCCCCATAATTGTATCGTTGTTTGTTTAAAAAACATATGCTATAATTTTATATATAAAGGAGAATAATCCGTATGAAAGAGTTCAAAACTAACAAAAAAGCATTCGATAGCCAAGTAAAAATTTATAAAAGCTTAAGACGTATTTTATTAACAAAGCCCTTATCAGATGTAACAGTTGCTGATATAAGCCAAGAATGCGGTATTTCAAGATCTACATTTTATAGAAATTTTAATAATGTAATTGAAGTATTAGAGCTTATGCTAGATTATTTTTATAAAAGATATCTAGATGAAAGAGTAGATAAGCCTAATCAATTATTATTCTTCTTTGAATATTGGAGATATCATAGAGATTTAATTAATATAATCTATACTCAAAATGAAAGTATTTTAAAGGATTGTATCAAAAGATATGATAAGAATAAATATGATAATCCATATCTATTAGATTTAAAGGTATCTATCCTATCTTCTATTTTATGTAATTGGAGTAATTTAAAGAAAAATACACCAAAGGAAATGGAAGAAATTACTAGAACAATTCTAGAAAAGAAATGTATTGATATTCTAATTGATTATAACTAAAAAAATGGGTTCTTTAAATTATAAGTAGTGTACCATACCATACATCTCCAAATTATCGATAGTATGGGCTTTAAAATATCGATGGTGCAACTGCAACTACAAAATATAAGGAGTGTCCAATACTCAATTTGAGTATAATGACACTCCTTTTTTCGGCTATATTTTTGATTTAAAGTCAATCTAGATTCGATGATATCTGCAATCTATAGACATGCAAAAACGGCTTTATATGCATTTTTTGATGCTACTGGTATATTTTAACTATCACTTGAATTGTCAATACATATGACTGTTATGAATGATCTAAATAACCATTGATAGATTATCATCCGTTTGCTACATTTATCTTGTATCCTAAGGGGGACACATTCCCCCTTTCACCCCTTTGAGTTTGGAGATGTAGTTACACTATCGAAAGTTTAAAGCATGTATAAGCACTATCGAAAGTTTAATATACTAAAAAATGATGGGGAACCATCATTTTTCTTTTAACTATAAATAGTAAATTCAGTATCTTCTCTTAAAGAGCTCTTATATAGTACAACAGTAAATATTAGCATAATAGTTAATATTAATGAGCTAAAGCTAGATGTAGAACCTGTAAATGTATATGATAAATTAAACGCAGAATCAATTAATAATAAAATGATTGCAGATATCATATATCTTGGATTTGTTAATGCTAATACAACAGTAACAATACATAATACTGAAATAATTATATTAAACACATAAGAAAAATCATTTTCGACAAATGCTTCATAAATATAATATGCTCCTGTAGATGCATAATATAAAATTACTGATGTAATTACTAAAGATTTATCCATTGATCTTCTGTAACCAATTAATACAAATACTAGTTCTGCTATAAATATACAAATATATTCTACAAGTAAGAATATTAAAGCCATTGGTATTTCTACACCATTTTCGCTATAATATTGGAATTGCTTAAACATTCTAGTGATATTAGGAATCATTAATGCCATTGCGACTACACCTAATATAATACATAAAATATATTTATTCTTTTTGATAAAATCCATATGAACCTCCTTATAATACCAAAGTAAATTATAAATATTATAAAATAATAATTCAAGTACAAAGAGAAAAGATGGAGCGAGCTCCATCATTTTCTTAAAAAGCAATCAAATTTAATTGATTACTTTAAAATATTTTAATACCTTATCTATATATTCATCATAATTAATTTCATTAACATTATTAATTAAATTATCATTTAATTTGGAATTAATAATAGATAATCTATGATAATTAGGATCATGTTCATTCATCTTAATATAATCTAATTCTATATTACCGTATAAATTACAATCTATAAATGAAAGCTTTGGAATTGAAGGTGATATAGCACTACTTGGATACCAAGGTCTACCTAAATATGATTTAGTATTATTTAATTGATATAGCTTTGAATTCTTAAATACAAATCCATATCTATTTTGAGCATATGTTGAAGGAGCTGTATAAAAGCTATTTATATTTGTTGTTTTAGCAGCGAGCTCTACATTATAAAATAGGCAATCAGATGAACCAAAAACAAAATCTATATCTCCCTCAATATATGAATCTATAACTAAATTCATATAACCATTATCGATATATAATGTATCCTGGAATGAATAGAATTTACAATTCTTAATTAATGTAAATGAGGCAGATGTTTTAAAGGCTACTGCTTGTTCTCCTAAATCCTCATTCTTTTTAATATGGCTATTTTCAAAAATAATAGATTCAAATGTTGTGTTGTTAGCTGACTCTAAAACCTTAACTACTGAAGAACCTGAGGTACCTAGCTTTTTACCTGTTCTTGCATCTATTTTAGATGACCATAAATCTAATGATATTTTAGTATTTTCTTTTCCCTTAAATGTAAGATGTGGCTTATCTATTATTACCTCTTCATTATATGTTTTATTTTCAAGTAAAATAACATCATATTCCTTGGCAATAAATAATGCTTCAGATATAGACATCTTTTCTTTTTCTAAATCTATTATCATGACCCTTTTCCTCAGGGACTATTATAACAAAAATGATAGGCTAGACCTATCATTTTATTTATTAATTCAATTTACCGAGACGCATTTTGAAATCTGTGTACCCGAAATTAGTAATTTTATCTATTTTTTTATCTTTTCTTAAGATATAAATGTCTGGTAATGGCATACCATTAAAGGTATTATTCTTACATGTTGTATATAATGCCATATCTCCAAAGATTAATAAATCATTAACATTTATTTCATCTTTAAATTTATAATTACCAATAACATCACCTGTTAAGCAGGTAGGACAGCCTATTCTATATAGAATATCATTACCATCTAAATCAGCTAAATATAATGGTGGTAAAAATGGCATTTCAAGTACGTCAGGGAAATGACAAGCAGCGCTTGTATCTACTATTAAGAAATTCATTCCATTCTTTTTGAATTTATCTAATACTCTAGTTAATACATAGCCAGCATTTAATACTACTGCCTCTCCTGGTTCTAAATAAACATCTACATTATATTTATTTTTAACTAGATTTATGCATCTAATTAATCTTTCAATATCATAATCAAATCTTGTGATATGATGTCCACCACCAAAATTAATCCATTTTAAATTATTAAAATATTTACCAAATTTATCTAAAACAACATTTAATGTTTTTTCTAAATCATCTGAATTTTGTTGGCATAATGTATGGAAATGAATTCCATCCAAGATATTTATTAATTCATCTGTCATTTCTTTTTCAAATGAATCAATAGTCACACCTAATCTTGAACCAGATGAACATGGATCATATATATCATGACCTATTTGTGTTGAAAACTCAGGATTAATTCTTAATCCTATTTCTTTATTATGTGATTTAGATATTGGTCCAAATTTTTTTAATTGTGAAACTGAATTAAAAATAATATGATCTGCATATTTTAATAATTCTTCAAATTCATCATCTCTATAGGCAGCACTAAATACATGTACTTCCTTACCAGGCATTTCTTCTTTTCCTAATCTAGCCTCATATAAGCCTGAGGCCTCAGTACCATATAAATATGGTTTAATAACATCATATAAATCAAAATTAGAAAATGCCTTTTGAGCAAGTAAAATCTTCGCACCTGTTCTATCACTAACTGATTTTAAGATTTCACAATCTTTGATAATCATAGCCTCATCAATGACATAACAAGGTGTTTTAATATTATTAAAATATGTATTTATATCAATATCCTTTAATCCTTCAAATGGTGGTCTTATATCTTTCATTTAATCCACCATCACAGGATCATATGATTCAGATTTAGGTAATCCATATTTATCTAATGCTTCAATAAATGGATCTGGATCATATTCTTCTAATGTGTTCGCACCTGGTTTAGTCCAAACCTTATTTAAAATCATCATCGCACCACACATAGCTGGCACACCAGTTGTATAAGAAATAGCTTGTAATCCTGTTTCCTTAAATGCTTCTTCAT
>JAEEGH010022534.1_pt1 | contig 12901 bp, 11 predicted proteins | sample 9134181 | NCBI WGS metagenome assembly JAEEGH01 (sample SAMN16246544, study PRJNA631951) | gut metagenome | biome: gut microbiome; feature: rumen; material: DP-attached | host: Bos | place: Iran: Karaj | collected 2018-10 | reverse complement strand
AATGTGTTCAACCTTTACCGCATGAACTTCAGGAAGAAGTGCGAACTCTACAATCAGGGAAAGATAAGCTTTGAGGATTTGTTGGGTGAAAAGCTCAGCGAAATACAGCAGTTGCAGATAGACACCCACCTGAACAATACAGAACTGGTGACCCCACAGGAAATTCGCGAATTCTTGAAGAATCTCACCTATCCGCTCTACTTCCTCGACTTCGAGACCATGCAGACGCCTGTGCCGGAATTTGAGGGAACACGGCCCTATCAGCAGATTACTTTCCAGTACTCGCTGCACTGGATTGAAGAGGAAGGGGGTAAATTGAAGCACAGCGACTACCTGGGCGATTCCATCAACGACCCGCGTCGAGAACTTGCAGAAAAACTCTGCCGCGAAATTCCCAAGGGCGTCTGTACAACTGCTTACAACAGAGGTTTTGAGTGTGGTCGCCTGCGTGAATTAGCCGCAGCTTATCCCGACCTGGCCGACCATCTGATTGATATTGCCGACCATATTGTCGACCTGATAGAGCCGTTCCGCAAGAAGATGGTCTATCTGCCCGAGATGAATGGTTCGTTCAGCATCAAGCACGTGTTGCCCGCCTTGCAGCCCGACGTCCCAGAACTGGACTATACCAATCTGGACGGTTCCGTGCACAACGGAGGTGAGGCAATGACCATCTATCCCCAGATTGCCACGATGTCGCCCGCCGATGCTGACTATGCTCGCCAGTCGTTGCTCAAATACTGCTGTCTTGATACGCTTGCTATGGTGAAAGTGTGGGAGAAACTGAAAGAAATGGCGGAATAATTTGAATTTTTCGAGAGAAGTGACTATATTATAAGTATAAACCCAAAACAACGAAAATATGGAAACAACAAATCATTTTAAGTTTAACATTGTAGAAATTGCCAACAAGATTGAAGGACAGAGAAATAAACCTAGACATCATTCACCGTATAATGTGTTTACTGCCTGGGGAATGAGTGAAAACGACCATACGAAGTTGCTACTGGCATTACTTCGTTACCAAGACTCAACTAGACGCTACCCTCTACTGAATAGTTTCTTGAACAGATTCACCAAAGGGCGCGACAAGATGATTCACTATCAGAACCCTTCGGATGTTATCATTCGCTTCAATCCACGATATGACAAGGATGATAAACACAGTTTCATTGACGGGCTCATCATTTTTTCTGCACAAGGAAAGCGAATAGCCGTCATCATAGAGAACAAGATTTTTGATGCTCCCGACCAGAAGGACCAAATACGCCGATATGTAACCCACATGACAACTGAAGAGCATATTGCATTGGAAGATGTATGGGTGTTATACATTACAGGAACAGGTACTAAGGAAATTGATGAATGCAGTTATCATCCCAATAACGAGGACGAAGCAACTAACATTGGTCGACGCTTTATCACTTTTACCTATTACGAGGATATCATAGAATGGCTGAAGCAGGATGTTCTTGAACGTCGCATTTATCCGGAATCATTGACAAGTATAGTCCGCGCATATGTTGAGTCACTGGAGAAGGATATATTCTGCGAAAACAAAACCGATGCGTGGCGAAAAGACATGCTGTGCAACATTTTAATAGGCTCAGGACATCTCAATATGAATAAGATGACCGACCGCGATTTCGACTGTCTCTATTCTTTCCGCGATTCAGTACAAGAGGTACGCAAAGAAATGGCTAAAGCTAATAAAGATGAAAAAGAAATCAGTGCAGTTGAAAATCTATATGCAGTAATAAGAGATCTTATCCATGATATTGAGCAACAGGTCTTCGGCGAATTTGAAAGACTCAGTACTGATATCCTGAACGAGCAGTGGAAGAAAGAGCTGAAGAAACTTAAAGATGCTAAATGGATTGCCAAGCATCGTGGCCTGCATAGTGATAAAGGATTTGTACAGATAGGTCTGTCTACAGAATGGGGCACGGCTCATTTGGAATGGATTCCCATCAGTGCTAAAAGAATGTGCCTCGGAAATGAATATCAATTGGAATTGCATATTGAAAACGACAAGGCTCTTGCTGACAAATTTCGCGAGGAACTGAATAGCAATCCCATTTTGCTGCCGGAAAATAAGCTCGAAAAAGTTAAAGCCGGCACCAGCAGGCTGCTTCGCTATAAGTGTCAGACTGCAAAACCAATTGCTAAGATGAGCAAAAAGGAATTGACTGAATTTCTAACTGGAGTTTATACCCAAGAATTGAATTATTGCTGCAGAATGCTTGTTGAGCATTTCCATGATTACAATTGATTATTATATAGAGGTCATTTCTTCTACTTTTTTATGATGACATTTAACGACTACTGGAAAGAGAAGGCGCAGAAGCGACGCAAGTCGTGGGCGGCAAAGGCAAAACGCTTTGCTGAACAGCACACGCAGTTGGAGGACATCCGAAAAGAGGTATATCTTCCACTGGATTTTGGTGCGAATTTCAGCTTTGAGGACTATAAGCCTGAGCATTTCATCAAGCTAAATCCTATTACCTCTTGGCAGGATAAGAATTTCAGTTTCTCAGAAGAAGGACTGCGTGCTGCTCTCAAAGCTGAAGGTGCAGATATGAATAGCTTCAGAATGTCAGTGAGCCACCAGACTGTCAAAGGCTTAGAGGCGCCACAGCCCGAGAACGAATGGGAGGCGTATCGGTTTATGAAACCAAATAAGGTTTTTGACTATGACAGAAAGTTTCGTTCTTGGCTACAAAGGATATATGAGATTTGCACCGATGTGGAAACTGTAAGTTTGAGTTATCGGCAAATCACGATGATCATCAAGCGCTACAGCACAGAAGGAATGCCTTTTGGCTATTACGAACTGAACCCCTGCGAGCAATTAACGAAATCGGCTATGCTCATGCAGGAGACGGACTTCTATATACTAAACGTAGCGACACTGCTGATGGAGGCTGCGGCGGAATGGGAACTGAGACAAGAGGAACTTAACTACTATGCCAAGAAACTGAAAATCCGTACAATGGAGGCTGCGACAACAGAAAGCATTGAGTTCGAACTGTGGGACGACAAGAAACTGGAAAAGAAAGTTGCGGAATATATCGACAAGGACTACCCCGTAGAGAAGATTATCGAACAAGTGCTTCGCCCGTGGAAGCAGGCCATCACAAAGTTTTTTCATGCTATCACAGAGCAAGAGCTTCAGAATGCAACAGAGAAATTTGATGCTTATTCACTGCGCAGCGATTTTCCGTACTATGTCAAAAATGTGCTGAAACCTTACTTCGACAAACAAGGTTTGCAAGCAGTGAAAATGTGGAGACCAAACGAAAAGAGTGAAGTCCTTTATATGGAGAACCAAGGTTGTCTGGCAAAATTTGTTCCATGGGATGACGTATTCTATCCGAATGCACATTATTCTATGTGCGTCATATATGGGGAGCTGAATAAAACTCCCTTGCGTGCCCTTGCCTACTATCTGCAGAAGATGCCAGAAATCAGTAAGAAGACAGACGAGGTGGTGATAAAAGTTATGCACCTCTTTGACGGACTGATGCAGCAAAAGAACGAGAATTATCGCAAGAATGTAGAAATTCTGGACACCTTGGCTGCTCAGCATAAAGGGACGCCTGTTGGCAAAATGATGAAGTTTTTGCGGTGGAACACTGGGCGATTCATCAATCCTAAGGGCTATTCGGATTTCTCTATTTCCACGATAAAGGTGGTCGGAGAAACGGCCTTCAGTTTCGTGGAGAAAGATGTACCCCAAGGTCTGAGCATGGTCACCGGACAATTAACAGGAACATATCAAGATGAAGTAAATGAGAGATGGTTGGATGCAGACTGCCATACCATGTATGCAGCTGATCCTAACACAACAGATTTAGACGAATGGGTGAAAACACATCGGAAGGGAATACTTGTGGACCGCTGGTCGTGGTCTATACAAGACTTCCTGAGTGGTTATTCTCCGCAGGACTCCAAGCCTTCCCTCTCAATTGATTTCATTGAACAAAAATTATAGTTATTATGGCAATAGCAATCAACACTAAAGAATTGGAAACCCTCCTGGAGGTGACTCCTTCGTGGCAGAACATCATGCTGGCAGGCCGACATGGTATCGGCAAGTCGCAGATCCTGACAAACTATTTTGAGGCGAAAGGTATGCGCGTCGTAGCCCTGTTCCTGGGACAGATGAGCGACCCTGGCGACCTGCTGGGTTTGCCTAACAAAGACGAGGCGACGGGCAAGACGACTTTCATGCCACCTTATTGGTTCCCTGTCGAAGGACAACCTATCGTATTGTTCCTTGATGAGTTGAACCGTGCCCGTCCTGAAATCCTACAGACGGTGATGGACTTGGTATTGAACCGCAAGCTGGCAGGTCGTCCTTTGCCTGAAGGCAGTCGTATCATCTCGGCCTGTAACGATGGCGATGAGTACCAATTGACAGATCTTGACCCGGCATTGGTTTCCCGCTTCAATATCTATACCTTCCGTCCTTCGGCAGAGGAATGGTTGCTGTGGGCAGAACGTGAGGGGCTAGACGAGCGTGTCATTCAGTTCATCAGCACCAATCCCGAGATGCTCGACCGTAGTGCCGACACCAAGGAAGAGCAGGGGCTGGAGAAAGACCCTGATCGTCGTGCTTGGGAGAAGGTGGCGAGATTGTTGGAGAACGTGCCGAGCCCAATGTCCGTGCATCAGAAGATAGTGGCTGGTATTGTCGGAGTGCAGGCAGCTGCTCAGTTGTTCTTCTCGTTCCGTAAGGAGGATCTTACACCTATCGACCTACTGACGGACTTCAAAAAGGCCAAGAAGCAACTTGATACATATAAACTGCATCAGCTCTCGCTGCTCAATGATGCGCTGGCTCGTTTCTTCGAGACAAGCAAGGCTGATACACTGGAACGTGAAACGGTGCGCGAGAACCTGAAAGCCTATCACGACTATCTTCTGAAGACCAACCGCGAGGCATACGCCCACTTCGTGTCACTCATCGACGGCACAGGCTACAGGCAGATGCTGCTGCTGATTAATAAGGAAATGCCTGAGACCTATAAGCAAATCGTGGAATTCATCCAGACGCTATGAGTGCCCAAGAGCGCATACAACAGGAAGTGGAACAGTGGTTCTTGACTGAACCTGTGTTCTTTGCCGTCTATTGCAGTCATCGCCTGACGATGAATGCCAGTATGCAGTGTCCGTTGCGAACGGGAAAAGGACGTATTGAATACAATCCAACTGTCATCGATGCCCTGCAAGACAATCAGCTGAGGGATCTGCTGAAAGTGGAGATGATACGCATCCTGCTCCAGCATCCTTACGCCCGTCAGCCTATGGGTTGCAAGCCAATAGTTCTTCAGATGGCCAGTGATATGGTCATTTCACCTGTCTATAAGGTGGCATGGCTTGACCTTGCAAAGCCTGAAGATTATGTTTTGCCCCAAGGACAGCATTACGAATGGTATGCTAACAGGATAAACGAGATGGCCATACATCATGATGGAGATGCACCCAGTGAGGGTGATTCCGGCGGACTGCAAGGTGAAGGAAGTTCTCAAGAAGCGGAAGGAGAACAAGACCAAAACCAAGGACTGGGACAGGGACAAGGTCAAGATCAGGAACAAGGTCAAGATCATGAACAAGGACTGGGACGAAGTCAAGGTCAAGAACAAGGAGAGGTCCAAAGCCAGGGACAAGGATTTCAAGGGAATGAAGATTCTGCTCCCTCCCAGAAAGGGAGGGCGGGGGGAGAATCCGATTCCTACACTGCCCTATGGGAAGAAGACCCGTTTCAGGCTCGTCAGATTATAGACCTCGTTCAGAGTACGACACAGTGGGGCAGCTTGCCTGGCGATATGGTGGAACTCATCAAAAAAGCCGCTGAGGGCAAGATTGACTATCGCGGAGCCTTGCGAACTTTCCGCTCCAGTATCCTCTCACAGAAACGTCGCCTAACCCGTATGCGTCCCAGTCGTCGCTTTGGTTTTGAACAGATGGGCAGTCACTATGACTTCACCACCCGTCTGCTGATCGCCATTGATACCAGCGGATCCGTTGGCTCAGAAGAATTGGGACGTTACTTCCGCATCATCACAACTTTCTTCAAGTACGGTATACAGGAAATCGATGTGCTGATGTTCGACAATGAAGTACAGGGAGAACCAATCACTTTCACTGAGGCCAAAAAGAACAAACAGGAGTTCAAGGTCGCAGGCCGTGGCGGTACTGACTTTCAAGCTCCCGTCAATTATGTGGCAGAGCACCCCGGTTATGACGGCCTCATCATCATGACCGATGGTTATGCACCCGTCCCGAATGTGCCAGCCTTTCTGAAAACCAAACTCCTTTGGGTTATCGACAACGAACCATCCTACAAACAACATTACGATGCGCTGCGCCAAACGGGGCGTGTCTGTCTGATGCAACTATAATATATATATAACATGCCTAAGATAGCACATACCCCAAATGACGTCAAGAAGCGTCGGGCTGCCTTTGAAGAGCGATGGAAATCCTTTCAGGGTAGGATGCTTAATGAGGAACAGATTCGCAAAGAGGTGTTTACAACCCTCAAGATAGCGACTCTGAACACATATCTCAGCAAGAATGGGAATCCGCTGTGTAGTTATGTGAACGGCAAGTTCTCTTATACCGAAGAACCTTTCCGTCAAGCACTCAGTAAGGCCAAAGCCGACCTCTCGCAGTTCCAGATGAGCAAAAGCAGAGTTCGCAGGCCTCTGAATCTGAAGTCCTGGAATTCAGAGTTGAATGTCTATAAAAGGAACGATAAAGCGTGGTGTCACACTTGCTTACTAACCTATCAGGAGGTACAGATGAAGGTTGAGCGGTGGACGGTAGAGGGTTCGCCCTTCGGCTCCTACATCATCACACCAGCTCAGCAGCTTTCCTGCGAAAAGCCGTGGGTGGTTACGGAAACCTATTTCTTCTGGGTGGACCTGCCCCGTCTGCTGATGGACGTGGCGTTGGAATACTCGTTGTGCAAAGAGGAGTACAGTTACCATTGCCGACAATTGAAGGTCTTCAATATGGATTTCACAGTGTTCGATGAGTCGAGTATCACCTTGCCAGACAATCCCGAACTATGGATGCCAAGTATTGAAAACTATTTCCTCATGATGAAGAAGCGATACAACGATACCATCATCCTGCGGGATCTCGACAAAAGTATTGATGCTCAAGAAAAAGAGAGAAAAATCCACGAATTGAGCATACTACGCAACCCCGCCAACTATGATCTTCGTACTCAAAGAGAAAGCTTTATCGAATACTGTAAGGAATTGCATGTGAACGTAGAATTCAAGATAGAGAGGTGCACGCAACTATCTGAACCCAGTGGTTGGCGTACAATAGGCTTCTTCATGGTGGATGGTTATGTACTCTACATCGAGGAGTTCTGTTATTCAAACGAAATGCTGAACAAGTGCATTATCTTCCCGTATTACCAGCGTCCTGAAAACATCTTTAAGCTTAATGGCCAGATCGGTCTGCACGCCTTGCTGGGCTATCTCAAGCAGATGCCCAACCTGTGCCGCCAGATAGATGAATTCGCCGAATCTTTGAACTCTTGACAAGATGTTACTATATTAACAACCTGAAAGCAAAAGTAGCAGAATCATATAAATCTCTTCGCAAACAAACCGCGTCTGTCTGATGCAGTTATAAAATGTATTATTATGACAAGTTTCAACGATTACTGGAAAAAGAAAGCAGCCAAGCGCAAGAAAGGCTGGGCTGCCAAGAACGAGCGTTTTGCTACAGACCATACCGTTCTGGAACAAATCAGAAGCAAAGTCTTTCAGCCAATTGACTATGACAAAAGAGGCTTTGATGCGAATGCTTTTGTTTTCTCGTATTTCAAAGCGACAAATTCACTTGCCCAGTGGAATCAAGGTGTCTTCAGTCTTTCAGAATCAACCTTGCGGAAGGCAATGGAAGCAGAAGGGGCTGATATGCAAAGTTTCAAAATGGAAGTGAGCAAGACTTCCATTCAAGGTAAGGAAGCTCCCGAACCCAAGATAACTGATTATGGCAAATACGAGTGGGGAACAAGCTGTACTAACAAGGTGTTTGAGTTCGAGCCTAAATATCATGCATGGCTGAAACACGTTTATAAAGTTTGTACAGACATGGAACTGATTACGTTGAATTACCGAGAGGTGACCATGACCATCAAACGCTATACAATGCCTGGCTTGGCTTTTGCCTATTATGAAGTCAATCCCTGTGTGCAATTGATGAAGAGCCCGCTTCTTATGGGTGAGACGGGCTTCGCGGTTCTTGATGTGGCTTTCCTGCTTATGGATATGGCTGCCGATTGGGAATTGCGTCAGGAGGAGCTCAACTACTATGCCAAGAACATGAAGGTTCGTAAGATGGAGGCTGCAACGGCAGACGGCATCGACCTTGAGCAATGGAAAGGACTATCGTGGAAAGAACATTTAAACATGGTGAAGACTTTCATGGAGGCCATTTCAGAGCGCGACTGTGCCGACGAATCACTTGACATACCTTTCCACAAATATATTATTGACATGAGAGGGTTGCTAAACGGCGGAAAAGGATTGATCCAATATTTTAGCAGTATAGGATTAGAGGTCAAGGCTTTTCATCCTTTTGATGCTGGCAATTGGATAGAGATGGATTATAAAGGGCATCGCGCATTACTGGTGTATGCCAGCCACCACCTGTTCTTCAACCCCCACATTGATTTCAGCTGCCGCAGCGAGGATGATTATGACGATCTGGTCTTTAAAAAGACAGATAAAGGAATATGGATTGAATTCAAACGCCTTACTATTAGTGCCATCGCAGAATATTTGAAGCAGATGCCAAAATTATGGTCAATTGAAGAACAATAAATTTGCCGAATCTTTGAACTCTTGACAAGATGTTACTATAATTGACAACATGAAAGCAAAAGTAGCAGAATCATATAAATGATAAAATGAAGATCGTAAATGAAGGAGTATAAGGCATATTGGAAGAAGGATGGGCGGAAAAGAAATATAACATGGGAAGCAAAACTCGCCCGCTATCTTGAGCATCACACCCCACTCAAAAGTATTCGGCATGACCTCTTCAAAGCTTTTGACGAAGGGCTTGATGACCACGAGCTTTATAAAAAAGCCGAAGAGGAATACTCGTTCTACGCCAAAGGATATAAACTTGCCGTAATGGATGGCCTAAGTGCTGATGACATCGACTTCAAATTGTGGGACGATGCGATAATACCCCAAAAGTTGGAGCCTCTTATCCGCAAGTCCCCATCTTTCAGTGTGGATTCTGCCATAAGTAAGGCACTGAAGCCTTGGATGACAGCTATCAAAAAGTTGATGGTGAATACAACACAGGCAAGCGTAAGTACGGGTGATAAGCTTTTCACGCCATGGCTTCGCGATTTTAGCGGATATTATGTCGTTCCTCCAGAGGACTATGTCAAGGATGTCCTTCGCCCCTATCTGGACGAACAGGGATTACGGGATGCAAAAGCCTATGTGCATGAACGGGGAAAAGCGCTCATCGTCATAGAATATCAGGGATGTCAGTTACTTCTGAAAGAGGTTCTTTTTTCCAAGTCGCCGTACCAATGCTATTTCTATCCATACGCAGAAGAAAAGGATTCATTCTTCAATGCTACATATCCCGTATTTGATAACAACCATATCCTATTCAATATGCTCACATTGAACGCCATCGCCAAGTATGTGAAACTGATGCCAAGATACAAAGATACAATCGATAACATGAAAGAAAAAGTAACAAAATCATACCAATCAATTAAAGGAGAATAATTATGCCAAACATTTGCACTACCAATTATGTGATCGAGGGCAAGAAGGAAGAACTCGATGCATTGTATCAGAAGATGAAGGAACTCCAGGAGATGGAACAGCCTTTAGTAGAAAACAGCTTTGGCCCAACATGGCTAGGCTGCTTGGTGAAAGCTTTAGGAAAGAACCCGGAAGACGTGATGTGTCGCGGACAATGGATTGAACTTGAACGTCAAAACGAGAAACTGCTGATGACTTTCGAGACGGCTTGGACTCCATGCCACGAAGTAACTCAGCTGATGAAAGAAAAGTTCCCTTCGCTTAGTATCTACTACAAAGCCGAAGAACCAGGCAACGGCGTCTATCTGAAAAACGATGCCGAAGGCAAGTACTTCCCTGAGACAGAATCCGACGGACATGCGTTCGAGCTTATGACAGAGGAGCGTGAGCAACTGCAGACCCGCCTCATTCGAGGCATCAAGGACGGAAGCATCAATGTGAAGGTTCAAAAATAATTAAATAATGACATTCAACGACGAACAGAAGTTGTTCGCTGATTCGGCTTGGATGCTGTTCAACAACAAAGAGAGCATCCTTGCCGATCCACAAATTGCCAACATTCACGTCAATATGCAAAATTGCTTGGCGTATGCTGGTTCGGAAGCTTTCAAACAAACCGTCTTGGCCGCTAATCAAGGCAATGAAGCCGCGAAATGTTAATCTTTCATAAAAGTTGGGGCTGTTTTTGAATTTATTTCGTATTGCGACCATATTATAGTAGTCAAGACCAAAAACTAGATCATATGAAATCACTGAGAAGAAGACCACTACACTATGTGATTAGAAACCTCGCCGGTATTGAGCTCACGCCAGAAGCACAAGCAGAGATTCTTCACCTGAAGCGTTGCTTGGATATCGAATACCCCGGTAGGTACTTCTATTACTTTAACACCTGTGATGATTATTGTGTGAAAGAAGAAAGAGCCTTTGACAGTTATGAGTCTCTGTTCGCATTCATTCAGCAACTCAACCCAGAACCTCAGAAAACAGACATCGTAGAAGAAACAGTTACACATTTAAATCGCACTCCATTTCGTATCATCTATATCGTCAGAGATTAAACAATAAATAATATGACTACTTTAGAAACAATTATCTTTATCCTTGGCTGGAGCGCCATGATTGGTATCTTCAACTACCTTGAGAGTGAATAACACATGACTCACAGAAGTACATGTCGCTAAGTGCTGTGCATACAACACATATTTTTACGCTATTTGTTCTTTAAGAAGCACAAAATTAACACAAGAATCATGCTGTTTATGTTAAATGTTCAATAGGCAGAACATATTCATGGGTAAAATGTTTTGCTGACTGAACATTTTTGATTATATTTGCACCCGAATTAAAATTGAAAATAAAATGGAAGCGCTGATTAAGAGACATCTGAACAGGATGCAGACAGTAAGACTCGATTTCGTCAGGAGCATGATGGATGAAATCGACTGGGATGACCGCCTGCTGATGATTAAGGGGCAAAAGGGTGTTGGCAAGACAACGCTGATGACACAGCGCATCCTGCAGGAGTTCGGGCCTACGAACACTACAGATGTGCTGTATGCCAGTCTGGATAATATCTATTTCAGCACGCATAGTCTTTTGGACTTCATCGAGCGATTCCATGCACAAGGCGGGAAATACCTGTTCCTGGACGAGGTGCATAAATACAGAGGCTGGAGCCTGGAAGTCAAGAATGCATACGACGAGTTTGAAGATATGCATATCGTGCTGAGCGGCTCGTCACTAATCAATCTTATTGAAGGAGAGGCCGATTTGTCGCGCCGTTGCATTACATACACCATGCAGGGACTTTCGTTCAGGGAGTACCTGAGGATGTTCCATCAGAAAGACTTCCGAAAGAGAACGCTGCAGGAGATTCTGACTGACGGCAACAGTCTGTGTGCTGAGGTCAATGCACAGCTGCGCCCACTGCCACTATTTTCAGAATATCTGCGCTACGGCTACTACCCTTTCCTCAAAGAAGGCCAAAACAATTACTATCTGCGCATAGAGAATATCGTCAATACAATCATCGAAATGGAACTGCCACAGTTGAGGAAACTGGACGTGAGCAATATCCGGAAAGTAAAATCGCTTCTGGGCATCCTTTCGTCAGGAGTTCCCTATACGGTGGATACCGTAAAACTGTCATCAATGGCGGAGATGTCGCGTAACACGCTGCTGCAGTATCTGCAAAACCTCAGCGAGGCACGGCTGATTCAATTGCTCTATTCAGATGTTACCAACGTAAAACGTCTGCAGAAACCTGACAAGATCTATCTGGAGAACACCAACATGCTGCATGCCCTCGCAACCACACAGGTTAACGAAGGTACTGAGCGAGAGGTGTTTTTCATCAACCAGCTGTCAGCAACCCATGTGGTGGAATACAGCAAGACATCTGCCGACTTTACCGTCGATCATCAGTACACGATTGAGGTAGGCGGGCGTTCGAAGGATGGCAAGCAGATTGCCGGCGTAGCCAATAGCTTCATAGCCTCTGCCGATGAAGAGTATGTGCTGGGGAACAAGATTCCCCTCTGGCTCTTCGGTTTTTTGTATTAGCATAGCAATAGTACTCATAAATTAGAAGTGCAACAACAAAAAGCCTACATGCCTACATAAAATGGCCTGAAATCCCCATTAATAAAGGAGTTCCTTCAAATGGAAGCCTACATAAAGCCTACATACTACCTACATAAGCATACATGTATGATGTAGGAAGTGAGATGTAGGAATTATGTAGGCATTATGTAGGTTTTATGTAGGCTCAATATTCAATAACCAATTGAGCTACATGGACATAACTCAATTTTATGTAGGCATGTAGGCAAGTTGAGAAAAACTGAATGTGTTTACAGGGAAACACACCAGTGTCGTTTGCAAATATCACACGTGATAATTGTAAATATCACACGTGATGTTTGCAATCGTCGCACGTTAAGTATGGCAACTAAGCGTGGGGCGTTTGAAGTCTACCTTGGCTTCTTTATGCTAAGGAGTTTATGTATGTACCCTGATTGATCATATTTGCTAAACTTGAATAATACCAACCAAAAAAGGGGGACGCGAAT
>JAEEGH010022527.1_pt1 | contig 12903 bp, 14 predicted proteins | sample 9134181 | NCBI WGS metagenome assembly JAEEGH01 (sample SAMN16246544, study PRJNA631951) | gut metagenome | biome: gut microbiome; feature: rumen; material: DP-attached | host: Bos | place: Iran: Karaj | collected 2018-10 | reverse complement strand
GGCATCATCTTCCAGATTCGCGACGACATCTTTGACTATTACGACTCGCCAGAGATAGGCAAGCCAACGGGAAATGATATGGCTGAGGGCAAGCTAACGCTGCCGGTGATCTACGCGCTGAACAACTCGTCGTTCGACTCGATGCAGACCCTTGCACGAAAGGTGAAGGCAGGCGACGTAAATCCCGATGAAATCGCGGTATTAGTGGAGTTCGCGAAGCAGCAAGGGGGCATCGAATATGCTGAAAAACGCATGTGGGAATTCCATCAGGAAGCAGCTGAATTCATTGAACATAGGGTAGGGGACCCTGCCATCAAAGCAGCCCTAAACGCTTATCTTGACTACGTCATCAAGCGTACGATGTAGTGTTTTCCTTCCCCCAAAATATATGCTTTTCAGTCGCAAAATGCCGACTTTACGCCAATAGCTATACTCTCATCCGGGTATAGCTATTCTTTTGTCTCGCAAGGGCATAACTCTTAGAGCGTCAGAGTATTACTCTCAGACTGCAAAAGCATTGCTCTTGGCCTCCCAAAGCATTGCTTTCAGAGTCCGAAAGCATTGCTTTTAGGGTACCAAAAGCATTGCTCTTAGAGCCTCAAAGCATTGCTTTTAGGGGGTTAAAAGCATGCCTTTCCAAAAGCAGGTGTATGTTAGCTTCTGGAAAGGCATGCAGAAATGGGGTGGAGTAGGGCGTTTAGAAGAACTTCACTTCCTCGCCGATAATCTCGCTGAGCAGCAGATTAGCCAGACGTGAAGTGCCCATGCGGAACCACTTGTTAGTCAACCACTTATCGCCAAGGACCTCTTTCACAATGGTGTAGTAGGTGAGGGCGTCGGTGACGGTGTTGATGCCGCCGGCAGGCTTGAAACCAATCTGGATGCCAGTCTCGTCGTAGTACTCCTTAATGGCCTGACACATCACGTAAGCAGCCTCGGGTGTAGCCGAGATTTTCTCCTTACCCGTAGAGGTCTTGATGTAGTCTGCGCCGGCATACATCGAGAGGATGGAAGCCTTCTTGATGTCGCTGCCGTTGCGCAGGTCGCCAGTCTCGAGGATAACCTTCATGGCAACATCTTCTCCACAAACTTGTTTCAACTCGTTGATGTCGTCGCAGACGCTCTCGAAGTCGCCAGCGAGGAACTTGCCAACGGGCATAACGATATCAATTTCGGTGGCTCCATCGCGCACGGCGAGGGCAGTTTCGGCCACTTTCACTTCGATGAGAGCCTGCGAAGAGGGGAACGAACCGCTGACACAAGCCACTTCTACGCCATCAACTTCCAGCGTTTCGCTTACAATTTTTGCGAAGCAAGGATAGACGCAGATGGTAGCAACGTGGGGTAGGTCGGGGTATTCAGCGTCGAACTGGTTCACACGCTCGGTGAAAGCCATCACACTCTCGTCGGAGTCGGTGGTTTTCAGGGTGGTGAGTTCAATGCTTCCAAAGAGGAATTTCTTGATGTCGAGGGTGTCGTTTTGCGGCACTTTCTCGGCAATAATCTTCATGACGGCGGCCTTCACTTGCGCGTCATCCACGTCGAGGTTGTACTTCTTCAGTGCCTCGTCGATCTTACTGGTGTACTGGAATGTTTCGTTTGCCATAATTGTTGGTGTTATTTGTTGATAATAATTGAATTCTTTTATTTTGTTGAAGCTTATTATCTCTACGAATATTCATGCATCTTGTTGTGCAATGAGTTTGGTCCTTATCGAGAATTCATGCCTCTTGTTGTCCTATAAGCTTGTTTTTTTCGAGTTTTTGGGGGCTATTTCGCTCCCAGTTGTCCCCTCCTCCTGGGAGGAGGGGTTAGGGGTGGTGGAGAAAAACACGGTCATAACCGCTTTAAATACTCCTCTTTATACTCTAATATTCTCTTCTTGATATACTCGAAATTATTGAAAACCACCTCGTTAGGAAATCTCATGATTGTGATTCCGTTATCGATGAGAAATGCTTCCTTTTCATCATCTTTCACATGCACGAGCATGTCTTCATGAATGCCTCCATCAAGTTCTATTCCAAGCTTTAGCATGGGGCAGTAGAAATCCATCACGTATGGTCCGATGCTATGTTGCCTGCGGAACTTTAGACCTCCCACCTGTGAGCCTTTCAAAAGCCTCCAAAGCACACATTCTGCCTGGGTGGAGTGTGTCCTCAATACCCTTCTGATGGGTTTCAGTTGTTTGCTGTTGGCGGGCGATTTGTACATTATTTTTATGATAGGTCGAACATTGTTTTTCTCTACCACCCCTAACCCCTCCTCCTAGGAGGAGGGGACCACGTGGGTTCACGCCTTTAGCTTCGGATTTTCGATGTGGCGGAGGGCGTCGCGGCGGGTCTTTTTCTCGATGGAAAGGCGGAATTCTTCGGTGAGATCGACACCCGTTTGGTTGGCCAGACATAGCAGAACCCAGAGAACATCTGCCATTTCCTCGCCGAGGTTTGGCTCTTCGCCCGCCTTGAAGCTTTGGTCGCCATATTTACGGGCCATGACGAGAGCCAGCTCACCCACCTCTTCTGTGAGGCAAGCCATGTTGGTGAGCTCGGAGAAATAGCGAACGCCATACTCCTTAATCCATTGATCTACAGCGAGTTGTGCTTCCTTGATGGTCATATCCTTATGTTCTTTCATTTTCTCAGGAATAGTGTGATGAGGAAGATGATGATGGCTCCCAACATAATGTAGATGTTCACCATGTTTTCGCGCTGATATTGCTTCCAATGCACAGCCTTATATACTATTGTCAGAAACCAGAGGAATAACCCCACAACGACAACCATTGCGCCGAAGGGCATATTCACCAAATGGCCAATGACGAATCCCAGGAAGAGTAGGATGATGCCTGCCAATTCGATTTCTTTCAGGTATTTCTTGATCATGATTTGGATATCTTTTATTGAATTGATTCTGATTTCAGCTAAATATAGACAGAGAAGGCGGCGAAAGTGCCTGCGTACAGAGGCGAGGAATTGTCTAAACGATAGCGGTTAGAATGGCTTATTCCTTATTTTTGGTATCTATGCAGATAGTAACTGGCCCGTCATTGACGAGTTTTACTTGCATCTCAGCGCCGAATTCGCCTGTTCCCACTCGCTTGCCTATGGCCTCGCTCAGAGCGGCACAGAACGAATTGTAGAGCGGAATAGAGTGTTCGTGGCTACCGGCGCGGAACCACGACGGACGGTTTCCTTTCTTATAGGAGGCGTAGAGCGTGAACTGGCTGACGACCAACGCCTCGCCCTGGACGTCGAGTAGGGAGCGGTTCATCACGCCTTCCTCGTCGTCGAAGATGCGCAGGTTACTGATTTTCTTCACCAGCCATGCCAAATCCTCTTGAGTATCAGCATCTTCCACGCCGAGAAGGATGAGCAAACCGAGCCCAATGGCCGACTTCTCACGCCCTTCTATGGTGACGCTGGCGCTGGTTACGCGTTGTATGACTGCTCTCATAATTCTCTGCGTTCTTTACATTGGTTGTTGCAAAGATAAAGTAAAAAAACGTAACTGCCAAATAATCAAGCATTTTTTGGATGGAAATACTCGTAGATAATCTGTGCTTTCTTTTTGCCCACAACCTCTGTAAGTTCTTGATTATCAGCGAGTTTAATCTTTTTCACGCTCTTGAAATGCTTCATTAGCAGGTCGCGTGTCTTGGGTCCGATGCCCTGTATGTCGTCAAGCTCGCTGTGCAGGGCATGCTTCGAGCGCTTGTCGCGATGGAAGGTGATGGCATAGCGGTGCACCTCGTCTTGCAGGCGCGTAAGCACATGGAAGAGTTCGCTATTGGTATCGATGCCAATGATCACCGGCGGGTTGCCGAAGAGCAGTTCGTTGGTGCGATGGCGGTTGTCTTTGGCGAGTCCGGCAATGGGAATCTGCAGGCCAAGTTCGCCCTCAACGACCTCACGAACCACCGACATCTGACCCTGTCCGCCATCGGTTACAATCAGGTCGGGTAGGGGAGTGCCCTCCTCGATCATGCGGCTATAGCGGCGGCGCACCACTTCCTGCATGGAGGCATAGTCGTCGGGGCCAACAACGGTCTTGATATTGTACTTCCGATAGTCCTTTTTTGAGGGCTTCATGCCCTTGAAAACCACGCATCCGGCAACTGCATCGGTGCCAGAAATATTACTGTTGTCGAAGCATTCTATCTGGTAGGGGAGCTTCGGCAGATGCAGCTTCTCCTGCAGTTCCTTCATCAGGCGTGTCTGCTTCTGCTCGGGATTCAGCTTCTCGGCTTGTTTCAGGCGGTCGAACTTGTACTGTTTACCGTTCATTTCCGACAAATCCAGCAGGTGCTTTTTATCGCCTCGCTGGGGTGTGAACCACTCTGCATCGGGCAGTTTCCATGACATTTCGAAGGGTACAATCACCTCTTTTGCTGTTGAGTGGAAGCGCTCGCGAATCTCTGGTATTGCCGTCAGCAGGAGCTCCTCATCGCTTTCATCGAGCTTGCGCTTGTATTCGTAAGTGAAACTCTGATTAATGGTGCCGTTCTTCACGTGGATGTAGTTGATGAAGGCGTTTTTGTTGCTGTCGTCATCGGTGATGGTGAAGACATCAACGTCTTGAATGGTCTGGCTCACAACCTCGCTTTTTGAACAGAAATTCTCAAGTAAAAGGTACTGCTGTTTTAGCTCCTCTGCTTCCTCAAAACGCAGTTCCGTTGCCATTTTCTGCATCTCCTCGAAGAGCATTTTCTGCACTTCGCGGGTGTTACCTTTTAAGATCTCGCGTGCCTGAGCGATGGCCTGCTGGTATTCTTCGTACGACTGCTTGCCGATGCATGGTGCCTTACAGTTGTGGATATGGTATTCCAAGCACGGCTTGTACTTGCCCAGTTCGATGCCTTCCTTCGTGATCGGGAAGCGGCAGGTGCGGGGTTTGTATACTTTATGAATGATGTCAAGGATGCCATACATCGCTGAAATCTGCGAATAAGGACCGAAATAGGTGCCGAATTTCTTGTTGATGGTGCGGGTTTTGAAGATGCGTGGCAAGAACTCTTTTGTTACACAGATGCTGGGATATGTCTTTCCGTCCTTCAAGAGGACGTTGTAGCGTGGGTTATATTTCTTGATGAGGCTGTTTTCAAGTAGCAAGGCATCCTCTTCGGTGTTCACAACCGTATAGCTGATGTCCCACACCTTGCTCACAAGAACCTTGGTTTTAAAGCGGTCAACCTCTTTGTGGAAGTATGACGAGACGCGGTTCTTCAGGCTCTTTGCCTTGCCTACGTAGATGATGGTCTTCTCTTGGTCATAGAATTGGTAGCTACCAGGCTTGTCTGGCAACCGCTGCACTATGCTTTTCAGATGTGCTAACCGCTTCTCGTTTTCTTCCTTTGTCATCGTCTAACTAGTTATTGAACAGTGGTTTTGATGAAAGTTGTTTCACGTGAAACAGCGTTAATGCTGCTCAGGTGAAACAACTGTCATCGGCGTCTTGTCTCTTTGTGTTTAGACTTGCAGCAGAGATGTTACTTCTACGTCATCGTCGAAGGCGTCGCGACCATTCAGACCCTCGTTTACAAGCTCAATAAGGAAGTTCACGTAGATCTTCTTTGGGTTGAACTTTTTCACCAGATCGCAAGCTGCTTTCATGGTTCCACCAGTTGCAAGTAGGTCGTCGTGCAGGAGGACGATGTCGTTTTCGTTAATGGCATCCTTGTGAATCTCGATGGTGTCGATGCCATACTCTTTTGCATAACTCTGTTGAACGGTTTCACAAGGAAGCTTTCCGGGTTTACGACAGAGCACGATGCCGGCACCTAGTTCAATGGCGAGAGCCGATGACATCACGAATCCGCGCGACTCGATACCGACAATCTTGGTGATTCCTTTGTCTTTGTAGAGGTCGTAGAGTTCCTTTTCGATCTCCTTTACGCACTCTGCACTCTTGAACATAGTTGTCACATCGCGGAAGTTCACGCCCTTGATGGGCCAGTCGGGGATGCAACGTAGGTTGTCTAACAGGATCTTGTTGTTCATTTTGTTTTAATTTTTAAAGGTTTTATCGATTGTGTTTCAATGTTTTATGATCGTCTTGTTTCACGTGAAACAATATGCTGTTTAAGATTCGTGGAAGAGTGTTCGTTGTTCGTTCTGAGCTAGTCAAACTTATCTACCAAGTAACACCAGCAGCACGTTGATATCAGAAGGCGACACACCAGGAATGCGACTTGCCTGCGCCAGAGTCTCTGGGTCGATGCGATGGAGCTTTTGTCGTCCTTCGGTAGAGATTTCTTGCAGCTCGTTGTAGTTAAACCTGCCTTTGATGCGAATATTCTCCAAGCGATGCATCTTGTCGGCAACGAGTTTCTCCCGCTCAATATATCCCTTGTATTTGATTTTGATTTCTGCGGCTTCTGCAATTTCTTCCCTTCGGTTCTCTGGCGATGAAATCACCTCTTTCAATGAAGGAATGATTTCTGATAACGCTGCAATGGAGAGCTGTGGACGTGCAATCAAATCGGCAACCTTACAACCGAACTGGAGTGGGGTAGTGCCGAGTGCTTCCAAAGCACTATTGATGTCACGTGGTTTGACGGGAGTGTTTTCGCAGAAATCGATGATTTTGGCAACTTCTGCCTTCTTCTGCATCCACCAGTCGTAACGCTCTCGCGAAGCCAGACCTAACTTGTAGGCTCGTTCAGTGAGGCGTGCGTCGGCATCGTCTTGGCGAAGTAGGATACGGTACTCGGCGCGAGAGGTAAACATGCGGTAGGGTTCGTCGACACCTTTTGTCACCAAATCGTCGATGAGTACGCCGATATAGGCCTCGTCGCGAGCAAGAGTAAATGTTGTGTTGGCTTCGGAACCTGTGGTACTAGCCTTGAGGGCTGCGTTGACTCCAGCAACGAGGCCTTGGCCTGCAGCTTCCTCATAGCCTGTTGTTCCATTCACCTGTCCGGCTAAGAACAATCCATTGACAACCTTCGATTCTAGTGTGTGCAGCAGTTGTGTTGGGTCGAAGAAATCGTATTCAATGGCATAGCCAGGCCTATAGACCTTAATGTGTCGCAGGGCAGGAATCTCGCGCAGAGCGTTCACTTGTACCTCGATGGGCATACTCGATGAGAACCCGTTCAAATACATCTCGTTGGTGTCTACGCCTTCCGGTTCCAAGAATAGTGGATGTTGTTCGCGGTCGGGGAAGGTGACCAGTTTCGTCTCAATGGATGGACAGTAGCGCGGACCGATAGACTGTATCTGACCGTTATAGAGTGGGGAGTCGTCGAGGCCTGAGCGCAGGATTTCATGAACTCGGGAATTCGTGTTCAGTAGCCAGCACGGCAACTGGGGTAGGGGACGCGCCTCACCCATGTAGGAGAACTTGTGGAAGTCTTGCTCGCCAGGCTGTTCTTCCAGCAGACTGAAATCGACGCTACGCTTGTCGATGCGAACCGGAGTGCCAGTTTTCATGCGTTCGGTGCGAATGCCCCAGCGTGTCAGACTCTCCGTGAAATGTGGTACGGCAGGCTCGGCAATACGTCCGCCGGGCACCATACAACGACCAACATGCAAGAGTCCGTTGAGGAATGTGCCGGCAGTCACCACGACACACTTCGCCCGGAGCTCCACACCCCAGATCGTTTTCACGCCAACGGCACAGCCATCCTCAACGAGTAGCTCGTCGGCTTGGTCTTGCCAGATGTCAAGTCCATCGGTGTGGTCGAGTGTCTCGCGCCACTTCCAGATGAACTTCTGGCGGTCGCACTGTGCGCGTGGACTCCATACCGCCGGACCCTTGCCGCGATTGAGCATGCGAAACTGGATGGCCGTGGCGTCGGTAACACGTCCCATTTCGCCTCCGAGAGCATCTAACTCCCTGACTATCTGGCCTTTAGCGATTCCGCCGACGGCAGGATTGCACGACATCTGGGCGATTTTATTCATGTCCATCGTCACCAAACACGTCTGTGCCCCCATGCGTGCCGAAGCCACTGCAGCCTCACAGCCAGCATGTCCGCCGCCAATCACGATCACGTCGTATTTCAATGTCATCATTCTCTATAGTGCATATTTCCCTGCAAAATTACGAATAAGTGAGCGAAATGCAAAGGAAAAAAGGATTTTTTTGCTTTTGCTTTTCCGAACGAAAGTAAATTCGGTGAAGCCAAAATTACGAATAAGTGAGCGAAATGCAAAGGAAAAAACAAAGTTTTTGATTTCATTTCCAAACGAAAGTGATTTCGACAATCGTCAAAAGTACAAAAAACTTTGCCAAAAATGCACATCATTTTCATAAATTATTTACTTTTGCAGTATGAACAAGCATTTCGCAACCAGTACAACCCTCTTCGAAACGCCCTGTGGACATCTGCTCTTAGGTGCCGACTCGGGTCGTTTGTGCCAGTGTAGTTGGCTTCGTGAGCCTGTTCCGACGAGTATCACGAACGATGTCGACGGCCAGTTACTCAATGAAGCATGCCGACAATTGCAGGAATATTTTGCCCATGAGCGGCAGGAGTTTCAGCTTCCGTTGTCGATTTCTGGAACTTTGTTCCAGAAAAGTGCGTGGGAGGCGATGCTCACCATTCCTTACGGACAGACCATTAGCTATGCTGAGGAGGCCCGTCGTGCAGGTCATCCCACCGCCCTGCGCGCCATCGGCAATGCCAATGGGCGCAATCCGCTGGCCATCATCGTGCCTTGCCATCGTGTTATTGCCAGCAATGGAACCATCGGCGGCTACAGCAGTGGCCTCGACCGCAAGCGTTTTCTGCTGCGTTTGGAGGGCATTGCCAGTATTGAATGAAAAAGTTTTAAGTAATGTGCTTGTCTATTCTTCTTTCAGCATGATACCTGTGAAGATGCGACCAGAGTTGATGCCCAGCCGGCGGGCAGAGAAATAGTCGGCGTGTTGCTCATAGGTACAGACGGGAAGCGTGTGAATCTGTTCGTTTTGAAGTCCCGCTTCCAACAATTGCAGGCGGTTGCACGCAGGCAAGTCGATGTGCCATTTCTCTTCGTTTTCAATGCCTTGGCTTGAAGGCATCAGGCGGGAAATCTCCTCCATGCAGAACCCTTCGGCAGCAAAGGCATCGTAAACTTCCTGTCCAACCTCAAAACTCTTTAAGCTAATGCCCGGCCCTATCTGTGCCACGACGTCGGAGGGCTGAGAGCCATAGCAGGCCGTCATGGCCGCCACAGCCTTCTCGGCGATGCGCTGCACCGTGCCGCGCCATCCTGCATGCACGGCACACGCCACGCGCCGCCGCCCGTCGAAGAGCAGCAGAGGGATGCAGTCGGCCGTGGAAACGCCAATGCAGACGCCCTCCACGTCGGTCATTACGGCATCGGTGCCCTCGAGCGCCTCTTGGCGCTGAGCATCGTTGAGAGCGAGCAGCTGCGCGTCTACCTTAGCGATACGCGTCAGATGCACCTGGTGAGGCATCAGCAGCTGCCGCGTGTCGATGCCGAGCAAATGGCACAGCGCCTCGCGGTTTTTCTGTATGGCCGCGGGGTCGTCGCCACAATAGTTGTTGATGTTGAATGCAGCATAGTGGCCCTGGCTGTAGCCCCCATGTCGGGTGCTGCTGAAGGCCACCACGCCCGTTCCTAACCGGTAGTGGGTAAGCGAAGGCTGCGTCATGACTTATTTGCGCACGATTTTAGCCTTAGCGTATTTGTTCTGGTTGAACTTAAACACCTGGTCGTTCACGCCGATCTTGATTTTCTGCACCGTCATCTTCATCGTCACGCCGCTCTCCTTGGCCGAAAATTCCTGGAAATAGCCGTTTTTCTTGTTGATGAGCATCACCGCGCGCTTTGGCAACTCCTTGTCCTTCGGGTTGGTGAAGGTGATTTCGTAGTAGTCGCCCTTCGTCTTCAGCGTTGCCTTGCTATATTCGTGGTCGAGGTCGAAGTCTATTTCGTAATCGCCCTTCGGCTTCTTGGCGGGTTTCGAGATGGTGAGCGTGTCTACGGCATCTTTCTTGAAAGCTTTCTTGTATTCCCATTGTTGCACGCCGTCGTAGCCCGATTCGGAATAAATCTCGCGGCCTAAGAGCTTCATCGATATTTGCGAAAGCGATTTCTCGCCTTTGGTAAACATCTTGATGTTCATGTTCATTTTTGCAATGGAAACACCGGCAGTAACCTTCATGTCGATTTCCATACCCGAGGGGTGGTCCATCTTCTTACTGCACTCGGCAAGAATCTTGCTTACCTCCTGCGGAACTTGGGCTTGCAGGCCTGTGCTCATCAGCATCATGGCCAGTAGTAGCAATACGCGGACTTTTTTCATAAGGTTTTTTTATTTTAGTGTTAAGGGGTGGAAAATCTGTAGGCGTAGCACTTATCCTCGGAGGGCGAGGTTGTAGTTGTAGTACTCGGTGCGGCCGGTGATGTCCTCCACGACGCGCAGGAAGGGCGGGAACTTCACGTCCTCGTGGCACTTGATGCCCTTTGTCTCCAGAATCATCAGGCCAGAGACGGGTTTCTCGTAGCTGTCCAGTTCGAAGTACTGTCCTTTCCAGATGAAGCTCTTGCGGTGCTTCACGATGGTGTGGCGGTAGGGGTCGGCCTGCTTCACGAGCGACTCGTAGAGGTTGTTGTCAACCTGGCGTTCCGTCTCCAGCTGTTCCGTCTCCGAAATCTTCTTCTTCGTTGTGAGGATGTTGACGAATTTTCCATTCCAGTCGCGGCGGCGCAGGCGCATCTCCACGCCCGGCTCAGCAACAAGATAGGTCTGTGTGATGAGGCTCTCCGATGCTTCGGGAATGTCGCCCGTCAGTTCCACGATGTACTTCCGCTCCTCCTCGATGGGCTGTGGCAATCCGAGCACGTTGGCAATCTCCTTCAGCACACGGTTCAGCTTGGCTTGGAAGTCGTCGTTGTTGTTGATGACGCGCAGGTGTGGATGGCCCGTCCAAGCGTTCACCACCTTCTTATCTAGCTCGCGGGCGATGCGCAAACCTTCTTCATTCATCTGCTCATAGCGTGTGGCGTTCGTAGCGGTGGTGTAGTATTTCTCTGCACCATCGGCAGCCGACACGAGGTGTAGCACGGCGTCGTAGCGTGCCCGCAGCTGATTGGTGTCGGTGCCGGCCTTCGCTGTGATGTCCTCCCACATCTCAGGAGTCATGTAAGCAGAGATGTCCATCGTGCCACGGTCGCAGACAATGAGCGTGGGCTTGGTGCATACTTCGGCCATGCGCATGAACATATCCTCCAGTGCCAGCTGAGTCTCCAGAATGGCACGCTCGCCCTCATAATAGAGTTTGCGGTTGGGCGTGAGGAAGTTCCAGCCTGCTTGGCTGTAAAGAGTGGGTACTTCGGGAATGGTGAACACCTTGTAGCCATAGTTCGAGAAGTAGTCTACGATCTTCACGAGTGCGGTGGTCTTTCCTGCACACGGTCCTCCTGTGAGTACGATTTTCTTGATTTCTTTCATACGTTGTTGAGCCTTGTAGGCACTGTTATTTGTAGTGATTCGGTAATTTTCAGTGCAAAAATACAAATTTAAATGGAATTTTTATCAGTTTTTGTTTGAATTATCACTAAAAAATATTATTTTTGCAGTCACAAAGTCTTTTGGGCATACCTAAAAGAGGTTACGCCCAGAAATAATATGTGTGGGTTGATACCCTGGAAGCATCTAAGCAATCAACAATAATCAATATTTTCAAAACATCAAAAACATCAATCATTTATGTGGTTAATCAATTCATCAATTGGTAGGAAAGTGGTCATGTCGGTCACCGGCATAGCACTCATCCTGTTCCTGACGTTCCACTGCTGTATGAACGTCGTGGCACTCTTCTCAGGAGAGGCCTACAACACGATCTGTGAATTGCTCGGAGCCAACTGGTATGCTGTAGCGGCAACGCTCGGCTTGGCAGCGCTCGCAGTGATTCACATTGTTTATGCTTTCATCCTTACGGCTCAGAATCGTCGTGCACGTGGCGCCGAGCGCTACGCTGTCACCGATAAGCCCGCAAAGGTTGAATGGGCCTCTCAGAACATGCTCGTGCTGGGTATTATCATCCTGCTCGGTCTGTTGCTGCACCTCTTCAACTTCTGGTACAACATGATGTTTGCCGAGTTGTTCCCCTCCATCCATTTCGATCCGGCTCCCGCCGACGGCTTTGGAAAGATCGTGAACACGTTCTCCAACCCCATCTACGTTGTGCTCTATGTGATTTGGATCGTAGCCATCTGGTTCCACCTCTCTCACGGCTTCTGGTCAGCATTGCATACGCTGGGCTGGAATGGTAAGATTTGGGAAAAGCGCTGGAAGTGCATCGGCCTCATCTACACCACGTTGCTCATGCTGGGCTTCCTCGTGGTAGTGTTGGCATTCACCTTCAAGTGTGCACCGAGCCTCTGTAAGGCTGATGCCTGCAAGGCTCAGACAGAATGTGTGATGCAGGCTCCCTGCGACAAGGCTGCTGCCGACTGCTGCGATGCTGCAAAGGCTTGCAAGTGTGAGGATTGCAAGTGCGATCCCTGCCAGTGTGGTGAGGAGAAGGCTTGCAAGTGCGTGGATTGTAAGTGCGACCCCTGCCAGTGTGCAGAGAAAGAGGGTTGCAAGTGCGACCCTTGTGAATGTCAAGATTGCAAATGCTAACCGTTTTACTAACAACTCGTAAATCGTAAAAAGATTATGGCAAAAGTATTAGATTCAAAAATTCCACAAGGGCCAGTTGCCGAAAAGTGGAAAGAATATAAAGCTCATCAGCGTCTTGTAAACCCGAAGAATAAGCTGAAACTCGATGTCATCGTTGTCGGTACCGGTTTGGCAGGTGCATCGGCAGCAGCATCGCTCGGTGAGATGGGCTTCAACGTCATCAACCTGTGCATTCAGGACTCGCCTCGCCGCGCTCACTCTATCGCTGCTCAGGGTGGTATCAACGCCGCCAAGTGCTATCAGAACGATGGTGACTCT
>JAEEGH010022525.1_pt1 | contig 12903 bp, 9 predicted proteins | sample 9134181 | NCBI WGS metagenome assembly JAEEGH01 (sample SAMN16246544, study PRJNA631951) | gut metagenome | biome: gut microbiome; feature: rumen; material: DP-attached | host: Bos | place: Iran: Karaj | collected 2018-10 | reverse complement strand
ACGGACGTACCGCCCGAGTGATGATGAACGCTGAATTGTTCCGCGCTGGCGAAGCCAAAATCATAGTGCCAACCGTGTATCGTGAAGATTATCTGCTGTCGCTACGCAAGCTGAGCCGCCAAGGGGATCCCGCAACTTACATCAAAGTGATGGAAAAGATGCACCATTTCGGCCAAACGCTATATGGCCGCTCATTCGACGACCTTTTGTCATATTTGAAAAGCTGCAATGCTTTCGAAGACCCTGACAATGCGAAATTAAAGTTCTTAAAGCCATAGCTTTTTTCGCCCGACACCTGACGGACGATGCGCGAGAGATAGGTGGTGGTGATGCCCTTCGCAATGGTGATGGCAGCTGCTGTCGCCGAAGGTCAGCGTTCTGTTCAGGAAAAGTTTGATTACTTCAGTGACTTGCATTTCGGGTGGCGCATAAGAAAGAAGTGTAGGCCGGTAGGATTCCTTATTTATGGTTAATGAGCCTAACCAAAATGCCTATCAATGGGGATTTCAGGGTTGAAGGAATGGCCGTTACTTTGCAACTGATCTTCCTGCCGTTTTTGAATAATCGGCTGGCGGTATATAAATGGTAGAAAACTATAAAAGTATAATAGCAATGAAAAACGTATTAATAGTCCTTCTAATGGCGGTGGCCTATCTCGCCACATTCATCCTCGGTGCCTGCAGCGGAGCTGTCCACCCTGCATGTTATGCGTATATCGGAGCTTTGCTGCCGCTGCTGACCGCGTTCATCTATCTCTTCACCTGCACCCGCATCCGCAGCTTCGGTGCGGCGACAGTTCTCAACGGATTCGTCTTTGTCCTGTTCTTGATAGCAGGCGAAGCGGATGTGGCTTACATCATCGGAACGGTTGTTTTGACTGCTTTGGCTGAGATACTCAGAAAAATAAAGGGATACGACACGCTGAAGGGTGTCCGCTGGAGCTTCGTGCCCTTCGCTTTCTCGTTTTTCGCTTACACCGCCCATTGGTGGACGGACACAGAAGGCGCGCTTGCCGCTGCCGTCGAGGAAATGCCTACCGGATACGATGAGCTGATGAAACCTGTCATCGAGAACATTCCTGTGCTGATTGTCGTGTTGGTTTTGACCATTCTCGTTGCCATCTTGGCTATGCGACTGGTCGAGCGTGCGATGAAAAAGCAGGCTGCTTTACTGAATCAATGAAATCATGAAGCCTAACTATAAGAACTGGATGCCGAAAGGCATGATACTTGGGACTTTTGGAGGCGCGGTGGCCTGCCTGATATTGTTCCTGATCTTTGGCGTGAGCGGATTGCTTGCCGCAGGAACGCTGAAGACTGTCCTGAAAATCGTTTTCCTTGTTCTCGCCATCGTGTTGGCTTTGGTGACACTTTGGATGTGGCTGTTGTATCGTGCTTTCTCCTACGACGGTAAACGGCAGATGTCAAAACAGATCATTGACGGCGTTGCCGCATATGTCATCCTTCCCGAAGGAGGCAAAGGTCTTGATGTTGGTTGTGGCAGCGGTGCACTGGCCATCACCTGCGCCAAACGCAATCCTAAGACAAAGATGGTCGGCATTGACCGTTGGGGTATGGAATATGCCTCTTATAGCCTTGCCTTATGTGAACAAAATGCAAAAGCCGAGGGTGTGAGCAACACCAGTTTCGCCCAAGGCAACGCTGTGAAACTCGACTATGCCGACGAGACTTTCGATGCGGTGACCAGCAACTATGTCTATCACAACATCCCGAGCCGTGACCGACAGACTATTTTGTTGGAAACGCTGCGTGTGCTGAAGAAGGGCGGTACCTTTGCCATCCATGACATTTTCTCCAAAGTCAACTATGGCGACATGAAAGTCTTCGTGCAGCGACTGAAAGACATGGGCTACGAAGAAGTGGAGCTCATCGACACCACCAACGGCATGTTCATGACCCCGTGGGAAGCCCGATGGATGGCTTTAAGCGGGTCGGCGATATTGAAAGGAAAGAAGTAACTACTGTTATGAAGGAATACACGCCATTAAAGATGATTCGTGCTGGGCGTTATAAAGTTTGCTTTGCAGCACTGGTACCAGAATTACAACAGGAAGTGTTGCGGCGTATGGAAACGCTGATATTGGAGAATGCAGAATGGTGTGACCGTGGTAATTACGGGCATCTATGTAATATTCTTCCTACTATCGCTATTGACGAGGTGTTACAGGCGCACGGCAAGACAGCGGAAGAAGCTTTTGAAATCATTTCCACACACATGTGGGCTGCTCTCACGCCGGAGACATACATAAAACTCTCCCGACTGCCGTTCTTCCTTACGGTTATGAGGAAGATTATCCCTTTGGGGTTCAAATACGGTTCAGGCGCAGGATGGAAATACGTATGGCATCCCGATGACCCAAAAGACCGCTATCATTTTGAGACACTGGAGTGTTTGTACTGGCACATCTTCACGAAATATGGCGTCCTGGAGCGGTTCGGCCCCATGTTCTGCCGCAGCGACATCATCAACTATGGCAATTTGTACAATATAGATTTCATCCGCACACAGACTCTTTGTCAGGGTGGTGACAAATGCGATTTCTGCTTTGTCCGCCACGGAAAGGATGAAGTATGGGAGCGGACGAAAAGTATCTGATTAAACCATAATACCGGAAATGACACAAAAGTTCCTGCTCATCATCTTGTTTTGTCTTTCGACGAGCATTCAAGCTCAAAACCGTCAGCGTTTTGATGGCGGCATGATGGTACACACGGGATATTTGCAGAATCATTTCAGCGTGTTGGAGGGCATGCATTGCAACCATTGCAAAGCTGCCTGTGACAGTCAGTCGGCAAAGTGAAAGGCGTCACCTCCTTGCGACGGTTTTATTTTGTTCGGATTATCGAAAAAAGCCTACCTTTGCAGTCTAAACTGTTACTACTACCATTATGGGCACTGCCATCGGTTTATTGATTCCTCTGTTGGGCACCATGCTCGGTTCGGCCTTCGTCTTTTTCATGAAGAAAGACATGTCGCCAAGGTTGCAGAAGTCGCTGTTGGGCTTTGCTTCGGGTGTGATGATAGCCGCTTCGGTATGGTCGTTACTCATCCCTGCTATTGAGATGCGGGCGGAAAGCGGCCATTGGGCTGTATTGCCTGCTGCAATAGGTTTCCTCGCGGGTGTCGGTTTCTTGCTGCTTTTGGACGAACTCACACCACACCTGCACCTTGGCTCTTCAAAGCCCGAGGGACCGCGGTCCAAACTCTCCCGAACGGCGATGTTGGCTTTGGCCGTCACCCTCCACAACCTACCCGAGGGCATGGCGGTGGGCGTGGTGTTTGCCGCTGCATCGCAAGGTGCCGAAAGTGTTAGTTTGGCCAGTGCTGTGGCGGTTTCACTCGGCATCGCGATCCAAAACATCCCCGAAGGTGCCATCATCTCCATGCCCATGTGTGCGGAGGGCAACAGCAAGGCAAAGTCTTTCTTTATCGGAAGCTTGAGCGGGGTAGTGGAGCCGCTTGGCGGTCTGGCTGTGGTGTTGTTGGCCGCATGGCTCACCCCTATCTTACCCTACATGCTTGCCTTCGCCGCAGGTGCCATGTGCTATGTGGTTGTCGAGGAACTGATTCCCGAAGCTTCATCGGGCGAGCATTCCAACCTCAGCACTATTGGTTTTGCCATTGGATTTGTGCTGATGATGGTTTTGGATGTGGTGATGGGGTAATCGCCTTTTGTGCTTATTTTTTTGCCGTCACCATCAGCCAGTGTTTGGCTTCGTCTTTCCGAATGTCAATGCCTTTGAAGCCTGCATTTGATAGATGCAGCCTGATTTCCTCGGGTTTGTAGGTATGCATTCCCTCGATGAGGCTTTCCCATTTGGCATCCATCGAACCCGAGCCGTCCGATTCGTTGACGATGACAAATTGACCACCAGGTTTGAGCACCCTTTTCACCTCACCAAAGCAATGTTCAATGTCTGGCCAGAAATAGATGGTCTCGAAGGCGGTGACTAGGTCGAAGGTGTTCTCTACGAAAGGCAGTTTGACCACACTGGCCTCCTGCACCTTGCAACGCCCTTCCGCGATGGCTTTGGCGTTCACTTTGGAAGACTTTGCCACCGAAACAGACGAATAGTCGATGCCTTGCACCACACCTTTCGGGGCGCGTTGCAACAGCCGGGCGATGTTGGCGCCACCGCCACAGCCGATATCCAAGACTTGGTCGTCTTCTTTGATTTGCACTGACGACAAGGCCCAGTTGGCCATTTGGGCGTGACCGCCACCGTTCATCCCGTTCACCATCATCTTGCCAAAGAAGCCTTCGGGCTTGCGCGTATTGCTGAAAATCTTGCTAAGTAATCCCATAATAATTGCTGTGTTTGAATCAGCTGCAAAAATCCGACGCTTTGCCCTATCGCTACAATCCCAAGAAATAGTGATTTTTTCGACAATAAATCACCCAATGGGCACCGTCAGCTTAAAAACGACATTGCGTCCCATGTTGAACACGCCTTGCCGTCCAGTCACGACATTCCAATCCGCATTTTTCAGGCGGCTCAAATGTTCTTGGTAGCAAACATCCATGAGATTGTCGACAATCAAGGTCAGCTCGGCGACTTTCTTACCTTTGATCAAGATTTCGGTTCCAGCCGAAAGCCCTAACAAAAGGTAAGATGGAGTGGCTGTCTCGGTATCGTAGGCTGCATAATAATGGTCTTGCCTCAAGCACCAGTCCATGCGGGCCGCAAGATAGGCATTGTTGAATACCTTGCCGTCGTGTGTGATCTCGTATTTCACGTCTGCCGAAAGGCGCGGTGCGGGCGTCATCGGGAGCCAACGCATCTCTTCGGGCTGGTGCAGCAACTGAGCGTTGACGTACGAAAACGCTGCCCCAATATGAAGGGCATGGAACGGATGGATATCCACACCCGCTTCAAAACCCATCAGCATTGCCTCACCCTGCGCGTATGCGAATGTCATCAGGTCGGGCTCGATGACGCTATTGATACGATGCAGATAAATATAGTTGGTGATGTGGTTGGCAAACACTGAGGCATTCAACTCAAAAAAGCGCGTGGCATAATTCAGACCCAAGTCGGCCTGTAAGCTGTATTCTGGCTTAAAGTTATGGTTGCCGATCTCATACCTCAACGAGCCTTCATGCTCTCCATTGGAAGCCAACTCACTGATGTTGGGTGCACGGTAACCTCGGGCAAGATTGAATTTCAGATCCAACCTTTCCGTGACTTCACATGTCGCCCCAAAACTACCCGTAACGCCTTGAAAATGTCGCGTAAATTCCTCAAAGCGCACCTCGTCGTCCTCGATTAAGCCCTTTGCGTCCAAATAACGGTAATCGAAGCGGAGTCCGCCGCTTATATTCCAACGACCCAATACTTTGGATGCCGTTGCATACACGCCTGCATCGAACAAGGCATAATCGGGGATAAGGTATTCCTCACCCAAATTGATGGACTTCTGCCCCATGCCATTCAATCCCGTCGAAAACTTCCAGCCTGCTTTTTCTTCCGAGACATAGCGGACATCATAGTTCAGCGTGTGCAGTTGCAGATAAAGGCCACATTCGTCCGCCGACTCCTCAAACTCTTTGCGACGGTTCTGCTGATAGCCTGCAATCACCTTCAAATGTCCAGATGACAGGTTGATGAAACTTTCCGAAACCGCCTTGTAATGATACACCCGCTGATAAGGCAAGCCATGACGATAAGACAGTAGGTCGCTTTCCTCGGAGAGCAATTCGCCCGTCACCGTGTCGCGTTCGCCTTCCACGATGCTCGGAGTGAGGTTATAATACCCGAATTTCAGGTTGGTGAAGCCCCAGTTGCGCATCAGTCCCGCTTTGAGCGAGAAGGCACGCTCACCGAATTGGGAGTTGGGCACATAGCCGTCAAAACGGTTCCTGTAGGCATGGGCGTGTTTTTCGCTGAATCGGGCATCCCAAGTAAAGCCTTTCTGGTTGCCGGCAAGATTAAAGGATGCGCCTAATAATCCGTTATTGGTTTGATATTCAGCGTTCACCTTGCCTTTAATGCTACCTTCGGGCAATGTAGGCATACTTTTGAACACCAACACGCCACCCATGGCATCGGAGCCATACATAAGGCTGGCTGGACCTTTCAAGATTTCAACCGAGCCGACCTCGTTGGCATCGATTTCAATGCCATGTTCATCGCCCCACTGTTGGCCTTCTTGGCGGATGCCATCGTTGACAACCACAATGCGGTTGTAGCCCAGTCCTCGGATGACAGGTTTCGAGATGCCGCCACCCGTAGTGATTTGTGACACGCCCGGCTGTTTGGCGATGGCGTCAATCAGATTCGTGGACGACAGCTGATGCAGTTCCTTGGCTTGGAGCACTACGATAGGCATGGGTGTCTCTTTCATTCTCATATCGCCCACGGCACCTGTTACTGTCACTTCCTTTAATTCCATGTGCCTGAAAAACATATCGGTAGAGTCAGGCAAACTCTGAGCCGTCATCGGCAATACATACGCCAATGACAAGGCTATAAATAATGATTTTTTCATTTTTAGTCTTGTTGTAGAAAGTAAATAATTGAGATGATTTAGCTGTATTGACGCGGGACTATGAGACGTGGGACATGGGACATTTCAAATCGTCTCGTGTCTTAAAGTCTCCTGTCTCGTGTCGTTTTTTTACAACAAGACAGGTGGGGCGCGCGATGAAAAGGTTTGTCCGAAAGCTGATACGACATCTTGAACCATCGGAATGGATTCCACTTTGGCTTCTGGCAGGTTGATCGTCACCCCCACTTGTGGAGATTCCTCGTATGCAAGCTGCTGGAATTGACAAAGTAGGCACCCGTCATCATCCGTTATTGATGAATGCTGTTCCTCAGTAGCTTCGGCATTATTCGATGGATAAGCATGAACATGAAACGACGACTGCAACCACATCGGCAGATAGATTGCCAATAGGAATAACGCTATCTTAGACTTGTATCGCTTCATTTCTTCCAACTTTCGACGGGGCAAAGATAGAGTTTTTTGATTAATCCTTACCCATCAGCATCACCCGGTCCTCTTTCTTGAAGCCGAATCTTTCATAGAAAGCGGGCAAAACACCTTCGCGAGCGGTAATCAGATGGAAACCAACAATGCCTTGTGCTTTAAGGTCAGCGAGGCATTTTTCCAACAAATGGCTGGCGATGCCTTTGCGTTGGTATTGGGGTGCCACGGCGAGGTCGTTGATCTCGAAGGTGCGGCCATAATGGAACAACATGGAAGTGCCCAAAATGAAGCCAGCCACTTCTCCATCCACGATGCATTCTAAACCGTAATGATGTTGGCTTTCAAGTAGTTCACTGACATGGCTGGTGGCGTCTTCCACCGACCAGTTGTCGTTCCACGGCTCGCCCGAAAACGCTGCCGCATAAATGGCGCCATATTGGTTCAAATGCTCAATAGTGATGGGGCTGATGATGAGGTTTTGCATACATGTATTTTTTCTGCAAAGATACTGATTTGTTTGGAATTTCCGTACTTTAGCACAATCACAAAATTAACCACTGTTATGGGCATCACCATTGGTTTAATAATCCCATTGCTAGGCACCAAGCTCAGTGCGGCCTTTGTCTTTTTCATGAAGAAAACATGTCGACGCAGTTGCAGAAGTCGCTGTTGGGTTTCGCTCGGCATCGACATCCAGAACATCTCTGAAGGAGCCATCATCTCCATGCCCATGTGCGCCCAGTGCAACAGTAGGGCAAAGTCATTCCTCATTGGTAGCTTGAATGGCATCGTGGAGCCTTTGGGCGGTTTATTAGAGATGGCGCAGCACCATCCGCAATGTTTTTTAACAAAATTCTGATTTTCTGCACTGAAAACCAAATTATTTCTTACCTTTGCCCATCATAAACCTTTGTCACCATGAAAAAACTCTTCCTTATCCTCTCCATCCTCCTCGCCCTCCTGACCATCGGGCAGGCCAAGGCGCAAGGACTGACGGGCTCGGGCACGACCGACGACCCGTATCTAATCAGCAGCAACGCGGACTGGACCTCCTTCGCGCAAAGTGTCACCAACGACACGACCTACGCGGGCCAAACCGTGAAACTCACCGCCGACATCACCGCCACCGTCATGGCAGGCTCGCACACCGACGAAACCAACTACCATGCTTTCAGCGGCACCTTTGACGGCGACGGACACACCATCACCCTCGCCCTCTCGGGTAGCGGCCAAGGCACGGCCCTCTTCTCCGACCTCAACGGCGCGACCCTCAAGAACCTGAAAGCGCAGGGCACCGTATCCACTGACGACCGACGCCCCGCCACCTTTGCCGTCATCGTTTTCGGCAACAGCACCATCAGCAACTGCTGGAGCACCGTGGCCGTGTCGTCCACAAGGACCAGCGATTGGGTGGACGGCGGCGGTTTCGTGAGCCGTGTCAGTTCAAACGCCACACTCAACATGACCGACTGCGCCTTCCACGGTTCGGTGACCTTCGCCCCCGGTGCCACCACGGGCGGCGGCATGATAGGCTACACGCAAAACAACGCAACGGTCAACCTCACCGACTGCCTCTACAGCCCCTCTGCACTCACGCTGAACGTCAGCCAATACAACCCTCGCGTCTTCGTCTCGGGCGAGGTATCTGGCAATCTCAACAACTGCTACTACAACGCCGTGGCAGCGAACTCGGTACTTGAGAACCAAGGCATCGATGCCTCGGGAATGACCGACGCAGCCTTGGCTGCGGCCCTCGGAGAAGGCTGGCACGTGTATAACGACATGGTGGTGCCCTTCACAGGAAAATATTACATCAGCTCGGCAGCGGAGTGGAACGCTTTTGCAACGACAGTGAACAACGGAACGTCGTACAGCGGACAGATCGTGGCCTTAACCACTGACATCCCGACCGCCGTCACGATGATGGCAGGCACCGAAAGCAACCCCTTCTGTGGCACCTTCGACGGCGACGGACACACCATCACCCTAGCCCTTTCGGGTAGTGGCCAAGGCACTGCCCTCTTCTACTTGATTGAGGGTGCGACCCTCAAAAACCTGAAAGTACAGGGCACCGTAACCACTTCCGGATACCGCCCCGCCACCTTCACCGCCTTTGTTGAAGGCAACTGCACCATCAGCAACTGCTGGAGCACCGTGGCCGTGTCGTCCACAAAGACCAACAGCTGGGTGGACGGCGGCGGTTTCGTGGGCCGTGTCAGCAGCAATGCCACGCTCAACATGACTGGCTGCGCCTTCCATGGATCGGTGACTTTCGACTCCACCGCCACTACAGGCGGCGGCATGGTGGGCTTCACCCAAACGAATGCAGTGGTCAACCTCACCAACTGCCTCTACAGCCCCACCGAGCTCACGCTGAACGTCAGCCAATACTATCCCCGCATCTTCGTATCGGGCTATGTGCCTGGCAATCTCAACAACTGCTACTACAACGCCGTGGCAGCGAACTCGGCACTTGAAAACCAAGGCAAGCTGATGCACAGCATCGCGGGCGACGCGAATGTCACCGTGGCCTTCGATGGCGAAGCCACCGCATACGATTTGAGCGGCATCAGTGCCTACAGTGTGGGCATGGTTTACGACAGCACCCTCTATGCGGGCCAAGGCGAGACGGTGAGCCTCAACCTCGGTTGCACACCGCCTCCGGGCTATACCTTTAACGGCTTCTCGGCCAGCGCAGGCACCCTCACTGGCACGGCGAGCCCCTATACGCTGACCATGCCCGACGAAGATGTGACAATTCAGGCGGTTCTTGAATTGCTTTCTTCAGTCGATTACATCAACGGGGAAGGCGAGACGCAAACTTGCTCAGACTTTACCATCCTCACGGGCAACGAAACAACGCTTGAGGCGGGCTGGTATGTGGTGATCAGCGACATCTTCTACGACAGCACCCTCACCCTTAACGGCGACGTGAATCTCATCCTCTGCGACAGCACTACAATGACAATTAGCAATAGTACAAATCCTTCTAGTTATGCCATAAATGCCGAAGGTGACCTTACCATATACGGACAGAGCGGAGGTACAGGAACCCTAAGCGCCCCTTTTAGCACTTATATCGGCCTCTATACCAATGAAGGCAATGTGGAAATCAATGGCGGCATTGTGACACTGTGTGGGTATTACATGGGCATCTTTACCAATGGCGGTGATGTCATCATCAGGGGTGGCGTAGTGACGGTCACAGGAAACGGCTCCTACGGCATCTTTTCCAGACCCGGCAATGTTTTCATCAGCGGAGGCACGGTTACGTCCATAGGAAATGCTAACAGCATTTCTTGTCAAAATGTCAACATTAGTGGTGGTAAAGTGACGGCCACAGGAAACGGCGCCTTCGGCATTGATTGTTCCAATTTCATCATTAGCGGTGGCGAAGTGACGACCCTTGGAGGTGCCTATGGCATCAATTCAGCAGGCGACGGTTCAACCAACGGTAACATAACCATTGGCGGAGGCAAGGTTACGGCCACGGGAAGCGGTGTCAGCGGCATTTACGGTTTCAATATCATCATTACCGGTGGTGAAGTGACGGCCACCACAGGAAGTGGCAATGGCTCTTACGGCATTTCCGGTTACAATGTCATCATTAGTGATGGCATAGTGATGGCCAGAGGAAATAGATCTGGCATCGGCTCAGGCACTAATTCAACCGACGGTAGCCTAACCATCAGTGGAGGAACGGTCACGGCCACTGGAAGCGGCTATGGCATTATCGGTTCCAATGTCATCATTAACGGTGGCGAAGTGACGGCTAATGGGATTGGCTACGGCATTTTCGGCTTCGATATTATCATTAGTGATGGCGAAGTGACGGCCAATGCAACTGGTTCTTGCATCGGTTTGGGCGACAATTCAACCAAAGGTAGCCTAACCATTAGCGGAGGCACAGTTACGGCCATAGGAGCCTCCGAAAGCATTTTCGTTTATGGTGATGTCGACATTAGCGGTGGCACGGTCACGGCGACAGGAAACAACATGGGCATTTACTGTTCCGGTGATGTCAACATTAGCGGTGGCATAGTGGCAGCCAATGGAAATTATGTCAATGGCATCTATTCAACCAACGGTAGCATAACCATCAGCGGCGGTAAAGTGTCCGCTTCAGGATATCACAACGGAATCTCAGTCTCGGACGACATCACCCTCGGCTGGACCAACACCGACGACTACATTTCTGCCAACGGATACAATGCTACTAACGGCATTGTTGCCGTTAGGAGCGGCCAGGCCTTATATTACGAAGATGACGGGGGTGAAAATGTCATCGTCAGCGGCATACTCGACGAGGACCAGATCGATGCCATTGGGGGCAAGACCCTGCGACCCCATTTCGTCAACTATATGGACGGGGACGGCGAGATGCACTATTGCAGTGACTATACCGTACTCACGGGTGAAGAAACAACGCTCACGGAGGGCTGGTATGTGGTGGACAGCGACCTCACCTACAACAGCACCCTCACCCTCAACGGCGATGTGAACCTCATCCTCTGCAACGGCAAGACGATGACGGTCACTACCTACAGTGGTTACAGCATTGATGGGGATACTTTGACTATTTTCGGCCAAAGCCTCGACACCGTTGTGGCTGGCACCCTCAATGTCACTAACAATGTTGAGGATTATTCCATCTATCTGTGGAACTATATCCAACACAGCGGCAATGTCGTCGCTAACAATCCGGATTACGTTGTTCTCGTTGCCTCCAACATCACCATCTACGGTGGCAGTATCAATGCTAACTGTGGGTACTGTGGCATCTATGCTTATAACATAATCATCAACGGTGGCAACATCAATGCTAAAGGCAGAGACTTATATGCCATCAGGGCTCGGGATGTTATGACCATCAACGGCGGTAGCATCCATGCGAACGGAGGAGAATATTGCATTTATGTAGATGATATCATGACCATCAACGGCGGCAATATCAAGGCTATTAACGAAAACCATGGCATCTGGGTCAATGCAGATTTTACCATCAACGGTGGCAAATTAGAGGCCTCCAAAATTTGGACCACATGGGGGAACCTTACCCTCGGCTGGACCAGCACCGACGACTACATCCATGCTAATTACAATGTCGAAGGCATAACCGTCAAGAGCGGCCAAGCCTTCTATTACGACAATAATGTTATCGTCTGCGGCACGCTCAACAATAGCCAAATCCATGCCCTATCGGGCAAGACCCTGCGGCCATACATCGTGCCCACGACGGTCACCAAGGACATCTCCGGCTACGGCACGGGCGACGGCGGCTGGCAACTCATCGCCTTGCCGTTGCAAGGCACCATTAGTCCCACCACAATCGACAACCTAATTGCCGACACCGCAGTGCACTACGACCTCTACCGTTTCGAACCGTCGCACGAAGGCAACGAATGGGAGAACTACAAAGCCAGCGACACCTTCAAGCTCGAAACCGGCAAGGGCTACCTATACGCCAATGCGGATAATGTCACCCTCACCTTCAGCGGCCCGTCATACATCGGCGACAACTGCGAAATTGCGTTGGTGTATGATGCGAATGACGAGCAGAAGTGCTGGAACTTAGTGGGCAACCCGTTCGACTTCAATGCCACCCTCGACAGGGAATACTATGTGCTGGACGAAAACGGTCTGGACATCAACCCCGAACCCATACCCGCCACCACGCCCGTTCCGCCCTGCACGGCGGTGTTCGTGAAGGCTGTGGAGGAAGGGGATGCTGTGGTGTTTACTCGGGTGACGCAGTAACTTGAATATAAATCATACCATTATGAAAGACATCAAACTCTACCTCATCCTCCTCGCCCTCCTGACCATCGGGCAGGCCAAGGCGCAAGGACTGACGGGCTCGGGCACGACCGACGACCCGTATCTGATCACCAGCAGCGCGGACTGGAACACCTTCGCGCAAAGTGTCACCAATGGCACGACCTACGCGGG
>JAEEGH010022519.1_pt1 | contig 12906 bp, 9 predicted proteins | sample 9134181 | NCBI WGS metagenome assembly JAEEGH01 (sample SAMN16246544, study PRJNA631951) | gut metagenome | biome: gut microbiome; feature: rumen; material: DP-attached | host: Bos | place: Iran: Karaj | collected 2018-10 | reverse complement strand
TCGTCTCTGCTTGTGTACTTAGGGCTAAGAGCTGCAATCTGCATAGCGATGTTCTTAAGTGCTTCTTTAGCTGCATCTGATGCATTGTTTGTTGTTGATTCAACAAGTACACCGATTTTTCCGCCGCCGTGGATGTAAGGTACAACAACAGCATCTGATTCGATTTTGTCGAATCTTCTGATTGTTAAGTTTTCACCGATTACTGCGATCTGGCTTACCAATTCATCTTTAACTGTCTTAGCTGTATCCAAGTTCCAAGGCTCTGCCATGAATGCATCGATATCTGCTGCGCTTGTAGCTAATACCTGATCTGCTACGTTTTCAACAAATGTACGGAATTTATCGTTTTTAGCTACGAAGTCTGTTTCTGAGTTAACTTCTACGATAGCTGCGTGTTTATCTTCTTTAACTACTGCAAGTACTGCACCTTCTGCTGCAATACGGCCTGCTTTTTTAACAGCTGTAGCTTCACCTTTTTTTCTTAATAAATCAATAGCTGCATCGAAATCACCGTCTGTTTCAACAAGAGCATTTTTACATGCCATAACGCCGGCACCTGTCATTTCTCTGAGCTGTTTTACCATTGCTGCTGTGATCTGCATTGATTATTCCTCCTCTGCTGCTTCTTCTGTTTCTGCTTCTGCTTCTTCGTCAACTAATGCTTCTGCACCCTGATTAGCTTCGATTACTGCATCTGCCATTTTAGCAACGATGAGTTTTACTGCTCTGATAGCATCATCGTTACCCGGGATTACATAGTCAAGTTCTTCAGGATCGCAGTTTGTATCAGCGATACCGATAAGTGGAATACCGAGTTTGTGAGCTTCCTGGATGCAGATTCTTTCTTTCTTAGGATCTACTACGAAGATTGCATCAGGGAGTTTCTTCATATCTTTGATACCACCAAGGTTCTTTTCTAATTTATCCCATTCTTTTTTAAGTTCAATAACTTCTTTTTTAGGAAGAACATCGAATGTGCCGTCTGCTGCCATTGTTTCGATTTCTTTAAGTCTTGCAATTCTTGACTGGATTGTCTTGAAGTTAGTAAGCATACCGCCTAACCATCTTTCGTTTACGAAGTACATTCCGCAACGTTCTGCTTCTGATTTGATAGCATCCTGAGCCTGTTTCTTCGTACCTACGAAAAGAACAGTGCCGCCTTCTGCTGCGATGTCAAAAACTGCTTTGTAAGCTTCGTCTACTTTACCAACTGATTTCTGAAGATCGATAATGTAGATTCCGTTTCTTTCTGTGTAGATGTATGGAGCCATTTTAGGGTTCCATCTTCTTGTCTGATGTCCAAAGTGAACACCTGCTTCGAGTAACTGTTTCATTGATATTACGCTCATTTCACGTACCTCCGTTTGGTTTTTCTTCCATGTAATTCCTTGTATGCCGCAAACTTTCCTCGATAAAAAGCACCTTTGGCACTAAATCACATGTGAATTTTTTAGTTTCTTCTTTAGTTTACGCACTAAAATACGGCCAGCATAACGCTAGCCGTATAATACTACCATATCTTGACAATAAATTCAACAATTTTTTTAAAATCCGAAATGATTTCCCTTTTTCTCGTCATCCAAATGATCCGGAGTTTTGTTTGGATTGTGACCACCAAAGTCTTTGTCCTGCTCCTGTTTTTGTTTGCTTCTTCTGGCAAGAAGAATTACGATAACAACGCAAATCGCAAGCAAAATAAGCGACTGAGCTTTTTGCATTTTCGGATCTTGAGCCGCCACATCGGCCGCATCCGTCAATGTCTCCGTAGTTTCAGCGGCAGCCTCCCCATCGGACGCAAAAACATAAGCGGGTCCCATCCAAAAAATCGCAGATAATGTTATAAAAATTGAAGCCAATATTCTTTTTAATTTCATTCTTAAAATTTCTCCCTTTAAATAAATACCTTAATCAGTTTGTATTCACTTGTTCAATTTTATCCTTTGGGCCTTCATCTGTCAAAGCCATCTTTTCGCCTTTGTTTTTTCTTACCCTGTAAGTAATCAAACAAATCATGGCTGTCACGCCCGCCAAACTTATAATAAGTCCCGGAATAAATCCTTGCGGCATATATTTCATAACAATTTCATGATGACCGGCACTTAAATCAAAGGAAACAAAAGCGCCCTTAAACGCGTGTGTTTCGACTCTTTCACCGTCCACATATACGCTCCAACCCGGTTCGTAAGGAACGGATGTTAAGAACACGCCGTCATTTTTAACATCAATCGTTCCCGAAAGATGGGTATTGTCATAATCGCTTATCTGCCACATCTCATCCGAAAGCTCACTCATTACAGCATCCAAGGCTTCTTCGTTTAATTTTGCGAATTCCGCCGACAATGCCACAACCTCGGAATCGTTTGAAATCAAAGAAACCGACTGACCGCTTTCAAGCTCGCCAAGATCCAATATATGGGAATGAGTCATGCTGCTTACGGTCTTTGATGTAAGATAAGTTCCGTCCGTGTCGTAATATGTCACAATCACGCTGTCCAAGCTTGTGGAAATATAAGTATAATACCTGCCGGACTCGTAAGCCTGCATGGAAACGGAATCTCCCATAAGCCCCGCTTTGACGTTTGTAAATATTCTTCCGTAACCCGTTGCCGCGCTTGCAAAAGCATTTTGAACAACAAAAGGATTAAGAGCATCCATGTCAACGGAGTTTTCCAAGCTGCTTGGCACCATATAGCCCGGAGACAGCCAGTATTTGTGCTTGTAGATGTATTTGTCCCCTTCCTGGTCGATAAGGGTGTAAAAATCATCATCTGTTTTGTCATTGTCGCTAAGTTGATATTTAACGCTGAGCATGGCCTGAGTTAAAGGCGTAGCGCCGTAAATTGCATAGGCGTTTGCCGATTCTTCCAAGCCCATATCACCGTAGAACTTGCTTACACCCGCATTTGCGGTGGAACTGAAAATCGAAGCGCCCTTGTAGCCAATCCAACTTGCATCGTTTTTGGTACGTCTTTCTTCTTTTTCAACCCTGTAGAAAAGCTCGTCTTCGTGATGATCCGCCGCTTCAAGCAGGCTTTCGATTTGGGCGTTGTCCCTTAAATAATCCGTCCTGGAAACGGTGCCCACGGCGGTTTCCGATGTATTTATCGATGCCTCGATAATGGTTATCACAAACAAGGCATATACAATCAAATTCTTATATTTAAACTTCTTTCTGAAGCCGAAACACAAAATAAAATACAAGAATATAAATATGGCACTTACATATATGATACTTGCGTCAAAATCGTCCCCCACAAAGAGATGGTCAATGAGCACCAACAGGCCTATGGCTCCCGCAAACACCAGGGCAATTTCTTTCTTGGTGTAGGTTTTCAGTCCCATAAAGCCCTCGAAAGACATTGCAAGTATCAAGAATATGAATATAAAGGATTCTCTCGCCGCAAGGCTGTTTGGAAAATGGCAACCGTGCCACAAAAAGTCCAAAACATTAAACATAAAGCTTAAGAAAATAAACACAAGCAGGGCGAGTTTTCCTATCTTTTCCCTTATATCGATTTTTCTGTTCAAAACATAAAGCGGAATGAAGATAAAGACCAAAACGCTGGAGTACAAATTCGGCGTATGAGCCTCAAACATCGATACCGGCTCGTTCATGTACATCCTTGAAATACCCGTAAGGGCCGAAAAATACTCTTTTAGGCTTGTAGGGAAGCTTATGTCTCCGGATGCGGAAAGTTTTAAAGTAAAGAAAGCCGGCAAAATCATTACCGCCGCAATTGCCGCCGCAATCAAAGAATAAATTACAAAGAGTTTTATGCGATTTCCCACATCTTTAAGCTTAAGTCCCCTTCTCGTAAAGAGAATAACAAAGAAATAAAGAAGTGAGAAAATACTTACCATTATTGCAATGTAATAGTTTGAAAAAGCGCAAAATGCAAGGCTTATGCCGTATACCAAAGGCTTTTTCTCAATAATGAGACGTTCTATTCCCATTGCAACAAGAGGAAGCAGCCATAGGCAATCCGCCCACATAAGATTCCAGCTGAATGCGGCCGCATAGCTTGAGAGTGCGTAAAATACCGAAAAAGCCGCAATCAACAAATTCTTTGTTTTAAATCTGTTGCTTAAATATACGGAAAAAGTAAGTCCGCAAAGACCCATCTTAAAGATGATGAATATGCTCATTGCTTCGATTACATGAGCTTCCGTAAAAAACAAAAGAAGTAAATTAAGAGGACTGGCCAGATAATAAGCCGCAAGGCTTACAAAATCCGTACCAAGACCGATGTTCCAAGAATAAAGGATGCTTCCGTCACCATGCAAAAGTTCCCACAAAGCCTTGTGGAACGGCGCATATTGGTGATACATATCGCTCCTTAAATAGCACATTTCTCCGAATGGATAAATGTCTTTTGAAATGTATACAATAAGCATTATCAAAACCGGCACAAGAAATGCCACAATAAATGCTTTATTATTATTTAAAAACCCTGTCAGTTTATTTTTCACTTGTCTCTTCCCTATCAATATTAGTAGTTTTTAACACATACATCGGCCTGTTTTTGGTCTCCATGTAAATATGGCCGATATATCCACCCAAAATCCCGATGGAAATTTCTATTATTCCTCCAAGGAACAGCACCGCGCAAAGAGTTGTTACATAGCCCGGCACATCGATTCCGTAAATAAGCGTCTGCACCAAAGTGATAATGATGTAGATAAAAGCCACTATGGAAATAATAAATCCCAAAACCGTTACAAACACAAGAGGCGCTCTTGAAAATGATGTAAGGCCTTTGAATGCGTAAAGTCCAAGACCGAAAAAGCTCCATTTTGTCTTGCCGGCGGCTCTTTTTTCGCTGACAAAATCTATCCATTTGGTGTCAAATCCGGCCCAGGCAAAAAGCCCCTTTGAAAAGCGCTCTTTTTCGCTCATTTTAAGGACCGTATCCACAACTCGTCTCGTAATCATTCTGAAATCCACGGCGCCCTTTTCAAGCTTAACCGTTGAAATCTTGTTGTTCACATTAAAAAATGCATTGGAAAAAGGAGCTCGCAAAGGATTCTCCCCGGCTCTTTTGCTTCTTTTTGCCACGCAGGAATCGTAACCTTCTTCGATTCCTTTAACGAATTCCGGTATCATTTCCGGCGGATGCTGCAAATCTCCGTCCATCAAAATGACGAAATCCGCCTTTGAATGGCTAAGCCCCGCATAAATAGCCGCTTCTTTGCCGAAATTTCTCGAAAAAGAAAGATACTTCACCTCCGGATGATCTTTTGCCAAAGCCTGCAAGTCCGCAAGGGTCGCGTCTTTGCTTCCGTCATCCACAAAGATGAAAGAAAAATCATATCCTTCTATCTTTTCAACTACCCCTTTTGTGCGCTCGTAAAAAAGCCCAATAACCTCGTGCTCATTAAAACACGGCACAATAATATCCACAGTTTTACTCATAATCACTAACCTTTAAGGAATCCCAATAATCGTTGTCAAACTCAAGAGCAAGCTCTTTGGCAAAAGGAATATATTCCTCTTCAACAGCTTCCTTCTTTAAATTTTCAACTATTTTTTCTCGATTTGCCTTTGTTTCCTCAATCATATAATCTTCAATGCATTTGATTATATAATAGCCGTTTTCGCATGATACAATACCGGAAATTTCGCTGTCAGCCAAGGCAAATGCCGCATCTTCAAACTCTTTTTGGCTTTCGTTATGTCCGAAAATGTAGTCATAATCCTCGTCTTTTGAATATTCTTTAACAAGACTTACAAAATCTTCTCCGGCTTTTGCTTTTGCCAAAGCCTCATTTGCCTTATCCCCGGCATCCTCATCATTTCCGAAATATATGTAATAAACTTCGATAACTTTTGTTTCCGAATCGCTTATTTCGTAGTCAACCCCGGCAATAAGCGTGTTGTAAACTTTTTTGCTCAAAAGCTCATCAACAAAAAATTGCTTAACATCATCAGCGCTTACGCCATGCTCATTTAAGTAATCTTCACCCAAAGTCGCAATCCACTCGTTTGCACTCACTTCAGCTTCTTCCAAAAGAGCGGAATCGGTTTTAACGCCCTTTTCTTCGGCAAAAAGGCACATGCTTTTTGTTTCCGAAAGTCTTGCTTTGATGTTGGTTTTTAAATAATCTTCCATGGTCATGCCGTTGATTTCACGGTCCCAAATGCCATCTCCGAAAGATGTATTGTATTCGTGAATACCCTTTAAAAAGGCAAACAAAGCCTCGCCTTTGGACATGGTCTGTCCCGACAGCTTCATGATATTGCCTTCACCGATGCCCGTTGTAAAGACAACTTTGCCGCATCCCGCAAAAGAAATGCTCATTATAAGGGTCAATATAACTATTAAAGCTTTTTTCACTGTATTATCCTGCTTCCTAATTTTGTTTTTTCGATGCAAATCTGCGTATCGATACGGGTCTTTAACTCATCAACATGAGATATGATGCCCACCAAACGGCTATCTTTTGAAACCGTTGTAAGGGCCGCAATGGCCACATCCAAAGACTGATTATCAAGACTTCCGAAGCCTTCATCCACAAAGAGAGTGTCAATCTCGATTCCCCCTGCGTTTTGCTGGATGATATCGCTTAAGCCAAAGCTTAAAGACAATGCCGCTTTAAACATCTCGCCACCGGAAAGAGAAGCAACGGGCCTTAGTTTTCCCGTAAATTTGTCAAATACTTCGATTTCAAGGGCGCCTCTGGACTGCTTACTTATATTATCATCTTTTCGATGAAATGTGTAACGTTCTTCCGACATAAGTTTAAATCTTTTGTTTGCAGCCCTTAAAATACGCTCAAAATAAATCATAAGAACATAGTCTTCAAACTTGATTCTCTTGTCGTTGTAGCCCTGCATCAGGTTGTTTAAGCGGCTTAATTTCTCATAAACCTTGTCTTTTTCCTGCTTTTGTGCACGGTATTTCTTTATGTTTTTAAGCTGTCCTTCGTTTTTTACATATCTTGCATGGATAGTCTTAATCTTTGCGGACAGCAGCTTTTTCTTTTCATCCGCTTCCTGTTTTTTTTCTTTAAGATCCGATGTGTCGATTTGTACAGCTCCTTCCAAAGCCGTCTCCAAGTCCTTAATCGACTGAGATAAAGCAACAAGATCCTTTTCAAAGCTGTCGATGGCATTCTTGTTATCATTAAGCTCTTTTTCGCTCATTTTGGCCGCAAGGAAATCCTCCACATCTTTGAAACTGCTTTCTTTAAGCTTGTTTTCAAAGTTATCTTTATCTTTTACAAGGGCATCTTCAAGCCTTGAAAGTTCTTTTTTGTTTTCAGCTTCACGACCCGCTGATTCACTGTAGTTTTTTTCGCTTTCAAGCTTGTCATTTTTTGCTTTTTCCAAGCCTTTATCAAACTCTTTAAGTTCGGCCTCTATCTTTTTCTTTTCCGCCGAGAGCTCGCTGCCCCGTGCTTTGGCGCCTTCTATGTCATCAATCAAGAAACGGCCTCTCAAACGGGCAAATTCATCCCCCGAAAAGCGATTTTTATACTCTGTAAGAAGGGAATAAAGGCCCGCACAGGAATCATGGACTTTCTTTTCCACAGCTTCTTTTTCTTCCAATTCTTCTTTATATTCTTCGATTTCTTCATCGCTTATTTCCGCCGCATCTTCGGCATAAGCCTTATTCGGCTTCGGATGCTCCAAAGAACCGCAAACAGGGCATGGTTTTCCGTCTTCAAGGTTTTTAACCAAAAGTCCTATTGCCGCATGGCTCTTTGCTTCCAAGGCGTTTTCATAGTTTGCTTTAGCCTTTTTCTTGGCTTCCTCCGCCTTTTCAAAAACAGCAAGCTCGGCTTTATAATTATTATCGGTTTTAACATAATTGTTTACAAATTTTCCAAGCTGATCAATATCTTCAACCAGTTTTTTGTTTTCTTCGATGCTTTCAAGCTTTGCCTCAAAGTCCTTAAGAAGGGCGTCGTTTGTTTCCTTTTCTTTGGCCAGGCTTTCCAGGCTTTCCTTAAGCTTTATTGCATTTTCTTTAGCCCCCGCCAAAGATTTTTCCGTCTGTTTGAAAAGCTCATAGGATGGGCTTATGCGAAGATATGTCTCCGCAAGAAGACATTTATCCTTGAGAAGGTTCATTTCTTCACGTTTTTCTTCCAAATCGGCTTTGCTTTTTCTTGCATTATCAAGGTTTGTTTTAAGATTTGCAATCCTGCCGGCTTCCTCAAGTTTTATGCTTAATTTCTCGATTATAGCATCATTATCTTTGGACTCTTTTTCCAAAGATGTCTCCAAATCCTTGTCCGCCTTGATGCTTTCGGCCAGTGTTTCAATGACCTTATCCGTATTTCTGTTTTTTAAGCCTTCGGTATTAACAAGCTCGCGCCATTCATCGCCCTCAACGTCCGCATTGTTGATGGCCTCGTTAATAAAGTCGTCCAGACCTGCAAGAGCATACTTTAAATCTCTTGTTTTATCATTCATTTTCTTTTGAATGTCGCTGTAAATTCTTGCATTGAAAATGCCTCTGAAAATCTTGCTTCTCTCACCGGAATCCGCAAGCAAAAGCTTTTGAAACTCACCCTGAGGCAAAAAAGCAATAAGCTTGAATTGGTCGTAGTTAACACCGATTAAGCTTTCGATTTCTTTTGTAACATCCGTAACTCCGGAGCAAACTCCTTCAAAATTGCCTTTTCCATCGCCGATTTCAAGTAAAGCATCCGCTTTGTTTTTTGTAGAACCCGTACCGCGGCGGGCTTTTCTTTCGTACTCCGGATTTCTTGAAACTCTGTAAATCTTTCCATGATGGGAAAAAGTGAGGTTTACATAAGTAGCGTCATCTATATCCGCAAAATCACTTCTGAAATTAAGGTCCTTTCTTGATTCACCCGATGCCTTACCAAACAAAGCATAGGATATGGCATCAAAAATAGTACTTTTTCCGGCACCGGTCTGCCCGGTTACAAGAAAAAGTCCTTTTCCGCCCAGTTTTTCAAAGTCTACCAGTTCTTTGTTTTTGTAAGGTCCCCAGCCCGCAAGCTCAAGATATATCGGTTTCATCTATGATTTCCTCTGCTATTTTTACGTAAGTCTCGTCTGCATCTTCGTCTGTAACATATTTAAAAAAGCTTTTGAAAACATCCAAAGGAGTACCCTCTTCCAGGCCTTCCTCAAGATCTGCAAGCTCTGAATTAACCTTTTCGTCACGCTTATAAGAAATATGCATAACATTGGGATAAACCGTGCGAAGCTTGCCTATCGGGTCGTACAAATCCCCTTCATCAAGTAAAATGGCGTCGATGTAATCGTTTGGATTTGCGGCATTTACCACCTCGTCGGATATCAAATCTTCAAGCTTTCCTTCTATTCGACGCAAATCGTGAAGAGCCTTGAATTTGAAGCGTGTAATGGTCATGCCCTTTTTGTCCGCGTTTATATCTTCGCCTACTTTTCCTTCCAGATGATGGGTTGTCATGTCAGCGACCTTTTCGTTAATATCAACAATCAAAAAGCTCTTCTCCTGCTTGTATTCCCTAAGAGAATACTTAACGGGAGAGCCGCTGTAATATACATTTTGCTTGCCGATACGCATAAAGCCGTGAATGTGTCCCAGGGCCACATAGTCAAAATCCTTGAACACACTTGCATCCACATTGCCAAGGCCGCCCAAGTCTTTTTCTTCTATTTGCTGCATAACGCCGTCAAAATCCACTATTTTACCGCTGTCCGTGACAAAATAGTGGGTAATCAAAATGTTTCTTTCGCTTTTATCTATATTTTCGTGGGAAAGAATACATTTAATTCCTTCCTCGTAATTTGCTATTTCCGTATCGAAAGTTCTCTTGCAATAATCGCGCATTAAAGGCTCACGAAGAAACGGAAGCATATAAATATTTATCCTTCCGTAATTGTCATCATATTCTATTTTTTTAAGAGATTGGCCAAGTTGGCTGTCGATATAGAAACCCCTTTTTTCCAATATCGCATTTGCAAAGCCTATGCGTTCCGGAGAATCGTGATTTCCGCTGATACAATAAATGGCAATACCACTATCAATCAAACTTGTGACGAATTCATCCACAAGGCTCACCGCTTCGGCAGGAGGCACGGAACGATCGTATAAATCACCCGCAATAATAACTCCGTCGACTTTGTATTCCTTAGCCGCGGAAACTATCTGCTCCAAGCAAAAGCGCTGATCCTCCAGTAAAGAGAACTCGCTGAGATTTTTTCCGATATGTAAATCCCCTGTATGTAATAATCTCATTATGCTTCAACTACCATGTACTTACCGCAAGGAAGCTCGAAAACTTCCAGTGATTCCAAGATTTCTTCATCACTCATGCCGCTTGCGTCAGTACCGTTTTCCTCCCAGTATTGTCTTATTTCGTCCGCAGAATCGAATACGCAGGCGAAACTGTCCTCCAAAAACTCCAAAGCCTCATCATAATTGGTTGCAACGGGCTCGTCAAAAAGCCTGTCTTGTTGTTCCAAAAAAACTTTTGCACATTCTTCCTCATAACCCTGTAATTCCATAGTAGCTACCTCCTTTTAAAAAGCTACCTACTCCAGCTACAAAGACCTCTAAGGTTCTTTTAATTATTTTAGCATAAAAAAATACAAAAATAAAATAATAAAATCACCAAAAGCAAAACTGCCCTTGGTGATTTCATTATATGTGCAAAGAAATTTGTAAGCTTATTATTAAAGTGAAATAAACATCTTTGTATTGTTTGAAAGTTCTTGAGCAACACGGCTGTTTTCTTCCATTGCGCTGTCGATCTGTGAAATCTCGTCAACGATTTCGGATGATGATGTAGCCGACATTGTAATTGCATCGGAGCTTTCTCTTACAGACTGAGTAATACCGGATACGCTGTCTGACATTGTTTCCATAATATCGTTTAAGTTGTCTGCAAGGCTTGCAAACTTGTTCAAGATGTCGTTCATGAGAACTGCTGTATTTTCGTATTTATCGCCTGTTTCAACGAATGCATCGTAATCGGCCAAAACATTTTCGTTAATAAATGTAATAACTTCGATAGCATTTTCCGAAAGAGTTTTAACAGCATCCGTAACTTCCGAGCTGATGCTCTGAATATTGTTTGCTGTCTGGCGAGAGTTATCTGCCAATGCGCTGATTTCATCAGCAACAACCGCAAAGCCTTTACCTGCTTCACCTGCACGAGCTGCCTCGATGGAAGCGTTAAGAGCAAGTAAGTTTGTCTGGCTTGCAATGCTTAAGATTTCGTTTGTAAGATCGTTAATCTGGCTAACCTTTTCGCTGTCTTTAACTGATTTTTGAAGTGTTTCGGAAAGTGATTCCATCTTAGCGCCGGTATCATCTTTCTTCTTGGAAGCCTGATTCTTGATTTCGTCTGCTTCTTTTCTGATTTCAGCAGCTGTTTTGTTACCTTCTTTAGCTTCGTTATGAATCATTTCCGTTGCATTCTTAACTTCGTCAAGGTTCTGGTCGATAGCGCTTGCTGTTGTAGCAACCGTATCCATTGTTGCGGAAAGTTCTTCCAAAGCTGCCGATGTATTTGTAATGTTATCGCTTGCACGCTGAATCTGTCCTGTGATGGATTCTGCGGAAGAAGTGATAACAACAGTTCCGTCTTTAACACCGCGGATAATATTCTGCAATGTTTCGATAAAGTGGTTGATACCATCTGAAATGGTAATAAGTTCCGTTCCTGTTTTTGTTCTTATACGAGCGGTCAAATCGCCGTTGCCCGTCTGAATGTTGCTGATGATTCCGTTAAGTTCGCCACTCATGCGTTTGATTGTACGGCTGATTCTCATGTAGCTGAATACAAGGCTGACAACTACAACCGCAATAACGATAAACAAGAATACATAACCTTTCTGCAACGCTGTAACACGAACACCGTCAAGATAGCTGCCTAAGTTGCCCGAAAGATATGAAATGGTTCCTTCAATTTCATCAAATGATGCAATTAAGTTGTTGTAAGCTGTTGAATAGTCACCGCTTAAAAGCATAATAGCCGGCATAGCCTGTCCTGCCTTACAAAGGTCAACCATCTGTAAGTTTGCTGCTTTGAAAGCTTCAACATTTTCAGCAAGTCTGGCTGCCTGATCCGCACCTTCCGCAGTCTGCGAAACCAAAATACTGCCCTGAATAAACTCAACATATTGATCCAACTCATTAACGGTAGTAACCATGTCATCAACAAGAGTACCTGCATTGTCAACACTACCCGTACCTACAACGGTACCTACAATTGTATTGGCATTACCGTAAAGTAAAATAGCTTTTTCGTTAAGTGTAGCTTCCTGAGACATAAGATCTGACTGATTAACGCTTGCTGTATTAGCCGATTCCGTTATGTCTTTCATGGCTGATGATGTAACCAAAACATAAAGAATGAATGCGACTAAAATCGCAACGTTGAAAATAATTGTCTGAAAAAGTGTCGTGGAAAGCGGATTAATCTTTCTGTTCCCCATATTATTACCTCCGTGTTATAAAAGATTTAATTCCAAGAATATATCTGTTATTTTAAAACAAATATAAAGATAATTAGAACATTTAAGGTAATTATATAACCAAATCCGCTAAAATACAAGAAAAAATGACAATTTTTCCAAAATTCCTCTTCCTACTCAAAAATGTATAGTAATATTTATTGTATTCAACTCAATACAATCCATCTCTCCCATCGGGAGAAGGGTTGAAGCGGATTAAGAAAAAGGTCCGGTGGACCTTTTTCCCGCTGAAACGACCGACGAGGCTGTATACAGCCGAGGAGATTGAACCCAGGGTTCAAGTCCGTCCGGACTTGAACTAAAAAAGCTCCGGACCATCCGGTCCGAAGCTTTTTTACGCTCAAGTGCGGGAGAAGGGACTTGAACCCTCACGTCGTTGCCAACACTAGATCCTTAGTCTAGCCTGTCTGCCAATTCCAGCACTCCCGCAAAGCAAGAACTATATTACCACAAGATTTTTT
>JAEEGH010022518.1_pt1 | contig 12907 bp, 4 predicted proteins | sample 9134181 | NCBI WGS metagenome assembly JAEEGH01 (sample SAMN16246544, study PRJNA631951) | gut metagenome | biome: gut microbiome; feature: rumen; material: DP-attached | host: Bos | place: Iran: Karaj | collected 2018-10 | reverse complement strand
AAGGGACTGATTGACAAGGCCAGTCCCAATGCCATCAGGACCGCCGACATCAGACTTTTTGAAGACGAGGATGCCACCCACTACCTGGGCTATAACTTCGGTACAGGTCCTGGCAAACCCTTTTCTGGCAACTTCAACGGCAACGGACATACGTTCACCATCTATTTCCCCAATGCAGTCAATCTGCCGGGGATGGCCCCGATTATGCACGCTGCCAACGGAGCCGTGATCTGTAATCTGACCACTGCGGGTAGCATGGAGCCCAAACAGCTGTATGCCAGCGGCCTCGTGGGATATGTGGACGAGGGCATGGTGTTCATAGAGAACTGCCGCACTGAGATGTCCATCGAGACACTGCTCAGAAATACCAAAGCTGCCGTAGGCGGTGTGGTGGGCTACTGTGCTGCAGGCGCCAGTCTGATGGTGAACACCACCCAGTCGGCTTACCACTTCGGTCCGAGAGATGCCAGTGTGGGTGGCGCGTCGGGATTTGTAGGAGAATGTGGCAACAATGCGTTCACCCTTATCTCGAACAGCTATGCGAATCGTTTTGCAGAATACAACGCGCTGAAAAGTAATTACGGAAAGAGCTACTCCTTCGTGGGAAGCGACGACTTGCTGAACACGGTAGTACAGGACTCCTGGTACACGTATGACTATGACGTCTATCAGGGTATGAGGAGCAGCAATTCTCCCAAGAACTGGGGATGGTCGAACGGTGCCCCTGCCGTAGAGCAGAAACAGTTTACGAAGGCCGACACCCTGCACAGGATAGGGGTCACGATGCCTGTCGGCAGGTTCTACTATGAGAATCGGGGACACATTGACCAGAACTCACTCGAAGTGCAGACATTTGACACCTCGGTACTGCTGATATGGAAAAATGTGGACGACGAACCCGTGGATTACTATGAGGTGTGGCGGCACGACTTGGCCACGCCGAAGGACAGCTTGGTGCTCGTTGCTGGCAACCTGACCGATATGCAGTATGAGGACAAGACCACCTCACCCATTCGCCAGTACGAATACTTCGTGCGCGGAGTGACCAGCTGCGAGGGCCTGAAATATGACGACACCAAGCGCGTCAGCGGCATGTGCGTACAGACCGCTACGGTGGAGGGCTACCTGCAGTTCCCCGACGGCACGGGCATTCCCGGCAAGCGTGTGAGCACATCGGTTGATGGCGTGGAAAAGGGCGTGGTGACCGACGAGAGCGGATTCTTCCGCCTGAGCGGACTGCCCTATGTCAATAACGCTGAGACCACCTACAGGTTGACTGCTTCGCTCGAAGGCTTCCAGTACAAGACCGTCACCTTCAGCACTGAGGCTGGAGGCAATGTGGTCAGCAACTTCGTGCTGGAATATGCCAACAGCGTGAAGCTGTCGGGTTATGTGCAGTACGAAGGCACCAGCATTCCCGTGGCGGGCGTGTCGTTCATGGTCGATGGCTATGAGGTGCGCACGGCTGCAGGCAAGGTGACCACTGACCACGAGGGAAAGTTTACCTTCCGCATCCTGAAGGGCGATCATGACAGCATTCAGGCCGTGAAGGACAATCACACCTTCTGGCGCGACGGCTTCTATCATGAGAACGACGACGACCCCGACACGAAGAAAGACTATAGCTTCAACACCGACAAGGCGGGACTGATGTTCTACGACACAAAGCGCGTGAAGCTCATTGGCCGTATAGCAGGCGGCAAGGATCAGGCTGCCATACCGCTGGGCAACTCGCTCTCGAGAAATAACCTGGGCGACGACCTGCAGATGGTCTTGACGCTGGAGGGCGACAACGCCTCACGACTGGTGTGGGACATTAAGGACCGGAACAAGAAGGAACGCGACGAGGTGTTTAAGCACAAGGCCCACGACACGAAATACGACTATCACACCTCGGTACACACCACGCTGAACCGCATGGTGGTCACACCCGACGTGCATACGGGCGAATACGAGGTGATGCTGCCGCCAGTGAAGTGGAAGATACAGCAAATTACGGCTAAAGGCTATCCCACGCTGTTCCAGGACGGACAGGTGGGCGACGTGATTGACCTCACCGACTCTGTCACCCTGCACAAAGATGTGGTGACGGGCTCGTGGAAGAACAACATGGGCAAAGAGATCACAAGCGTGGTGGAGGAATATCATGCCAAGTATAACCGCATCTACCACTCACCCGTTATCATCGAATATAAGCAGCTGGGCCACGATCCCTTCAGCTTCTTCGGCGACCGCTACTACTCGTTCAAGAACGTTGACGGCACCAGCGAGAAACTGTCGCTGGCCTACGGTGTGAGGAAGAAGGACTGGCCCAAAGGTAAGCGCGACTCACTGGAGACCGCATACACCTTCGGATATCCTGTGTTCAGCATCGACAAGAAGTATGGCATCCAGATTTCGGCCTTAGAGCGCTATTACTATAACAACAACACGAAGAGCGACACCATCGACGTGATACGCCTGAGCGGTGGCGAGGTGACCATCCACAACGGCATGATCAGCTCTACCCACAAGGAAGTGGTGGAGCTTGACAGCGTGGGCGAGGCACTCTACTCACTCGAGGCAGCCCAGACACCCTACTTGCTCACGGGCAAGGATGCACTGCACACAGTGAGCATGACGCTCCTGATGGATGGAACACACTATGAGGCTGACCCCTTACAGGCATACATTCTTAATATAAAGCCCAAGAGTGAAGCCAAGGACATCATCAACTACTCTACACCACAACTGATCGACATCCTGCGCGATCCCCCCGGCGGTTCATCGAAAGCCACGCTTTCAAAAGGCTCCACATTGAAATATTCCTACACCATGGACCTGAAGTGGAGTGCCGGCTTGGGCATCAACTTCAGCGTGGGCTCAGGCGTGAACAGCTTCACCGGTGTGGTGGTGGCCCCAATGGGCGGCGGTGCCGTAGGTGGTGTGAACAATAACGGAAAGAGCAGTTTCGGAACGTCTATCGACCTGGTGTGGTCGGGCAGCGGACAGCGTGCCTTCAACTATACCATGACGGCAAAGGAAGACATCTCTACCAGTACCGACTCGAAGTTGGTGGGTGCCAATGGCGACCTCTACATGGGCGTGGTGCAGAACATCGTGCTGAAGCCCGCTACCGCCATCCGAGCCATACCCGACAGCGTGTTCCGCCTGATGGACGGCTTGCTCAAGGGGGGACGCACAGTGGAGATAGCACAGGGACGCGACGAACGCGACAGCCTCATACACTTGGTGCGCGACGAGGTGGTGACATACGGGCCGAAGATCACATCGGACTTCGTCTATTCACAGGATTATATCATCAGGCAGCTCATGCCAGCGCTCACCGAGCACATCCTCTCGCTCATGTACACCGGAACAGAGGCTGAGGCACAGGCACAGGCTGATGCCACTGGTAAACCCGTGTATCTGTCACTGGTCGCTAAGGACGATCCCGATTTCGGCTCGAAGTACAAGATGATTGTTCCTAAAGGCGCACCGGCTAATACAGAGAACGAGGTGGCACGCTACCAACAGAACCTGCTGAGGTGGGTGGAGATGATAGCACAGAACGAAAAGGAAAAGCTGGAGGCTACCGAACTTGTGAAGAACTTCGACATCGACGGTGCCAGTTCGCTGAGCTATAGTGAGAGCTTCACAAGCGACTACTCAGTGGCCAACTCGTTTGTAAGTCCCATCACCGCAGGCACTGCAGGATATTTCGAAAATGCAGGTGACGGATTTGCCGGAGCCGCAGCCATCGTGGGACCCATGGTGGCAAAGATTCTGGGCAACCTGCTCAAGGGATCGGCTGGCAAGACGACGGGTGAGACAGGACTCGATGGCGACGAAGGCGGATTGAAAATCAATGTAGAGGCCGTGGGCTTCACCTTCAATTTCTCTCTCAGTCCTGCCATGAGCCTTAACGTAACGCCGAAGGATACTGAGTCGAAGTCGTACTCACGCACGGAGAGCTTCTCCATCGGTATGTACAAGAAGAACCACCTGAGCTTCGACGTCTATCGGGTGAAGACCAAGACCGATAACCTGAAGAGTTCTAACCCTCTGGATGTGTTCTACAACAACAACTTCTACGACATGGTGGACTACGACTACAGCCACATGAAGGATGAGGTGGATGTGAAAAAATTCACTTATGCCCGCAGCTTTGTCTATCGTACTCGTGCCGGTGCCACCTGTCGTCCGTGGGAGAATGAGCGCAGAACGCTGTTCCACGAAGTAGGAACACTGCTCGACGAGCGAACGAAGAAGATTGAGAATCCTGTCATCAAGATGGACAAACAGAGCCTGAGTGGCATACCCTACGGCGAGCCCGCCCGCTTCAAGCTCTATCTGTCTAACGAGAGTGAGCAGCCCGAGGCCATCTTCCCATACTTTGACCTGTACCAGAACGAGACTGCCAACCCCAACGGTGCCAAGATGGTCATCGACGGTGTGCCCCTCACGGGCAACCCCAGAACCATTGAGGTACGTCCGGGAATGATTACGGAGAAGACCCTGGAGGTATATGCTGGAGAGAAGTTCGACTATGAGGGACTGAAGGTAGGTCTGATCTCACAGGGCGACATCGACACGTATCAGGAGGTGGCCTTCGATGTGCACTATATACAGACGGCAGGAAGCATCGCCATCACTTCGCCTGGCGACAAGTGGATCATGAACTGTGATGCACCGTTTGAGAATGGCAAGGGTTGGTATCTGCCCATCATTATCAGCGGCTTCGACAAGAACCAGCACAACTTTGACCATATTGAGTTCCAATATAAGGAAACCACACGTGGCGACGACTATTGGACGAATCTGTGCGGCTACTATGCTGACTCTACCCTCTATCGTGCAGCCAGCGGAACGAAGGCCATGATACCAGAGAACGGCAACATCGTCACCCGCTTCTTCGGAGAAGGACAGGAGATGGAGAAAGGCTACGACCTGAGAGCCGTGTTGTTCTGTAGGAACGGAAATTCGTTCCTCACATCTGAGTCGAAGGTGCTCAGCGGAGTGAAGGACACACGTCGTCCGCAGCTCTTCGGAACACCAATACCCAAATCGGGCGTGCTCGGTGCCGGTGAGAACATTGTCTTCGATTTCTCAGAGGATATTGAATACAACTACTTGCAGGCTACCACGAACTTTGAGGTGAAGGGCGAGACCAACGAAACTGCCATTCAGGAAGCACCGTCGCTGCAATTTGGCGGCAACGGCTATGCCCAGACGGAAACCCGACGCAACTTCTCCGACAAGGATGTGACTATTGAGGTGATGATCAAGCCCGACGAGGTGAATCACGCAATGCCGATCTTCTCGCATGGAAGCGACGGCAAGCAGCTGCAACTGTGGCTGACGGAGAAAAAACACTTGCGTGCGGTGGTCATCGATGCCGACACACTGGTGGCTGAAAGCAGTGTTCCGGTGAAGACAACGGGCTTTAAACGCGTGGCTCTGGTGCTTGATAACCATTATAGGCAACTGAGACTATACAGCGATAACGAGGACCTCGTCAGAGACAGTGTGACCTACACTGGCTACGGACCGCTGACCTTCGGATTTGCCATGAATCATATCACCAACGATAGTGCCTTCTATAAGGGACGCATGTTGCAAGGACGTGTGTGGAACCGCGCACTCGACCTGGCATTGTTGAGAAACTATGGCGACAGACTGCTCACGGGCTATGAGTTGGGACTCACTGACTATTATCCCATGAACGAGGGCGTTGGCGATCGTGCCGCAGACTTCGCACAGGGAGCTCACCTGAAGATGAACGGAGCTTCGTGGGCACAACCAAGAGGCATGTCGCTACGGTTGGACGAGAGCGAGTCACGACCTGCTGGAGCCATGAAGGGAAGACGGTTGCAGGAGAAGTTCTTCCAGCGCGATGATGAGCAGGACTACACGCTCATGTTCTGGTTCAAGACGACTGACGTCAACGGTTCACTGCTGTCCAATGGCTCAGGCCAGAAGACTGACGAGGACGCATACAACAAGTTCTTCATCGGCTTTGAGGACCAAACGTTGAAGTACCGTACCAACGGCAATGAATATGACTTGGGCGACAAGCTCTGCGATGATGCCTGGCATCACTATGCCATGACCGTGAACCGCATGCGCAACGTGGCAAGCATATACATTGATAACACACTGAAGGCCCAGTTCTCGACCGACTCGCTCGGCGGCATGACTGGCACACGCTTCTATCTTGGCAACATGGTATGGCAAGACAGCAACGACCCTGCTCTCCATGAGAAAGGAGCCCTGACAGGTTATATCGACGGACTGAGCATGTTTGAGCAGGCACTGCCCATCACCCTCATTGAACGATACACAAGGAAATCGCTCGGAGGCACAGAGAAGGGGCTGATTGTCTATCTGGACTTCGATCATCAGGAACGACAGAAGACGGGCGAGCTGTCCCTGCAGCCTTACGTGTTGAACAAGAAGGTGAAATACGACATCGACGGCAAGCCCACTGACCAGCGCGACAGCGTGTTCGTGGATGCTGTCAGCGAGATGATGAAGCGCGTGGATCGCAACATTGGTGCGCCGATGCAAGCCTTTGAGGAACTGCGCAACCTGAACTTCAGCTTCGTGGGACGCAACAATCAGTTGCTGGTGAATATCGACGAGCTGGATGCACGTATCAACAAGCAGAACATCTATGTGACCTTGGCTGATATTCCCGATAAGAACGGTAACTTCATGAAGTCGCCTGCCACCGAGTGTTTCTTCATCAACCGTAACCCGCTGGTGTGGGGCACCAAGGTACTTAAGGAGACAATACCCGCCAATAGAGAATGTTACTTCACTCTGGATGTCATCAACAATGGCGGAAAGGCACACACCTATCTTATTCAGAATCTGCCACGCTGGATGGTGGTTGACAAGATGAGCAATGTGGTAGATGCACAAGGTCATGACAAGGTGACCCTCTCCATCAGCAAGGACATGAATGTTGGAACTTACGACCAGATTATCTACCTCACCGATGAGAACGGACTGTCAGAGCCATTGGCACTGGAACTCACCATTGAAGGTGAAGATCCTTACTGGGAAGTTGACAAGAATCTGCAGCGCTATTCGATGAATGTGGTGGGACAGGTGTTTGTGGGTAACACCCTCGTTACTGATTCGCACGACAAGGTAGCAGCCTTCGATGAAAACGGTCGTTGCATGGGTGTCAATAACATCAAGTACGATCCGGCCACGGGCCGCAGCATGGTCTATATGACAGTATTCAACGACAAGACTGAGGCCACACAGTTGTTCTTCCGCCTATGGCACTACACAACGGGCAAGGTGATGCAGCTGACTGCTTCGCCCAGCATCGACTTCATTGAGCAGTCCATTATTGGCTCGGTGACAACACCTGTGCGTATGACTGCCGATGACCTGTATATGCAGAAAATTTACCTGGAAGAGGGTTGGAACTGGCTGTCGTTCAACGTTTATAATGCAGCGTTCGACAACATTCCGAAGGTCCTCAGTGGATTCCCCTGGCAGGAAGGCGATATTCTGACCGATGACTCAAGCGACCTGACATTGATCTTCAAGAAAGGAAAGTGGGCCAGCAACTCTGGCAAGGACATCAGCACACTCAAGCTGTCGCAGAAAATCAGCTATCGTGTGAAGGTGAAGGAAGCCCAGCAGGTTGATATCTGGGGCACCATCTTCAAGCGTGCAGACGAACGAACCATCGCGGTGAAGCATAAATGGAACAACATTGGCTATACGCCTATGGTGAACCTGCCCGTTTCAACGGCTTTGGCCGACTACTTCGATGAGGCATCCAATGGCGATGTGGTGAAGAGCCAGCATGAGTTTGCCATGTTCGTAGAAGATGGTAAGGGCAGTGGCGAATGGTTCGGCACACTGGAATACATGATGCCGGGAGAGGGCTACATGCTCTATCGCAACAAGACGAGCGAGGCCAACTTCAAATATCCGTATTTTGAGCCAGGCTCTACCTTCATCGACACTCATGTGACGAACTCTGGAAAACACGCTCCCGCACGCTTTGCCACAAACATGAACGTTGTGGCCGAGGCCGTCGGAGTGGAAGTGCAGGAAGGCGACAAACTGCTGGCCTTCGCTAACGGCGAACTGGTGGGAAGTGAACAGTTAATGAAGAACTTGTTCTTCCTTACCATTGAGGGCGATGTGGAAGCTCCGCTTTCGTTTGCCATTGAGCGCAACGGCGAGATCATAGGTGCCACGCAGGAGACCATGGCCTACGAGGCCAACGGCATCAGCGGACAGCCCGGTGAGCCCACGAAGATCAGTTTCGTAGCCATCGACCAGTTGCCCAGCGATGGCTGGTACTCGTTGCAGGGCATGAAGCTCAACAAGCAGCCTAAGCGCACTGGCGTATATATCCGGAATGGAAAGAAACAGGTAGTGAAGTAAGATTAAATCATTTAACAGATAATAGGAATGAACAAGAAATCTTTAGCAATACTGATGGGGAGCGTCTCCCTCTTCTGCCTTCTTCTGTCAGTGTGTGGCTGCTCGTCGAGTGGTGACGACCCAGCTGCAGAACTGACGAATCAGCCAGGTGGCAATTCAGCAGGAGGGCCATCGACGTTTGTTGCTGGCGAGAAGCCTGTGTGGAGCGTTGACTTCTCGGGTACTGAGCCATCCCCTTCGTGGGTGGCTCCTAATCCTGCCGACTATGAGAGCTCGATGATCATCATGGTGAAGCTGCAGGACGAACTCGTGCGCTATTCTACTGATGAAGACCGCATGACGGTGCTCATTGACGACGAATGTCGTGCCATACCCTCCAGGCGTATTGTCTATGATGACGGCACTGTTTATTTCGTGCTGAATATCCAAGGCAATCACAATGATAGGGATGTCAGGTTCTCGCTCTGTTACTACTGTGCTGCACTTCACCAGCTGTTCACCATCACGGGACAGGAAACCTTTGTCACCGAGCTCACCTACGGCGTAGACGAAGACTTTGAGCCGTCAATGCTCAAGGGCTGTAAGAGGTATCCCGTGCAGAACACCCTGACGGTCAGTATGCCCCCTTCGGCACCCTTTACTTCGGCTGAGGGCGATCTCGTGGGCGTTTTTGTGGGTGACCAGTGTCGTGGTGTAGGCAGCGTAGGCAAGGCTTTCACCGTGTATCGCACATCGGCTCAGGAGTCGTTGCAGTTGCGCTACTATAGCACGCAGCAGAAAGGCACCTACACCCTGAGTCAGGCCGTTGCGATAGGTGAAACCGAAAAGAAAGAAATTACAATCAATTTTTAGAAGATATGGAAAAGAAAAGAATCTCAAATCATTTCGTATCGATCAGTTGGGCTTTCTGTCTATTGCTCTTCAGTGTAATGGTACTTACCAGCTGCAAGCAGGACTTGTATGAAAATCGGCCTAACACGACCGGAGAAAGCTCGGATGATAGTGGGGGAGGCAATTCCAATGTGGTGACTGATGCCGATCGCGTGGCCTATGCCGAGAAGGTGCTGGGTGTCACCATCGACAAGCAGCAGGACTGGGTGCTCACCAGTGTGAATAGTGTGAAGATTGTGGCCGATGCTGATCTCGACGACATTAGTCAAGTGGTAGTGCTCGATGCCCATCCCTATGCAGGCCCGAACCGATTGCTTGCAGCCAAGGCGCTGACCAAAGGCGCTTCGGCCACGCTCTCGTTCCGTGCACCGATAGCCGAAACCGTGCTCTATGCTGCCTGCCTTTCGAAAGATGGCCAGTGTATTGCCCGTCCGTTTGTGGCTGGTACGGACACTGAGGTGTCGTTCGTTGAGCAGCCCATCCCCGCTGCGGCACGCTCAGGTGCCCACAGGAGTGTTGCCGTAGTCACGCCCCCCGATGCACCCTTCTACATGAAAGACTACTATTCCTTCCGCAATGCCGTGAAGAAAGCACTTCCGAAGGGCAACGACAACCGCAAGGTGATAGGTGAGTTCGACTACACCAACACAATACAGGTGCGCAAGAATCCTTACACAACCTATAGCCTGCCCCTGGTCTATATCGGTGGCGACGGCGAGGCCGACCTGAACCTGGCTTACACATGGTATCCGCTTGGACTGACAGAGAACAAGGATTCGTTCCTTATCAGAGACAACTTCCCCAAAGGCTGGGAGGCTAAGAAGGATTTTGACACAGGTGAGTTCCAGTTGCACGGCTATGAACTCAGCTGCCGCCATGAGAACGGGCAGCTGAGCCACAACTTCACGTCGTCCGACATACTGCAGTTCCGCCTGATGAAGGGCGAACAGGAGTTGACCGATGCCGAGGACTCTCATGTGAAGGTGTTCCGCTTCAACGGCTATGTGTTCATAGCCTGCGACGAGGGCAACGACTGGGACTACAACGACCGTCTGTTCTGGATGCGCTATGGCAACGACCGTCTGGAGAAGGCCAAAGTCATTCCTGTTGACCCCGATCCCTCCGACCCACAGATTTGGACCTATGCCTGGGAGGACAAGGACTTCGGCGACTATGACCTGAACGACTGTGTGATTGAGGTGCAGAAGAATGCCGATGACAGCACGAAGCTCGACATCACGTTGGTAGCACTTGGTGCCAAGAACAATCTGTGGCTCTACTTCGACAGCAAGACAGAGAAGAGCTACAGCAATCTCACGCCAGTATTCAAAGATGAGCTGCACAAAGTGCTCGGGGCTGATCCTGGCACAATGGTCAACACAGGTCAGGCTACGGCCAAGACAAAGACCGTCACCCTCAGCAAGCCCGCAGGATTCGACTTCCAGACTTGCTCGTTTGTGCTTGTGTCCCAAGCCGATGGTCGCCTCATCACCATCAGGATTTCAACCAAGGGCCAGGATCCTCACGGCATCGTGATTCCCGTCAAGTGGCAGTGGCCCACCGAGACCACCTGCATCAAGGATGCCTATCCCGAGTTCGTGAAGTGGGCTGCCGACCGCACTCAGGCCCAGGACTGGTACAAGCATCCGGTGAAAGACAAAATTGTAAGTCAATAATTTTTTTTCGTAACTTTTTTATCATGCAAGAAACAAGACAGAACAAGATAGCCCGACTGCTGCAAAAGGAGCTGAGCGTGATTTTTCAGGAGCAGACACGCGCCATGCACGGCGTGATGGTGTCGGTGACACGTACTAAGATCTCGCCCGACCTGAGCATTTGCACCGCCTATCTCAGCATCTTCCCCTCAGAGCGCGGAGAAGAACTGCTGAGCAACATCGAGAAGAACACTCAGCAGATTCGCTACTCACTGGGACAGCGCGTGCGCCATCAGTTGCGCATAGTGCCGGAGTTGCGCTTCTTCATCGACGACTCGCTCGACTATATTGACCGTATTGACGAACTGCTCAAGAAATAGTTCGAACGATGAACTTTGGACTGTATGTAGCGCGTCGCTACCTCTTTTCTAAAAAGTCAACAAATGCCATCAACGTGATCAGCGGCATCTCAGTAGTAGGTGTCGCTGTTGCCACGATGGCACTCATTGTCACGCTGTCGGTGTTCAACGGCTTCAGTGACCTGGTGGCCACACTCTTTACCGCCTTCGACCCGCAGCTTGAGGTGACACCTGTTGTGGGCAAGACGGCACCTGCCGACGACCCTGTGCTTACCGAAATCAGGCAGTTGCCGCAGGTGGAAGTGGCCACAGAGTGTGTGGAAGACATGGCACTTGTCACCTATCATGGTCGTCAGGCGATGGTGACCGTCAAGGGCGTAGAAGACAATTTCGATCGCCTCACCCACATTCGCGAGATACTCTATGGCGACGGCACCTTCGAACTGCATGCCGCCGACCTGCACTACGGCATCCTGGGCATACGGCTGGCCGAACAGTTAGGTACTGGCTACCGCTTCGACGAACCCCTGCAAGTATATACCCCTCGGCGCGAAGGACAGGTGGATGTCACCGATCCAGCCGACGGATTCGTGCAGGACGAACTCTATTCGCCCGGCGTGCTCTTCTCAGTGATGCAGGCCAAGTACGACAAGAACTACGTGCTCACCTCCATTGGCTTTGCCCGTCGCATCTTCGACCAGCAAGGCATGCTCTCCTCGCTCGAACTGCGACTCAAGCCCGGCAGCGACTTCGAAGCCGTGAAACGCGACATACAGCGCATAGCAGGCGACAAGTACACCGTGAAGGACCGCTACGAGCAGCAGGACGACACGTTCCGCATCATGAAGATAGAGAAATTCATTGCCTACATCTTCCTCACCTTCATTCTTGTCGTGGCGTGTTTCAACATCATCGGTTCGCTCTCTATGCTCATCATCGACAAGCGCGAAGATGTGGTCACGCTGCGCAACCTGGGAGCCTCCGACAAGCAAATCACCCAGATATTCCTGTTCGAAGGGCGCATGATTTCAGCCCTCGGAGCCGTCATCGGACTCGTCATCGGTCTGCTGCTCTGCTGGATTCAGCAGACGTTCGGGGTTATCGCCCTCGGTTCCAGTGCAGGGTCGTTCATTGTCGATGCCTATCCTGTGAGCGTACATCTCTGGGATGTGGTGCTCGTCTTCGTCACTGTGCTGGCAGTAGGATTCCTCTCCGTGTGGTATCCTGTGCGCTACTTCTCGCGCCGTCTGCTCTCTTAGCTAGTCCTTCTGAATTTTTGTCTTAGGTTTTGCCTACTGTCAAGAGGTTCTTTGGCAGTAGGCAAAACTTCTTTTGCCAGTAGCCAAAAGGTCTTTTGGCAGTAGCCGAACGCCGCGAAGAAACGCAGATGGTACCGCCAACAACGACTTATCTCCCTCTCATCTGTCATCTTTCGCCCCGTGATTCAGCCTTTGTCGCATTGTGCTTCAGCCAGCGTAAAGTCATAGAGCTGACAAATGATTAAGAGAAATACTGAACGTGAAAGAAAAAAATATCGCAAGTAGTCTGAAATCAACTGCTTGCGATATTCTTTTGTGTCGACACTTGGATTCGAACCAAGGA
>JAEEGH010022516.1_pt1 | contig 12908 bp, 4 predicted proteins | sample 9134181 | NCBI WGS metagenome assembly JAEEGH01 (sample SAMN16246544, study PRJNA631951) | gut metagenome | biome: gut microbiome; feature: rumen; material: DP-attached | host: Bos | place: Iran: Karaj | collected 2018-10 | reverse complement strand
AGATTTCGTCCCAGTATTCCTGGAAGTTGCCGAGGGCGTTACCCATGGCATGGGCGTATTCTGAGGTGAGTACGGGACGGTTGTCAATGGTGTCGCGGGCTATGGAAAGCAGACGCTCCCAACGGGCATTCTCCGGACGCTCCATATTATTGTCAGCCACACCGGGATTGAGATATTCATCCTGCGTGCGGGGATAGAAACGGGAGATGACATCCACGGCAGAGGGGTCTTTAGAGGAGAGAGGAGAGAGGAGAGAGGAGAGATTCGTGGAACCCTGGGCGCCTTCGTAGTGAACGGGGCGCGTGGGGTCGTACTCATGGGTCCATGCAGCGGTGAGGGCGAAGTTGGTGCCCCAACCTGCCTCGTTGCCGAGACTCCAGAAGATAACGGAGGGATGATTGCGGTCGCGAATGACGAGGCGCTGCATACGGTCAATCCAAGCGGCTGCCCATGAAGGATCGCTGGCCAGACGGCCGCGCAAACCATGTTCCTCGATATCGGCCTCATCCATGACATAGAGTCCGAGGGAGTCGCAGAGTTCGTACCAACGTTCGCAGTTGGGATAATGGCATGTGCGCACAGCATTAACGTTGGCCTGTTTCATCAGTCGGATGTCACGAAGCATCAGTTCTTCGGTCATCACCTTACCCGTCTTGGGATCCATCTCATGACGGTTCACGCCACGAAGCCGAATGGGGATGCCATTGACGAGCAGTTGTCCGTTTTTGATTTCCACCGAGCGGAAACCCACCTTAGTCGTTATTTTCTGCACCGTCTGGTCAAGAGAATCCTTGAGCAACAGTTCGAGCGTGTAGAGATTCGGGGTTTCGGCAGTCCATTTCATCGGGTTCTTAACCGTTGCTGTAAGCCATCCCCACTTGGGATAGCCGCGCTGGGGTGTGCGGTCGTTGAGAATGGAACCCTTGGCATCGAGGTTAAGCATGGACCCTCCCCCCGCCCTCCCTATGAGGGAGGGGGTTATTACTTCCTGACCATCGGGGGCGTAGAGGGCGGCTGTAACGTAGTAGCCTTCGCCCCGCTGGCCTTCGCTGACGGCGAGTTCGGGATGAATGATGAGTTGGGCATCGCGATAGTCCTTGTCGAGAATAGTGCGAACGCCGAAGTCACGGATTCGGATTTTCTCCGTGGCATAGAGATAGATGCCGCGATGGATACCCGCCAATCGCCACTGGTCCTGGTCTTCGAGGTAAGAGCCGTCGGAGTATTTCAGTACCTCAATACAAATAGAATGAACGCCATTAGCTGGGGTAGAAGTATTTGTCTTCCCCCTATAGGGGGATAAGAGGGGGTCTGTAATCCTAAATTCGGCGGGTTCCATGGCTCCTTGGCTGTAGCCCACGCGCTGACCGTTTACCCATACATAGAAGGCGCTGCTGACGGAACCGAAATGGATATAGACCTCCTTGTCCTGCCATTCGGCTGGAATGGTGAACGTACGACGATAGACACCCGTGGGATTGCGTTCCACATAGGCAGTATATGTCTTCTTCGGGGTGGTCATCACGTAAGGAGGATTAATCTTGAACGTGTAGCCGCTGCTGCTATAGATAGGCGTTCCATAGCCGTTCATCTCCCAGTCGGCAGGCACGGGGAAGGTTTTCCACGAACTGTCGTTGAAGTCGGTCTGCCAGAAGCCGTCGGGTTGCTCATCGGGCGTCAGTGTCCAATTGAACTTCCATTCACCGTTGAGGGAGATTTCACCCGCATGATGGAAATCGGCACGGGCCGGTTCGCGGTTTATTTGGAGAATACTTTGGTCTTCCCAATCGTGGGCATTTAAAGGTAAAAAGGTAAAAAGGTAAAAAGGTAAAAGAACTTTTACCGCCGAACGCACATCTATTCTATTTAAATGAATCTTTTTCATATCTAATTCTCCTTTTTTTACCTTTTTACTTTTTTACCTTTATTCTATCGTCAGTTTATCAAATATCATTTCTTCGATTCCTTCTCCCTTGAGCACCACATGGTAGCGGCCGGCATTGGTCATCGTACCCGTAGTGATACTGGTCATCTTCCGTTTCGACTTCTTCTGCTGAGTCTGCAGGAAAGTGATATCGTCGTCGGTATAGACTACACCGTTTTGGTCGGTAATCTTCACATGGAGCCGGCGCGGAGCATCAGGATTGTAATAGCGGAAGCGCAAAGCATAGACCTTGGCAACACCCACCTGATAGTCCCATTCAATACTATCCTTACTGACCGTTCCTTCCACCTGCAAGGCGGGAGATGACTTAGGAGGCAATAGGGAATCGGGAGTCACGATAAGGGTGTCTTTGTTGAGGGATTCCCAGAGAGAGGAACTACGACCCACCTCCGACTCCCTCGGGGAGGTTGGGTGGGGGCTTCCAATTGCTATGGCAGAGATGATGGCCTGACCGGCTTTTACCTTGGGGAAATGGATTTTGATTTCGTTGCCATTATTGTGAATATTCACCGTGCGTTTATACGGATGACCGTAATGGGACTGTGCCCAGATGTCAAGATCACGGATAACCGTACTGTCGTTGACAGCCACATCGAAGATGCGGAAGCCTTCGGCATCGGGCATCCGGTACCAAGGCTCGGTGAAATAGAGTTCCACGGTGTAATCGCCAGGTGCAGCCGGGAAATGGAAGCTCAAATCGTGACGACCGAAACGGCTGGTGCGGAAAATGGCAGGAAGGGAATCGTTGACCGTCTGGGATGCCTGATAGGGAGAAAGCAACTTATAACCATCTTTCATAAAGCGCTCTGCCCACGAATGGCTCCATTGGGTGTTGTCCTGCATCCAGGTGTTGCCAAAGGAATCGGTGTAGGCATCGCCGCCACAATTCAGGCGGTAGAGGTAGTTAAGGCCAGGAGTGGGAGCCAAAACCTTCTCGGCTTGTTGCTGTGACACAGCTACATACGGGACGGGCTTTGCCTCGGGATGATAGTAACGCTGATAGGCATAGTAGGCATCCACGGGCTGGTCCCATGGAGTAATCAGGCCCTTATAGTTGAAAGGTCCTACTTTATCCACACGGCGCAAAGCCTCATCAGGCTGTCGGCGGCCAGGATTGTCATGACTGTTCAAGAGCCAAAGGAACTGTCCGCAGACACTGTCGCGGGCACTCTCAGCCAACTTCACCTTTTTCATCAGAATGGACGTCTGGGCTTCTTCGCTATAGCCCGCTTCCGTATGATTACCTAATGTGCGCCAGGCACCATATTCTCCATTAAGAAGCTGGTCGGCCTGTTTCAGTTCGTTGGCATAGTTATCCACATTTCCTCCGTAGGTACCGCTCCAATTCTGTACGACATTCCAGTCGGTTCCTTCGCCGCCGTTACAGGTGGTAACCAGGCGCTGTGTGCCACAGGTGGGATCCATGTCACGGATAATCTGCGTACATTCTTCGGCGAAGTCCTTCGGCAGCGTACTCTCGTTCTGCAGTCCCCAAAGGATGTTCGACGGATTGTTGCGCCGCTCCTTCACCCATTGGATGAGATGGCGCTTGAAAGAACGGCGGAACTGTCGCGTGTCGTACCAGATATGCGCCGAGAATTGCGGCCACCAGAGGATGCCTTCGCGATCGAACAGTTCCTGATAATGCAGATGATGGGGCTGGTGGGCATCGCGGAAAGCATTGAAACCGAGGTCGCGCACCATTTTCACTCGGGCCTCAATCTGCTCATTGGTGAAAGCATGACTCTGGCCGAACTCATGTTCATATTCGCAGACGCCATTAATCAGCACCGGCTTGCCATTGAGGAAAAAGCGGTTGTCGCCATCTTTACGCCCCAAAGGCCATGAAACAGTACGAAATCCGAAGTCGGTATGGGTGCTTTCGGTTGCCTTTCCGTCGCGCTTGATAATCGTATTCACATCATAGAGGTAAGGCTTTTCCAATGACCACAGTTGCGGATCCTTGACCTGTGAAATCTGACGGACCGTGCGCAACTCTCCCGGAGCCAGCGTAATGGCATCGGCCGTAAGGCGCAACACCTGCTTACCACTCTTGTCGCAGAGTTTATTCACCAGTTGGATGGTGGCCGGCTGTTTGCCGTAGTTCTTGATTTCCGTCTCCACATAGAAAGAGTCCGTATTCCACACATGCACGCCGAAGGGCTCGATACGCACCTCGTCGGTGACTTCAAGCGTGACGGGACGGAAGATGCCGAAAGGCTGAGAACCCTCGGAGAAGCCCCATTCGGAAGAACAACCACCGCAAACCCAAGGCATGTCGGTGATTTTCTCGGGATGGGATATTTCCATCTCCAGTTCGTTCTGCTCCTCCATATAACGGGTGACATTGATGGTCTCCACCGTACGGCCAATGTCAAACTTGCCCACATGGTGGCCGTTGAGGGTGATATCCGCATAAGTGCCCACACCTTCCAAACGGAGAAAATACTGTTTTCCGGGAACAACTGCCGGCAAAGAGAATTCCTTGCTGACAGAACACTTCCCATGAAGGTTGCCATGTTCCTTCTGCAGCGCTCCATAATAGTCGTCGAGGTTAAATGGCACATCGCAGCGGAAAGTCTTGCCATTGAAGGTTACCTCCCAGTTATCATTCAACGAGATGTTCTGACGATGACCGGTAGGCTCGGGAACAGGGAAGTTCACCTCACTCTTTCCCACGAAGCGGTTGGTGGCGACGGCAATGCCGCGCTGTCCACTGTTGTTCACCGCACAATAAAAATGATAGACCGTGTCGTTCCAGTTCACTACATAACTCTTATGCGCGAACATCTCGTCGTAGGGCTTAGAAGGGATAATCAGGTCGGGACCCGTCCAGTCCTGCCAGTGCACGAGGTCGCGGCTCACAGCAAATGTGTTGAAGGCATTGTATTCGCGCGTAGGGTTGAAGGCTGAGAAATAGAACATGACAAAGACCGGTGCCTTCGATTTCTTGCCAAACATACTGGCGGGCATCTGCACTATCTGTGCATCGCCAGTGATGGTGCCGTCGGTGTCGTGCGCAAACACCGGGTTTCCCTTATAGCGTTTCCAGTGCTGCAAATCCTTACTCAGCGCAATGCCGATGCGCTCGCCCTTGGGATGGGTGGCATCCTTGCCTCCGGCATTGTAGTACATCACATAGGGAGAACCGAAATACTTCTTGGGCATGCGGTAGATAGTGCTCTTGTACTGAGTGAGTTGTTCCCACCACTGGGCCTCCTTCTCATCGTAGGAAAGGATTGGTTTCTCCTGGCATTGCCAAACATCTGCATTATTATTTATAGAAGATGTATGGGCCAGTCCGATGCTGAGCGGAGCGTTCACGGCCTCGTAACCAGTACCAGGACCACCGATATAGGTCATCCAATACTGATTCTTATAGGACTGAATCTCATAACTGCCACCCCACTGATAATCAATCAATGCCGGAAAACCACCACGCTGGTTCTTGTCCCATGCCTCACCCTCGGGGAATGCCAAGGCCCGGCCTAAGGTGGTCCAATGCAGCAAATCATCACTGGTAGCTATCCACGTTTCATAGCCACGCCCGTCGGTGCCCTCCTTTCCATCGTAACAGACATAGGTCATATACCACCGGCCGTCGTGACGAAACACCGTGGGACAGTCGTATTTATGATAGTTATCGGAGGGAGCAACTACCAAACCGTATTTATAAGGCGTCTTTACGGTCTCGTAGATGCGCTCCATCTGGGACTGCGTAATTTGGGCTGAAGCGGCAAGGGGAAAGAAAAGACCCACCCCAACAATGAGAGGGGGAAGACCCACCCCCACCCTCCCTATGAGGGAGGGAGTTATTACCTTAAGCAACCGTTTTATTCGATTCTTTATTGAGTAATCATTCATATTATAATCTTTATTAAAGAGTAATTACTCCCTCCCTCATAGGGAGGGCAGGGGTGGGTCCGTAGGGCTTGAGTGGTTCTCTTTTTATTTCATAAACAACCAGTCCACCTCGTCACCGGCTCCCTTGAGTGCAGCATCGCGAGGTTTGATGGCAACTGAAGTAAAGCCTGCCACCATGATGATGCCACGGGGAAGATTCAACTTATGATGACCTGCCCCGAGATGATAGGCATGGATGTTGCACGGCGGCATCTGCTTAAGGGCAATGGCGTTGGTGAGCACGGGCTCGGCCTGACCGTATTCGTTTCCGGTGGCATCGATTTCAAGCTTCGGCGGACGCGCCCATTTTGAGTCATCATCCTGGAAGAAACCTACCAACAGCTGTACTGGCTCGTCGCATTCAAATTCCACCGTGGTACCGACAATACGGGTAGAGTCGCGGTTAAGCACCAACGCACGCAGACCATTCAGTTCGTATGCCAGGGTGTCGACGGGAGTATCCTCACGATTCTCAAACAGGATGGCACCTTTTTCGAGCATGGTGGTCGCAGCAGGCGAGATGAGGCGCACCTTTGCCGGACGCGCTGCAGGTATCGAACTGCCTGATGCGGCAGATTGCGGCGACTTCAACTGGGCAATGTTCAGTTTCAATGCCTCCAACTCTTCTTCATAGACAGGAAGCATATCCGTCCAGGTCTTGAAGTTGCCATTATCACCACCCACGGGAATACGGCGCTGGGCCGTCTGCATGGAGTTGGCATACAGGTAAGTATCGCCAGTGACGGCCGCCAGCTTGCGCCAGTTTTCCAGACTTATCTCCAGCAATGGAACGGCGGCATCCAGATATTCCACATTCTTGCTCCATTTGTAGTTGAGCACCTGTTGGGCAGCCAGCACCTTGGCACGGAACGAACGGGCAAACAGGTCGTAGCAGCGCATGTCGTTCTGCAGACGGAGGAACTCATGACTGTGACGAGTGACGCCATTGACCGACGAAATGGCTGCCAAGGCTTTCTCGCCGTGAGCAACACACTGGTTCACAATATCTAAAGGCAATTCACCCTCATGTGACTGCTGTTTCCATTCCTTTTCCACATACTCGATGAGTTTCTCACCCTGCGGTCCGCAACTCTCGTAGAAACCGGGATAGATGGTGTACTTATAAGGATTCACCAGTTCGCTCATCTTCATGCCAAGTAGGAGCGTCTGGCGGTTACCTTCGGTGATACCGAAACGACGCAGCAACTTGGGTGCAATCTCGCCGCTCTCGTCGTAGGCTTCCAAAATCTGGCGGGCAGCATCGTGCTTGATTCCATAATAGACCGAGAGTTGTTGGAGCCAGTAGTCTTTGTCCTCACCACGGTTGCTGTTCCAGGCATAGCGTCCCCACACCTTATACCACATCCAGTCGCGGTCAATCTGCAGCTGACGACTGCCATCGGCCAGCTTGTCGGCAGTATAGGGCCAATCCCAATAACTGGCTTGCGGATAAAGGTGGAGTCCCTTGCTGTGATGCACACGGTGCATGGCCTGAACGGTCTTTTGTGTAAAGGCGGGTGAAGACCAGCGCCAGGGTTCGAGGTTGGCCAGGATATGCACATTGTCGATATGCACGGGAGCAGCCTCAGCCAACTGCCGGTGGGTTTCGCCCCAAGGACCACCGGGCTCGTAGGTGGTCAGCGATTCACCCGTGTATTTCGACATGGTATAAATGTTCGGATAGAGCGGCAGAGACTCTTTCAGCACCAGCGGACCGTCGGTGTCGTGTGAACGCAGGATGATGGGTGGTTCGTCTGTTCGGCCTGAAGCCTTCAGTCCGTCCTTAATCCCGGGAATAATGGTTTCCTTCATCCACGTCACGTCGTCCTCAATCGTTGCCATGGCCTCACCGAGACAAACCAGAAAGCCCACCTTCGGGTATTTCTGTACAAAGGCAGCGATGGACTTACGGGTATAGTCGCTGATTAGCGGCGTGATGGGACGGTTGCGGTCCTGCGTCTTCAGTCCGTAATGGTCGGCAAAAGGTTTCGACAGGATGATATTGTAGAACATCTGGATGATGCGGATGCCGCGACGGTCAGCCTCATCAACGAGGAACGAGAACATATCCTGATTCTTCTGCATGGTGGCATCATCTACCTCTGGTGCGAAAGGATAATCGTCCAGCTTCACCAGCGAGGCAAAGGGATGACCGTTCCACAAGTACACCGTATTCATATTATCGGCGGCCAGCATGTCAAGATATTTAATCCAAAGGGCTTTGTCGTAGAACCACGGGAAGTTCTCGGGCGTATAAGGATATTCGTAGACCCGATGCCCCGGCAGATAGACCGTCTTCTGCAATCCCACGCAGGCACCGCGAAGCACCATCTCGGGAGCTTCGGTGATGGTGGTAAGACCTTCGTAGGAACGGTTCATCAGATAGTATTCCTTCAGACGGTTCACGCCATAGATAACTCCCGGACCGTCATTACCTGTAATGATAATCTTCTTGCCCTTCTTTTCTATAGTAAAGCCCTCAGCAGGAGAGCCACCGACAATCCTCAAGGTGATGGTATGCCCTTGTTCGAAAGGTTTCAGCTGCGAGGCTGCATATTCTGTCTGCGGAGTAACGCTCCCCTTCTCTACCTTAATCTTGGCAGAGACCGTGAGGCAACAGGCTAATAGCAATATAGATAGTTTCAGTTTCATATCTTAAAAGGTATAAATGATTTCTTTTCCAACAGGGATTTCAATACGCTTGCCGTCAACGAGCAATGTTCCCTTACCGCCATCGCTCCTTACCGTGACCTGACGGACATCCATCTTCACGTATACTTTTCCGAACGGCGTAGGCACTTCGCCCTCCATCCATTCCAGTCCGCCGAGTGTCGGTTTCACCTCGTATTCGGTATAGCCGGGCTTGGTGGGTTTCACGCCTAAATAGAACTTACCCATCAGATAGACAGGCGAAGCTCCCCAGGCATGACAGAGACTCTTGCCAAAGGGACGGCCATACATGGCCAGATGCTGTGTGCCGGTCTCCTCGGGGTTATACTTTTCCCAGAACGAAGTGGCACCTTCGCGGAGCATGCCGCCCCAATAGGCCTTTATCTCGGGAAGGACTTCTTTCTGGAGTCCCATCTCGCAAAGGGCGGCCAATTCATAGAAGCGCATATAGGGAGTGGTGATCGTCGGGATTTCCTTATTGAGCATCACGCTTTGCATGATTTGCTTCTTCTCCTCTTCCGTAACAAAGTCATAGAGAATGGCAAACATATTGGGAAACTTCGTGACCTGAGGGTTCATCTTTCCGTCTTCCATGGCATGAAGGAATGCCGACCGACGCTGATCCCAGAACAGGGTCTTCACCTTCTCACGGAGGTTATCAGCCTGTTCACGATAATACTGTGCTTGGTCTTTACATATATCAGCACACCGTGCCATCGTTTCCAATGCCTTATAGAACAGTATCTGTTCGAAGGCCAACACGCCTCGTTTGTGCATGGGGAAGTCCACCCAGTCCACGAAAATCCAGTCGTCTGGTTGTCCTTCGGCCATTCCATCCGCATTCGTTCTGCCCAGGCAGTAGTCCATCAGCGTCTTCATGCGAGGATACATCTCCCGCACAAAAGCCTCATCGCCGGAGTATTCGTAGTAATCCATAATAGACTTGAACCAATAGAAGGTATAGTCCATAATGGTATTGACATGGGCCGTTACCGGGTCTTTACCGCGCAACTGACGGATGGTGCGCTTCACGCACTCCAAATCAAAGCGCAGATAATAGTTCATCAGGTACGACTGAATAGCATCGCCGCTCCACGTCCAGCGGTCGCGCTTGATGCCGTCCATAAAGAACTCGCGGGTGGTGAGATCCATCGTATAGGCACCCACTTCCCAGATGCGGTTCAGTTCATCGTCATCGCAACGGAACGAGCCGCTCTTCTTTTCATCAAAGGGAAGGTATTCGTAGTCCATCGCGACTTTCCCAATGGTCAAACCTGTCTCGATATAGACGAAGCGGAAGGCCTTGCTCTCTGGAACCTGAAACTTGGAACCTGATACCAAAAACTTATCCAGTGTTTCGCCGTGTTCCTTGTCGAGGGCCTCTTCCCTACTCTCTCCATAATATATTTCTACCAGACCCTCGCCTTGGATATCCTCCAACACGAGATAGCCCATGGTTTCCTTGCCAAAGTCAAGAAGCTGTCCCCCGTCCACTTGCTCCCTGTTCACCGGTTCCATGCGCTTGCGAGCCAACTTCCATTCGGAAGGCTTCTGTCCGATACTGTCGAAGTTCCAGCAACCGGCAGGCACGTAGATGCCCGAACCATGAGCCACACCGTTCTCATCAATCCATATCTTATCCTCGTAAGTTGCCAACCAAGAGGAATCGGTATGAATCGTTGCGCCCTCCACAAAGAGGGCCGGCGGAGTGGCCTGATTCCATACCTTGAAATGAAGACGGTGTTCACCGGCGGGAATCTCGAATTGCTTTGGCTCTCCGAACTGCAACTTGCCGTCGAGCATGAAGTTAAAACGGCCTTCGGCGGCTATCGTGATGGTCTCCGCATGAGCCAAGTTGACCACCGTGGAGAATTCCACAGTGGCCCAATGCGAGTCTTGTTTCCAGAACGGCGGGAACATGGCGCCTCTTTCCGTTCGCCTGTTGTTGAAACGGTTGCCTAACCATATCTCCCAGTCACCGGGATACCAAATCCATGTAGGGCCAACCCCCCGCCCTTCCAAAGGAAGGGGGCCTTGATTTCTTATGTTTGTTGTTTTCGACATTACTTCTTTTTTCCTGCATTGTTCTTTATACTGTCGCCAACCATTGGTCCATTGTTCTCCCACACGTTACCAGGACCGTTGGCATTCTTCAGGAACTTGTCAGAGGGTGTCCAGTTGTCGCGCAGGGTAATGTTCGACGATCCTTCGTCGGTATAGAGATAGAACCAATGGTTCGGGTCGTGTACGTAGGATGGGGTGGCGATATCACGCACCACATTCTCACTGATGAGGGTGCCGGGCTGGTTGCCAAGCGTATAGATGCCGGCACAGTCGTACATGTGGTTGGCATAGTTATAGATAAGGTTCGCATGCACCTTATTGTCTTTCATGCAGACAAGGTCGCGGTTCCAGCCCCAGCCGAGGGAGATTCCTGTATATGATACATCGTGGATGGTGTTGTGGTCAATCGTGATGCCCGACACATAGCCTGCACAGATGGCCACACAGCCCCAGTCTTCATTGCTTACATCATAGAACAACGACTGTTCCACGGTCTGGCCCGTGCATACTTCACGGAAATCAGTGGGCTGATAGGGCAGATGGGTTTCCAGTCCTTCGGGCGAGAACGAGCCGCATACATAGCCGTTCATGGCGATATCCGTAAAAGTACAGTTTGTCGTCGTACCACGACGACATGCAACAACAAAATCCAGACCTGAACCGCCGAGGTGCTCAAAGCGGCAACCATCGAAGCTACAGTCTTCTGTGTAGCGCAGTTCCACGGCGGCATCGGCACGTCCCAGCCATCCCTGGTTGTCCAGTTTGTGATTGTTGGGACGGTCAATCTGCGGGCGCAGTTTATAGGCCTCCATCAGATACATGCCTGCCTGCAGGGGCACATGTCCTTTCTCTGAGGGACGCATCCACGTGGTATGCGAGAACCGGATGCCTTTCATCGTGATATTACGTACCGGATGCTCGGCAGTGCCGATGAATTCCACCAGCGTTTCCACTACGGGCACTATCGCCTCGCGGATGTTCTCGCCTGCCCGCGGCAAATAATACACTTTGTGCTCGCAGATGTCGTGATACCATTCTCCCGGCTCATCCAAGAGTTCCTTGGCATTGGTCAGATAGAAAGGAGAGGGATGTTTGGTGTCAGGCGTCATCGGCGAGGGCCAGGGATGCTCAAATTGCAGTCTGGCCTCGGGCTGGTGGAAACGTACAGCCGCTGAGTCGCCCTGTGGGGTGATACTCTTAATGCGCAGGTTAGAAGTGCACCACATTTCGTGCAGCACCATTTCGGCGTATGGAGCCTTCAGAATCTTCTCGACAGCTTTCCTGGGAACCCACAGGATATGGTTCTTCTTATCGTAGGTCCGGATGCGGTTCATCTGCTCGAAATCACTGACATCACGCGCCCTGACGGCTTTCTGCCCGTTAATCCACAACTGACGGAAGTCAACAGGACGGCCATTGAAATTGGGGACATCAGAAACGAGAAGTTTGCCTTGCTTTTTCCAGTTTGTAATTCGGAGACCACCGCTGATGACGGCACTGTTGCTCTCGATGTTGAGGCCGCTGTCCTCAGGACGGAAGCGGAGGGGCTCATAGAGGTAATAGGTGCCTGGTGTAAGATGGATGGTGACCTTTGTCGCCTGTCCTGTTCTCTTTATTTCTCTCGCTTTTCTTACTGCATCAGTCAACGATGAATCAGGTGTAATCTTTATTTCAAAGAAGTTTATGACCTCTTTGGTTGCCATTGCATTCATACACCAGCAACAAACCATAGCCATTATCGTTCTTTTCCAGCTAATCATAATTCTCAATGTTTTATATTCAACCAGAGACTCATGTCATCGATGCCGCGGTTATCCCAAGCATAGTAAGGGATGAGACGAATTCTGACCTTTAGGAAAGTGGAACGCTTGAGGGGACGGTAGAGTGTGTTATTGTCCCAACTGCGGTCGTTAACTACTATGGCTTCGCCGTCGAGGGCAAGCATTTTGGTGCGGGCGATTTCAATGGGGACCTCAGTAAAGCGGATATCTGCGGGGATGGCGAGGTCATTGATACGGGGCTTTCCAGCGGCAAAACCGCCGGGAACGCTGACATCTTGGCCCTCAAGGCAGTAGACGATGGGACCGCGCATGACGGCAACCTGATTCTTAGCCTCCTCGACCAGCGGGTTTGCCTCGACCAGACGGACAGGCATGTCGAGGGTGAGCTCGATGACGTCTCCCTTTTTCCATTTACGTGTAATGCTCAGGCCGGTGGGCTCGCCATTCACCTTCACGCTATAGCTGTCGCACCATGAGGGTTTATGCAGATGGACGGTCGTGAGCTTCCTGGCCTTCTTTATTGTGAGGGTTATCTTACCGTCCCA
>JAEEGH010022510.1_pt1 | contig 12909 bp, 15 predicted proteins | sample 9134181 | NCBI WGS metagenome assembly JAEEGH01 (sample SAMN16246544, study PRJNA631951) | gut metagenome | biome: gut microbiome; feature: rumen; material: DP-attached | host: Bos | place: Iran: Karaj | collected 2018-10 | reverse complement strand
GGCAAGCTCAATCCTGACACCATGGCCAAGAACTGCGAGGTCGTAGGAAAGATATTCGACAACCGGGCCATGGCCGCGAAAGTCGCCGATTTCTACAAGACGCAGGTGGAGAAGGTGTCCAGCAAGCTTTCGCAGGTCCCTGCGGAGAAGTACACCTACTACGTCGAGCTCGTGACATACCTGTCTCAATACAGCCAGAACGAGTCCGACAACCCCATAGAGTGCCTCAACCAGAAGTCCTTGACCCAGTACAAGCAGACAGTGAGCCCCGAGGTGTTCGCGACCAGCGACGTCGATTTCGTCTTCTTCGATCTAATGAGATCGTACGCTCCGGAATGCGGCAAGTTTATCGGATGGGGGGCCAGCATCACCAAGGACGACATCGATTCCATCGCGGCCAAGCTCGACACGAGGATAGGCTGGAGCGATGCGGTGCCTGCGATCGGCAGCGGCAACGTCTATTTCATCGACAAGATGAGCATGATAGGCATGTTCGACTGCTGGTTTATCTATCAGTTCATGGCGGAGACCATGTTCCCTGATATCTATGGCGATCTGGACTGCCTCGGGACTCTAGACAATTACTATTCCGAGTACCTCCCCTGGGTCGAGTTCAAGGGCGTCTGGTATTTCTCCATCGACGGAGAGGTGGGAGCCACCTTCTGAGACCATCGTCCAAACCTCTTCCTAAACCACTTCATCTACAATCAATCGGGGTCAGAGATGGAGAATCATGAAACGACAGATGGCTCCCCCATCGCAAAAGGATACGATCGCCTGATAGGAAGACGCAGGCTTTATCTGACGGCATCGGTCGCGGCGTGCGTGGCGGCCTTTTTCATAGACCTGACCGTGGGTTCCTCGGGGATGTCGGTCATCGACGCCATCCGGACGCTCATCGTCCCGGACCAGGTTACCGCCATGGACAGGCTGATAATCTTCGACATACGCCTTCCGGCCACGACCATGGCGATAGCCGTCGGGGTGAGCCTCGCCCTGGCCGGTTCGGTCATGCAGACGATCCTGGACAATCCGATGGCCGAGCCGTACACGCTGGGAATATCCTCGTCGGCGGGGTTCGGGGCCGCCCTGATGATCGTCATCGGATCCTCCGCGGTCGGAGCCATGGGGATGATCATGATCTCCGCCGGCGCCTTCGGCTGCAGCATGATGGCATGCCTGGTCATCTACATGGTGGCCAGATTCAGGGCCTCGGACAAGTCGACGATCCTGCTTACAGGGATAGCGATATTCTTCATGTTCCAGGCTCTGCTTTCAACCATGCAGCTGCTCGCGAACAGCAACCAGCTGTCTGAGATAGTGTTCTGGATGTTCGGGAGCCTTGCCAGATGCTCGCTGGAGCAATGCGGCGTGGTCATCCTCGTGCTTTCGATATCGGCGGTCGTTTTCATCTTCAGCTCATGGAAGTACACGGCCCTCAAGCTCGGGGACGCATACGCGTCGAGCCTCGGGGTGGACGTGGCAGGGCTTAGAAGAAAAACATTGATCGTGGTGTCCGTGCTCACCTCCGTCGCGGTCTGCTTCGTGGGGACGATCGGATTCATCGGCCTGATAGCCCCGCACATCTCGAGGTTCCTGGTGGGCGAGGACCACAGGTACTACATACCCATGTCCATGACGGTCGGGGCCATCATACTGATAATGGCCAACATGATGAGCAAGGTGGTGGCGGCGCCGTCGATATTCCCGGTCGGAATCCTCACGTCGTTCATCGGAATCCCGTTCTTCTTCTATCTCGTCCTTTCGAAGAGGAGGTTCGCATCATGAGCCTGGAACTCAAAGGGGTGGTATGCAGCTACAGCCAGAAAGAGGTCCTGCACGACGTGTCCTTCTCTTCCGATGCCAGACTGATAGCGGTGGTGGGACCGAACGCCGCGGGCAAGTCCACCCTGATAAAATGCATGGCGGGACAGATCCCCCATGGAGGGTACATATCCTTCAACGGCACGGAGATAGGCCGTGTCGACCAGACCTCGACGGACCTGGTGGGATATCTGCCGCAGCAGCATATGAGCGCCGTGGCGATGACCGTGTACGAGACGATCCTCCTGGGAAGGATCAATCACATCAGGTGGAGCCCTGGCGAGGAGGACAGGCGGATGGTGGACCATGCGATGTCGGAGCTGTCTCTCGACAAGATCGCGGACAAGCAGATCAACGAGCTGTCCGGGGGGCAGCTGCAGATGATCTCCATCGCCCAGGCGCTGGTGAAGGAACCGCAGCTCCTGCTGATGGACGAGCCCACGAACAATCTCGACCTGCAGAAACAGCTGGAGATGTTCGAGGTCGTGAGAGACCTGTCGGAACAGCGCGGACTCGTGACCGTGATGATCCTGCATGACCTGAACCTGGCATCCCGCTTCGCGGACGAGGTGGTCGTGCTCCAGGAAGGGAGGGTGTATGCCAAAGGGCCCTCCCAGAACATCTTCACGGAAGAAATGCTGAAGGACGTCTACAAGGTCAACGCAGAAGTGATCCACGACCGTGACGGGCTCCCGCACGTGGTGGCCTACGGATCCCTGAAGCACTCGTGAACCTTGCAAGTGCTGATGACCAAATTGGGCTCGAGCGGTTGGAGCCTGTAAACAAAGGGGTCCCCCCCCTCCCCTTTCTTTTTCGATGACATCGTGCGAAATCGTCTCTTGACAAGACCGATAATCGCCATGATGGGGGCGGCCCGTAATCCAAGCACAGATTCGTCAAACCGCCTTGGCGTAGTCCTTGATGACCTTCCCCACGTTCACGAAGTGGTCGGCCACCCTCTCCGCATCGGACGAAAGCGAAAGATACTCTGCACCGACCTCGGGGCTGCAGATCCCTTCGTTGAGCCTCTTGATGTGCTTCTCGGCCATGTCGTCAGTCATGTCGTCAATCTTGTCTTCAATGGCCATGGCCTCCGCCAGGGCCCCCCTGTCGACGTTCACGTAGGCCTCCATTATCTTGACGTAGAGTTCCTCTATCGTGGCCCTGACGTCCTCGACCTCCTTCTTGGCTATGTCCGAGAAGCCTTCTCCGGAATCCTTCATCTTCTCCGCATACTCCACGATGTTCTCCGCATAGTCTCCGATGCGCTCCAGGTCCGTCACGGTGCGGAATGCGGCCGACACGTACGCGTTGTCCTTGGCGTTCAGCTGGAGATTGGAAAGCTTCACGAGGAACTTGGTTATGCGCTTCTTCAGGAAGTTGAGCTCCTTCTCGTTGGCCCTGAACCTCTCCGCCTCGGAGAAGTCCAAGGTGCAGACGATGCGGCAGGACAGGGAGAAATTCTCCATGGCGATCTTGGCCATATTGACGATCTCGTTCTTCACCTCCAGCACCGCTATCGGAGGGGTCTTCAGCATGTAGTCGTTGATGTAGAACAGCCTGGGGGCGGAGGGGTCTATGGGCTCCTCCGTCCCGGAGTCGGGAATCGCCCTAGTGACGAACGCGACGAGCTTGGACGTCAGCGGAAGCATGATCATCACGGTGGCCACGTTGAAGAACGTGTGGAACATGGCGAGCTGGGTCTGAGGGGCATCGGGGAAAAGACTTGCGAACAAGGTCCCGTAGGTCACGTCTCCTGCTGTCGCGAACCCGATCACGACACCTGCGGAGACGAACAGGATCACTCCGACGACGTTGAACGTCAGATGCATCAGCGCGGTCCTCTTCGCGTTCAAACCGCTCGATAGACCGGCCAGGATCGACACTATGCACGACCCTATGTTCGATCCCATGGTCAGGTAGATCCCCTGCTCCAGGTCGATGAGGCCGGCCACCAGCATGGTGATCGCGACGGAGGTCATCACGGACGAGCTCTGTATTACGGCGGTCAGCGCGGCGCCTATGGCCACCAAAAGCAAGATGTTGTCTATGCCGGCCAGGAACTCCTTCACGGAATCCAGCTCCGCGAAGGCCTCCATGGAGCCGCTCATCATCTCCAATCCGACGAACAGCATCCCGAACCCGGCCAGGATCCCGCCCATCTTCTTGGCGGAGTCCTTCTTGGCGAACACGTTTATGAAGGCGCCCACTCCGGCCAGGGCGGCGAATATCAGCGTCAGGGAGACGGTGTCCGAGCCGAACATCCCCAAGGCGACAATCTGGGCGGTGACCGTTGTCCCTATGTTCGCCCCGTAGATGATCGCGGCGGCGAGGGTCAGCGACATTATCCCGGCGTTCACGAAGCCTATGACCAGGACGGTCATCGCCCCCGAGCTCTGTATGGCGGCCGTCCCCACGGTACCGATGCCGACGCCCAGAAGCTTGTTGTCGGAGGCCTTGGAGAAGAGATTCTTCAGCCTGTTGCTGCAGGCGGACTCCAGATTGGAGCTCATCATGGTGCATGCGATGAGGAAAACGCCTATTCCCGCGATAAGGGTCAGAATAGCCGAGCCTGCTGTCACCGCGTCCATCAGTCCAGTCCTCTCGCGACGGTTTCCTAACGAGGTACTTGTATAAAACCTGTGACGTGGACGAAAACTAACGTAGAACTATAGTCTTTTTACTATGAAACAGGCCTTTTGAACCTTCTCTGCCGAAACGCGTGATGGAAGATGCCCACGATACATCCGACGATGCGGGCCTGTCGCAAATGTTTATTAGTAAGGTTATTGTTAGGGCGATTGCTGTGGAGATGGCCCAGCCTGGTAAGGCGTAGGACTGCTAATCCTATGTCGCTATGCGACCCGAGGGTTCGAATCCCCCTCTCCACGCCATTTTTGCTTCTGGCTCTGAATTCAATTATTCCGGCGTTGTGTCCAAAAGGGCGCTTCGCTCCTAAGCGATTAGACAAAGAAAAAGCGGTTGGAGGTGACTCCATGATAATAGTCACGCCGCATAACGACTGCCGAGACGATCGCTATGGAAAAGACGCTGATCGCGTACGTTGAAGGCGTGCGTGCCTGAATGGCTCACGACCCGGCCGGGCGGACGTCCTGCCTGTCTTCGACGGAATCGGAGGAAGCCGGGACGTCCTCGTCGCTAGGCTCCTCCTCCACATCCGGACCCTCTTCCCTCCTGAACTCCAGGATGTCCCCGGGCTGGCAGTCGAGGACGTCGCATATGGCCTCCAGCGTGGAGAGCCTGATCGCGCTGACCTTGCCCGTCTTCAGCTTGGAGAGGTTGACGTTGGTTATCCCCACCCTCTTCGAGAGCTCGACCAGCGTCATCTTCTTGTCGAGCATGACATGGTCCAGACGTATCACTATGGGCATGTCTCACACCAGGTCCTGGACCTCGGCCTGCAAGGTGGATCCGTACTTGAAGATCATATGCAGTATCAGTAGCACTACGAGCGCTATAAGGGAGTCGATGGAGAAGAAGAAGCTCTTGTTGAACCCGGCGTCGGTGAAGAATATCGCCGCCTGAGTGACGGTGGAAAGCAGGACCTTGGCAAAGACTATCCACGCCATCAGCAGGAACGAACGGGAATTCTCCTCCGCGAAGGGTGGCACCCCTGACCTTATCCTCCTGACGATGCAGTCTATCAGCAGGGTCACCCCTATAATCGCCGCTATGCTCATCAGCTGATCCACGTTCGCTCCCGTCAGAAGCCCGTATTTCACTATGGAATCCAGCGCTCCTCCGAAGACTATGACGAACGCGACTGCGGACAGGACCGTGATGGCAACGAGGAACCAGTGCGCGACCGTGCAGGCCCTTCTCCCTTTGGATGAGATGCCCTCTTCTCCCATGGGTTCCCATATGCCTCCATATTATTAATGTATAACGATAATTCATTATCAAATTAGATTATATTATTATCTTGATAAATTAATAAAAACAAATAGTATTTATATCGGCACGCGGTTCTTTCAAAGGAACCCTTGGAGAGGATGGAAATGACAGGTTTCAACAAATCCGACAAGTCGATCGCCATCGTGACCCTTGCGGCCATCGCCATCGTCGCAGCATCCGCCTTCGTCCTGATAGCCATGGACCGCGAGACCTCCGGAGAGACCGTCACACTGGAGTCCGAGTCCGTCTTCCTGGACCCCCAGAAGTTCAACAGGTACACGGTAAGGGCTCCCGGACAGCTGTGCATAGATCCGATCGTCTATTACCCCGGCAACGGAGAGATAGGCTTCCAGTCCGAAGTCGAATTCCCTGCGCAGGGCGTGGAGTTCAGATACCTGGAGATGGAGTGGTCCCTTCCCGACGGCATCTCCCCGTCCCATTACTACGGGTCCTTGTTCCATTACGGAGATCCCGGGATGTCCGTTTCATACGGGAAGAAGGGCGACCACGGATTCCTGGCGAGGTACGATCTTCCGAAGCACCACATATTCTCGCCCGACACGCATGTCTTCAGAGATGCCATCGAATTCCTTGCCGGCTCCGGCAACCAGTCCATCTCGATCACCTACCGCGTCGGATACGCTTCCGACGGCGTCGTGTCGGAATTCATCAAGACCTATGAATTCACCTTCCCCATCCCGAGCGAAGGGAGCTTCATGCAGGACATGCACTTCGTGTTCTCCGGACTTCCGTCTTCCTCGGACAGAAACCAGCTCCTGTATTCCTGGCCCAGGGTTCCAATTGTTGAACCGACGCAACTATCCTACGCACAGCAAGCTGGTGCCGATTCTACCCGAATCGTGCTATCCCTACCGCCCAATTAAACTTTTTATAAATCCTTCTAGGAATGGAGCCCTCGCTCCTCGGGCTCGTCTCCGACCAAGGGGATGATCCTCGTCCTGCTGATGATGTTCTTCGCCAGCTCGATGCTCATCCGGAGCATCTCCCCCCGCTTCTCCTTGGAGAAGGTGTCTGGGAAGTGCCTCGCGGCCTTCTCGGTTATCTCGATCATCTCGACGCCTGTGGGCTCGGACCTGTTAGCATTATAATAGTCCCCGATCTCGAAGGCCGCCTCCGTCCTCGGGAAGCTCAAGGACCTCCACGACTGGAACTCCAAGAGCCCGCTGTGGAAGGTCGGATTCGTCGACATATACGGGTTCACCAACGACCGCATGGACATGAAGGGATACGCCAACCCGATCAACTACATCTCCAAGTACATCTCCAAATCCCTCGACCTCGACGACATGGGCGCCGCGCTGTCCAGGATGTACGCCTACCAGTACGATCTCACCAGGAGGAAGTGACCATGGTCCCCACTTCCCCAACGGCCAGCGCGTAACAAATCAGGAAGAGTATGGGCGCGGAGTACACGCCCAGGCCGCCCAGAAGTTGTTCAATCGTCTGATTTTCAGCAATTTCGTCCTCCAGGCGCATCCTTCCCAGGAGGCTCCTGATGACTCCGCCCGAAATGAGTTCAAGGAGAAGACCGCCGCTACGTTCGCAGATCCTTCGCCGATATTGGCGCTACAGGACGAGGTCCATTTCGAGGTCTGGGCATCGGTTATTCCGAAATGGACGCCGGCGGGTTCCAATCCGGGGGGGGGGATGCCACCCCCGGTAGACGCAAGGCCTCCAACAGCGGCTATGATTCCGTCAACAGGAAAACTCTGGGAAAACAGGCCTGAATGGTTCAACTACCAGGCCGTGATCGAGCCCCTAGGGAATCCTTGATGACAATCCTCTTCCCAAAGGAGGGGTATTGCGTCATCATGTCAATGCGCCTTGTCACAAGAAAGCAAAGGGGTTCATGGAGGACAGATGGGCGCTCGAGGCGGCATCCATCTTCAAGGAGCAGATGGATGCCTTCAAGGACAAACGGAGAAAGAGGGAGCAGGATGAACGAGGACTGGATACAGAACATTGCCAGAAGGGATATTGCCGAGGCCGAAGGTGCAGATTACTGCTGCTCATGGGACGGATTCGAAGTCTGAGGCCCCATGTGGTCTGAAGAGCTCTGCTTGGGGCCACCTTTCTTCATCCTCGTAAAAGGAGAAAGGATAATGCTCGCAAATACGGACGAGGGATTCGCCATTCTGCGCCACATCATAGAAAACCATCGGAATCTTTGCAGAGACGCACGAGTAAAAAGAAGCAGCTCAAGCTCATCCTCGCCCAGACCCTATCGAGCTGTTCTCAGATCGGGAACAGTCCGATTTCAAACGTATTCATTCTTTGTTATCCATTCGTCACTGTGTTCTACTGCTTTATGCCCGCTATCCGACAGAATCCACTGCCCTCTCCCATCCGACGCCTGTCATGGCCTCCCTGTGGTTTCTGCTATCCACGCCGTTGATCAGAATCGTTCCGCTGGTCGGAGAGATGAGGCCGGATATCGATTTCAGAATAGTCGACTTTCCTGCGCCGTTGGGTCCCACCAGCCCCATCGATTCCCCTTTGGGGATGTCCATGTCGAAGTCGTCTATAGCTATCAGATCCCCATACCTTTTCGTGAGACCGTGGACTTCGATCGCGGTTCCATCAACGCGGTTATGCAATATGCTCCCTCATTCCAGATGCTCATTCCTCTGAGCTCTGTGGCTGCACAGAAATCTCTGCAATGAAAGAATTCTCCAGTCCATTGTCATAAGAAGTCCAGAATTTTGGATTCAATGAGAAATCTGCGAGATGACAGGCGTACTTGTCAATTTCATTTGCCCAGACGATGTCTGCACCCGCCTCTTTGAAACCTAGGCATATACCACCTATGCCTGCGAATAGGCTGGCGACATTGTATTTGGACGGCATCGTTGGTCAATATGCTCGGCCACTTTAAAGGTTGCCATTTCTGTGTTCGGCTCGTTTTTTTATTAACTAGCAGACATTAATAACTATTAGCACTATAGTGCTAATTAGGCACTATAGGTGTACATGAACGGTCGAGCAACGACTACTTTCCACCTAGCGAAGTTATGCTTTGTTAGATATTGTCGTCGTTATCGGTGCCCGGCATGTAGAATATCTTCTCTTTGTCACCATTGTATACCGTATAGTTTTCGTTGCATCCGATCAGGCGGTCTTTCATCAGATCGTATATTTCATCAAGGCGTTTTGCGACCTCGACTCCCAGGGGGGTGAGGTCGTAGTAGCCTTTTACGCGCTTGTCCTCGTCTACTTCTGCTTCGAGAGATATCAATCCCGCAACGGTTAGCTCTCCTAAGCGGCGATTCTTAGTGCTCAGGCTCTTTCCTTCAGTTGTCATTAGCATGGTCAGGCTCTGATGGGGATGATGCAGCAGATATCTGACCAGGTAGATACTGCAGCTGCGTTCCAGTATCTCAAGATCTTTCATCTTGGGTTCTTCCATGGTGGACAATAGTCGTCTGATATAATACCGTTTTTCACCTTTCTTATATAGTATTCAATTTGATAAGTATTATATACCGCCGTGATGATGCTGAATTAGACCTCGAAAACCGCCGAGGCCGAAACCAATTAAGCAGGCCGTGCCAGGATGCACGGATCTGCGGGAGCGAAAATGCAAAGAAATGGAGAGCATTTGAATCCGGGAGCCGCAAACCGCGGCAACGGCATGGGTGCAAACGCGGGCACGGATCGTGCCGGCATCCACGTCGTTTTAGAATGCAGCGTTAGAGTCGTAATCAAAGAATCAAAAGAAGAAGGTCCGCATCCAGAGCAAAAGAGTGCGCAGGCGGTGACAGAATGGTAAGATACCAGTTTTCCGCCGATGTAAAGGCGTATCTCGAGATGTTGAGGCCGCATACAAAAGAATCAACGTTCAAAGACAGAGCAAGAAAGTTGCGTCTAATCTCAAAAAACGTTACTCGTCTCTACGAGGAAGGAAAGATGTCCAGCAACAACGCACGCAAGATAACGTCGGAGGACCTCGTCGCATACGTAGGCTTCAGACGCTCCAAGGGAATAAGCGATTCCACGATAAGCAAGGATCTCTGCATCCTCAATCAGCTGTTCCTATGGCTTGGAAACCGTGCGGTGGAGGAGTTCAGGATGTTCGGAGGGGTGTTCAAGCCTCATGCGTACACCGGGAGAAAGGAGCCGATCTCGAACGAGGTCATCGACAGAGTGATAGACCTCGCCCGCAGGACGGACGACTGGAATATCCTGCGCGGGTGCGTGATCGTGCTCCTGTGCACGAGCTGCGGCCTGCGCTCGCAGGAAGCCCGTCAGCTGTACGCCGATGACGTGTCGTTCATGGACGGCCACATGATAGTCCATGTGGTCCACGTCAAGGGTGAGGGGAGGTATGCCGAGCCCAGGTCCGTCCTGCTGATGGACGGGGTAGAGGACATTGTCCAGCGCTATCTGGATGGCAGATCGAAGAAGCTCGCCGAAATAGGCAGGGAATCGAGATCTATGTTCCCGCCGCTGAACAACTCCAACGAGTTCTACACCCAGCAGGGCTTCTGCAGGATGAAGGCCTGTGTGGAGCAGGAGCTCGGGGTCCGCTTCCAGCTGAGGGCCGGGCGCAGGGCGTTCGGCCAGAGGCTCCTGGACAGCGGCAACAGGATAGAGGACGTCTCCGTGGCCATGGGCCATTCCTCGACGAAGACCACCGAGGGATACTACGCCAGGAACAGCGAGAATCAGGTGATCAAGAGGATACTGAGGAATCAGACGAATAACCACAGATGAAACCCTTTACGGCCCAACGGTTTGGGCTCTCTCCGAGAGCGGGTCCAAACCGCGTGGGCCAACGCCTTTGGAACGGTCGAAAATCCGGAATCATAGGATTTCAAAATGACGATCTGGACAAGGAAATGGTGGGCCCTGCCGGGTTCACACTGGACCGGGCCAGACAGTCCAAGTTTTTTGGAATGGACGGCTGATTCTCTGCCCATGCCATGGTTTCAAACCCAAATGGGCCTGTTGACGCTGCATAAGAAGCTTTCGACGGTGGAGTTGCCCGCATCTGCGGATCGAGCTCTTTGGAGGAACGTCGTCGAAGCCGGTAGACCGGCAGGAAATAACCATGACAAACCAAGAAATCAAAGACAAGGCTGTGGAGCTCTTAGGATCTGCTCAGCCAGTCACCAAGCCGACCAAGAAAGAGAACCTTCTGTCCTTCAGGAAGGGCCACGTGTACATCGCTCTCAAGCTGGTCACTCCGTATGACAAAGAGAAGCAGCAGTACGCTGAACCCATGCCAAAGATAGTCTTCCTCGTCGATGGGAAGTACGTCAGAATGCCTATAGACAGCTCCCTTTTGAAATCATTAGGAAAGTTTCTAATCGACCTGGGAGAAGTAGTGGAAGGAGTCGACGTCCCGGAAGTGAACATAGATGTGGAGTCAGCAAAGAAGATGCTGTCCTCCTGCTCCGAGAAGGTTTCCATATGACTTTCCCTATGGCCATTCACATTATAGAAGGGAGGCCATGCCCAGAGGCGGGCCGCCAGGCGCAAGCCCAGGCCGCCGCGGGCATGGCCGAGAACCCCGCTGTCAAACTTATTGTTCCCCTTTCCTTCTTCGGGAGAGTCTGATTATGCCAGCCGAAACTTCTTACGAGGGGGGTTCCCCCTCGGAGATTGATTTTGACGAGCTCGCCTATAGAATCACCGCCGACAACGAGCACCCTGTCGTACCCTTGGTCCGTGAGCTGCCTTTCGAGAGCGCCATGTATCCTGCCAATATGTACCATGGATTATCCGATGACGATATCGGGTACAGGAAGGGCCTGATTACATGGTGTCCTCCCGGTCATGATCTGGAGCGTCCTGATAGGAAGGGCTGCGGATTCATCAGGGAGAAGGGCTCTTCCGGTGACGAGGGCATACGCTTCACTGCCTGCTCCGATGACAAGTCCCACTACGCGAAGGGCAGGAGGTCGCACTGCTGGTCTCTCCATTGCCCCAAGTGTATGAACGATGCCGCACTCAGGGCGGGAACCAGGGTGGAGGAACAGCTGAACACTTACCGTGTCCTCACCGAGAAGCAGGGAGGGGATCCGGGGCCTCTCGGGCACTGGGTGATCTCCCCTCCGCAGAAGGAGGCCAAGGAATGGGTGCAGACCATCGAGGTCTTCAGCGCCCTCAGGAAGTACGTGGAGGACAGCCTCCAGGAGGTCGGAGCCAAGGCCGGATGCCTAATCTTCCATCCGTGGAGGCAGACTCCCGACCTTTGGGAGTTCTCCCCTCACTTCCATTCGATCCTCTTCGGCTTCCTCGACACGGATTTGTTTAGACGCCAGAATCCCGGCTGGATCATCAAAAAGGTGCATGCGAACGAGGAGGTCGAGTCCATCGGCCAGACGGCCGCGTACCTCATGACGCATATGGGCCTTGGTCTGGTCGAGAGAGATTCAGAGGACGTGGATTATGACTTCAAGTTCCTCTGCCACATGCTGCCGGGCCTTGGTGACGATGGCAACAGGGGCGAAGACGACGATCCTTTTAGGTTCACAGATCAGGATGAATCCGATGAGGCCGAGGGCAAAGGAAGGATGGTCGGGGACATCTCTGGTATGGACTGGTTGGGCTTCACGATGCGCCCTTTGAGCTATTCCATTCGCATGACGTACTTTGGTCTGGCCTCTCACAAGAACATTCGCACGGTGGCCGTCGAAAGCGAGTATCGTGCCCGTGTATGCAGGAATTGCGGGAAGCCACTGAACGTCTATAACGGAATGTGCGACCATGAGGGGGAGCCGGCTAGGTTCCTCTTCGACAACCGCATAAGAGCGTTCAGGAAGGACTGTAGTGCTGTGCAGAGCGGCATTCATATGCTGTCGTCCTACATGGGACCTGGGAAGAAGCTGAAGCTCTCGGAGATCTCCGAGGCCGTCAGTCTTATAGTTTCCAGTGACGAGGTCACTTCCCAGATATTGGGGCAGAAAGACGGTGAGCAGAAGGAGTAACATTATAGTGATTGTTTAGTAATTATAAACCTAACTTCGCGTAATTTTTGGTAACAATCCAATTGTTTTCCGGATCTGGCCAGGCATAGCAAAGGTTATTAATCATTGTTACCATATGATAATAATGACATACAACCACATCAAGACCGTCGGGGACAAGCACTACCTGTACCGTGTCACCGGGGTCTGGGACCCTGTGAAGAAGAATTCCAGGCAG
>JAEEGH010022509.1_pt1 | contig 12910 bp, 10 predicted proteins | sample 9134181 | NCBI WGS metagenome assembly JAEEGH01 (sample SAMN16246544, study PRJNA631951) | gut metagenome | biome: gut microbiome; feature: rumen; material: DP-attached | host: Bos | place: Iran: Karaj | collected 2018-10 | reverse complement strand
GTCTTCTTGAGCTTCTTGATCTTCTTGGTCTCAAGACGGATTTTGCCATCTCTCTCAACCAGTGCATTAAGTTCATCCGCCAGACTTTCTATCTCAGGCGTCATCTCCGTCTGCGTAAACAGCTGGTGCCACTTGTCATCAAGTGTCAGTATGGGAATGCTCTTCCCTTCCAGCGCAGACATATACACTTGCGTATCTTTAGCCATCAGATTCTCTCTTTAAGATTAGTCTTTTAGTGTGCTCTCATACCTGTCTATATTATACGACAGTTTCATCAAACTGTCAGATAAATGTACATTTTCTACCTGAATATTGTCAGGAACATCCAGGTCAACATGGGCAAAATTCCATATTGCCTTGATGCCGGAGCCAATAAGCTTCTGGCTCATGGGCACTGCCTGTTCCTTGGGAATAGTGAGGACTGCTATCTCGATGTTGTTCTCCCTTATGAAATCAACTACCTCATCAACAGGTCTTACCTCGACGTCACGGATCTTGGTCCCGAACAGGGCCGGATTCTTGTCAAAAGCCCCCTTAAAGACAAATCCTCTTCTGGTAAAATTGGTGTAGCCTGCAATAGCCTGACCAAGGTGCCCTGCACCGATGATGACCAGGCTGTGGGTCTTGTCCAGTCCCAATATCTTGCCTATCTCGTCGTAGAGGTAACCTACATTGTAACCATATCCCTGCTGGCCGAATCCACCGAAGTTATTGAGATCCTGCCTTATCTGTGATGCTGTGACCTTCATGATATCACTGAGCTCCTGGGAGGAAACCCTCTCCACTCCACGCTCTTTCAGGTCTCCAAGATATCTGAAGTATCTGGGAAGTCTCCCGATGACCGCCTGAGAAATCTCTTTATCTGCCATAATAATCTCCGCACATTTTCCTGTGAATATTATTTTCTGAATTGTCCCTATATCATAACATTATACCCCGTGCGTTAAATAAATGTCAATGATTCTACTGTCTCAAAAAAAGCCCCTAACCATGCGGGTTTCACGGTCAGGGGCACGCTCTTTTCAAGGTATATCAAGGCTTGAAATAACTGATCGTATCCTGCATATTTGTAGCCAGCTCCTGAAGCTTGTCTGCCGACTCGGTGATCATTGCAAAGGTTGCATTCAGCTCCTGCATGGAAGCATTGGTCTCCTGAGTTGATGCTGCGTTTTCCTCTGAAATTGCAGACAGGTCTGAAATGATCTCCACCAGCTTGTCCTTTGCACTGTTAAGCTCTCCGATATGACTTGCGATGCTCTCTGTGCTGTTAGATACATTGACCACGTTGTCAGCCATGTTCTGCATGTTGCTCTTGGTGTCATCGAGCTGCTCTTCCTGCTGGTCGAAGTTGGCGTTGAGTTTCTGCATTACTTCTACTGAAGCTGCAGAATCTGCCACCAGCTTCTCAACGATCTTCTTGATCTCCTCTGCAGAATTACTGCTCTGTACAGCCAGCTGTCCTATCTCGGTAGCAACAACTGCAAAGCCTTTACCTGCATCTCCTGCCCTTGCCGCCTCGATACTGGCATTTAGTGAAAGGAGGTTTGTCTGTGATGCGATCTCGGTGATAGCCTGTGAGAACTTCGATATTTCTTTTGCTGACTCATTGGTTGAATCTATGGTCTGACCAATCTCACGGACAGATGCCTGAACCTCGCTGCTCTGCTCAATAAGTCTGTCCAGGGCTTCCATGGCTGCCTCGCAGGAAATCTTCATCTCATTTGCAAAGGCATTAAGCTCTTCTACATTATCCGAAACATCCTCGATGTCTCTTCCTATCATCTGTGTATTGCCTGCAGCGCTCTCAACGCTCTCAGCCTGGGTAACAGCGCCCTTTGAAATCTCATCAACAGCTTCGCTGACCTGACTGGATGCATTGGAGGCCTGATTGGCCGACTCAGACAGCTCGGATCCGGATCTCTTCAGCTCATTGGACATATCCATGGTGGTCCTGATCACTTCGCCAAGCTTGTCGCTGAGTTTCTGCGCGCCGTCAGCCAGAAGGCCGATCTCGTCATTTCTTGCAACTGAAGTCTGGTCTATATTGAGCTTGAGTTCCCCCTGTGACAGCAGTCCCAGCTCATCCGCGATTGCTCTCATCTTTACAGATGTCTTGCTGGCAACCACAAAACCTACTACGGAAAGCGCTACTGCCAGTATGAGTGAAAGGACAACCATTGATATGACTATGCTTCTGATCTTGCTCTCCACATCGTCAACGCCCCTACCGGCAAATACCATTCCTGCCGGTGTTCCGTCACTCTGGAGCATGGGTGAATAATAAGCAAAATACTTGGTGTCTGTTCCTGCCACCGAAGACTTCGGCGCGTAATATTCTTTTTTGCCGTTTAATACCTGAGATACCACGTCAGAGCCGGCCTTCAAACCTGTCAGCTTCTTGCCGCCCGAATCCAGGGTGGTGATAACACTCTCATCCATATAAAACAGTGAATATTCTATACCGGTATTTGCGCTGAGTGTATCCATGATGTCCTCATACTCTTCCATGACGTTTTCTTCGCCTTTGTAGAGCTGTCCTCCCTCATAGGTCCAGTCACCATCCCATACGTTATTCATCTCGCTCTGGAGATGCTCTGCACCGATTTTCAGCTCCTCTTCCACCATCTCATCATAAACATTGTTTATGTTTATTGAACTAATGATCGTCAAAAGAACTGATATTCCCAAAATAGCCGCAATAGCAATAAAGATTAATTTTTGTATCAGTTTACCGTTTTTTGCTCTAGATTCCATGCAAAGCTCCTCCTTGTGGATGCTGTACAGCAAGTCATTCAATTTTCATGCGCAGTATTACAACACTATTATATCTGCTATTTCGACAGAATAATGTTATTTCTTTATAAACTTTTGATAAAAGAAAACGGAAAACAGTTATATAGTTTGATAAAATAATGACAAATAATTGAAGCCGGATTTACTTTTCCAGGTAAATGCTTTATTATTGGAGAGCTTGTTTTTATTGAATATATTATGGACAGGGAGAAAGAAATGAACTCGCCTCTTATGATATTGATAGAAAATGTAGGAATCATCGCCTTTGCCATATCAGGCGCTGTGGTTGCCGGCCGGAAAGACATGGACATCTTTGGCATTAATATCCTGGCCCTGGTGACAGCAACAGGTGGCGGCCTCATCAGAGATATCCTCATCAACAAGGTTCCCCCGGCAATGTTTACAAATCCCGCGTATACGATCATCGCCCTTATCACGGCCAATATCGCCTTTGTGATCATGTATCTGAAAAAGCCGATGCCCAAAAAGGTCACACCATTTTATGACTCGCTGCTCTTCTGGCTGGACACCCTTGGCCTTGCATCCTTTACTGTTGACGGAGCATTCGCAGGGATCCACTCACAGTACAGTGACAATCTTTTTCTTGTTGCTTTTCTTGGGATAATAACCGGAGTAGGCGGCGGAATAATACGAGATGTTCTGGCAGATAAAATACCTGCGATACTCATCAAGCATGTCTATGCTGTCGCTTGTATCGCAGGCGCAATTGTTATCGTCATCTTATGGAAATATACAGAAAATGAACTGCTGAGCTCTGTGGCCGGCTTCTTCACAATAGTGATCATAAGATTCCTGGCCATGCACTTTAAATGGAACCTTCCCACGGTGCATCTGCAGGAAAAGTAAGCTGCCACGTTGTCTTAATGAATCGGAAATGCCATTGCTGCAGATCAGTCTGTCGCCGGCATAATCCCGTCACCCTGTAATATCTTTATAACACTCAGGCCGTCTGTCCCTAAATAATCCCCAGGACAGGCGGTTTTCTCTTATCTTGGCAAAGTCGTACTCTGCGCAGATGATCTCCTCTTTGTCATCGGAAGCCCTTGCAATAATATCTCCGGTCTCATCTGTAAGGAAACTGTTCCCGTAAAACCGAAGCTCCGACTGCTGGCCGCCGTTTTCTTTTGAATACGTAACCTTCTCTGTTCCGATTCGGTTCGCCGCTGCCACAGGGATTATGTTGGCTGCAGAGTGCCCCTGCATCGTCCTCATCCAGTGACCCGAGCTGTCCACATTTAATATCGGCTCTGATCCGATGGCTGTCGGGTAAAGAATGATGTCCGCACCGCCCAGGGCCAGACATCTGGCAGTTTCAGGGAACCACTGATCCCAGCAGATCCCTACACCCACGTTGCCGTAGCGGGTCTTAAACACCTTAAATCCTGTATTTCCGGGTGCAAAATAGAATTTCTCCTGATAATAGTGATCGTCCGGGATATGGGTCTTCCTGTAGGTTCCCAGGATTTCTCCATCAGCATCTATCATTACCACGGAATTGTACAGAAGATTTCCGTCCCTCTCAAAGATACTTATGGGCATCACTATTTCCAGTTCGTTGCAAAGCCTCTGAAAATGTCTGACTGCCGGGTTCTCTTTTGCAGGAAGAGCAAGATCATAGTAGTCATATCTCCGCTCCTGACAGAAGTACTTCCTCTCAAAAAGCTCAGACAAAAGAATGATCTTAGCCCCCTTAAAGTCAGCATCCCTAACCAGACTGTCAGCCTTTTCTATGTTCCTCTGAACCTGCTCTGCATCCGACTCTGCGCTCTCCCCACAGGCAAACTGGATACAAGCCACTTTTATCAACTCACTCATTTTCATGTCCTCTGATTATTTTTTAACTACTGCGCAGGAATCTGCTGCGTCATACAGTGAATATTACCGCCGCCAAGAAGGATAGCCCTTGCATCAATGCCGATAACTTCTCTGTCCGGCAAAAGTCCCTTAAGTATCTCCAGCGCCTTCCTGTCGCTATCCCTGTTATCACCGCCAAACTGCGGTACAAGGGCAGCGCCGTTTACGAAATAAAAATTGACGTAGCTGGCAGCGAGCCGCTCTCCTGCCTCTCTGGTGTCTTCGCCTTCTTCAAATTCGAAGTTCTCAAGATCTTCTTCCGAGACTAGAACCGGGTGCTGCGGCACCGGCAATTTATGAACTATGATTCTCCTGCCCTTGGCGTCAGTAATTCCCTCAAGATACTCAAGGTCGGCAAAAGACATATCGTACTGGGGATCGTTCCTGTCATCAGTCCAGGCAAGAACCACCTCCCCGGGTTTTATAAATGCACATACGTTGTCTACATGCTCATTGGTCTCGTCGTTGTATATGCCATAAGGGAGCCATAAAACCTTCTCAGCTCCCAGATATCTGCATAAGGTGTCCTCAATCTCCTGCCGGGACATTTCGGGGTTTCTGCCTTTGCTCAAAAGGCACCTCTCTGTCACCAGAAGGGTCCCCTCTCCATCGCTGTGGATGGAACCGCCCTCCAGGACAAAAGGTGCAGCGTCGTAAAATTCATATCCTGCCTCACCGCAGAATCCGGAGGCAACCGCGTCATCCTTATCCCAGGTGGCATAAAGGCCGTCAACCTCACCTCCCCATGCGTTGAAACTCCAGTTGATGCCCCTGATGCTGCCCTTCCTGTCGGTGACAAACGTTGGCCCCACATCCCTGGCCCAGGCATCATCCGAGTCCATCTCCATGATACAGAGCCTGTCTCTTGCTGTCTGCCGGTCAATCACACATTCGGACATACTGCCGAGTATCTCATCTGTAAATGCCCTGGCTTCCTGCAGATAATCAGATGATACCAGAAGATATAATTTTTCTCTCTTAAGAATCTCCTTATAAACTTCTCCAACAGCCTTTAGTGCATCTGTCCTGTCTTTTCCCCAGCTGCCGGGACGCGTAGGATATATCATTAACGTTCCCAGATGAGGTTCAAATTCCCCTGGCATTTTGAAGCCGTCTTCAATTGGAATAGTGCATATTCTTGTACTCATATTTATCTAGCCTTTACAGCCTGGACTTGAAATCCTCGTATCCAAAGCTCTTAACCACCTCAACGTCACCGTCCGGGTGCATGATGTCGATGTCCGGCAGCTGCATTCCGTTGAAGGTGTTGTTCTTGACCATGCTGTAGATGGCCATATCCTCGAAATACAGCCTGTCACCAATTTTCTTCTCGGTGGCAAAACTATAATCCCCAATCACATCTCCTGCAAGGCAGGTTCTGGATGAGAGCCTGTAGGTAAAGTTCATCTCCCCGGGCTCGTCAGAATCCTTGAGCGGTGGCCTGTATGGCATCTCGATGACATCAGGCATATGGCAGGAAGCCGAGGTATCAAGAACAAGCACAGGCATTCTGTCTGTCTCAACAATATCCATTACAGAAGTAACCAGGTATCCTGCGTCCAGCGCGATAGCCTCACCGGGTTCAAGATATACATCTATAGCGTACTTGTCTCTTATATAGCAGATGAGCTTGATCAAGCCCTCTCTGTCATAATCCTCCCGGGTGATGTGATGTCCGCCTCCGAGATTTATCCATCTTATGCGGCCGTTGCTTCCGTTAAGGCCAAGCTCGGCGTCAAGGTCCTCTGTCTCAGCAGGCATGTTATCAAGGGCCAGATTCTCATCATGTTCATCATTCTCGGGATCCTCAAAACCGAATCCCCTGAACACATAGCTGTCGTAATCGTCTGTTATTCTGGGCTTTGGGAAAAACCTGTGGAAGTCCTTCTCAACTTTAAGGAAAGTATCCTCCAGCGGCTCAAATCCCTGCTCACACAGGTTGTGGAAATGGATTCCTTCAACACCCTCCGGAAGCTCGTCAGGCATATTCTCGTTCCTGATCCCAAGCCTTGATCCGGGAGCACAGGGATCATATATCTCATGGGCATCCTCGGTGCTGAAATCCGGATTCACCCTGAGCCCCACAGAGACGCTGCCCTCCGATACATACTTTTGCCAAACCGGCCTGTGATGCTCAAGCTGAGCCATTGAGTTAAAGACAATGTGGTCACAGATACTGCACAGTTCCTCCATCTCGTTGTCCTTAAAAGCAGGCTCGAAAACATGGTTTTCCCTGCAGACTCCGTTGTCCCTGAATTCCTCATAGGCAAGCCTTGCTTCATATATTCCCGATGCGGTAGCACCACTTAAATATTTAGCGATAAGAGGATATGTCTGGTAAGTAGAATAGGCTTTCTGTGCCAGCAGGATCTTGCCGCCGGACCTGTCCTCGATTTCCTTGAGTATCTCCAGATTCTCTATCAGCTTTTTTTCATCTATGACATACGCCGGTGTTGGTATCTCATTCAGATTCATGAGTTAAATCTCCCAATTTTTTATTTTATCATTCAACCTCTGCAGGGTTCTCATCCACTACCCACGGAAGTCCGTATTCATTCAGCATATCCATGTATGGATCCGGATCGAATTCATCAGTAGTATAAACGCCCGGTCTCTTCCAGTCTCCCTTAAGGACAAGAGCTGTTCCGATCATTGCGGGAACGCCTGTGGTGTAGCTGATGGCCTGGCTGCCAAGCTCCTTGTAGCACTCCTGGTGGTCGCATACATTGTAGATGTAGATGACTTTTTCTTTTCCATCCTTAACGCCGCGGAAGATACAGCCGATATTGGTCTTGCCGACTGTCCTCGGTCCAAGGCTTGCGGGATCAGGTAAAAGAGCTTTAAGGAACTGGATAGGCACGATGTCTTTTCCCTCAAATTTGACGGGCGTTGTTGAGAGCATTCCAACGTCTTCGAGGCATCTCATGTGGTCGAGGTAGCTCTGTCCAAAGGTCATGAAGAATCTGATCCTCTTTACCTCAGGGAAGTTCCTTCCAAGAGCCTCGATCTCCTCGTGGTGAAGCAGGTACATGTCTTTTTTACCAACTTCGGGGAAGTCGTACTCTCTCTTTATTTCCATGGGCTTTGTCTCAACCCAGTGGCCATCCTCCCAGTAGCTGCCGTTGGCAGAAACCTCGCGCAGGTTTATCTCGGGGTTAAAGTTGGTGGCAAAGGCATAGCCGTGGTCGCCGCCGTTGCAGTCCAGGATATCTATGTAATCGATCCTGTCGAAGTAGTGCTTTCTGGCATAGGCTGTGAACACGCTGGTAACTCCGGGATCAAAGCCGGTTCCAAGAAGTCCTGTTATGCCGGCCTCCTTAAACCTGTCCATGTAAGCCCACTGGTAGCTGTAGTCAAAGTAGGCGGTAAAGCCCTTTTCCCTACATCTCTTCTCATATGCAGTGCGCCATACGGGCTCATCTGTATCCTCCGGCTCGTAGTTGGCGGTGTCTATATAGTCCACCTTGCACTCAAGGCAGGCGTCCATGATGGCCAGATCCTGATAGGGAAGAGCCACGTTGAGGACTGCATCGGGCTTGTACTGCCTTATAAGCTTAGATACGTCTGCAGCATCGTCTGCATTGACGGTAGCTGTTGTAACCTTGACGGGAAAGCCCTCTTTTTCAAGCTTCTCCTTCATGGCATCGCACTTTGAAACCGTGCGGCTTGCGATACACATCTCTGTGAAAACCTCTTTGTTCTGTGCGCACTTCTGGATTGCAACCTGTGCAACTCCTCCGCAGCCTATTACTAAAAGTCTGGACATATTATTTCTCCCTTCTGTATTTATTGACCATGTTATCTGGACATTGCTTCCTCTTCCTGGAGCAGATCCTCCACATATTTGGGAAGCATAAATGCTCCCTTGTGAAGGTGCGTCGTATAATACCAGGTCTTAATGCCTCTCTCATCCCATCTGTCAGGGTTAAAGTCCTTTAACGGGTGGTATTTCTTGCTGGCAAAGCCAAAGAGCCAGTAGCCTGCCGGACAGGTGGGAATATGTGCCTGGTAGACCCTGTTCACCGGGAATACCCTGTAGGCCTTTCTGTGCATGGCCCTGCAGCTCTCCTCATCCTCATCGTAGAAGGGACTGCCGTGCTGGTACACCATTATTCCGTCGTCGTGGAGGGCCTTGTAGCAGCTGCCGTAGAACTCCTTGGTGAAAAGACCTGCCTCATGCCCTAAGGGCTCTGTGGCATCGTTTATGATAAGGTCGTACATGTCCTCGCACTTGCGCAGGTACTTAAGTCCGTCCTGGTAAAAGATATGTACCCTGTCGTCCTCAAGTCCCACCGCATTGTCAGGGAAGTACTGCTTGCAGACTTCCACAAACATATTGTCAGGCTCAACCACATCGATGACCTTGATCTCATCGTAATGGGTCAGCTCTCTTGCAACGCCTCCGTCGCCTCCGCCAAGGACCAGAACCCTCTGAACCTTGGGATGCACGGCCATGGGCACGTGTACGATCATCTCGTCGTAGGTAAATTCATCCTTTTCGGAAAAAATAATATTGCCGTCAGATGTCAGGAACTTGCCAAACTCCGGTGAATCAAAGACGTCTATCCTCTGAAACTCACTTGTGCCGGAATACAGCTGCTTGCTGATCCTTATGCTTATCTTGACGTTGTTGGTATGCATGTCGCTTACCCAGTAATCCATTTCAGCCATTACATTTCCTCCGTGTTAATGGGGAGTCACTTCAGTACAAATAGTTCCGATATATCCTCACTCTCAGGTCCCTGCATGGAACAGCCCTTCTCCATGGCAGTCTTGATATACTCCAGTATCTCCTCCGTGATCATCTCTCCGGGGGACAGGATCGGTATCCCGGGTGGATAGCACATAACAGACTCTGCACTTATCCTGCCCACGGTGCTGTCGATGGGAAGTGACTCCTTCTCAGCATAGAAGGCCTCCTGGGGAGTTGCCTTCACAATGGGAGTGACATATTCTGCGGAAAAGAACTTCTGCTCGGGCTTGGCGTAGAGCCTTCTGATGTCAGCCAGTGCTCCCGCCAGGCGCTCGATATCCTGCAGCCTGTCTCCGATGGAGATATAGGCCATTACGTTGGAAAGGTCTCCAAACTCCATCTGGATGTCATATTCATCCCTCAAAAGATCATATACTTCTATTCCGGTAAGACCTATGCTCCTGGTGTTAACCACCAGCTTGGTCTCGTCAAAGTCAAAAATACTTCCGCCGTTCTTGAGCTCTTTGCCGTAGGCGTAGTAGCCGCCTATGTCATTGATCTCCTCCCTGGCGTACTGGGCCATTCCCGTCACCTTCTCAAAGCTCCTGTATCCATTTAGGGCAAGGTTCCTTCTGGAGATGTCAAGGCTTCCCAAAAGAAGGTAGCTGGCAGAGGTGGTCTGTGTCAGGTTCACTATCCTGCTGATGTAGCCGATATTGGCATCAGGCCCGCATAAAAGGATGGAACTCTGGGTAAGGCTTCCTCCCGACTTGTGCATGCTTATGGCTGCCATATCCGCTCCTGCTGCCATACCGCTAAGAGGAAGGTTCGGTCCGAAGTACAGATGTGTGCCGTGGGCCTCATCCACCAGAGCCTTCATGCCGTTTGCATGGGCCAGGTCCACTATTGCCTTCAGATCAGAGCAGATGCCGTAGTAGGAAGGGTTGTTGATGAGTATCGCCTTGGCATCGGGATTGGCCTTAACAGCCATCTCCACATCCGCTATCTCCATGCCAAGAGGTATCCCCAGTTTGGTGTCAACCTTGGGGTCAATATAAACAGGAACCGCGCCGCACAGTATAAGAGCATTGATGGCGCTCTTGTGAACGTTCCTGGGCATGATGATCTTCTCCCCCATCTTGACTGAGGACAGGACCATAGCCTGCACCGCGCTGGTGGTACCGTTCACCATCATAAAAGCATGGGAGGCTCCAAAGGCATCCGCCATAAGCTCCTCAGCCTCTTTTATAACAGAGACCGGATGGCACAGATTGTCCAGGGGTTTCATGGAATTGACATCAATTCCCACGCATCTTTCCCCAAGAAAGCTCACAAGTTCAGGATTGCCCCTTCCCCTCTTGTGGCCCGGCACATCAAAGGGCACCACCCTCTGTTTCCTAAATCTCTCCAGTGCCTGATAGATAGGGGCTTTTCTTTGTCTCTCAAGATCCAACTACACTTCCTCCAACAAAATCGTAATAACACACGAAAAGGAGTGGCATATCTCACGGATATGCTACCCCTTTAATATCAAATTCGCTTATTTAATAATACTATATAATCGCTTTCAATTAAAGCGATTTTTGTACTGCCTGTATCAGAGCTTTAAGATATCAGAAATACTCTCAATCTCAAACTCAGCCTTATGGGACTCTCTGGCTGCGCCAATTGCTGCCTGGTGCATTCCCGCTGCAATGGCAGCCTCTATTCCCGCATCGGCATCCTCGATCACAAGGCAGTCCTTTGGGTTCATTCCCAGAAACTCTGCGGCCTTTAAAAAGACCTCAGGGTCCGGCTTGGACTTTGTGATCATGGTTCCGTCAGCCACAGCATCAAAGCAATCTGTAAGGTCGGTCTTTTCAAGGATAAACGCTGTGTTCTTACTTGAAGAACCAACTGCCAGCCTGTAGCCCTTTTCTCTCAGGGTCTTTAAGGTGTCCCTGACATCTTTAGTGACATCCTCAGGAGACATCTCCTTAAGGTACTCCCTGTACATATTGTTCTTTTTCTCGAGAAGCTCCTCTATCTTTTCCTCTGAAAGAGCCGGCCCCTGGTAGCTTTCAAGAATAATAGCAAGAGACTCTCTCCTGCTGACTCCTCTGAGTCTGTTGTTGTCTTCCTCAGTAAAGTCAATGGAAAGCTCTTTGGCTATCTCCTTCCATGCAAGAAAGTGGTACTTATCCGTAAAGACCAAAACTCCGTCCAGATCAAATATTACTGCGCTAAAACCCATTGTCTGATCACTCCCTTATCACTGATTCTGTGCTTTTCGCCCTGATGGTAAAACTCCAGGTCATCCCCGGAGAGGAGCTTTATTCGCATCTCTCCCTCTTTTACCGAGAGCATTATGTGTCTTCCTCTGTATCCGAAATTGAAGCTGTAGCCCTTCATATTGGCAGGAAGGAAAGGATCTATTGAAAGACCCTCCTCACTTATCTTAACCCCTGCAAAGCCGTAAACAATTGCCATGTAGGCTCCGCCCATGTTGGCAGTGTGAACGCCGTCTCCGGAGTTGCCGTGACGGTTGTAAAGGTCAAGCTTCGCCGAATCTCCAAAGTACTTCTCTGCTTCTTCCTTGAGCCCAAGCCTTGATGCCTGCATTGAGAACACGCAGGTTGAAAGAGATGAATCATGAGTGGTGATCTTCTCATAATATCTGAAGCTCTTTTCCTGGGTGGTGCGATCTGCGCTGTCAGGGAAAAGGAAGTGGGCCAGTACTGTATCTGCCTGCTTGCAGACCTGGTATCTGTACAGCTCAAGAGGATGATGATGAAGAAGAAGCGGGAACTCCTCCTTTGGAGTTGCTGCTATATCCCAAACGGGCTTCTGGAGGAAGGAATCGTCCTGGGGGCTGATCCCAAGCTCCTCATCGTAGGGCAGGAACATCTTCTGTGATGCTTCATATATATCATTAAGTTCAGCATCGTCAACACCAAGCTTATCCCTGAGGGAACGAATTTCTTCCCTGTCAGAAAGCTCTCTCATGAACTTCACAGCCCATCGCATACCCTGCGCTGCACAGGCGTTGGTGTAGAAGTTGTTGTCCACCATGCAGGTGTACTCATCGGGGCCGGTGACCTCATTGATGACGAACCTGCCGCTCCTGTCGTAATTGCCCACGTCAAACCACAGGCGTGCTGTCTCAAGGAGGATCTCCTCGCCCTCTGCAAGGATGTAATCCACATCCCCGGTTGCCAGATAGTAGGAAATTATGGCATTGGAGATTGCTCCGTTTATGTGGTAGGCCGCCGTTCCGCTGGGGAAGTATCCGGAGCACTCAACTCCGGTTATGGTCCTCCATGGGTAAAGGGCGCCTTTTTTATGTCCGAGAATTTTGGCATTTTCTTTGGCGGCCTTTAAGGTCTCGTACCTGAAAGAAAGTATCCTCTTGGCCACCTCTGTATCTGTAAGTATAAAGAAAGGAAGGGCGTACATCTCTGTATCCCAGAAATAGTGACCTTCGTAGCCTTCACCTGTAAGTCCCTTGGCCGCAATGCTCACGCCCTTTTCTCGTGGCGATGAGGTAAAGAGCTCATACATGTTAAAGCA
>JAEEGH010022507.1_pt1 | contig 12911 bp, 12 predicted proteins | sample 9134181 | NCBI WGS metagenome assembly JAEEGH01 (sample SAMN16246544, study PRJNA631951) | gut metagenome | biome: gut microbiome; feature: rumen; material: DP-attached | host: Bos | place: Iran: Karaj | collected 2018-10 | reverse complement strand
GGGAAAGCACCGTATTTTATTACGGCGTGGTGTGAGGATTTTACATCTAATCTTGCATTGCCTTATATGGTAGGCTTTTTGGGAATTGCTTTTTGGTTAAGAATTGCAAAGATAATGGAACCAATAACTATGAATAGTAAGGTTATTGATTGTATTTCTAATAATGCATATCCGATAATGGCTCATCAGTTTTTGGGATTTTTTATATTAAAATATATTTATTTTATTTTAAGCCAAGTTACACCATTATTTTCAACGTTTAGTGTTTGGCTTTTTAAGATTGAGATTTGGTATTATTATTATCGTGGGCCTAAAGCTTTTTTAATATTATACCTTGTATTTGGATTAACAATACCAATATTAATAAATACGATATTGACCAAAATTAAAATTATTATAATAAATATGGTAAAAATGAAAAAAGCTTCTTGTTAGTTTGTATCGGAAACATTGTGCATGAGAAGATAGGTATTTGAAGAAAAAGTAGATATACAAAGGAGGCGTGCTAATGCAAACTATAAATAATGAAATAGCAAAAAGTTCAACTGAAAATATTGATGAAAGCAATGCTAAAAAAGGTAGAAATTTTGTATTTGCATTTTTATATGCAATAGGTTCTATTTTTGTTGTTGCTAACCATTGTGGTGCTGATAGTGTAATTAATCTGGCTTTTGATATTTTCCCTGTAAATGCATTCCATCTTGGATTATTCATGTTCTGTAGTGGTTATTTTTATAAAAGTAAGAATGAAAATGAATTGGGAAAATATACGTGGAAAAAAATTAAAAGATTGATTATTCCTATGTATATATGGAATATAGTATATGGATTATTTGTACAATATACTAAGTCAAAGGGATTTATGATAGGTGGCGATTTTACATTATATAATTTATTTATACAACCATTAAAGTATGGACAGCAATTTGGATATAACCTGTGTTTTTGGTTTATTCCAGAGCTGTTTTTAATACAAATCATAACATGTAGTATAAGAAAAATTATAAATAAATTTGCAAATGTTAACGAATACATATTTTTTATTTTCTACTTTTTATTAGGAATTTTGGGAGTATATTTAAGCAATCTGGGATTAAACAGAGACTGGAATTTATTGCTTGTAAGAACGCTATTTTTCTTTCCTTTTTTTGGTCTAGGAATATTGTATAATAGAAAGTTAGAAAAGGTTGATAATCTAAAAAATATTATATATTTTTCAATAATATTAACATTACAACTTATAATAATATTTGTTGAAGGTAAAGCTCCATACTTTATTCCAGCATGGTGTGCGGATTTTACATCCAATCTTGCATTGCCTTATATGGTAGGCTTTTTGGGAATTGCTTTTTGGCTAAGAATTGCAAAGATAATGGAACCAATAACTATGAATAGTAAGGTTATTGATTGTATTTCTAATAATGCATATCCTATAATGGCCCATCAGTTTTTTGGGTTTTTTATATTAAAATATATTTATTTTACTTTAAGTAAAGTTACACCGTTCTTTCAAACATTTGATGTTTTTAATTTTAAGTTTAATATTTGGTATTATTATTACTCAAATAAAGCTTTCTTTATATTATATCTTATATTTGGACTAGTCATACCAATATTAATAAGTACAATATTAACAAAAATTAAAATTATTATACAGAATGTATTAAAAAAATTAAGAAAAGATGATCACAAATTGGTGAAGGAAATTGGATAAAATTAAATACACGAGTATTAATGAGGAAAAATATAAAATGATTATTGAAAGTGAGGATATTGCATGAAAATAATAAAATTTGAAGAAAAATACCGTGATGATATGATTTATATGGTATTAAGTGCAAAAAATGCTTTAGGGAGAGTACCAAGATTAAATGAAGATTTATTGGACATTAAAGCAAATTATTTTGATAAAGGGCATCCTTTCTGGATTGCAATTGATGAATTTGATAGAGTTATTGGTTGTATTGGAACAAAGCAAGATGAAGAAGGTAATTTATTTTTATCACATCTATACGTTAAATACGATTTTAAAAGACATGGAATTGGTGGAGAACTTTTAAAAATTGCAGAAGATTCTGCAAAGGAAAGAGGATACAAGGAAGTGCATGTTCATATGGGAAAGGAATATTTGGAAAGTCATATATTTTACCCTAAACATGGCTATAAAGAATATATGGATTTATATTTGAAAAAGGAGATATAATTGTACAGAGGAAGTTGATAAATTAACGTAAGAACCTAAAAAGTTAGAAAGAGAGGGCTAGCATGTTAAAAAAGTTTGAGGATAATTTAGTTCAAATAGCGAGTGCTATTTTAGTTTTACCAATAATAATTTTTTGTTTTGGTTTTTTGAAATTTTATGTGGCGATAATTATGAGTGGTATAATTATATTTTCATATTATAGGTTGATAAAAAATATGTCGAAAAATCCTCAAGTAATAGTTAAAGCTAGTAAGAAGAAAAAGTCAACAGAAAAAAATAATGATAGAAAAACGATTACATATTATATAATAGTAGCGGTATTATTGGCTATATGGCTTGTATTTTCTGGAATAGGGAATTTTTCATATCAAAATAGTGACTGGATTGTAAGAAATGCTGTATTTAGAGATTTGATTGATTATGATTGGCCTATAACCTATAATTTTGGTGAAACAATTCCTGAAATAGCCAACATTATAGGTAGTGATTCTGTTAGATTTGTGTATTATTTTTTGTTTTGGTTAGTTCCAGCTTTATTTGGAAAGTTGTTTGGATATAATTTTGCTAATATAGTTTTATTTATATGGACCTATTTTATATTGTTTGTAATAGTAGGTTTGATAAATAAAAAACTTGGGAAGAAATCTTATATAACACCTATAGTTCTAATTATATTTAGCGGTATGGATATATTTCAAATGCAGAACATATTTAGTAATATTTTTACTCAAGATCATATTGAGTGGAATTCGATATTTATTCAATATAGTGCGAATACTACTCAGTTATATTGGGTATTTAACCAGTGTGTTATGGTTTGGCTTATAGCTGTTTTATTGTTGTCGATTAAAAATCCTACATCAATTATATTTATATCATGTATAACGTTTTGCTACTCGCCGTTTGCAACATTTGGAGTTATTCCAATTGCAATATGTCAGGTATTATTGAATTTGTTTAGTGAAAAAGATGAGAGTATTATAAAGAGACTAGTAAAAGTGGCATTTAGTGTTGAGAGCTTGTTTGCAATATGTGTATTAATTATATTTGGGACATACTATGTTTCAGCGGATAGTTCTATATCTGATAGAGGAATAACATGGATTGCAAATGGAATACAGTTTGGGCAATTTTTTGGGATTTGGTTAAGGTTTATTTTGACGGAGTTTTTGTTGTTTGTTATTATATTGTTTAAAGATTATAGAAAAGATGCTTTATTTTGGGTTATAGCGTTGGAGTTGTTATTTATTCCGTTTTATAAAATGACTCCTGCAAATGATTTTTGTATGCGTGCGTCGGTAGTCCCATTATTTTTACTTATGATATATGTTATTCAGTATATAGTTAATTCTAAAAGTAAGGTTGGACTTACCTTGATATCATGTCTTTTGGTAATAGGAACGATAACACCTTTCCATGAGGTGTATAGAAGTGTATATAATACTTTTGAAAATCATGATTATATAATTAGAAATGAAATAATATATTCTGTTGGCTGTCCTTCTACATATGAAGGTTTAATATTGTGCAATGAGCAGTTTTATGCTAAGAATTATGAGAATAAATTCTTTTATAAGTATTTGGCAAAATGATATAAAAATAGGAGGTAAATATGCCTATACATGTTTTTTATGGTGAGGAAGATTTTTTAAGAGATTATAATTCTAATAAAATTATTTCTGATTGCAATTTAAGTAATTTGGATATGAATCTTGTAAAGCTTACAGATGAGAATTTTAGTAGTATTATTGATAATTCAGAACAACTTCCTTTTTTCGATAATAAGAAGGTTATATATATAAAAAATTCGGGCTTTTTTACTTCTAGTAAAAAGATTTCTCAATCTGTTACTGAAAAAGTTACTGAGTATTTTGAGAAGTTGCCGGATTATTTAGAGATTATTTTTAACGAAGAAAGTATAGATAAACGTCTTTCTGTATATAAAAAGCTTTCTAAGATTGCTAAGTTTGAGGAGTTTAAGTTTAGAGGAGAAGTTGACCTTTCTAATTGGATCGTTAGTGGTATGAAGAAGTGTGGCGGGAGTATAGATATTGAAGATGCAAGGTATTTAGCTGAGGTTTGTGGCCCGTCTATGAGTTTTTTACATAGTGAGATAAAGAAGTTGGCAATTTTGAGTAAAGAGGGCGAAAAAGTAGATAGGGCGTTAATTGATAAAGTTTGTGTTAAGAGTGCTCAGGGGATTATTTTTGATTTGACGGATGCTTTGGGAACTAAAGATAAGGCTAAGGCTCTTAAGTTGCTGGAGGAGCTTATTCTAAAGAAAGAGGCGGAGCAGTTTATTTTGATTATGTTGTACAAGCATTTTAGAAATTTGTATTTGCTTAGAGTTGCTACTGACGAAGGGTGTGCGAGTGCTGAGTATTTGGGTATTAATCCGTATGTTTATAGGAAGTTACTTTCCCAAGTAAAGAAATATACTGAGGAAGAATTGAGAAGTATTTTAGATAAGTTTACGGAGTTTGATTATAAGAGCAAAAAGGGCGAGATTGATTTAAGGACGGGTATTGAGACGGTTATTTGTTGTTTGTAGTTTATATATTGTGTGAGCTTGGAAATATCACTATTCTAAAAAAATAATAGAAAAAATTTGCAATATTAGTATTTTTTGTAGTATAATATTGACATGTTTTTTGTAATTGGAAATATGGGAGGTCTTTTTATGGAAGAGAATATGCAACCAGAGGTTGATTTAAACGAGTTACTAAAGATTAGAAGAGATAAACTTGCGGAGTTACAAAATAAGGGTGAAGATCCTTTTGAAATAACTAAGTTTAATCGTACTCATACGAGTGAAGATATTTTTTCAAATTATGATGAGTTAGAAGAAAAAGATGTTGTTATTGCTGGACGTCTTATGGCTAAAAGAATTATGGGTAAGGCTTCTTTTTGTCATATTCAAGATATGCAAGGCAAGATTCAGTCTTATGTTTCTATAAATGATATTGGAGAAGAGGCATATAAAGAGTTTAAGAATTATGACCTTGGTGATATTGTTGGTATTAAGGGGTTTGTTTTTAAGACTAAAACTGGCGAAATTTCTGTACATGCTAAGGAAATTACTTTACTTGCAAAGTCTTTAAGACCACTTCCTGAAAAGTATCATGGGTTAAAAGATACTGATTTAAGATATAGACAAAGGTATGTTGATTTAATAGTTAATCCTGAGACTAAGAAGACTTTTATAACTCGTAGTAAGATTATAAAAGAACTTAGACGTATTCTAGATTCTAAGGGGTATATGGAAGTTGAAACTCCTATTCTTAGTACTATAGTTTCTGGAGATGCAGCTCGTCCTTTTATTACTCACCATAATACTTTAAATCTTGATATGTATCTTAGAATCGCACCTGAGTTATATTTGAAGAGACTTATTGTTGGTGGCTTTGATAAGGTTTATGAAATTGGTAGATTGTTTAGAAATGAAGGTATGTCGATTAAACACAATCCTGAGTTTACTAACATTGAGTTATATTCTGCTTATGAAGATTACCATGACATGATGGACATTGCTGAGGAGATTGTTTCGACGTTAGCTAAAAACGTTCTTGGTACTACAAAGATTACTTATCAAGGGGTAGATATTGATCTTACTCCTGGTTGGAAGAGAATTAGTATGATAGATAGTATAAAAGAGGCTACTGGTGTTGATTTCAATACAATTGAAACTGATGAAGAGGCTCAAAAAATTGCTAAAGAAAAGCATGTTGAGTATGATGATATAAAGAATACTAGAGGTCATATTATTAATGCCTTCTTTGAGGAGTTTGTTGAAGAAACTCTTATTCAGCCTACTTTCATTATAGATTATCCTGTTGAAATTTCTCCTCTTACAAAGAGGAAGAAAGAAGATAAGAGACTTACTGAAAGATTTGAGATGTTTATTGGCGGTAGAGAGTATGGTAATGCATATTCAGAGTTAAACGATCCAATAGATCAGTATCAAAGATTCTTGAAACAAGTTGAAGCTAAGAACAAGGGTGATGAAGAGGCTGGTATGATGGATTTGGATTTCGTTAATGCTCTTGAGATAGGTTTACCTCCTACGGGTGGACTTGGTATTGGCTTAGATAGATTAATCATGCTTCTTACAGATAGCGCTTCTATTAGAGATATTTTGTTATTCCCTACGATGAAACCATTAGGCTAGATTGTGAAAGTTGCTGCGTTTTTGAAAGGAGAGTAATAGTGCAAGAGAATTTAAGTGAATTTTTGAAAATTGCATATAAATATGGGAAGGTTAAGGATTTAGAAGAAGCTTTTGAAGATTTTCCGGTAGAGGAAGAATGGCATAAGGGTAAAGTAGAAAATGTAATAAAAGAAGATAGTAAAAAATATGAAGCATATGATATAGGAGATATTGTATTTGTAAGTGTGTATGTATACCCTGATGGAAGAGTTGGAAATAATCATCTTTTTGTAATTATCGATAAAGATAATACTGCTATTCCGATAGAATATTTTGGAATGATATTATCTTCACAAATTGATAAACTGAAGTTTAGCTCAAATAAATTGCTAAAGAAAGATGCTATAAACAACTTAAATAAAGATAGTATTGTAAAAACAGATATAATATATAGGTTATATGATAAACAGATATTGTTTAAAATAGGAAAAATTGATAAAGATAAAGTGGATGAGTATAAGAAAAGTTTTTATGATAGTTTGAAAGATAATAATTAATGAAAGAGTAAAATATTAATATTGGTATTTTTACCATTGTTTTAGTTCTGATAAATATTTTAAGGAAGTCATAGATAAATTCAGTTGCATAGCTGTAAAACTGAAAAATAAAACAACTGAAATACTGATGAATAAAGGAAAGTCATGTATTTGTTTTCTTATCAATGCAACCGTTAGCATAGTTGTAGTATGAAAATGGGGTGATTATAATGAATGATTTCATAATTAGAGAAGCAACTTTAGAGGATATTGATAATGGTTTATTAAATGTTTATATAGAAGGATATGAGTATCATCAAGCTAGTAGACCTGATGTCTTTATTAGCAGGGCATATGAACAATTAAGGGAAGATTTAATAAAAGATTTTGATAAATTATCAATCATTATAATTATTGACAAAACTGAAATAGTTGGATATCTTTCATATAAAATTGTAGATAGGCGTAATAGAAAGTTAGATCTTAATCAATTAGTTATAAAAGAAGATTATAGGGGCAAAGGCTTAGGGAAAATTTTAATAGAAGAAGCAAAAAAGATAGCAATAGAGAATAATTGTAGTAGAATTGAACTTAATTGTTGGCTTTTTAATAAGAATGCTTTAGCAATGTATGAACATATTGGTTTTTGTAAGCAAAGAATGATGTATGAAATGAAATTAAAATAATTACTTTTTTATAAGGAGTGTACTATGAAAGTAATACAAAAGAATGATGCTATTAGTGGAAAAAATAGCGAAAAATGCACTACATTAGAATATAGTTTTGGCGATAAGGATATTGATGTTGGAGTTGCTACTATAACGGGAAGATACCCTGAGAAAGATTATTGTGTTAATACAATTTGTAAAGAGTTAGTTTTCGTTTTAGAAGGAACTGGCAGTTTATGCTTTCAAAATGAAAAGGTAGATTTTTCAAAGGGAGATGCAATTTTAATCGAACCTAATGAAAAGTATTATTGGGATACTGAGTTTTGTATTGTATCGATGACTTGTACACCATCGTGGAGTCCAGAACAGTATAAATTGGTGAAATAATTTTATATGAAGGGAGTTTTTTATATGGCAGAACTTACAATGGATAAGTTAATAGCTTTGGCTAAGAATAGGGGGTTTGTTTATCCTGGCTCTGAAATTTATGGAGGTTTGGCTAATTCTTGGGATTATGGTCCTCTTGGTAGTGAGCTTAAAAAGAATATTAAAGATGCTTGGTGGCAAAAGTTTGTACGTGAGTCTAAATACAATACTGGTGTTGATGCTGCAATTTTGATGAATCCTCAAGTTTGGGTTACTACTGGACATGTCGGAGGTTTTAGTGATCCACTAATAGATTGTAGAGATTGTAAAACTAGACATAGAGCAGACAAGCTTATTGAAGAATGGGGTGTTGCTCAAGGTAAAGACATTACCGGACTAGATGGTTGGACTGAGGAACAACTTGTTCAATATATAAAGGATAATGAGATTCCTTGCCCTAATTGTGGTAAAAAGAATTTTACAGATATAAGAAAGTTTAATCTTATGTTTAAGACTTTTATGGGAGTTACTGAAGATGCTAAGTCTGAAGTTTATTTAAGACCAGAGACAGCACAAGGTATTTTCGTTAACTTTAAAAATGTTATGAGAACTACAAGACGTAAAATTCCTACTGGTATTTGTCAAATTGGTAAGTCTTTTAGAAATGAGATTACTCCTGGTAACTTTATTTTTAGAATTCGTGAGTTTGAGCAGATGGAACTTGAATTTTTCTGCCAACCTGGTACGGATTTAGAGTGGTATGAATATTGGAAAAAGACTTGTAAGGCTTGGTTAATGAGTCTTGGCGCTAAAGAAGAAAACTTTAGACTTAGAGAACATTCTAAAGAAGAGTTATCTTTCTATAGCAAGGGTACAACAGATATTGAATATAAGTTCCCATTTGGATGGGGTGAACTTTGGGGTATTGCAGATAGAACTGATTATGACTTATCTCGTCATATGGAAGCTACAAAGGCTGATCTTACATATTTAGATCCTGAGACTAATGAGAAGTATGTTCCTTATTGCGTTGAACCTTCTGTTGGCGTTGATAGATTGTTCTTGATGTTCTTGTGTGATGCTTATGATGAGCAAGAAATTGCAGAGGGAGATGTTAGAACTGTTCTTCATTTACATCCAGCTCTTGCACCTATAAAGGCTGCTATCTTACCTCTTTCTAAGAAGTTAGCTGAGCCTGCTACTAAGTTATTTGAACAACTATCTGCTAAGTTTATGTGTGAATATGATGAAGCTGGTAGCATTGGTAAAAGATATAGAAGAGAAGATGAAATTGGTACCCCTTTCTGTATTACTTATGATTTTGATTCTGAAACTGACGGTTGTGTTACTATTAGAGATAGAGATTCTATGGAGCAAGTTAGAATTAAAATTGATGAGGTTGAAAATTATATCAGTGAGAGATTAAAATTTTAACAAGGGACGTCCATTAAAAGTTTAAATTGGATTTTTAATGGGCGTTTGTATATATAAAAATATAGAGGAGGAATGCAAATGGATAAGCTTTATATAGTAATGCCAGCATATAATGAAGAGGAAAATATTATACAAACTCTTGATTCTTGGTATCCGGTAATCGAAAAGTATTCTGCTAATGGGGAGTCTAGGCTTGTTGCCGTAAATGATGGTAGCAAGGATAATACATATAATATTATGCTGGAATACGCTAAAACTCATCCACTCTTTACACCTCTTACAAAGGAAAATGGTGGTCACGGTCCTACTGTTATTTTTGCTTATGATTACGCTATAAATAATGGGGCTGACTGGATTTTTCAAACTGATTCAGATGGTCAAACTAATCCTGAAGAGTTTGATGCTTTTTGGGATGATAAAGAAAATTTTGACGCTATATTTGGGTATAGAAATGTAAGAGGAGATGGAAAGTCGAGAGCTTTTGTTGAAAAAGTAGTGTGTAGACTTGTAAAACATTATTTTGGCGTAAAAGTTCCAGATGCAAATGCTCCTTTTAGGTTGATGCGAGCTGATAAACTAAAGAAATATTTATATAAGTTAAGCCCTGATTATAATTTACCTAATATTATGATAACTACATATTTTGCTTATTATAAAGAAAAGATAGATTTTAAAACCATTTCATTTAAACCTCGTACAAAGGGTACTAATTCAATCAATATAAAGAAAATAATAAAAATTGGTAAGAAGGCTCTTAAAGATTTTAAGCAATTAAGGAAGGAGCTTTAAAAATGATATATGATTATTTAATTGTAGGAGCAGGCTTATATGGGGCTGTATTCGCTGAGCGTGCACTTGCTCATGGAAAAAAAGTTCTTATTGTAGATAAACGTTCTCACATTGGAGGAAATGTTTATACGGAAAACTTAGAAGGAATAAATGTACATAAATATGGAGCTCATATTTTTCATACAAATAATACAAATGTATGGAATTATATAAATCATTTTGCTACATTTAATCGCTATACTAATTCGCCTGTTGCTAATTATAATGGAGAGTTGTATTCGTTACCTTTTAATATGTATACATTTAACAAGATGTGGGGGGTTATAACGCCCAAAGAGGCTAAAGAGAAAATTGAGGAACAAAGAATAGCCGCTAATATATCCAATCCTTCAAATTTAGAAGAACAGGCTATATCTCTTGTTGGAATTGATATTTATGAGAAGCTTATAAAAGGTTATACGGAGAAACAGTGGAATCGACCATGTAAAGAGTTACCTGCTTTTATTATTAAAAGATTGCCTGTGAGATTTACTTTTGATAATAACTACTTTAATGCGTTATATCAGGGGATTCCAGTGGGTGGTTATACAAGGATAATTGAGAAGATGATTGCTGGTGCAGATATTAAACTTAATACGGACTACCTAACTGAGAGAGAAAGTTTAAATGAACTAGCGAATAAAATAGTATATACTGGCTCAATAGATGAGTATTTTAATTATTCTTTAGGGGTGTTAGAATATCGTTCTGTAAATTTTGAAACTGAATTATTAGATATTAGTAATTATCAAGGAAATGCAGTCATAAATTATACAGATAGTGAAACTCCATATACAAGAATAATTGAACATAAGTGGTTTGAATTTGGTAAAGATGAAAATGGTAACGATTTGCTGAAAACTATTATTAGTAAAGAGTTTAGCTCAGAATGGAAACCGGGGGTTGAGCGCTATTATCCTATAAATAATGACAAAAATAATGATTTATTTAAAGCTTATAAAGAGTTGGCTGAAAAGGAAACAAATGTGATTTTTGGTGGACGCTTAGGCGAATATAAGTACTATGATATGGATCAAGTAATTGATATTGCTCTAAATAGGGCTAATTCTGAGTTTATTTAATTTGCTTCTAAAAAGTATTTGGGGTAAAGAGAGGGGAATTGTCGTGAAGAATACAATCAGTATAATTGTGCCGATATATAACGTCGAAAAATACTTAGTAGATTGTATTGAAAGTATTATTAATCAAACATATAAAGATTTAGAGATTATTTTAGTGGATGATGGCTCAAAAGATAATTGTGGGAAAATAGCTGATGATTATGCCAAAAAGGATAGCAGGATAAAGGTAATCCATAAAGAGAATGGAGGGTTATCTGATGCTCGAAATAAAGGTATGGAGATTGCTACTGGTGAGTATTTAATGTTTGCAGATTCTGATGATTTTCTACTACCTAATGCATGTGAGGTTTTGATTAAAGAAATTGAAGATAAATCGGCTGATTATGTTATAGGGAATTATATTAATTGTTATGAAGATGGTAAGTTATGGGATAGACCAGTTTTTAATACTGAAAAGTTTAAGGCATTTAAATTAGATATTAAAGATTATTTTGATTCATTTTTTATAATGAATTCTGGAATATGGAATAAGATTTTTAGGCGGGAGTTTATTGAAAAGCTAGGCTTAAAATTTGAAATTGGGCTCCCAGCAGAAGATGCAATTTTTACTACATATTGTTTTATAAAGGCTCAAAGTGTTTATTATATTCCAGATAAAGTTTATGTTTATAGACAAAGGGGCGCGGGAGAGTCAATTTCTATGAGTTGTTCTCCAAAGTACTTTTTTGGTATTAGTAAGGCGTATAAGATTATTTATGATAATTTTAAGAATAATGATGAGTTAGGATTTTATAGATTTTTTTATGCCAAGAGTATGACATATATGCTTTATAAGTTTATTGATTCGAAACTTCTTACGGAAGAAGAAAGAATAGATATATTGTCAGATATGAGATGGTTTTATAGGTTGAGTAAAGAGTTAAATGTTCCAGCTTGTCAAGAGTCATTAGAGTTAATAATTAATAAAATTATTGATGGTGATTATAAGGATGCTATTGATATTTGTAAGGTAATTGCAGAGGTTAGGACATTTATGCCACAAGAGATTAAGGAGAATATGTCAAAACCTCAACCGCAAATGTACGCAAAAATGTTAGAATAAAATAAACTAGGGGGAAACCTCTAGTTTATTTTTATGCATTGACTTAATTATGTAAACGTGATAAAATATAACATATGTTTACTATATGGAGGTCTTGTGATAATGAAAGCAGGAACAGTTGAGCTAGAGTTCAAGGTCAAAGGGGGCCGGATAACCAAGGCGGAAGTCTTAGAAGACGGGTCGTGCAAGTTGGTCGTCGACGTGGCGAGGAGAATGGATGAATTTGTTCTGATTAAAGCTTCAGAACTCTCTCTTCAGGATGATTTCATGGATTATGAACCCAAGAGCAGGCAAGAAGCAGAAGTTAAGAATGTTTTGACTGAGGCAATTAAGAGTGGGGAGTTGGAAGATTTCTACCGCCCCAAGTATGATCCCTCAATGGACGAGGATGGAGATATTCAGTTCGTGCCTGGAAAGAAACCGGCGGTTGGTTTCTCTTTTGCTGAATGGCTTGAGATTGCTGAGGAGTTTTGGCCGGAACGAGGAAGTCGTATCGGAACCAAGTGGGAATACTATGCTTTCCTTGGAGTCCTTATTAAAAAGAT
>JAEEGH010022506.1_pt1 | contig 12912 bp, 14 predicted proteins | sample 9134181 | NCBI WGS metagenome assembly JAEEGH01 (sample SAMN16246544, study PRJNA631951) | gut metagenome | biome: gut microbiome; feature: rumen; material: DP-attached | host: Bos | place: Iran: Karaj | collected 2018-10 | reverse complement strand
CTAAATGAGAGCAGCAGGACTTATCCTGCTGCTCTTTTCCTATGATCAGTCGAGATTGTACTTAGTTCGGAAGCGCTCGTAATTCTCCTCAAGGGTCTCGGATTAAGAAACTGAAAATACCAAGAGGCTTCGGTTGCTTTTTTCCGGTGCGTCGCATATAATTTAAAGAGATCGTTTCCTGTCTTCTGAAAGGAGCAATCATCGTACAAAAATGAAAAAACAAGAACGGTTGTATGAGAAAGAGCAACAGGAGCTGATGAGGCTCGACCGTGAGTTTTCCCATCCGAAGCCTGCCAGGTATCTTCTGTTCGTGCTGATCGTCCTCACAGTAGTATATGTTGTGGACGAGATCACCTCCAACATCAATTCCGCGATGCAGCCCTATGTGCTGTTTGATCTGTTCTCGATCTCTTCCCGCAGTGTGAATTCGCCGGAATATACACGCGCCATCAGCACGGTGGCACCGTGGCAGGTCGCCTCCAATCTTTTTCTTATCATCAGCCCGTTCTATAAGGCGCTCTCAGACAAATACGGCCGCCGCCTTTTCCTGATGATCAACACCGTCGGCATGGGCGTCGGCATGCTGATCGTTATGACGAGCCGGAGCGTTGTACAGTATATTCTCGGCATGCTCTTTATGCTGTTCTTCACCCCCAACGACATGCAGGTTCTCTATATCATGGAGACAGCGCCTAAGGAAAAGCGCGCGACCTGCAGTTTCATCGCCAAGGGGATCGCTCTTATCAGCGTCTCGCTGATCGGAGTACTGTCCAAGATCTTTTTGCGGGAGGATGTTCCCTCCAGCTGGCGAATGGTGTACCTGATTCCCGTCGTGACGGCACTTGTGATCGGAGCCCTCTCCTATTTCCTCATGCGTGAGACTCCGGTCTTTCTGGAACAGCGGCGCTCTTATCTTTCTCTCACTCCCGAAGAGCGCAAAGCAAAAGCGGAAGCGGATGCAAAAAACAGCACCTCACAGGACGGCGGCGTATTCCGTGCGGTCAAGTTTATCTTCAAAAACCGGCAGCTCCGCTGGATCCTGATCTCCGGCTTTCTTTTCTTCGCCACGACCTTCTATACCTCTTACTACGCCACAGTAATGGAAGGAGCCATGTCCACTGACATGGTGTCAAGCGCACTGATCATCTACCCTTTCTTTAATGGTCTCATCACGATCGTCAGCGGCTTCTTTTCCGACCGTCTTGGGCGGAAACGGGTATGCCTGCTTCTGGGCGGACTGATGCTGGCAGGATTGACTCTTTCCGTTCTCGCCTGCCGGCTCGGCTGGGGTCCGGTGGCTGCCGGGATCGCCTATGGCTGCTCCATCGGCGGTCTGTGGTCGATGTCCGACACGATCATCCTCACCATGCCCGCCGAGTCTTCTCCTTCCGGGATGCGCTCCTCCGTCATGGGCACGATCTCCGTTTTGATCTTTGCCGGCAGTTTCATCGGCCAGGTCCTCTTTATCGTGTGCCAGAACTTCCTGCCGATGGATATGCTTTTCCTGCTGATCTGTGTACCTTTCATGGCGCTTTCTCTTATTCTTCTGATGACCAAAGTGAAGGAGACAAAGGATGTGGATCTCGACGCCATCACAGCGGATACCTACCGCTGACCTGCTCCCTTGCTGCGGAAGGAGTATTTCTCCTGCGCCTTTTTAATCCTCTTAACACAGTACTGAAAGATAATTTTAAAGATATATGATTTCTGCAAAGGAGTGTTGCATATGAGAAAAACCAAGATCATCTGTACGATCGGACCTTCCAGTGAAAAGCCGGAAGTCTTCCGCGAGATGTGCCTGCAGGGCCTCAATGTCGCCCGGCTGAACTTCTCCCACGGCACCCATGAAGAACACCAGAAGAAGATTGACATGATTAAGGCCATTCGTGAAGAACTGAATCTTCCCATCGCCATCATGCTTGACACCAAGGGGCCCGAATATCGGATCCGCACTTTTCAGAACGGAAAAGTCACTCTGAATGACGGAGACGCCTTCACCTTCACCACCCGTGAAGTGGAAGGTGACGAGCATATCGTTTCCGTCAGCTATAAAGGTCTCGCCGATGATCTGGAACCGGGCGACCGGATCCTCGTCAACAACGGGCTGGTGATCTTCCAGGTAAAGGAGATCCAGGGCACCGAGATCCTCTGCACTGTGCTTACCGGCGGTGTCCTGTCCGACCGCAAGAGTATGAGCTTCCCCGGAAAGGTGCTGCGCCAGACCTTTTTGAGCGAGCAGGACAAGGCCGACCTTCTCTTCGGCATTCAGAACGGCGTGGACTTTGTAGCGGCTTCCTTTGTCTCCTGCAAGCAGGATCTCGTCGATATGAAGAGCTTCCTGAAGGAAAACGGCGGCGGAGATATCGATGTGATCGCAAAGATCGAGAATCAGTCCGGCGTGGATAACATCGATGAGATCTGCACTGTCTGCGAAGGCATCATGGTCGCCCGCGGCGACCTGGGTGTGGAAGTCCCCTTCACAGAACTGCCTGCCATCCAGAAGTATCTGATCACCAAATGCCGTATGCTGGGAAAACGTGTCATCACCGCAACTGAGATGCTGGAGAGCATGATCAACAATCCACGTCCCACCCGTGCTGAGATCAGCGACGTTGCCAACGCCGTCTACGACGGTACCAGTGCGGTAATGCTTTCAGGCGAATCCGCAGCCGGCAAATACCCGGTGGAAGCTCTGCGTGTCATGGGTGAGATCGCCAAGGAGACGGAAAATCATATCGACTATGTTGAGCAGTTCCGCACACGTCCGTTCATCATCCACAATCGCGTCGACGCGATCTCTCATGCAGCCTGCACGATGGCGATCGACCTGAACGCAAAGGCGATCGTTGTGACTTCCCTGAGCGGACTTACCGTGCGCATGGTTTCGCGCTTCCGTGCCCCAATCACGATCCTCGGTCTCGCCACCGGGAAACGGGCATGGTACAAGCTGGCGCTGAGCTGGGGCGTGGTGCCGCTACTGACAGAGCAGTTTCCCAACATGGAAGTGCTGTATTACTATGCCCTGAAGGCCGCCAGAGACGCACTGGATCTGGATCGGGGCGACACAGTAGTCGTAACGGGCGGCAACACCAACGGCGAGAGCGGCAACACCAACGAGATTCGCATTGAAACAGTGTAAAACTCTGAAATACAGCCTCCAGCTAAACAGCATCACACCGCCGATTTTTATGATTGGCGGTGTGATGCTGTTTTTCCGGAATCAATCCTAATCTTTCCTTATCTTTCCTTGTTTTCCTTCAGTTTCTGACGTCCGAAACCAACAACTGAGTGAAGCAGCACATCATCGTGGATGCCCTTCGGTTTCACCAGCATTTCCCCTTCGGGATCCGTTCGGACTTTGTTTCCCGCCGCTTCCAGCGTTTCGGTAGAAACCAGGATCTGTCCGCCTTTTGTGAAACCCTGAATGCGGGAAGCCAGATTCACGTTTCGACCGATCATATCATATTTGGTGCGCGTCTGCGATCCGATATTGCCGAGGATCGCATCGCCTGTGTGAATGCCGATGCCCATCGCGATATCCGGATAGCCCTGTTCCCGATTCCAGCGGTTGACTTCGTCCATACGCCGCTGCATGGCAACGGCACACGCCACCGCGTCGCGCGCAGCATATTCATTCTCCCTCGGAGCTCCGAACACCACAACGATCGCGTCGCCGACGAATTCAAGGATATTTCCCTGCCAGGCGTTGATGATCTCGATCATTTCGCCCAGATAGTGATTCAGCATCTCGATGAACTGACCCGGTTCCATCATTTCCGAAAGCTCTGTGGAGCGGCGCAGATCGGTGAACATGATGGTAACCACCCGGCGTTCTCCACCGATCTTCATGCCTCCCTCATCCAGGATCGCTTCCACGACCTCATCGGTCAGATATCTCCCGAGCGTATTGCGGATGAAGTCATCGCGTTTGCGAAGCGCTTCCTCCAGACGGCCGATCTCTTCTTCGGCTTCCTGTAATGCGGTAAATTGCTGTTCTTTCATACTTCGATCACCATTCCCTGCCTGGCATATCGGATAACGTTGGATTCGATCTGTTCTTCCCGCGCTTCCAGCGCTGAATCAGATGTCAGAGGATTGTGATGAATAAGCAGCAACCTCTTTGCTCCGCACAATTGAAAGAGCTCCTGCCCCTTCTGTGCGGTCGAATGGCCAAAACCTCTTGCCCGCTCATATTCCTCTTCCGTATACTGTGCGTCATACAGAAGCAGATCCGCTTTTTTGGAAAAAGCGACCAGGTCTCTGAACGATTTCTCTTCATACTCGTAGTCGGTGGCGTAAACAATGCGTTTTCCCTGATAAGTCAGCCGGAAGATCACGCAGCCGCCGGGATGGTTCCCCGGTATGCCCTCGATCTGAAGTTCGCCCAACTGAAGCGGAAGCGACAGCGCGTGACAGGCGAGATCACCACGGTAATCCGCAAGGCTGCACGGCCAGAAAGGCGGAGAGTAAAGACTGTCCATCCATTCTCTGGCTTCTCCGTTGTCAGCTGCCGGTATATACAGTTCCGTCCGCTTTCCTTCCTGTGAAAGCCGTGGATACATCCCGAGGCCGAGCACGTGATCCAGATGCAGATGGCTCAGCAGGATGACCGGCGGCTGGGCATACTCCGACGGCGCGTCGATCAGGCCGCTGCCCGCATCCAGAAATACGGTAGTGTCCCCCGCTTCCACCATATAGCACGATGTCGCACCGCCGAAAACTGCATATTTGTTTCCGCTGACCGGCATGGAACCTCTTGTTCCGAGCACTGTCAGACGAAAGATATCCCCGCTCATTCTGGTTTCGTCTCCTTCTTAAAAGCGAAAAAGCTGTTTTGGGGAAGTGCTGATGAACCAGCACTTCCCCAAATGGATCACAGCATTTTCTGAACCGTCAATATATTTTTCCCGTTCTGATAGGAATAATCCATATCATCCATCATCTGTTTTACCATGAAGACACCAAGTCCCCCGACCTCCCGGTCTTCCGCAGGGATATTGATATCCGGATCTTCTCTCGCCACCGGATCATACGGCATGCCGCTGTCGGCAAACGTGATGATCACCCGTTTCGGATCTTCTGCGATCCTTACATTGATATCCGCACTGCCTGTTTCCGGAGCATAAGCATAGTTCGCAATGTTGACAAAGATCTCTTCCACTGCAACATCGATCTGCATCTGCTTTTTCATAGGGCAGTCGGCCGCTTCCAGTTCCGCATCGATGAAAGCAAGCACATCATCCAGATTTTCAATTTTTGCTTCGATCGTCATCTTTCTTCCATCCTGTCCCATTTCCCTGTCTGTTCCGATCAGCCCGGGATCTCCGGTCCTGGCAGACCTCTTCCGCAGGCGCTGAACGGCAAAAACAGCCAAAAGCACTGTGGCAGTCCGTATAGCAAATGCATACCGCCCCTGAAACGCAGTGCTGATTCGGCTTCTCCTGTTCATCGGCTCATTAGCTGAGCTTTACTCGATCGTAAGGATGTCGACGAAGCCGGTAACTTCAAAAATCTCCTGAATAATGTCGTTCACATTGCAGAGCTTCATTTCGCCCTGCTTGTTCATGGTCTTCTGTGCCGAAAGCAGCACGCGCAGTCCGGCCGAAGAAATGTACTCCAGCTTTTCAAAATCAAGAATCAGCTGTTTGACCTCGGTCAGTGAGTTTTTGAGTTCTTCTTCCAGCTGAGGCGCCGTTGTTGTGTCCAGCCTTCCCTCAAGCTTAATGTTCAGGCAATCGTTTTCTTTCTGTTTCTCAATGTTCAGCATGTTTATCTTCCTCTTCTTTCTATCTTTTCCTATTCTGTCGAACTCGTTTTCTCAGTGCACACGGCCGCTGTTGCGGTAAACTTCATAAAAGAATTTGAGATGCTCATCCAGCCAGCGGCTCCATTTTCTTCCGGCTCTTTCCGCCTCTACTGCTTCGTAGACCGTACGGCAGGCGTCCGTGTAATTCTCGGTCGTTTCCCGCAGGCGCTGGCTCATCTGCTTCATGACCAGAAACACTTTTGTCGGTTTGTCTTTAAAATAATCGGAAAACTCAGCTGCGGAGATCTCCTCGATCAGCGTGCCGTCCTCCAGTGCGACCGCCGTCGCAGAACGCGGATAGCACTCGATCAGACCCATTTCGCCAAAGATCTCCTGCTCTCCGAGCACAGCAAGCTTTTTTTCCTCCGGCGTACCATAGTTGGCAACAATGCCAACCTTTCCTCTGAGAATATCATACATCGTTGCGGCAAATTCACCCTGCCGGAAAATGACTTCGCCCTGTTTGAAAGCTATGTTGTTCATGCGTTCCTCCATCCCTCTGTTTCAGCGTCCTGCAGATCCCGGATCCCGGTCAAAGCGCTTTTCCGCCGGACTGCGCCGCATAGCGGTCGTGGATCTCAACGGCACGCTGCTTCGCCTGTTCGCTCAGTTCGCTCCCCTTATCCTTGGCTTCAACCGTCTCATAAACGGTGCGGCAGACTTCCAGATAATCCTGTGTTGTCTGACGGAGCCGCTGACTCAGCTGCTGCATGATCTGGAACACTTTCACCGGCTTTTCCTCAAAGTAAGAAAGGAAACTGTCCTCTGTTATCACCTTCAGCTGCGTATCTCTGTCCAGCGCAACGACCGTGGCGGAACGCGGAGCATTTTCGATCAGGCCCATTTCGCCGAACAGCTCACCCTCGCTCAGTTCGGCAATCAGCTTCTCCCCAGGCCTGTCATAATCAGCGTAAACTCCGACTCTGCCGTATACGATATCATACATGCAGTCGCCGGGGTCACCCTGCCGGAATATGACCTCGCCTTTTTTATAACTCTTCATGCTGATCGTTCCTCCTTCAAAGGACAAAAGTAATCGAATCGTGATTAAAAATTATTATATACGAAAGATAGAAAAAGCGCAACTATTTCCGCAGGGAATCCATTGCGACCGGGAACGTGAAATAAGTATCCGGGAACGGCTCGTCTTCCAGCGTAAAATGCCACCACTCGCAGTCGATCGGCTGAAATCCGCTGCGGATCATAGCCTTCTGGAGCAGCATGCGGTTTTCGTACTGCTCTTCCGTCACTTCTCTGCTGTCCGGATGCGAGCGTTCGCTGAAAAGATCGAACGGGCTGCCCATATCGACCTCCATTCCCGTGTTCATATCCAGAAGGGTGAGATCCACCGTGCTCCCGCGGCTGTGGCTGGACTGTTTCGCGATATACCCGCGGGCGAACAGTTCCTGCTTTTCCAGATCCGGATAGAAAAATGGTTTCATCCGCAGATCCTGATCTTCGATCCCCCAAAGGATAAAATGCTTCACAGCCTTCACCGGTCGGTAGGTATCGAAGATCTTCAGACGGAATCCCTGGGCGTTCATCTCGTTGCTTACGCTCTTCAGCGCTCTTGCAGCCTCTTTCGTCAGAATGGCAACAGGTTCCTCGTAGCCGTCGATCCGGTCCCCCACAAAATTATAGGTGGAAAAATAGCGGATCTCCTGGATGATTGAAGGCACATAGTCGGAAAGCAGCACGAATCCCGACGCGTCCTCTTCTCTGCAGTATTTACTCATCGTTGATCTCCTTCTGTCAATATCAGGTCAGACACAGCATCATTTTTTCCAGACGCACTGATACAGTGCCGCAATATCTCTCAGCCAGTATCGATAGCGATAGGGGTCCGGGTCCCGCTCCACTGTAAGTCCAAAGGCGTCAGCGCCGTTTTTCTGAAACAGATACACGCAGCGGCGCAGGTGATAGTCGCTGGTGGCGACGATACAGCGAGGATTTTTGACCATTTTCAGGTAATTCTGAACAGTGCGCTCGGTGGTGAATCCTTCGCCGTCCAGTGTCATCTGTTCGGTCGGAACGCCTCTCGCGTGGAGGGAAGATCTCATGTACTGCGGCTCCGAATATCCCTCATTATCTTCCGTGCCGCTCAGGAAAAAGCGCAGGGTATTGTCCTGCCGGTACAGCTCATAAGCCGCATCAAGCCGCTTTTCGATCTGTTTGTTCACGTGCCGGTAACCGCAGCCGAACACCACCACGTCGTGAACGTCAGACGGGAGCGCATCGACGAGCCTTCCCTGCAGCGTCTTTGTGACGCCGGAGACCCGGTCGAGCGGGGTAAGCAGCACCAGCAGCGCTCTGGTGAACCCGTCCATCACCACGTTCAGCGCGTGAATATTCAGCACATTCTGATATCCCGTCTTGCTCATGTCGCTTTCTCCGCGTCGTAGATCCACATTTTCTTCATCTGCCCGATCAGGCGATCCTCCGGCCAGCTTTTCCGGCTGCGCAGCACGCTGTTCGGGTCGTGAACGAGGATCTCACCGTTCTCCGCCAGGCCGCACAGAAAGATGAAGTGACCTTCCGTTGTAAAGTCACCCGGGCCGACTGTGGCGATGACTCCTTTCCCTTCCCGCAACGCCTGAATCATCCGCTCCGCGTCCGGGTCAAGCATCTCGACCGAAAGGCCGAGCTTTTCGGCGCCTTCGTTCATCATCCCCCAGGATGTGCCGATGCCGGGATAATACCAGCCGTTCGCTTCCGAGAACGCAGCCATTCTGGCCGGATCCGTTTCTTCGTTCCGCAGGCCCGACCAGCACATGGCCATGCACGTCGGACCGCAGCCCGATTCGCCGATCGTGCTGCTGCCGTATTTCTGATACCGCCAGCGGCTGTCCTGCTGGCTGAAATACGGGAATTTCCCTGTCTTTACACGCTTCGGATCCTCCAGCTTCAGGTCGACCTGAGCCGTTGTAAAGTTCAGGCCATAGGCCCACTGGTAGCTCATTTTTCTGGTCAGCTTGCCGATGACGGCTTCTTCGCTGAACAGCTCTTCTTTCCTGTCATTCACGCGCTGCACCGCTTCGATCACGTTGCGGACCACGCCGTCGTCGATCACCGCGATGGTACAGTAAGTGTCGAAAAAGTGGATGCTGCCCTCGATGTTTACGTCACGGTCGTTTTTGTTGCGGATGCCGGAGATCAGTTCCTCCAGAAGCAGATTGATGCGGTTGGCATACCGCGCCGGCAGATCCTGTTCCTTCAGAAACGCCGCCAGCTGATCGTACAGTTCCGGAGCATCCTGCGGTTTTACGGCATATTTCAGGATCCGGTGGTCATTCTCCACTCCGCCGCGAAGCAAGGCTTTGTCAGCAAGCAGGACGCCTGCCAGAGCCGACAGGCAGGACGCTGCCGACGAGCTCCACCAGATATTCCCGCCGCATACAAGCAGGATCAGGCCAAATGGGATCTGGAGCGCGATCCCACGCAGCAGGAAGAGCAGGAAGCTTTTTCTCCTCTGCTGTTTTGCCGAATAGTAATTGCTGAACGCCAGGGTTACCGAGCTCCCGAGGAAATAAAAACAGTAGATGCGGATGGCACGCAGCGTTTCCTCTCTCAGCGTCTTCATTCCGTACAAGGTAAGGATTCCCCGATGGAACAGCAGAAGCAGCAGGCTCAGAACCAGTGTGCCCGCGAACTGCAGGATCAGCGACTGCCGCAGCGCATGTGATTCCGCCCGGCGGTCGCTGAGATCGTCAAACAGGCGGAAAAGCGGGCGGAAGCTGTCGTTCACGGCATCTACATAAAAGATCACGATCATGGTGCAGAAACCAAGGATCGCCCTGACGGCAATGCCCTCCCATCCGAAGGCAACAGACACAAGCCATGTCATGAACCAGGCCCTAACAGCCATCAGCAGACGGTTCAGCCCATTGGGAAATCCATTGCGCAGGATCGGTTTGATGGCGGGTGTCGGACGAGCCTCTGTTCTCACGAACAGGCCGGTCTTCCTCTTCAGATGGCTGAACAACAGAAGCGAACGCACAAACATCGCCACGCTGCTGCCAAGACCGGCACCGAGTACGCCCAGATGGAAAACGCGGATGAACGCAATATCCGCCGCGATGTTGACCGCCATTTCCACCGCAGCTTCCCGCAGAACCAGGTCGGTCCGGTCGCCGGTATTCAGGACTCCCGCGCCGACCGCATTGAAGTAGCCGAAGGCGGAGCCGAACAGAAGACCGATATAATACTGTCTCGCCTCCGGAAACAGCAGATCTCCCAGCTGTGTGGAATGCAGAAGCAGCCAGGCCAGCGGGATCTGGAACAGCAGGATGCCTGCTCCTCCCGCCAGCATCAGAAAGCGGATGTTCCGGTACAGATTCTCCAGCATGGCGGAGCCGCGTTTTCCGACATACAGAGAAAGGTTCACCGTCAGGCCGGACACGATCAGCGTGGAGATCACGCTGAGGAAAATCGTGAACGGATACGCCGTCTCGGTAGCCGCAAGAGCCAGCGGTCCGATCAGTCGTCCGGTAATGATCCCGTCCACCATCCCCAGAGAGATGACGGAAAAGCTCAGCAGGAACTGAAGCGGAATATACTGGCGCATCTTCCGGGCAACGAGACTTCTTGTACTGCCCGATCCATTTATGAATATGTTGCTCGTTTTCTGCATTCCTGTGACTCCTGAAAACGCAAGATAGGATAACTCCGTTCAGGGGATATATGCGATGGCTGACCGGCGCACGGCAGACATGATCCTGACCAGCGCTGAATAGATGAGGCCGGAGCTGTAGATATAGACGACGGCGCTCGTTGACCGGAAAAATACCAGACAACCGACCACGATCAGCAGATTGATGCCGCCGAAAGCCATGCTGTACTTCCAGGACGGCGCCTGCAGCTTCTTTGCCTCCAGCGCACGGAGTACATCGATCGCCCCTGTAAAAGCGTGGCAAGCCAGCAGATACAGAATGATATAAACCGTTGGAATATCGTTGAGGGTCCCGGTAAAAAGGCCGAAATCAAGCAGGAGAATCCCCTTATACAGGATCGCTTTCCCACCGATCATATAGCGGGCCATGGTGAAATAATAAAACAGATGCCGGATCCCGGACAGGATCAGGGCAACACCGAGCAGCGCCGCGATCAGACGGCAGGCATCGGAAGGATCGAGATAGCACAGGCCGACGGCGACCAGGATCGTAAACAGGCTGCCCACTATGGTTTTTATTCTCTGCCAGAGGGTCATGTTCCGCTCCTCTTCTCGCTCTCGGCGATGAGCATCCGGAAATCCCGGATCCCTTTAAAGCCTTTCTCTCCTATGTCGACCGAATACCCCGCAAGAAGATTTCCGGATCGGAAGATCTTGTTCGTCACCATGCTCTTCTGTGCCAGGGCAGCCAGAATAAACCGGCCGAGAAACGTGCTGTCTTTTGCGGCGTCGTCCGCGTTCCGATATTCCTTCAGCCAGGCTCTCTGGTCAAAGCCGCTGATCGTCCGCCCGGAAAGCTTCTCGCCGAACAGTTCCCATTCCAGGCAGGCGTCGGGCTGGCGTTCTTCAAGGATGGCCCGGATCTCTTCTCTCCACGGTTCCACCGTCTCCCAGGCATACTGCTCTTTTTCAAACGTTTCCCTGTCCCCGTGCAGGACCTGCAGGGCATACACCATCTGGCAGAACGCGTGATAATAATCGTCGGGATTGTCTTTCACGACCTCCCGGTAGTTATCCCAGGCAGGCATGTACCGATAGCGTATAAAGCTGTAGTCCGGCAGATGTCCGGCTCTTCCGTGGCCCAAGTTCATGACCGACTGCTCGCTGTTCTGATACAGGCTGTTCGTATAGAAGCCTTTCTCCAGATCGTCTTTTGTATTGGGATTGTGATTGAAGACGATCGGCCTCTCGATCCATGAATCCCCTTCCGGGATCAGTTCGGTGAAACCCTGCCCCACGTTGTTGATCACTAGCGAAGGCGTGCCGGCAAAATACCGATGCGCCCACGTATCCGCAAGGATATGCATGGCGATGCCCACTGCCTGCAGGCTCTTCCCTTTGGCGAGGGAGACCGTATCGATCAGAAGATCCCCGTTTGGGCCGCAGATCATCCGGTATTTGCTGCGATAGCGCCGGGTGGCTTTTTTCTCGGCATAGAGGTCAGCCGGCAGGAAATGGAATGACGCCCAGATGCGCGTGATGTCCTGAAGACCGACAGGGTCGGTCCTCGCGTCCATCAGTTCCAACTGCAGCTGCGTGGTCGCCGCGGAGGGCGGAGCCTTGATCCCGGAAAGCAGCGTTTTGGAACAGCAGTCCACAAACTGCGCGCTGTAGCAGATCTCGAGGCACTCCTCATGCGTATATCCTGCCAAATAAGCGGCACAATAGGTCGCATAATAATGGAAGTCTTCCTGCATCGTCTGTTACCTCGTCAGTTTTTTCAGTTTTCTGACTCTGACAGCCGCAAGCCGCGTCTCAGTCAGAGCAAACAGCGATGTAAAATCCAGCAGAAGCGACACTGGCATGTGAAAATCGGAAGATACCGTATAGGAATCGTTCCAAACGGAAGTAACGAGAGAAACGACCAGCAGGGCTATCAGCACAGACGCCGCGATCAGGTATCCCCGGCCCTTCTCTTTTCCTTTTGCTTCAGCTCTCGCCGAAAACCCGACATAAAGACGCAGTGCGCAGTCGACAGCGGCAACAAACAGAACGGCTGCAGCGATCACAACATATATGATCGGGCCGTTTGCGTCTTCCGGCAGCTGCTCCATCAATTCCTTTTTGTTCAGAAATACGTACAGCACTGCCTTGATCAGCGACCAGGCGCCAAACGCGACGTCCGCCATCCCGCTGATCAGCAATGTGGTCTCGTGTTTTCTTAATTCTTCCTGCATTGGCTTAATCCTGTGTGTGTTCTGATGTTCCGTTCTTTATCCGTTCGCGATATTCATATACTCGTCGTAGGTGCACATCCGGTCGGCGATCGTGCCGTCTTCCCGGATCTCAATGATGCGGTTCGCCACGGTCTGCGTCAGCTGATGGTCGTGGCAGGAGAAGATCACGTTGTGTTTGAACGCCGTGAGGCCGTTGTTCAGAGCTGCGATGCTCTCGAGGTCCAGATGGTTCGGGGGCTGGTCGAGCACGAGGAAGTTAG
>JAEEGH010022502.1_pt1 | contig 12913 bp, 14 predicted proteins | sample 9134181 | NCBI WGS metagenome assembly JAEEGH01 (sample SAMN16246544, study PRJNA631951) | gut metagenome | biome: gut microbiome; feature: rumen; material: DP-attached | host: Bos | place: Iran: Karaj | collected 2018-10 | reverse complement strand
AAGGTGATCAGCATAAATCAATTGCAGAAACGGTGTTATGACCCTAAAATGGCTTTAGAATGCGTAGCATCTTCTTTAGGTATTGTCTAGCGTTTTTTGATGCGTTCGCCCTGGCCCTCCTTGAAAAGCCGCCCTTTCATGTGCTATGATACTAATTTGGATTATTTTACACAGAAAGGGCAGTTCTATGGATTATTCAGATATTCTTTCTGCTGCAAAGCAGGAACTTATGGCATTGGACAGCCATTTGATTGACGTGCTTGACATTAAGCGCCCGCCGTCACTTGCCTATGCGAAAAACCTTGCAAAAGTAATTTCAAAACTTTCTCCGTTATTAGGGAACATGATAGAGTTTTCTACGGTTGACCTGTTAAATGAACACGACTGGAATAATTTGGGAACATGGGTTAGACAAGACCCCGGTTTTCCTGACGCATTATTTCAGAGTGAGACGGTTGTTCCAAACCCCGGAATTGAAATAAAAGCATGGTTTCCTTTTGCTACTGAAATTACAGCACGGTTCAAAGATAGTGTCACCATTTTCAGGGACAGCAATATTGACATGGCTTTAATTGCGTGGCTTCCTGAAAATGTCATATGGGGCAAACCACAAATAATTGACGTTCTTGTTGTTAGCGGAAAGAGCGTCGCAGAAGCAAGAGATTCTCACTATCATAAACCGCCTGATTATCTTGTTTTTGAACCGGAGGATACATCAGAGCGGACAGCCAATTTGCAGCAAACGAATACGAACGGTTATAAGTTGCAGCAGGACAAGTGTAGTTTACAAGACGCTATCGCAGTAGTTGAAACGTGGGGCGAAGGCGGCAGACGATACAGCCCCGCCCCGGAGTATCAGCGTTTATTGCGAACACTATACGGGCAATTCGTATATAGACTTGACACGAATTATGCAAAAATTGACCGTATTGAACATGAAGACATTGAAGCGTTCAAAACACGGGTATTGAACACAGAATTTCATGGAAAGACAATCAAGCAATGGAGTACAATACTTGCGTCCAACAATGATGAATTATTGGAACGAGCATTGCAAACCATTCTCTAACCGTTCTTTTACTCGCGCCAATCCGTAAGTATATACATCATTGCTTAATTCAGCACAATAGCAGTTTCTTTCTAATTCAAAGGAAGCAACTGCCGTTGTGAATAACCCGGCGAACGGATCCCATATCGTATCGTTCTTATCAGATGTCATTTCTATGGTTCTTTTGACAAGAACAAGCGGTTTTTGATTTAGGTGGACAGCCTTTTGATTTATCTTTACGCGCTCACTGTTTCGTAATTGTGGGACTTGCCAAACATTTGTTACCCCTATTGGACAGTAAAATTTCGACCTCATAAGCGCCCATTCATCTTTTGTAATGGGCGTTTCCCCGTTAATGGAAAAGTATGGTTTTCCGTCATTCTTTCCATGTTCATTTGCGTAAGCTGCAATTTTCTCAAAAGCATCTGCCGGAGGCATATACCACAAATGACACTTTGTGAAATATTTTCTTGTCGCCGCATCTTTTACACCGCAAGCCTCATTTGTCTTTGAAAATGGAATACCTGTTCGTCCCCACTCATAACGGAGCCATTCTTTCATAGTCATTTCTATATCACCGACTTTGAAAACAGGTTTCTTGACGTACTGAACGCATACTTCTGTAACGACAGGTAAATGCCTTATTGTTTTGGTATTAGTATTTCCCGCAACATGACTCATTCCTTTGTCCCAAACGCAACATGAAACATATGTCCATCCATACTTTTCTAACATAGGATGAACTGTTGCCCACCCTACTTCTGTATTCCAAAACCAAAGAGTAGTTAAAGGCGTTGCAAGTTCGCTCCATTTTTTTATATGTGGTTCATACCACTTGTCAAGACCGTCCGGCGTAACTAAATCGCCGGGGAAACCATTGACCCCATAGGGACCATCTGAAATAATGACAGTTGGTTTTTCCCAATTATCATACAGTTCAAGGGCGTCACCGCAGTACAGGTGTATTGAACCGTTGCAAAGTGTTTGTTGTTCACTCATTTATCACCCCCGTTTCTGCTACATGACAAATAATATCTTCAACGTTACAGTCAAAGTAATTGCAAATTCGATCTATTATATCCATGGAAACTTGTTCGCCGCGTCCCATTTTATCCATAGTTGACTTTGAAATACCCGTTGCCTGCATAAGCTGTTTTTTGCTCATGTCTTTATCAATCAACAGTTTCCACAAGGGTTTATAGGAAAAAGCCATAGTAACCACCACCTTTTAAATTGTAATTGTAGTACTTATGTATTGAGAAGTCAATACTTTACTGCTTTATTTACATTAAATGATTATTGAGAAATTTCAAGCATCTTTTAGTATCAGTTTGTGGATTTAAGCGACAAATAGGCATAGAGAAACGGCGAAAACTCTTGAAAATCGAGCATTTCCGCCATTCTGAATATACTCCTTTTCGAAGTAAATCTAAAGCCGAGATTCTGCAGTATTCGAACCAGTTCAAGACAGTCTGCGGTATTTCTGGCGAAACGGCTGAGCGACTTTGTTAAAATCTCATCGATTTTCCCCGCCTCGCAGTCCTGCATCATCTGCATAAGTGCCGGACGCAGATCCTTCCTTCTGCCTGTTATGCCCTCATCGTAATAAAGTCCGGCATACGCCCATTCAGGATTTGAGGATATGTACTCCTCGTAATGAGCACTTTTTTCAAGGATTTCAAACTGACATTTCTCAGTAAAGGCTGCTTTCAGAAAACCATAATTATGTCAATTCCGGAGAACTGAATTTTTCCAAGTCAAATCCATTAATCGTGATACCGCTGGATACGATGCTCCTGAAATTGCCGCTGAACTCGGAATAGATAGGCGGACTGTGTATTATCTGAAGCAACAGGCTGAGCAAATCAGAGATAAGATGATGAACCTGTAAACATGTATCCTCTTTAAGTTTAAGGCGGTGTCGCAGTAAGGAACTGCGGCACTGCTATTTTTCTCCATGATAAAATATAGTAACTAATAAATTATGAGATTATAAGATTGAAAAATTCACCCACCGACCTAACATTTTCCATAACGAATAAAATGAGCATGTTTGCGATGTATTTTCTTTTTACTGGGATCTTTGCTGTTGGAACTTAGATGATAAAACTAGTAAGCTGTACTATTATTTGAAAACATCACTGTAAGATCCGTCACAAGTAATAAAGAAATCTACACTCGCGTAAATAATTAAAGAAAGGTGCATAATTCATTTTTTTCGCATTTATGAAACTTCTTCAACAAGGAGATTAGACATTTCATGAATACAATTGACATAATAGGTAAAATGGGTAACGCCTAATTGTTTTTTCTTAGTTTTCAAAAACACTGACGGTTCAACAAATTTTTCATTTCTCTTATTGAATAAACGATCAATCAATTTTTGACGAGCTTCCCCACTTTCATGCGCAACATAATTTCGAATAGCAATTATATCTTGGTACGAACCACTATAGTTGCAACTTGTAAATATCACGTCAAAAGGATTCTTTTTAAATATATATTTAGATAAATTTTTTATCTGAGAAGGATAATCTATATAGGGTTTACTTGGTGGTCTAATAAAAACTTCTAACTGTTTTTGATCTTTGAATTCTAGTAGACGTTCAGGCAAATATCCTTTTTCAGATGGCTCGCCTATAGAATAGGATACAAACAACTCTGAAATGAACTTTTCAAAACAAACACTTATTTTGAATAGTGCAATGTCGTACCTCGGTTCTTGTTCATTTGAAGCCCATTGGGACCAAAATTCAATTGTGCTATTTATTTCTTCAATAGTCACTGCGACTACCTCTCGAATGCAGCATTCAAAAATTTAATTCTTTTGGTTCTTTCAATCTTACCCGTTGTTCTCATAGAATGCATTTTTACAAAATCATTGAACTCAGCGTACTTACCATAAATATTTTCTTTATCTGCGATATTTCTATCATAGGCATTAACAAATTCCAATAATCGATTCTCAAATAATTTCATATTTGATTGAATGTTAGATTTATCAAATACTGGATTTCTACTTAAAATTTCTCCTTTAATTCCATACATTTGATTGTAGACAACACAAAACAATGTAAAGAAATAGTTCTTATTTTGTGTAAAACACCCTATATTGCCGTCAAAGTGCTCAAATACACCTTCAATCACCGCCATAACATCAGAAATTTGTTTATAGATAAGTTCTGCATTTTCAAAATCTATATCGTATTTTTTATAGAAATTATCCACTGCACTAGGTTTTTCATTTATGATGCCCTCATTAACAAGAAGGACGAGAGAATTCATCATCTCCGAATCCTTCATTCTTGCGCACTCTTTGTCAGAAATAAGCTTATACGATAATAAAAAGTCTCTATATTTAGACGACAGTCGATATACAAGAACTTTAAAATCGCCCCAGTATTTTGAATTACGCAGTTCCTGACTATTTAAAACCACATTATTAGAATTCAAACGGGCAAACATATCGTATATAACTCCGTCATCTTTTTCTTTAACTGTTTGAGCAAAAATCTCATACTGTAAAAATAATTCTTGTGTATCTGCATCTAGTTCAGAATACTTTAAGCCACCAAACTGAGAATTATGCGATTTCTGAATGGGAAAATCATCGGAAGCAAATTCCAATATTGCTCTAACCCTTTGTTGCCCATCAACAATCTCTCGAAAGGTCTTCTTAGTTGTAACATCAACTTTTTGTCTTAGAAAAATTGGAGGTATAGGCAAACCTCTGATAATCGTATCTATCAGATATGCTTTTGCACTTGTATTCCATACAATATTTCTTTGGTACTTTGGTGAAATTTCAAGTTCTTGTTTTTCATGCCACTGAATTAAATCGCTTATTGAGATTACCTTCGATTGTGTCTGTTGCTCCATAACGCTCTCCATGCACAACAACAATATTCAATTCCAAAATAATTATACGCCAATTTGACAAATAACAAACTTTAATCTAGGTAGTAAAACCTTAGCTTCAACCCTACCACAATAATAAAACCGTAGCCACAACCTCTGTATCTCTAGCCTAAAGTGTGTTTTCAGATACAGCCTAAAACGCCATTTTTCCCTCAACCTTTCAAAATCCCAAAACTTGCCAAGTCCTTGATTTTACGGGCTTTCAAAGCATCTCTACACCTTCTTAGATAGTAATACTACCGTCTCGACGTGCAACGACCAGTGCATAGCGGTGTCTGATCGTCTACTATGGTTTATACAACAGGCGTAAAAGAACATATTATCGTTTGTTTTCAAAGTTCGTCTTTTCATATTGCAATTAATTTGAAAGCAAATCAAGAATGTAAGGAAGTATTAGAGGCACAAAAAAGCCGGAACTAAGTCCGGCAACCATAAACTCACCCCCTAACCTCTACCTCCACCCCGGATTTGAACTCCACGATGAAGTGATCATCATGGACGGTAATGCGCTCTATCAGTCTTCTGACAAGATTCTCGTCATATTCAGCAATCTGGGTTTCCTGCTCATCAAGAAAGGCCTTAAGGTCTGAAATCTTCTGTCGAACTCCGTCCTTTTTGGCATCATCAAGTTGCAACTGATATTTTCTTTCATGAAGTTCAGTAATCTCCTGACCGAGCTTATCGCAGTCCTGCCGCTGTTTTATTCGCTTGAGAAGATCCTTCTGCAATGATGCAATTCTGGAATCAATCCCGGCTACTTCATCCGTGTTCGGGGAACTCAGCACCTTTTCGATATTGATCTTAAGCTGAGACATATAACTGTCCAGTTTGGCAAAAACCTCGTTAATCGCCTTAACTGCCACACTCTGAAGTTCCGATTCCTTAACAGTACGGGAGTGGCATTCAACCTCCGAGTATTTCTGCTTGAGCCGTGAAAGACACCGCCACACGATGCTCTTTCTGCCGTGAATGTTCCAGTGAGTTCTCTGGTAAAAACCTCCGCAATGGCAGCAGGCAACAAGATTTGAAAGTGCAAACTTACCGCTGTACTGTCTGCGTTTTCCCGTTGTGGTTTTAAGCCTTGACCGTTTCTGCATTTCCTCCTGAACCCGCATAAAGAGTTCCTTCGGAATGATGGCTTCATGGTTATTTTCCACATAGTATTGCGGAACGATACCGCGATTTGCCACCCGCTTTTTAGTCAGAAAGTCTGTGGTGATCGTTTTCTGAAGAAGTGCATCACCCATGTACTTCTCATTTGTCAGGATAAGTTTAATGGAGGAATTCAGCCAGCGGGAACTTCCCGCTGCAGTCTTGATGCCGTCAGCCTCGAGTCCCTTGCCGATACCGTAAAAGCTCTGCCCTTCCAGATATTCACGGAAGATGCGTTTCACCACCTCGGCTTCTTCCTTATTGATGATGAGGTTACCGTCCTCATCCTTGTCATAACCAAGGAACCGGGTATGGTTAACCAGCACCTTGCCCTGCTGGTAACGATACTGCAAACCAAGGCGAACGTTCTGAGAAAGGCTTTCACTTTCCTGCTGAGCAAGTGATGCCATGATGGTGAGCATAACCTCGCCTTTGGCATCGAGCGTGTTAATTCCCTCCTTCTCAAAATAAACGGCGATGTTCTTATCCTTGAGCTTTCTGATGTAGTTAAGGCAGTCAAGTGTATTACGGGCAAAACGGCTGATTGACTTGGTTATCACCATATCAACCTTGCCCTTCATGCAATCATCTATAAGCCGGTTAAACTCCTCCCGCTTTTTGGTGTTGGTTCCGGAGATGCCGTCATCAGCATAGATTCCGGCACATTCCCATGCCGGGTTCTTCTTGATATACTCGGTGTAGTGTTCCACCTGCGCCTCATAGCTTGTTGCCTGTTCATCAGTATCAGTAGACACACGGCAGTAGGCTGCCACTCTGGTCTTTGGAATCTCATCCTGAACAACCCTGCTGCCGATTCGTCTCTTGGCAGGGATCATTGTAATTGTTCCCATGTTTAAGCCTTCCTCTCAATTAAACTGTAAATGTACTCAGCCTGTCTGAACGGATCTCTGAACTGCTTTAAACACTGTTTGAAGGAAAAGTGCTGTGGTGCAGTTCCCGGTGCCTGTTCTTTGCTCTGCCCTTCCTTCTTCCCGAGAACAGAGCATCTGCGTAATCGTTCCCTTTCAGCCGCATCAAAGGTGGTGCGATCAATGATCTCAGGGTAATAATCATCTCCGGTGTAGCGAGCATTTCTCATAAGCATTTTTACCGATGAGGCATGCAGGTCTAACCCCACAGCCTTTGCCGCATCGATGTAACTCAGCCCGGAAAGATATCCTTTGTAAAGCAATCTGACTTTACCGGCATCTTTCTCATGAATTACCGCCCTGCCGTCCACAATCTTGTATCCGAAAAAAGTATTATTCAGTCTCATTCAATTGTCTCCTTAACCTTCATTCCGCATTTCAGATGAAATTCCAGCTCCGTTCTGGAACTCACAACCGCATGATCTACAAACCTTTCAAAAAGCCCGGCATCAAAGTCGGAGAGCATTTCGCTCTTGCCCGTGAATCTGATAATGTCTCTCAAGGACTCGGTCTTAGTCAGCTCACCGTTGATTTCAGATTTCAGTTGATCCCGTTCTGCTGTGAGTTTCTCAGTCTCAACCGTGATTTCATTACTCTCCCGGGTAAAGGTGGCGGGATCAAGATAACCTTTGGTCATAATGGAAGTGAGGTTACGTCTGCGTTCCTGCATTTCATTCAGGGTTCTTTCCACCACGTCAATTCTGCTGAGTCGTGACTTGTGAGATTGGGTAGTGAGGTTATCAAGAAGTGTCTGCAGCACCTCCTTTCTGCCAAAAATCAGCTTATTCATCATGGTGGTAAAGGCAGTCTCAAGAGCGGATTCACGCACATACTTCATTGAGCACCGGCTCCCGTCCTTATGGTGGACTGAGCATACCCATGCCGGATATTTGAGTCTTCCGGTAATGTTGATCCTGCGTTTGAAGAACGCTCCGCATTCACCGCAGATCAGCTTTCCACTGAAGGCATAGCGGTTCTGGTATTTTGAATTACCTTCAGACCTGTTCTTCTCCTGCTGTTCATGACTGATAACATTGCCGACAGCCTCGAAAACCTCTCTGCTGACAATGGCGTCATGGTGGTTTTCCTCATAGAACTGGTCTACTTCCCCATGATTCAGATGCCTTCTGAGCCGGAAGTCCGTATAGGTTTTCTGATAAAGGCAGTCTCCCTTGTACCTCTCATTTCGCAGGATCCAGAGCACAGAGGCAGCAGTCCATGTGCCTTTTCTCTTGGCTGGAACCTTCTTCTCATTCAGCGTGGCAGCAATCTGACGTGCGCTCTTCCCCGTCAGAGCCTCATTGAAAATAAACCGCACCCATTCCGCCTCATCCTCTTTAATGACAAGTTCCCCGTCAGCGAGAGTGTAGCCGTATGGCGCATAGCTGAATTTGAAGGAGCCATTCTCAAAGCGGTGCCGTACTCCCCACTTGCTGTTCTCGGAAATAGAAACTGACTCGCTCTCTGCCAGACTGCTCATTACTGAAAGAAACAGTTCTGTTTCCATCGAACCGGTATTGAGATTCTCCTTCTCGAAGTAAACTGGGATGTGAAGTTCCTGAAGTCTGCGTACCAGTTCAAGACAGTCTGTGGTGTTACGGGCAAATCGGCTCAGCGACTTGGTGACAATGAAGTCAATCTTCCCGTTCTCGCAGTCCGTCATCATCTGCAGAAGTGCCGGACGCTTTTCCTTTTTGGTTCCTGACAGTCCTTCATCGTAGTAGAGTCCGGCAAACTCCCATTCTGGATTTGATGCGATGTATTCTTCGTAATGAGCCTTCTGAGTCTCAAGACTGACAAGCTGTTCATCACTTGCAGTTGATACTCTGCAGTAAGCCGCAACCCGGAGTCTTTTCTTCGGCTGATGAGCAGCGGCTGGCTCGATAGTAATAACCTTCTTCATGATCTGTCACCTTAAAGGATTGATGACAGGAAGGTCGGAAAAGTCCGTCTGTTTTCCTGCATGATTAACTGAAACTCATCACGGCTGATGAGTCCCTGGCTGAGAAGTTTCCGGGTGAAAAGCTCCGCTCTCAGAAAATTGAACTCTTGAAGAAGATCATCACTAGCGTGGTTACGCTCGAAGTGCAGTTCCGGATAACTGCTTATTTGTTTTATGTGCATAATTGCTCCTTAAAGTGATCAGTGTTTGCTTCTCGCAATCCGTTTTGTCGGTAACATATTTGCTCTGTGTTGAAACACTAGCAACTCAATAATCAAAGGATTTGCGAGATAAATGTCGGGAAAGTGACCATGTTCTCTATCATGATCAGACGGTACTCATCAGGTGTTATAAGACCTCGGTTGAGCATGGTTTTCGTGAGATGTTCAGCCCGCAGAAAATTGAACTCTTGCTGCAACTGATCCTGTGTGATATTGCCGGTATGGCATTGTGGCATAGTGGTGGATGTAACTTCGGTTACCTGCATTTCATATCTCCTGTGAATAAAAACATTTGCTCTTACCCACTAATGCCCAAAAGAAGGTGCTTTTTACAAAAAATCTTTCACAGAAAATAAAAAACGCAGGAACCTCACGAACTGCTAAAAACTGATAATTTTTAAACCTGTTATCACAAATATATATGCATTATAGACTAAGGCATATATTTGTTTTGGTAGAATAAAGTTAATTTATAAAACGGAGAAATTAATAATGTATTGTTTTAAATGAGGAAAAGAAATAGCTGATGATTCGGAGTTCTGCGGTCATTGCGGTGCTCAATTAGTAAAGTAACACGTTCGGATATTCCATATACATAAACTTCATCTGTGCTTGATTATATGATGTATTTGATAACTTAATTTTGGAGATAAAATGGGCTTTTTTCATTTTTTAAAATCTGTATTTGCAGACTCTTCTGTAGATAACTATTCAAGTGACGATGAGGAACATTTTCACTTAAAATCACAGAGTGAAATACGACATGATGACGATGAACATTTTCGTATAAAACAGCAGGCTAACATTTCATCCAACAAGATGCACAAAGTTTCTCTATCAGTTGGTAATTACAAAATGAATGAGATCAATGAGAAGAAAAAAGATCCTACGCGTAATCCTGTATTAAACTCACCCGGTGATATTACTAATGAAATTATCCAAAGAATAATTGATAATAATTTGGATTCGCTGACCATAAATTATGAATTTACAAGATGCCGAAAAAATGATGAAGATAGGGATAATTGGAAAAATGAACAAAATCGAAATAATCCTTTTTGGAGAGCCAATAGCATCACACCTATAAAACGCATTGAGTTTGAGGTAAGACTTGGTCCAGGAGTACATTCTCTCGCATGTGCCTTTCAGTTTTTTGAAAAACTTGAATATGTAAATATTAAGGATACTTCCAATGTTACTGATATGATCGGAATGTTCGCTGGAGCAAACTCCTTCAATCAGCCTATCGGCAACTGGGATACTTCAAAGGTTACTGATATGAGTTACATGTTCGATAGTGCAAAATCCTTCAATCAGCCTATCGGCAAATGGGATACATCCATGGTTACTGATATGAGTTGGGTGTTCTCTCATGCAAAATCCTTCAATCAGCCAATCGGCAACTGGGATACTTCAAAGGTTACTTATATGGCAGATATGTTCCGTGGAGCAGAATCCTTCAATCAGCCAATCGGCAAATGGGATACTTCAAAGGTTACTAATATGTGGGGTATGTTCTGTGAAGCAACATCCTTCAATCAGCCAATCGGCAGCTGGGATACTTCCAATGTTACGAATATGAAAGAAATGTTCTACAAAGCAGAATCCTTCAATCAGCCAATCGGCAAATGGGATACTTCCAAGGTTACTAATATGTATATAATGTTCGCATATGCAACATCCTTCAATCAGCCAATCGGCAACTGGGATACTTCCAATGATACTTTTATGATTGAGATGTTTAAAGGTGCAACATCTTATTCTTACCCTAAACCAAAAGGGGCAGAATAAACATCAAATGGCAGACTGTAACTCCGGCAGTCTGCCAAATTCCATTATTCCCCAAGTCGGCTATTCACAGCTTGCGCAAAATCGCCCAGTTTCCCGAATAGCCAGTTTCCCGGACAGGATTTCTTAGCAAACCATCTGTGAACGGTTAGGAGCATCTCATCACTCCTGACTTCATGCCTCAGTGCTTTATCACGATCTGCAATCCACACCAGCTTTCGCTTACCGTTCCGTCTGCAGATGTCAGTGCAGAGTTCCACCAGTGCGGAATACACTTCCGGCTTCATGGCATAAGGTTCCGTCAGATCTGATGCACATTCGATAGTGACGGCACGCTGGTCGTTGTCCCTTGATGATGAACACCAGGAACGGTTCTGCTCATCAACGCAAAGTCCGATTCTGCCGTCAGTCCCGATGGCATAATTGCAGCTCGCCTGTCTGCCTCTGTCCTTAAAGCAGTCGCAGATGCGTTCCACACTGAGCTGACCGACCACGGCATGTGGTGTGATTCTTGAAATTTGGCAGACACGTTTGCCTGAATGGTTCGGACTTAAGCCCGTGTAGCTTACAAGTTTACAGTTACTCATTTTCGTTCTCCTTATTTTCTGATTTATCGTGTAACTGGTTTAAAGCCTTTTTGACCACCGTCGGTATCGGCAGACCAAGGTGTGACGCATTCTCAAGAAGACTGATGCCCTCGTTTGAAAGGTAAAAGAAAATTACCGCAGTTCTGAGTACGCTCCCGGTCTGAAATATTCTTGTATCCAGAATGGTGGCAACACCAACCAGCATGAACACGATTACCTTTCTGCAGATCCCTTTAAAGCCGATGGAGCTTGATAGGTTGTTATCGACTATCCCGCACATAACACCGCTGATGTAGTCGATAACCGTAAAGGCAATCAAGGCATACAGCAATCCGTCACATCCTCCAAGAAAGTAACCCAGCCATCCACCGATTCCGGTAAATACTGCCTGGAGCATATTCCAAAGCTCTCTCATTTTGTTTCTCCCAATAAAAAAGGCGACTGTTAAGCCGCCCGTTACTTCACTCTGTTTACGTTACTTCGCACCCGACTGATAAAGTCTCTGTCGAGATATCCTTCCACCCGTTCGCAGGCAGAGAGGTACTTCTTCCACCAGGCATAAGCTCGAAAATCAAGATAGATGAACTTATTCCAGGGTTTCTCGAAGGAAAGATAATGCACCATCAGCGGTGCCATTTCCCTGTATCCCGGATTGAACCAGATAGCATTGAACTCATTGGCAAGAGGATATTTCTTCTTGAAATGCAGATTCACAAAATCCTGCTCCGGGCAGTACATGAAGTTTCCTTTTTCCTCAATCGTTTTGATGAACTTCTGATACAGTCCTTTGCAGTCAGCCTTGTAGCACATAAGTCCGGTGTTGAAATACAGCGGAGTGTTAACTACCTCTTTGAGATTCATCTGCTTCATCCATCTGTCACGATTCTCACGTTCACTGACTCCGAAGATGCCGGATTTCTGCTCTGCTGTAATCTCCTCAAGGAGAGGAACCGCCGAGCCTAAAAACAGAGTGTCCAAATCAAAGTTCAGGACACAGTCGGTTTCAGCAGAAACTTCCTCAAGAGCTTTGATTCTTTGAGCAATAGCCGGAACAGCACTGCGATGAACCATCAGTCTGTTACCGCCCACAGAGGCAAAAAGATCATGCTGCGGAAATGAAACATAACGAACCTCCACAAGGCCCTCCGGAACCACGGCAAGAACTCTACTGAGGTCAGTACCTTTCTCCGCGTAAATGATGAGTTCAATGCGGTTGTATTTAAAAAATGAGCTGAGGGATACCACCGCCTGATTTATGTATCCCTCATCAAGAACTACAAATGCTTTCATTGGTTATTCTCCTTTAGGTCGTCTTTGAAAATGTCCTC
>JAEEGH010022499.1_pt1 | contig 12914 bp, 8 predicted proteins | sample 9134181 | NCBI WGS metagenome assembly JAEEGH01 (sample SAMN16246544, study PRJNA631951) | gut metagenome | biome: gut microbiome; feature: rumen; material: DP-attached | host: Bos | place: Iran: Karaj | collected 2018-10 | reverse complement strand
CCCCATGCAACATTTCCGAATCCGCTTATGGCGATCGTCTTGCCTTCAAGGGAATCGCCGCGGTCCGCCAGCATCTGGCTAAGGAAATACAGAGCGCCGAAACCGGTAGCCTCGGGACGGATCTTGGATCCGCCGAAAGTAAGCCCCTTACCTGTGAGCACACCCGTATTTTCACGCGCGAGCTTCTTATACATGCCGTACAGATATCCTATCTCGCGTGCGCCCACACCTATATCACCTGCCGGAACATCCGTATCAGGGCCGATGTTTCTCCAAAGCTCCAGCATGAAGCTGTGACAGAAACGTTCAATCTCAGCAGCCGAGCGTCCGCGGGCCGAGAAATCCGAACCGCCCTTGCCGCCGCCCATAGGCAGTGTGGTCAGAGCGTTTTTGAAAGTCTGCTCAAAGCCCAGGAACTTAAGGATCGAAAGGTTGACTGATGAATGGAAACGCAAACCGCCCTTGTATGGGCCGATAGCGTTGTTGAACTGGACGCGGTAACCGGTGTTTACATGAATCTCGCCGTTGTCATCGGTCCATGGCACCTTGAACGTAAATATACGGTCAGGCTCGACCATACGTTCAACGATCTTGGCATCCTCGAATTCAGGATGCTGATTATAGATAGGTTCAACACTAATAAGCACTTCACGTACTGCCTGCAGATACTCTTTTTCACCCGGATGCTTACGCTCCAGATCTGCCATAATGTTGTTTATGTTCATAACGATTACATTAATTGGTTTTATGTTTCACAAATATAGTTCAATAAAATGAGATGTTGTTCTTTAAACATGTATAAAAATAGACACTTTATCCAATCGTGTGGCCAATTGCCGACATTTTCGCCACCCTGTCAGACATTAACAATTGTTCCCGAATCGTTATATTTTTTATAGAATGAAACAAAATTTAAGCATCTTGTTTTGGTGGTTTCAAAGAAACCCTTACGTTTGCATAGTTTGTGAGTAAGGAAAATAGGCAATGTTTACCTACCTCCAAACAAGTGAGAATTATTAAACGACTTAATTACAACTTAATTACGACTTAATTACAACTTAATTACAACCTGGAAACCTTTTCCGACAAGACAAAAAATTCACTCGAATATTACATTTTACCTAATTGTTTAACTTTATCCTTTTTAATCCTTTTTTATGAATCTCAAAAAACATGTGTTAGGCATTCTGCTCGCAATCGCAGTGCCTATCTGTGCAACCGCGCAGAACGTGACTGTTAAGGGACAGGTTAAGGATGACGCAGGTGAACCGCTTGCTCTCGTCAGCATTGCTGAGCCGGGAACATCAAACGGCACCGTCACCGACTTGGATGGTAACTACTCCATCTCAGTAGCGTCAAACGCAACCCTCCAGTTTTCATTCATGGGTTATACGACAGTAACCGAACAGGTAAACGGCCGTACAACCATTAACGTTACACTCTCTGAGGATGCAGAGCTCCTCGAGGAAATCGTAGTTGTAGGTTACGGCGTTCAGAAGAAGAGCGACCTGACCGGATCAGTTGCATCAATTAAGGCCACTGACCTGAAGGACCGTTCAGTAACTGACGCTGCTGCAGCTATACAAGGTAAAGTATCCGGTATCCAGGTAATCAACACATCAGGTGCTCCCGGTGAGGGCGCAAGCATCCGCGTACGTGGTTACTCATCTAACTCAACAACCGGCGGCCTTGGCCCGTTGCTCATTGTAGACGGTCTTAAGGTTGACAACATCCAGTATCTGGATCCCGAAATGATTGAGTCAATGGAGGTACTTAAGGATGCTGCTTCTGCTGCCATCTACGGTGCTCAGGCTGGTAACGGTGTTGTACTTATCACAACCAAGAAGGGTGAGACAGGATCTGCTCACATTTCTTACTCAGGTAAGTTCTCACTCCAGTCACTTGGAAAGACAGCTGAGCTGTTCGATGCCAAGGAGTACATTGAGTATCAGACATATATCGGCAAACTCAGCCAGGCTGAGCTTGACCAGTACAACTACAGCGGACAGAACACCAACTGGTATGAGGAGGTATTCCAGCCCAGTTGGGCCAAGCAGCACAACGTAACCGTTCAGGGCGGTAACAACAAGGGTCATTTCCTGACTTCACTGAACTTCCTGGACAACGACGGTATCGTTGTAGGTGACAAGGATGTTTACAAGCGTCTCACCGCTCAGATCAACGCTGACTATGAGCTCTTCAAGTGGTTTGACATTTCAACCAGCAACTCAATCGAGAAGTGGAGCACCAAGTCTGTATCAGCCGGTTACGGTTCAACTCTGAACTCAGTTATTTCAATTGACCCGCTGACTCCCGCTTACATCAGCGATATCGCCAATACTCCCGGCGGAATGCAGAGTAAGTATGCTACCAACCCCGAACTTATCCCGAGAGATCCCAATCACAACAACGATTTCTACGGAACTTCAAACTACTTCGAGGATGCAACAGCTAACCCTCTCTTCCAGAGAGATAAGACTGACTCAAGCAAGGAGGGTATCAACCTTCGTGGTAACATTGCTGCAAACCTGAAGCCTGTCAAGGGTCTCACCATCACCTCTCGTTTTGGTTACACCGTAGCACAGGATCAGTCACACAGCTACTCAACACCTTACTGGATGACCAGTATGGCCTCAGCTACCACCTATTCTATCAGTGCAAACGTTAACACCAACTACTACTATCAGTGGGAGAACTTTGCTAACTACAACCTGACACTTGGTAGAAACAGCATCAACGCAATGGCTGGTATGTCATACAGCGAGAAGCACATTGACAATGCAAGTATCTCATCATCAGGTGCTAACATTCTCAAGGGTTATGAACCCAACTTCCGCTATATTGATTTCCTGAATTCAGATGCAACCAAGACCGTAAACAATGCTCCCGGTCTTGAGACTCAGCTTTCATACTTCGGCCGTCTGGGTTATACCTATGATAACAAGTACGGTATCCAGGCTAACTTCCGTGCCGATGCTTATGACTCATCAAAACTTTCACCCGAGAACCGTTGGGGTTACTTCCCCTCAGTATCAGGTGGTTGGACAATCAGCAATGAGTCATTCTTCAGAGATAACATCGATCGCAGCGTAGTATCTTTCCTGAAACTTCGTGGATCATGGGGTGTTAACGGTAACATCAACGTATTGAAAGACTATCGTTATTCAACCGCTATTACTCTGAACGGTGAGATGTATCAGTACAATCCTGGTGCTGGTGACGGACATCCCACATACGGTTCAAAGCCTTCAGGCCTTGCTAACCCCGAACTCAAATGGGAGACTTCAGAGCAGCTCGACTTCGGTCTTGACGCACGCTTCCTGAGCGACCGTCTGACCTTCGGCTTCGACTGGTACAAGAAGACCACCAATGACCTTCTGGTTCAGATCACTCCTCTGCCCGAAATCGGCGTAAGCAGTTCATGGGTTAACGCAGGTCAGGTACTCAACACCGGTCTTGAATTCGAATTAGGTTGGAGAGACCAGATTGGTGACTTCTCATATAATGTATCTGCAAACTTCTCAACCCTCCACAATGAGGTTCTCAAGATGCACTCACTCCTTAACCGTCTTGACGGTAGCGGTGTATCAGGTCTTAACAACAAGCTCAAAACCGCTTTTGAGCCGGGTTATCCTATTTGGTACTTCCGTGGTTACAAGTACGCAGGCGTAGTACAGGAGGACGATGCTCAGAAGGGTTGGACCGCTGGTCAGGCTCTGTATTACACAGCTAACGGTGAGTTGACCACCTCTCCTGGTGACAACGATATGCAGTATCTTGGTGAGGGTATTCCAGACTTCACTTACGGTCTTACCGTTAATCTCGCATGGAAGGGATTTGACTTCACATTATTCGGTACCGGTGCAGCAGGCAACGAGATCTACAACCTGATGGTTTCAGCTGACCGTCCTGAGCAGAACATGCTTACCGAGTATTGGAGAAATTCATGGGGCAACCCGAACGTAGACAAGGCTTCTGCAAAATATCCTGACATGAGCGTAGCTTCATCAAGCTGGGTATTCTTCAGCTCAAGCGCAGCTATCTATGATGGTTCATACTTCAAGATCAAGCAGATCCAGCTCGGTTACACTCTGCCTAAGAAGGTTATCAAGAAGGCTCTTCTTAGCGACATGAGAGTTTATGCTTCACTTGACGACTACTTCACATTCACCAAATATCCTGGTGCAGATCCTGAAACAGCAACCTATAACTCAAGCGATAACCGCGGTATAGATTCTGGTTCATATCCTACCACCAAGAAGATGGTGTTCGGCGTAAATCTTACTTTCTAACCATTAATAGGATATTGATATGAAAAAGACAATATATTCATTGATTGCCGTTTCTGCAGTATTTGCCCTCGTATCCTGCGATGAAAGTCGTCTTGACATTCCGCAGAAGGGTGTGACTGCCATAGAAACTTTTTATCAGACCGATGAAGATGCTGAGGCTGCACTTGTCGCTGCTTATGCAAGCTTCTCTACCAATGTAACCGGTCGTGGCGCAGCTTACATCTATACTCCTTATAAGTTCATGCTGAACAACGGAGGTGATGATATGTATGCAGCTGGTTCAAACTATGGTGACAACGACTTTAGTTCTGACCTTAACGACTACAACTTCGATACCGGCCTCGGAATCATCAACGAGTTCTACAGCGGTATTTTCCAGTCTGTTTACACAGCCAACCTGGTAATCGACCATTTCAAAGATGGTACTTCTGAAGTTCAGAAGAGATGCGTAGCAGAGGCTCGTACTCTCCGCGCTTATGACTATTTCCTGCTCGCAGCACTTTGGGGCACTCCTCCTGTAATCGATCATGTGATTGCTGACGGACTTCCCTACAACTGCGATCTCGATCCCAATTACCAGTGGTCACACAAACAGCTTCTGTTGTGGGTTGCAAGTGAAGCAGAAGCAGCTGCCCAGGTACTGCCCGAGCGTAAGAGCAAAACCGATAAGGATGGCGCAGTAAAGTGCACCAAGGGATTTGCACAGGCTCTTGCCGGTAAGGCATACATCTTTGCCGAAGACTATGTTAAGGCACAGGCTGCCCTTCAGGCTGTAATTGATTCAAAGAAATACGACCTCGTTCCCGGAGCCAAATACTGGGAGAACTTCCATATTGAGGGTGACGGTAATGAAGAGAAGGTATTTGAGTCAAATCTTGAGTACAACTCAAACATCGGTGCATGGGGCGGTATCAACCAGCGTTCAACCTGGATGGAAGCTCAGATTTGGGCTTGGCGTAAGGACCACTTCGTAAAGGGTGGTGAGCCTACCCTCGTCTACATGGGCGGTGCCGACGGTTGGGGCGGACTTGGTGTTCCCCAGTGGTTCGGTGATGAGTTCTTTGCAAATGAAGGTCATTCACACCGTTTCGACGCTACATTCATCCGTGTTGACAGTGCCATTTACACCATGCCTTATGAGAATGACTCTCTGAACAACCTCACTCTTGCACAGAAGAAGGTCAGCAAGAGCATCGGTATTTCTGATATTGTAGACGGTCTTTACGGACAGTCATACTGGCTGCCTCTCAAGCAGATGACTAAGGGCACAGACTGCAACCCCAACTATGGCAACAACGTTCGTCTGAACAACAACATTGTTATGCGTTACGCCGAGGTTCTTCTGCTCTACGCTGAGGCTTGCATCCAGAACGGCCAGCTTGACAGTGCAAAGGTTTACATCAATAAGATCCAGGAACGCGCAGGTGCTCCTATAAGCGCAACTGTTAACATGGATGTTCTTAAGAAGGAGAAGTCATACGAGCTCTGGCTCGAGGGCAGCCGTATGCTTGACATCAAGCGCTGGGGCGACACCGAGCGTATCAAGCAGAATGGTCAGTTCGCTCCCAGACTGTTTGACAAGCTGTACAGAAAGCCTCATTATACCCCTTGGAAGGATACCACATTCGTAAAGAATGATGATGGCTCATATAAGCTGGACAACAACGGCAATAAGATCATCGAGTTGGATGATAATGGCAACCAGAAGATTGCTGACATGCCCGCTGATGAGAACGTTACATGGTTACCCGGCGAGACTGAGGCTACCGGCCGCTTCTACTTCATCACCACACACGATGCAAAGAAGAAGTTCGGTGACAAGGTTGGTTTCAAGGAGGGCAAGCATGAGTTCTTCCCCTTCCCGCAGACAGTTATCAACAAGAATCCTAACCTGAGACAGAATCCCGGTTATAATTAATTCCATAACTGCTCACAAAAGAAAGGGTCCGAATCTGATTCGGGCCCTTTTTTATACCTTTGCACCATGGACGCATCAAAAAAGAGATACAGGATCATTTTTGTCTGCCACGGCAACATCTGCCGCTCCCCTATGGCAGAGTTCATCTTTAAGGATAAAATCGCCTCACAGGGCTTAAAAGAGCAATTCTACGTGGAATCCGCGGCCGTATCGACCGAGGAGATAGGAAACTCCATCTATCCGCCCGCCAAGCGCTGTCTGAATGCTCACGGAATACCGTTTGACACATCCAAGACAGCCAGACAGATAACCCGTGCCGATTATGACCGCTTTGACCTGATCATCTGCATGGACCGCATGAACCTGCGCTGGCTTAAATATATCATACCAAGCGACCCCGCCGGCAAGGTACATCTCATGATGTCATACGCCGGCAAGGACCGTGACGTAGCCGATCCCTGGTACACCGGTGATTTTGAAACCACCTACCGGGATCTGGATGAAGCTACCCAGAAACTTTTGGAATCAGCGATCCAGAAGGCCTGAGTCAAGACCGCGGATGGTCTTGAAGGTCATTCTTCCCTTCTTGTCAATGATAATGGCAACACCTGCCAGGTAGTTAATCCACTTGCGGTTCACCCAATAGTGCAGGTCAACCTGACCCTTCGATGCATACACGGCCATCGGAGTAACCATATAGTCATGTGACACCAGCACGTTGATACGCTTCATTGAAGGCAGATGTGCCTTAAGTGAATCCAGCCACTCCTGACTGCGCTCCTCGAGGTTGTAGAAACCCTCCTCCTTACCGCCTTCATAGGCCCACTGGGAAAGTGACTCCCAGTTGTCCCATCCGTTACGGCGGATAGCGGGAATATCCTTGCGGTACCAGTCACCGTTCAGAATCCCCCACTCCTCATGGATGAATTCGTCACCGCGGCCTATGGCAATGTTCTCGCAGGTCTGCTTGGTGCGGTCATAATCGGAGTGAGCATAGAAAGCCTGCTCATCGCTGTCAATCTTTCCGCCCACCATGCGGGCCTGAGCCTTACCGTTCTCAGTCAGCAGTCCGGCCTTGGAGTAATCACGTCCGCGCTCGCCGTGGCGCAGCAGGAACACCACCTTCTCATTCTTCTTGAGACCGGCAAAAACATCGGCAATATCATTGAAACCTATATCGGTATAGGTAGGCTGAGCATTCACAACGCCGCACAATATCACTGCGGCCACCATAAGCATTAACTTCTTCATATCTTCACATTTTTTGCAAAGATAGCAAAAGATGACAATGGGGACGGTTCTCTTTGGCACTGTATGTTTATTTTTACAACATAAGTATAAATAATTGTCAAAATGTTTTGTTGTTTTTACAAAATGTAATTTATTTGTGGTGGAAACCTGAAACAAAACATTATATATGAAGAAACTGACCGATAAGGAACTTGCAATCATGAACGTGCTCTGGGATAACGGAGCGCTGTCCATGAGAGAGATTCTGGATCATATGCCCGAGCCCCAGCCCAACTTCAACACGCTCACCACATTCGTGCGCCGTCTTGAGGTTAGCGGTATGATCAAGCACCGCGAGCTGGGAGCAAGGTTCTTCCTCTACGAGGCCGCGTTTGACCGTGACACCTACTTTGAAAAGATGAACAAAGAGAGCGTGGCCCGATTCTTCAACGGCTCATACACCGATTTCATTTCCCGCCTTGTCCAACAGCAGGAGGTGAGCATCGATGAGCTTAAGGAGCTTATCCGCATGGCTGAGAACGCAAAATAAGAACCATTATGGGTAGCATAGTCCTTTACATATTGGAATGGGCGTTTGCCCTGATAGTGCTGCTGACCATCTACAAGGCAGCATTCAGCAGAACCACATTCTACCGCTTCAACCGGTTTTACCTGCTGGGAGCCACAGTACTCTCGGCCCTTCTCCCCCTTGTTCACTTTACTTTTCCTGAAAGCACTCCTCTGGTAAGCAACATCTCCATCCATGAGACCGAGTTTGCCCAGGAGCTTTCAGGCACATTCATCCTGATGGACGATCCCATATCGGCCGATATCAAACCGATAGTGGCCGATGAGCCCGTACAGCCGGTAAGGAGTTCCAGCCTATGGGCAGTGATTCTGGTATGCCTGTACTCAGGATATGTAATTATGCTGATGGTCGGTTGGGTCCGAAGCGTCATCCGCGCCGCACGATTCCTGCACGGCAAACCGCGCCGCCGCCTGAGCCGCACCGTCTGGCTGGTTACGCACGACGAGGTCTTCGGCCCGTTCAGTTGGATGAATTACATTGTGATTTCTGATACGGAGAGCGGTTTTGCCCGTCACGCAAGCCTGCGTCACGAGTTTTCCCATATCAGACTGCTTCATTCCGTTGATCTTGTATTTCTGCTGGCCTGCACCGTATTTAATCCGGTATGCTGGCTTGTACTCCAGGAGATAAAGATAGTACACGAATATGAGGCCGATAATGAAGTGATCAACCGTTACGGCATCCGCAACAGTGACTATCAGAAACTGTTGATAATGAGAACCGTCGGCGCAGAGGCCTATGCGCTTGCCAGTTCCTTTAACCTAAACATCAAAAAGAGAATTATTATGTTGAACAAGAATCAAACCAAGAAGAGACGCCTCATATGGCTTCTGATTCTGATTCCCCTTTTGGGAATGACATCTGTCCTGTTTGCCCGTACCGAATTAACAATCGGAACCGATTCGTACGATTACAATGAATTCCGTATAATAATCCAGGGCGATAAAATCGGTGGACAAAAACTGAAATGGCACAGCGATAACGGTATTGACGAGTGCTTAGCCGCCAATGAGCCAAGCCGATTGCAGCTTAACGAGGTTGGAGATTATCTGGATAATTCAGATATCGTCAAAGAGCGCGTTCAGAAAGTAACGCTTGTGATATGGCCGGATGCACCAACTCAGACCATAGATGAAATCAAAACGATTCTCAGAAAGAAAGAGTTGCTCGATATACGTTATGAGGAGCCTCCCGCCTCCCTAGATACAATCGGACCTCAGATATTTCCCTATGTCGGTGAGGAACTTCAATTTGAAACAATGGATGATCCGGAGTTCCCCGGTGGAGTTGAAGGTCTTCTGGAATTCATGCGTAAGAACATAAAATATCCGGCCGATGCCCGGGAGCAAAATATTGTTGGCCGCGTGCTGGTAGCATTCATCATCAACAAGGATGGATCAATCCAAGAACCTGAGGTCGTAAAGAGTGTTCACCCTTCTCTTGACGCCGAGGCTGTCAGGTTGATCTCTTCGATGCCTAACTGGAAACCCGGCATACAAAGGGGCAAACCAGTACGCACCAGATACACCTTACCCGTAAATTTCCGTTTACACTCCGTTGAAACCACTCTCGAACGACCCACCTGGATTTATATTGACAAGATGAATCTAACGATGTCTGAGCAGTATGTGGTGATGTATCTGAAAGGTGAAGCAACCGACCATTCAACTGCAGAAAGCCTGGAATCGGACATCAAAGACCTGTTCAATGGCAAAAGGAAATTCATTCAGGTTCCCAAATCGGATGAGAACCTTAAGAAAGTAAAGGAAATCATCGCAAAGTATCCTGACAAGAAAGTAAACTGGATGCTCTGATCCAGTTGACAATGGGTGACAGAGGGGACGGTTCCCCTCTGTCATTGTTGTGTTATTCAGTAAAGTCTGCCACTATTTGTGAGAGGTCAAAGCTGATTATTCGGTCGTTCGGTCCGTCCAATCCGTAAAGGATTTGCTTTCTTTCATCATAGGTGATGTTTGAAACATGAGTATCCAGTTTTACCGACTTGAGGAAATTGCCGTCCCAGTCAAAGAACAGCAGTTCCGGAAATGCTTCGCCCGCATAATAAGTCACCATAAAGAAAGAATCGGCGCATGCAGACCTGAAGAAGTGATTTGTCCTTTCCGCATAGAGCTCAAATCCGTTCTCATCATACTCTATGGGTATAACAGGTAATTTTTCTTCAAATGAGAGTGAGCCTGGCTGATGGATTGCAAAGGTTCTGTCATTATCAAGATCAAAGAACAGGATATAATCCAGATACAGGAAAGGATTGACAACGAGGTTCCTGTGTGGGTGTTTGTTTACTCTTCCGCCCAAATAGTTCTCGTCATTCGCCTCAAAATCGGCCAGAAGCTTGAATTGCCTGATCCGAGTTGAATCATGCGTAACTACATAATTCAATTCCGAATAGACCTGACCATCATCAACTATCGGATTATATTTCTCAAATATATGGTTTTTGTTATTGTCAAGAAACACATAGTATAAAGCAGAAGACAATCTGTGTTTATGGCCATCCTTTTCATATTCAAGCACATTAACGCCCCGATAATCACTCCGCTCATCTATGACGGTACTCTGAGTTTTCAGTGATTTCTGCAAATTCACCAGCTTCAGTCCCCCATTCATACTATCAACAAAAGGCATCAAAACATCACCTTCAGCATTCCTGAGAATCTGAGCTGCACTCCAGCCTGGCGTTGTCAGAAATTCGTTCCTACCTCTTCCGATACTGCAGAAACGGCCAATCAATTTAAAATCATCATTATAGACAAACAACGCGTTGGTTCTTTCTCTGGACAAGACCAACATAAAAGAATCACAGGCGGCCATTTCAACCACACCCATAGGCAACTCCGCGTCAACCGGAACGCCCTTTATGGTAACCTCAGACTTATTTACAAAGTCAACCTCATGTACATCAAACAGGAAACGGGAATTACTCTTGTTATTACATGACAGAACCAAAAGGACTGATAAAAGGAGGATAACGGACTTCTTCATAAAGCATTAATATTTGTTTTCAGTATATATAACCGGAAAAAACACAAAATACGTCACTTGACTCCAGCCCTATGGCAATAATGATGAGAGGTCGAAGCTGATTATCCGGTCTCCATTATTTATTCCGTAGAGAATGTGCTTTCTTTCATCATAGGTGATATTTGTAACAAAATGATCCAGCTTTACTGATTTCAGGAATTTGCCGTCCCAGTCAAAGAACATCAGCTCACATGCACCGTTGGAGGTATCGGCCCCATCAGAATCATAATAACCGGCATAATACGTTACCATAAAGAATGATTTTGCATATGCAAGCCCTCCTGCAAAATGGGGATCCTCTTTAGTCTCATATATCTTTTCTCCGTTGGCGAGAGTGATTTCGTTCCCGATTTCAGCCGGGATCTCATCATCAAAAGTAGGAGAACCCGACTGATGGATCGCAAAGGTCTTGTCTTTATCCAAATCAAAGAAGAAGATATAATCCATATCCGTGAGTGGCTGAACTATTAAATTACGCTCCGGGTGTTTGAATAATGATCCGTTGATATATTTGTAATCATACTGGTCAAACTTGCTGAAAATCCTGATCTCTTTTACCTGTGCGGTATCATGGTAAACCGCGTAATGAGGCTCGCAGAAAACCACATCGTCCACTATCAGGGGCTGAAAATCCTCAAACACATGATTAATGTCATTATCAAGGAATACGGATTTGAAACTTCCCACAATAATACGCCTTCTGCCATTCATTTCAGCAAAGAAGATTTCGCCCGATGTAAACTCGTTCTGTCCCACAATAACCGTGCTTTGGGCTTCCAATGACTTTTGCAGATCCATCAGTCTGGTACCCTGTCCAGTGTCAACAAGCGGGAGCAATGCATTACCGTCTGCATCCCTGAAGATCTGCTTTCCAAACCATATGGGACCTTCCAGAAATTCATTCTTTGCCCTGCCGATGGAACAGAAACGTCCAACCAGCCTGTAATCATCAGAATAGACATATATCTGAGCCTCGTTGTCATAAGTCTGCACAATCAGGAATGAGTCGCACACACCGATACTTTTCACGCTTAAGAGCTGTTCGGCATCAACCGGTGTTCCCTGCACGGTCACATCGGACTTATTTACAAAGTCCATCTCGCGAACGTTGATACTCAAACGGGATTCTTTACATGAAACCAACAGACTGATCAAAGCAAGGAGAAACAAATGCTTTTTCATAATTATTCTTGGGATTTAAGGGAAATCTCTATCGCTACGGGGTTGTATCAATGCGTATCACCGCAACTCCGTCGGACGTTGGAGGCGGCTGTTGAGGACTATTCTCTTATTTCACTACAAATTAACACAATAATTCGTGGAAATGCAACTTTTGCTATCTTTGGAGTTGATAGAAGGACAAACCAATGCTAGCACTAATAACAGGAGGAAGCGCCGGAATGGGCTTGGAATACGCGCGGCAACTGGCCGCACGGGGCTACGACCTCATCCTGGTGAGCAACAGGCAGGACGAGCTGGACAGCGCGGTAAGCACCTTGTCCAGCCAGTTCCCCGTCAGCATACGGGGCCGATACCAGGACCTCAGCCTCCCCTCATCGGCCGATGACCTCACAGCATGGTGCCAATCACAGCAGATCCTGCCCGACATCCTGATAAACAACGCCGGAATGTTCTTCTTCAAAGAGTTGGAATGGGCCGATATGGACCGCGTGCAGGCCATGCTCAACCTCCACGTGCAGACCGTCACCCGCCTGAGCCTTCTCATCGGCCTGGCCATGAAAGAGCGCGGCAGCGGCCGCATCCTGATAGTATCATCCATGACCGCCCGAATCCCCGCGCCCGGCATCACAATCTACTCAGCCACAAAAGCCTACCTCAGGAG
>JAEEGH010022498.1_pt1 | contig 12914 bp, 8 predicted proteins | sample 9134181 | NCBI WGS metagenome assembly JAEEGH01 (sample SAMN16246544, study PRJNA631951) | gut metagenome | biome: gut microbiome; feature: rumen; material: DP-attached | host: Bos | place: Iran: Karaj | collected 2018-10 | reverse complement strand
CCCAGGTTCTGCGCGGCCACCCACGGGTCCGAGAACCAGGCTGCCATAAAGCGGGTCGGATCGAAGCGGGCGTTGAGCACAGAATCGAAGACGGCGGCGTGCGAGGCGTTGCGCTTGACGCGCGTGCCGGGGGAGATATGGCGCATGAAGCGCTCGCCGGCATACACGTCGAAGCGGAGCTGCGGCGCGTTGCCCTTGAGGGACATCGTGAAATTGGCCAGCGACTGGATGCAGCGCTGGATGTAGCTCGATTCGGCGACGATATGCCCGCGGTCAGGCTGGCGGAACACGCCGGGGACACGCTCATAGAGCCGTCGCGCGATGCCCTGGTGCTCCCGTCCGCCGCGCAGGCTCAGATAGCCGGCCTGTCCCTCGTGGCTGGCTTCCAGCGCTTTCAGGGCAGCGTGCAACTGTTTGCCTTCGTCCGTCAGTAATTGGAGGGAATCGAGGGAATCGAAAATATGCGATACCCTGGTAACCGAGTTCATCGATGTCATATAGCGGCTGCCGTGACGACCGTAGTGGCTCACGTAGAAAGGTTCATATCCTTTCGGAGCGGGGGTGTCGACGATGGCTTCCGGGGCTTCATAGCTGTGGTGTATGTTGGCATAACGCTCGGGGTTCTCCCGAAGCAGTGTACGCAAGTCCTGGCCCTGCAGGGGCAGGAGGGCCAGAAGTAATGTCGGAAGGAATAAGAATATCTTTTTCATCATTTATTTTGAAGTAAAAGATGTTGCGTCGGTGTGGCCGCGGTATTCCTTGGCGTAGAGGCATTCGATCTCAACCAGGCCGGTGTTGAAGGTGCCTTCCTGCTGTACGTAGAACTGCTCGACGACCGTGGTCTTTTCCTCGGGCAGCAGCTCCCAGTAGTAGTTGGTCTCGGACGGCTTGACCTCGCGGTAGTAGCCCCACCAGGTAAAATAGGACCGCTCGTCCACCGGGTAGAAGCAAGCCGGCCGCATGGCGCGCATCTGCACGAAACTGCGGTTCTCGCGGTTGTCGATGTCGTAGTAGACGGTGATCTTGTCGCCCACCTTGAGCGGGGTGCCGTCGACGAGGGTTTCGTGGTCGTTGCGGACGAAGCGGCGGCGGACGGAGAGCTCGTTGGCGGAGGCCTTCACGCGGCTGAGTTCCGTAGTGTAGGTGTAGTACACGGCACCGAGCTTCAGGTCTTTGGCCTTGCTGGCGATGAGGGCATGGACCGCGTCGGTCGTGGCCACGGTGTTCTCCCAGGCCTGGTTGTGTTTCTGCAGCAGCAGCCACTGGGCGATACCGTCGACCATCTTGCGCTCCTTGAGTGAGGCGAAGAGCTCCATCAGCTGGGCGTGGGCGTAGATCTCGCTGTTCATCAGGCCCCGGTACGGCATCACCGCATTGGGGAAGTAGCAGCCGATGGTCGGGTTCTCCACGGCGTAGTCCTTGAGCGATTCGCGCAGGAGCTTGATCCGCTGGCCGAAGCGTTTGTCGGCGTACGGCGTTCCGTCGGCGCGCAGCATGGTGTTGCACATCTGCGCCTTCTCGAGGATGGAGAGATCCTGCCAGCCGTCGCCGCTCTTGTCGACATATTTCTCGAACACGGCCTTGGCCTTGTCGCTCATCGGGAGGTCGAACCAGAGGCTGCGCACGGCGAAGCAGCGGATGGACGCGAACGCATGGTATTCCTTGACGCTCTCGAAGTTGTCGGCTACGAACCAGTCGATGGCTCCGGCCGCCTTGCGGACGACCGCCATCTCATCGTCGGAAAGCGCGATGGCGCCGACCTGGCGGAGCTGCCCCACCTTCTCCAGGAAGTAGAGCGTGATGGTGAGGTTGTCGTTCATTCCCCGGAACCAGGCGAAGAAGCCGTTTTCTTTCTGGAAGGTCTTCAGTGCCGAGAAGGCCTGGGACCGGAAGGCGGCGTAGTCCGCCGGATCGTCCTGCAGCACAAAGTTGCGCATCTGGTTGATGTATAACTGGTTGATCCAGTTGATGGCGTTTTCGCACGCGGGCTTGACAGCGGCGGGCAACGACTCTTTCACGGCGTCGAGCGTGGAGTATTCGGCATATTCGATCTTGGGATGGGCAGCGCCGAACTGCTTGCGGAGCTGCTTCTCGTAATAGGCGTGGTCCTTGCCCTGGCCCATGACGAACGAGGCCGCTTCGGTCAGGGTGATGGTGTCGGGCACGATCTGGATCTCGTGCTGTTCGCCGTCGCTCGCCGTCGGGGTGGCGAACCAGATGCGGACCGTCAGCTTGCCGGTGCCGCCCGGCACTTCGATGCCCCAGGCCACTTCGTCCTGGGCGCCGGCCAGCAGCGTCTTCTTCTGGCTGGCTGTTCCCTTGAGTTTCAGCTTTTTGCCCTGGTCGTCGAGGATCTCCACGTACGCCGTTCCCTTGATCTCCTTGTTGCTCAGATTCACGATCTTGCTCTTGAGTACCAGGCGGTCGCCCTTCGTGGCGAAGAGCGGCACGGACGGCATCACCATCAGCTCTTTCTGGACGATGAATTCCGCTTCGGCATCGCCGGTGAACAGGCGCTTGTCGTGCGCCATCACCAGGACCCGGAAAGTGGTCAGCAGGTCGTTGGTGGTGTAGCTGACCTTGGTCACACCGCCCTTCTCTGCACGGATGTGCGGGTAGAAGGCGATCAGCTCGCTGAAGTTGGTACGACCCTCGAATTCGGGCGCCTCCTCTTCCTCCTCGCTTACCGCTGCGTCGTCGGCGCTCTCTTCAACGGCGGCGCTTTTGTACATGGCGGGGGCTTCAGCCATCAGCATGTCTTCCATCACGCCATTGGCGCCGGCGCTCCGCATCATCTGATTGACCGACACGGCGCCCCAGGCGTCGAGCGACGAATGGATGGCGGGAGCACTTACCGACGGATACTCCTGCAGCGGGCGGAAATAGAAGGAATTGGCGCCATAGCGGTCGGTCGTCACGTCGTAGATCGAGACCAGCATCTCGGTGCCCTCCGGCGCCCGGATGGTCATTTCTTCCTGTGCGCCGGGCGTGGTCTTGTCGCGGAAGGTCTCGATGGCGATGTCGAGGCGGACGTCGCCCGGACGCCGGAATTCATAGCGGTGGCTGATGATTTCGCCGTCACGGATGCCATAGATTCCCATCTTCACGGCGCTGCGCCAGGCAGCATCGTAAGGAATCCGGAACTTGCGCATCTCGTTCTGCAGGTGGACGCTTTCATGGTAAAGCACCTGTGCGTTGTCGAAGATCTCCAGTTCGAAATACAGGTCCTCTTCCGAAGTGCCCAGTACGAATTCGATCTCTCCTTCGGTCTTCACCGGATAGTAGAAATAGCGCGATTCGAAGGGAAGCTGCCGGTCGTCCGTGCTCATCACGATGATCTTCCGACGGGTGTCGATCTCGCGGCCGCGGTATTCGGTGCGGGCCCTCATCTCGTAGAGGCCGGAAGGCAGGGATCCGAAATCGAAGGCTACGGGCTCGTTGGAGGTGAAAGTACCCTTGGCGGCTTCTTTCCCTTCCTGGTCGGTCACGGTCCAGTCGCCCGTAAAGCGGTAGGGCGTTCCGTTGAGGGTGGTGCCTCTGACCAGGACGGATTTCACCTGGTCCTTGTCGACGATGAGCCGTCCGTCGAAATTCTCTCCCTCGGGCAGTTCGATGTTGAGGTCGAGCGGGATGTCGGCCACCGGTACGGAGATCTGCGATTCGTGGACTTCGCCCTGCGGGTCAACGGCCCGGACCTGGATGGTATAGAAGGCCCGGTACAGGTCCTGGTAGTCTTCGGGGCGGTAGCCCTTGTACACCGGACGTTCGGCCGGGAACACGATCTCGAAGTTTCCCTGGTTGTCCGACAGGGTGCTGCCTTCGCCCAGCTTCTCGTACCAGGAGTTCCACCAGCCGGCCTTGGAAAGGACCATGCAGCTGCGGCGGAGGGTGTATTCAATGGTGCCGCCCGCTACCGAGAAGCCGGCGTAACTCTTGAGCGTACCTGTTTGCTTGACCACGTCGCCGAAGCAGAGCACATCCTCCACGGGCTGCAGCGTCACGCTGAAATTGGGCCGCTTGTATTCTTCCACCCGGATGGATTTCCGGGCATTGTACCCTTCCGAGATGATGTAGCGCCCGTTCTTGCTGCCTTCCGGCAGGGTGAAGAAGCCGCTGGCGGAACCCATGTCGTTGGTCAGGAGTTTCACCTGGGCCACCGTATCGGGCGAAGAACTGTGCCGGAGCGTCAGCACGATGCTCTGGTTGGCCAGCACTTCGCCTTCCGTCTCGGAAGACTTGTAGCAGATCACCTTGAAATAGATGGTATCGGTGGGCTTGTAGAGGTTGCGGTCGGTGAAGATGATGGAATGGTCGTAGCGGTAGCTGCTGCTCTTGCGGGCATACCATTCCTCATTCTGGAGGCCGCCGATCAGCGGGGCGTAGATGTCCCGGTCCTCTTCGATCCGCAGCAGGTAATTGTTCTTGTAGTCGGTGGTCGCAGGGCCGGCATCGATGGCCGTGAAACCCTCCCCGGCGAAATGGCCGGTAAGGAAGGGTTTCATCTTCAGGATGCTGGACTTGTTTTTGTCGTACAGGTTCTTGAAGATGGAATAGTTCCCCTGGCCGAAAGGCTTGCCCGTGGTGAAATCGGCCGCGTAGACCTCGGGCTGGCCGTCGCGGATGCGGAGGGCGCCCACCACGTTGCTCACGTTGACGCTTTCATAGCAGACTTCTTCGTTGTCGGCCGTCGCGAAACGGATCACGTAGATGCCGGGTGTGGGGAAATCCACCGTGGTCTTCTGCCGCTCACCGATGTTGTATTCTTTCTTGAAGCCCGTCACTTCGGTGGAAGCGAGCAGGGTGGCGTTCTTTTCCAGCATCGAAAGCGAGGCGTCACCCATGTGGGGCAGGAACACCACGTCGTCGTTCATCCGGTAGACACGCACCAGGACTTTGTCGACGTTGCGGGTGTCGATGGCGTATTCCACCCCCTCGGCGGGTGCCATCGTCGAGTGGGACGAGGTATACAGCGAGCGGGAATCCATCGAGGCGATCATCGCCTCCATGTTTTTCTTGTAGTTGCCCACCCGTTTGTGCCGGAGCAGCTCTTCTGCCTCGCGGCGGACGGCCAGGTAGTCTTCGCCGCGCACGACACTGCGCGAGCGGCGGTCCACCGCCTCCTTGTGGTTCTGCAACTGCTTGTAGAGCAGCATCATCACGCGGGGATGGTCTTTGTACTTGACGACATAGGCATCCAGGCTGTCGGAGAGGACCCGGCGGTTGAGCGTCGCGTAGGTGGAATAGTACGCATTGGCTTCCTTCCAGTTGTATTTCTGGAGGTTTTCGTAAAGCCGCTCGGAGACGGCCAGCTGCTCCAGTTCGTCACCGGCGGCGATGGTCTTCTGCTCCAATTCCCTGAGGTAGCCGGCAGCCGTCTGGGGCTTGCCTTCCTTCTCCGCCTTCTGGACCTTCGACCAGAGGCGTGAATAGTTGTTGTTCTGTGCATTCATACTGAAAACAAAAGTGGCCAGCAGGGCGACCGTCCAAAGCAATCGTTTCATCGTAAACTTGGTTTTGGCAGTTAAAGTTAACGAAAAATATACCAATTTTGCCTATCTTTGCCATGTTTAGCATTCGTCGATGAAATTCGAAGTACTTTCTACGGACAAGGCCACGAACGCCCGTCGCGGCCGGATCACCACCGACCACGGCAGCATCGATACGCCCATCTTCATGCCGGTTGGCACCGTCGGTTCCGTGAAAGGCGTCTATCACAAAGACTTGCGCGAAGATATCCACGCCCAGATCATCCTAGGCAACACCTACCATCTCTACCTGCGTCCCGGTCTCGACATCCTGCGGCAGGCCGGCGGCCTCCACCGCTTTACCTCCTGGGACCGGCCTATCCTGACTGACAGCGGCGGATTCCAGGTGTTCTCGCTGGCCCAGAGCCGCAAGCTCACCGAGGAGGGTTGCATCTTCCAGTCTCACATCGACGGATCGCGGCACGTTTTCACGCCGGAAAACAACGTGGATACCCAGCGCATCATCGGTGCCGACATCGTGATGGCGCTCGACGAATGCTGCCCCGGCGACGCCGACTACCGCTATGCCGAGAAGTCGCTCGGGCTCACCCAGCGCTGGCTGGAGCGCTGCATTCGGCATTTCGACGAGACGGAGCCCCTCTATGGCTATAGCCAGACCTTCTTCCCCATCGTGCAGGGCTGCGTCTATCCGGACCTGCGCCTGCGGGCGGCCGAGCACGCGATGGCTTTCGAGCGTGAGGGCTACGCCATCGGCGGACTGGCCGTGGGGGAGCCCACCGAAAAGATGTACGAGATGCTGGAGCTCCTGCATCCCGTGCTGCCGCACGACAGGCCCCGTTACCTGATGGGCGTGGGCACCCCCGCCAACCTGATGGAAGGCATAGCGCGCGGCGTCGACATGTTCGACTGCGTGATGCCCACCCGCAACGGACGCAACGCGATGCTGTTCACCAGCGAAGGCATCATCCACATCAAGAATAAGAAATGGGCCGACGACTTCTCCCCGCTCGACCCGAATGGAACATCTTTTGTAGACCACTGCTACACCAAGGCCTACCTGCGGCATCTGTTCGCTGCCGGCGAGATGCTGGCCGCCCAGATCGCCAGCCAGCACAACCTGGCTTTTTACCTCCATCTGGTAGAGCAGGCGCGCGAGCACATCGCGGCAGGCGACTTCGGCAGCTGGAAGGAGCAGACCCTCCGGAAGCTCGACACCCGACTTTAGCATGAACGTACCCCAGGTCAAGATCCTCGACAAATACATCGTCAAGAAGTTCCTCGGAACCTTCTTCTTCACGATCGTGATTGCCGTGGCCATCGTCGTTATCTTCGACCTGAGCGAGAAAATCGACAAGTTCGTGGAGAAGAGCGTGCCCGTGAAGGAGATTGTCTTCGATTACTTCGGCGGATTCATCCCATGGATCGTCAACAGCTTCAGTCCCTTGCTGGTGTTCATCTCCGCCATCTTCTTCACCTCGAAGCTGGCGCAGAACAGTGAGATCGTGGCCATGCTTTCGGGCGGCATCAGTTTCCGCCGCCTCATGGCGCCCTACATGTTCTCGGCGGCCGTCATCTGCGGGCTCTCGCTGCTGTTGGGTCTTTACATCATTCCGCCCGCCAACCAGAAACGTCTCGATTTCGAGAACAAATACATCAAGCCGCAGACCGTTGTGGCCAACACCAAGCGTGACATCCACTACCAGCTTTCGCCGGGCGAGTTCGTCTATGTGGGGCAGTTCAGTTCCGCCGCCAACACGGCCTACGGCTTCACCCTCGAGCGGATGGAGAACGGACGGCTGGTGTCGAAACTGTCGGCGACCTCGGCGGCCTGGGACACCACTTTCCATGGCTGGAAGCTGCGCAACTATTACATCCGTGACTTCTACGGCGATTCGGAAATGGTCCGTACCGGCCGGGAACTCGACACGGTCATCGCCCTGACCATCGACGATTTCTACCGTCGCAAGAACGCTGTGGAATCGATGTCCGGCAGCGACCTTGACGATTTGATCCAAGTCCAGAAGATGCGGGGCGACGATGCGGTCAAAAACGCCCTGATCGAGAAGAACAACCGCCTGGCGATGCCTTTCTCAGCTTTCGTGCTGACCATCATCGCGGTCTCGCTGTCTTCGCGCAAGAAGCGCGGCGGCCTGGGCCTGAACATCGGTATCGGCCTGGCCATCAGTTTCACGTACATCCTGTTCATGAAGTTCAGTTCGATGTTCGTCCTCAAAGGCATCATGGCACCCGCCCTGGCGATGTGGCTTCCCAACATCGTCTTCGCCTTTGTGGCGGCCATCCTCTATCGACTCGCTCCGAAATAGATCAAACACTTATACTATGGAATCCAAATCCAATCTGAAATTCAGGCTCATCGTGATGAACTTCCTGGAGTTTGCCGTCTGGGGAGCTTATCTCACGTCGCTGGGCCGTTATCTGGGCAACATCGGCCTGGGCTCGCACATCAAATGGTTCTTTGCGATGCAGGGAATCGTTTCGATCTTCATGCCGACGGTGATGGGCATCGTGGCTGACCGCAAGATGGAGGCCCAGAAGGTGCTGTCGCTCTGCCACGGCTTTGCCGGTGTCTTCATGCTGGGCGCGGGCTACTATTGCATGTCCGCCGGAGGCAACGTGGAGTTCGCTCCGCTGTTCATCCTCTACAGCATCAGCCTGGCGTTCTTCATGCCGACCATCGCCCTGACCAACTCCGTGGCCTACAATGCGCTGCGTTCAGAGGGCATGGATCCCGTGAAAGAATTTCCGCCCATCCGGGTGTTTGGAACCATCGGATTCATCTGCAGCATGCTGACGACCAACTTCCTGAAGTTCGGCGGCGTGGCGATGCAGGACAGCTACACGCAGCTCATCTCTTCGGGCATCCTTTCGGTCATCCTCTGCTTCTATGCCCTGAGCATGCCCAAGTGCCCGGTCAACCGCGGCGAGGGCAAGCAGTCGTTCGTCGATGCGTTCGGCCTGAAGGCCTTCACCCTGTTCAAGGACAGCCAGTTCGCCGTGTTCTTCATCTTCTCGATGCTGCTCGGCGCTTCGCTACAGATCACCAATGGCTATGCCAATACCTTCCTGGGCTCGTTTGCCTCCGAACCTGAGCTGGCGGGAACCTTCGCCGTAAAGCACTCCAACGCGCTGATCGCCATCTCGCAGGCGTCCGAGACGCTCTGCATCCTGCTGATCCCGTTTTGCATGAAGCGGTTCGGCATCAAGAAGGTGATGCTCATCTCGATGCTGGCCTGGGTGTTCCGCTTCGGTTTCTTCGGTCTCGGCCATCCGTCCTGGCCCGGCGTGCTGCTGTTCGTCCTCAGCTGCATCGTCTACGGTATCGCGTTCGATTTCTTCAACATCTCGGGCTCGCTCTACGTGGAGCAACGCACGGACAAGGACATCCGTTCCAGCGCCCAAGGCCTGTTTATGATGATGACCAACGGCTTTGGTGCTTCCATCGGCACGCTGGCCGCCGGCGCTGTGATCGATGCCTGCGACGTGTTCAACACGCCTGCCAACTGGCCGAAGGCCTGGTTCATCTTCGCCGGCTACGCCCTGGTGGTCGCCATCCTCTTCGCCATCTTCTTCAAATACAAACATGAACCGGAGGCCCAGCCGGCCAAGTAAGGATTTCCGTCAACTAGGCGCAACATCATCGGCCTCACGCGTGTTGTGGGGCCGATTGCATTGCGCCTGGGGCCGAAATCGGGCGTTGCCGCAAGGATACCCCCGCCAGAATGCCTGAGAGCGGGATTCGGTTGCGCCAGGTTGGCGGAAAGGGGAAGCGTCAGGGCTACTCCGGAATCAAATGCAGGATGTTTTCGGGGATGGGTACGTTCTCTTGAAGGTCAACGACTTCGACGACGGATTCGCGGCGACCTTGCTTGACGACGGTCTTCATGGGAATACCCTTGTAGGCCCAGATGGTCCAATAGACCTTTTTTCGGTTCGTGAGCACCATATAGGTGTACTTATGGCAGGTCTTGCCCATAAATTCTTCTTCGCCGAGATCCTCGATTTCATATTTCTGGGCCAGTTCAGGCGTGACGTCCAGAAAGTTAAGGTCGGACATCGGATTGGGGGACTCCTTAGCGTCGACTTTCCCTTCCTGGATGTTGAAGACCCATATCCGGTCTTTCCGCGTGAGGATGCCGTAGTCGTAGGTGATGAAGTCGGGGATATCCATCGTCTTGATGTCACATTCGAAGGCACCGTAGTCATCGATATACAGCGTTCCGTCGGTTACCTGTCCGCCGGTAGTGGACTTGGTCTTGGCAATGGCCGATTTCACCGCGTATTTCTTGAAGGTGTCCTGTGCCGCAGCGCCGAAGGCCATAGACAGCAGGAGGCAGAGGAGAAGGGTCTTTTTCATGGCTAAAAGGGTTTGTTCCGTAAAGTTACGACGATTCTTTCAGATGGTCAAGCCCGGCGCGGCGGAGGCCGGAGTCGGAGAAGCGCTTTTCGAACTCTTCATCCGTGAGGGCGGACCATTCGGCTTCTTTCATCGCGGCGAGTTCGGCGCGATGGGTCTCGAATTCGGGCAGCGGGGTGAGCGGCTTGTCCCAGGGGCAGGCGCGCATGCATTCCTCGCAGCCGAAGCGCCAGCCGCGGCGCGCTGCGGCGGGGGCGAGGTCGTCGGGCAGCGGCCCGGACGATTCGATGGTGAGATAGGAGATGCAGCGGCGGGCATCAAGGTCGAAGGGTGCGCGCAGGGCCCCGGAGGGGCAGGCGCGGAGGCAGGCACCGCAGGCGCCACATTCCGTGGCAGCCAGCGGCGCGTGCGGCGCAAAACGATCGGCCGGTATGTTGCAGATGATTACGCCGATAATGGTCCGTAAGCCGAATTCCGGAGAAATGAAGAAGTTGTTCTGCCCGATGAATCCCAGTCCGGAGCGGACGGCCCAGTAACGCTCGAGTACCGGTGCACTGTCGACGAACGGCCGGCCTTCGAAAGCAGGGAACTGTTCCCGCAGTTCTGCGATAACGGCAAATAGCCGGTCCTTGACAATCTTGTGATAGTCCACGCCCTGCGCAAAACCCGCAATACCGCCGCCTGCCTGGCCGTAGGGTGCCAGCAAACAGAGCACGCTTTCGGCGCCCGGCACCAGTTGTGCCGGATCGAAGCGTTTCTCCAGATTCCGGGCCAGATAGCCCATCCCGGCATGGCGTCCTTCTTCCAGATAGCGGCCAAAATCCCCTTGGCGGTCTTCCGAAACTTTTTCAACCTTTGCAGCGCCAAAATCCAAGAAACCGTGCGCAGAATAATTGATTTTTATTAAATTTGTGGACAAATCGATTTAAAATTGTCAAAAACGATATGAAACGGATCCTTGTTGTCGGAGCTGGCGGACAGATCGGTACCGAACTCGTCCCCTATCTCCAGCATATTTATGGCGAAGATAATGTAATTGCCGCAGATTTGAAAGACGAACTGGTCGAAAAGCTGGGTCAGCACGCGATTGCCGAGAAACTCGACGTCCTGGATGACAAGCGTTTCAACGAACTCGTGGTAAAATACAAGGTCGACGCCATCTACAATCTCGTGGCCCTGCTCAGCGCCAAGGGCGAGCACATGCCCGGCGTGGCCTGGCACCTCAACATCACGGCCCTGATCAACGCCCTGAACATTGCCCAGGCACACCACTGCTCCATCTTCACCCCGAGTTCCATCGGCGCTTTCGGCCCGAACACCCCGCACGACAATACCCCGCAGGATACGATCATGCGTCCGAACACCATCTACGGCATCTGCAAGGTGACGGGTGAGTTGCTGGGTGACTACCACTGGCAGCGCTTCGGCGTGGATGCCCGCAGCGTCCGCTTCCCGGGCATCATCTCCAACGGTGCCCTGCCTGGCGGCGGCACCACCGACTACGCCGTGGAAGTCTTCTACGAAATCCTCAAACCCGGCCACCACTACACCTGCGAAGTGCCGGAAGACAGCTACATGGATATGATGTACATGCCCGACGCCCTGCGCGCCGCCGTGGAGATCATGGAAGCCGATCCCAAGAAACTCATCCACCGCAACAGCTTCAACATCGCCAGCATGAGCTTCTGCCCGCGCGAACTGTTCGAGGTTATCAAGAAACGCATCCCCGATGCCACCTTCGACTACAAGGTCGATCCGGTGAAGGCCGCCATCGCCGACTCCTGGCCCAACAAGATGGACGACACCTGCGCCCGCGAAGAGTGGGGCTGGAAGCCGGAATGGGACATCGACGCAATGGTCGACGACATGCTAAAAGTGATCGGCGAAAAACAGAAGAACGCCGCAGGGATGTGAGAGCCTGAGCGTAAATGTCTCTGAGAGCGCCTCATTGAGCGTCGCTTTCCAAAGCGAATCGAAACGCACCTGATCGGTCGGGTATTTCAGCCCGGCCGATTCTATTTTCAGGGAGTTGTCGAAAGCGAAGATCGAAACCGGCTGGCCGGGAGCGCACGACAGCGTGACCGTATCGAAAATAGCCTTGAAATAGCCGTAGTCGGTGAGGATCTCCACGGGGCAGTCCGCCTCCCGCGCATAGTCGAGCAGCAGCGAGATGTTGCCCAGCGTATGGTCTTCGCGCTTGCCGGTCGCACCCAGGATCGTGATGCGCGAGGGATGAAACGTCAGCGCATAATGGAAGGTCTTGGTCAGGTCGTTGTCGTCCTGCTCTTCGACATGGGTGATGCTATCTGCATAGCACGCCCGGAACTGGGGCGACAGCGAGTCAAGGTCGCCGACGATGTGGTCGGGTTCCAGGCCGTATGCCACCAGCTCTTCCGCCGCCGAATCGCAGCAGATGCGCAGATCGGCTTCGTGCAATGCCCGCAGCGGCTTTTCCGCCTTCGGGAAATCGCCCGCGGCGAGGATGACGATGGAAGGATGCTCTTTTTTCATTCGAATCGATAGCTTTCCGGCTCGCGGAAGCCCCGGAGGAAGTCGGCGATGTCCATGCGTTTCTTGCCGGAGGCCTGGAGACTGAGGATGCGCAGGGCGTTGCGGCCGCAGCGGACCTCGAGGAAGGTCTTGCCGTCGGTGGTCAGCTGGCCGGGCACGCGCGGATCGTCGTCCGGGCAGGGCACGACATAGCTGTCGTAGAGCTTGACGCCGAGTTGGGTGCCGTCGTCCTTGACGAGCGTGGACCAGGCGGCCGGGTAGGGGCTCAGGCCGCGGATGAGCAGGTGGACGGTGCGGGCGCTGCGCGTCCAGTCGACGTGGCAGTTGTCGCGGGTGAGCTTCGGTGCCGGATAGAGGGTCTTGTTGAAGCCGAGGGTCTGCTCGTAGGGCTTGGTGCGGTGGTTCTCCAGGGCATCGACGGTCTTGAGCACCAGGTCTGCGCCCAGTTTCATCAGTTTGTCGTGCAGCGCTCCGGCGTCTTCGTAGTTTTCGATGGCACAGGACTCCTGGAAGAGGGTCTGGCTCGTGTCGATCTGCGCGTC
>JAEEGH010022496.1_pt1 | contig 12915 bp, 16 predicted proteins | sample 9134181 | NCBI WGS metagenome assembly JAEEGH01 (sample SAMN16246544, study PRJNA631951) | gut metagenome | biome: gut microbiome; feature: rumen; material: DP-attached | host: Bos | place: Iran: Karaj | collected 2018-10 | reverse complement strand
AAGCGTCTGTGCTAAATCCTTGAGAAGATCACCGACGGTCGCGGCACGATGGAAGACCTGGAAGAGCTGCGCAACTTGGCCGCCGTTATCAAGGACACCGCCCTGTGCGGACTTGGCCAGACCTCACCGAACCCCGTGCTTTCGACCCTGGACAACTTCTGGGACGAGTATGTGGAGCACGTGGTCGACAAGAAATGCCGTGCCGGCGTCTGCAAGAAGCTGATGCAGTATGTCATCGACCCCGAGAAGTGCATTGGCTGCGGCAAGTGTGCCAAGGGATGCCCCGTGGAGGCCATCAGCCGCACCGACTACACCGCTCCTGGTCACAAACTGGCTTCGATGCGCATCGACGTTACGAAGTGCATCAAGTGCGGCGCATGTATCAATAACTGTAAATTTGGTGCCATTTCCACTAAATAAAGTCAGACCAGTCAGACTAGTCTGACTAGTCCGACATAATTATAATAATAAAGAAGCAATGATTAATCTAACAATAGATAATAAGCCGGTTCAAGTTCCTGAAGGCACCACTATTCTCAAAGCTGCCCGCATGGCCGGTATTGACATTCCCACGTTGTGCTACTTTGAGCTCGATGGGATGAAATTTGAAAACAAACCCGGCGGATGCCGCGTGTGTGTCGTCGAGGTGAAGGGCCGTAGAAATCTGGCTCCCGCCTGCGCCACCGATGTGATGGAAGGCATGGAAGTGCTGACCCACAGCGCCCGCGTCATCAACGCCCGCAAAACTGTCGTAGAGCTGATCCTCTCCGACCACCCGAACGACTGCCTGCAGTGCGAGAAGAATGGCGACTGCGAGCTCCAGTCACTGACCAAGCGTCTGGGCATTAAGGACATCCCGTTCAAGGGTGCTCAGTCGACCTATCGCAAGGACAGCACGCTGAGCGTGTATCGCGATATGGACAAGTGCGTCATGTGCCGCCGTTGCGAGACGATGTGCAACAAGTTCCAGACCGCCGGTGCTCTGAGCGGTGTGAACCGTGGCTTCCAAGCCGTGGTGGCTCCCGCCTTTGAGCAGAACCTGGGCGACAGCAGCTGCATCAACTGCGGCCAGTGCGTGCAGGTGTGCCCCGTGGGTGCTCTGACGTTGGTGGATAACATCAGCGACGTGCTGAAGGCTATCGCCGATCCTACCAAGAAGGTGGTGGTGCAGACCGCTCCCGCCGTCCGCGTGGCTTTGGGTGAAGAGTTTGGCATGAAGCCCGGTGAGATCGTGACCGGCAAGATGGCCGCCGCCCTCCGCCGCCTCGGTTTCGACCAGGTGTACGACACCGACTGGAGCGCCGACCTCACCATCATGGAGGAAGGCACCGAGCTGCTCGGCCGCCTGAAGAAGGCCCTGGCTGGCGAAGAGGTGAAACTGCCTATGTTCACCAGCTGCTGCCCCGCATGGGTTGCCTTCTACGAGAAGAACTTCCCCGACCTGCTCGAGTACCCCTCGACCGCCAAGTCGCCTCAGGGAATGTTTGGTGCCGTCGCCAAGAACTATCTGGCTCCCAAGCTGGGTGTCAAGCGCGAAGACCTCATCGTCGTTTCCATCATGCCCTGCCTCGCCAAGAAGAGCGAGCGCGCCCGTGAGGAACTCAGCGTGAACGGCGACCCCGATGTGAACTATGTGCTCAGCACCCGCGAGCTGGCTCACATGATTCGCCAGTGTAACCTCAACCTCAACGACATGCCCGACGAGGACTTCGACAGCCCGCTCGGCCAGTCGACTGGTGCTGCCGTTATCTTCGGCGCTACCGGTGGTGTGATGGAGGCTGCCCTCCGTACCGCCTACGAGGTGCATACCGGCAAGAAACTACCGCGCATCGATTTCGAAGAGACACGTGGTTTCGAAGGCATCAAAGAGGCTGTCATCGATTTCGACGGCTTCCCACTGAAGATTGCTATCGCCTACAGCCTCAAGAACGCCCGCATCCTAATGGATCAGGTGCGCGAAGGCAACCCCAACGGCTACCACTTCATCGAGGTGATGGCATGCCCCGGCGGTTGCATCGGCGGTGCCGGCCAGCCCTACCACCACGGCAACAGCGAAATCATCCGCAAGCGCATGGAAGCCATCTACCGCGAGGATGCTGGCAAACCCATCCGCAAGAGCCACGAGAACCCCGAAATTATCGCCATCTACAAGGAATACTATGGCGAGCCCTGCGGCCACCTCAGCCACGAGCAGCTGCATACGCACTATTTCGACCGTTCCGACAAAATCGATTCAACAAAGTAAAGTAACCCGTCCGAAAGGGCTGACTAGTCAGCCCTTTCGGACACAACAAAAATAACAATGGCAAACATCAAGTTATCCGAAGATAAAATCAACATTATCAAAGACATTGCCAAGTCTTTTGGTAACAAGGCCGGTGAGGTCATCAATGTGCTTCACCAAGTTCAAGGCAAATTCGGCTACCTGCCTGCCGAGGTTCAGGAAGTTGTGGCTCACGAGCTGAACATCCCCGTCTCGCGCGTCTACGGTATCGTTTCCTTCTACAGCTTCTTCACCATGGAGCCCAAGGGCAAGCACCCCATCGACATCTGCCTGGGTACTGCCTGCTACGTGCGTGGTGCTGAAAAAGTGTTGGATGCCTTCCAGCGCAACCTCAACATCCAGGTCGGCAAGTGCACCCCCGACGGCAAGTTCTCGCTGAACACCCTCCGTTGCGTCGGTGCCTGCGGTCTCGCCCCCGTCGCCATGATTGGCAGCAAGGTCTATGGCCGTCTTACTCCCGACATGGTGCCCAGCATCCTTGCCGAGTACAACGACTAATCAACGTCTTTTTCATAGCCCTCTGCCACAACTTAGGCAGAGGGCTTCTTTTTTATTATGCTGACACAAACCCCACAATGGGTCGCCGCCTACACGGCACCTCGAGCCGAAAAGACCGTCACCGCCCGCATCGCCAAAGAACTTGGGTTGGAGACATACCTGCCGTTGCACCGCGTGTTGCGAAAATGGTCGGACAGAGTCAAGAGTGTCGAGGTACCCCTCATCCCCTCCTACACATTCATCAAACTGCGCGAAGCAGATATCTATCACGTACGCGAAATCAATGGCATTGCCGGCTTTGTAACATTCCGCAGCACAGGCATTGCAGTCATTCCAGAAAGAGAAATGGAGGACCTGCGCAGGTTGGCAGAATCGCTGCATGAGGTATATGTCTACAACACCGACCACCTGAAAAAAGGTGCGCACGTCGACGTAGTAGCCGGCGAATTTAAAGGCATGCAGGGGACTATTATTAAAGATTGTAGCGACGGCAATTTTGCAGTTCAACTAGAGAAGCTCAACGTCAGCCTAGTCATCAATATCGAGCCTGCCGCACTGCAAGTTACAGACTAGATAATCAAGTCCTTTACCGACACTTTGGGCACATAATGAATGCCCTCTTTCCGATAATAGGCATGGCTCTCGTCGGGGGCAATAGTTGTCAACTCAATCTTCTCTGTCCCCTTCCCTATCGCCACAATCATCAGAGGCTCGTATGGGAGCTCTAGCGCACGCTCTATCTCACCTTTGTTAAAAGCGCCTATCACTATGCCGTTCAGCCCCATTTCCACGGCCTTGAGCAACATGCTCTGCATAGCGATGCCAAGATCAATATCCACCATCTTGTTCTCCGGCACGGTGCTACATATCACAATAAATGCCTCCGGTTCCGTTCCTGGGAAAGGAAGATGCAGTTCAGGTAGGGCGGCACCCAACTTAATATTATGCAAAACAATGTCGGCTCCCGTATCACGCGTCAACAGACGGAACCTCAGCACCTGCTGGTTGCGAGCCGAGGGCAGCTTGTTACACACGCCCACTATGCGTTCCAATTCTTCACGCTTCACCACATAGTTCTTATTGTATCCGCGATAGCTTCTGTTGCGCGTCAGCAGTTCGTCAAGTGTATGTCCCACACGCTTCACCTTAGTGCGACCAGCACCAAACACCTCCTCGTATCGTTTCTCAAGATAGTTGTCAGCCATAGATAGATATTTTTTGAAAATGCAAAGATACAAAATTAAATTGAAAGCCATTTGGACGAGACAGACATTTTTCAATTTTCCACTTTCAATTATCATTCTTACACCCCGTTCGCCACCAATATCGAGGGGTGAAACGCGACATAGCACATATATTTCCTCCATAAAACGCTATTACATCGCCAAAAACAGCAATTTCATCACATTTTACAGGTGGTATCACGTTTCTTTTATCACACGCAAAAATCGTAGTACTTTTGCAATCGAAAAAAAAGAATCCGGCAATGCTACACAGCCTGCGCCGCCACAAAAAAAAGTCTTTTTTATAGAAATGAACATATTTGCTTTTGGAGATTCCATCATGAAAGGTATAGTAATGAACGCCTCGCACATCAGCGACGGGACAGTAAAATACCGCATCAGCGACCAAGGGTTCGTCAACCGCGTGGGCTCGTCCAGCGGCATATCCATACGCAACCTCTCACGGTTCGGGAGCACCATCCTGGGCGGACTCAATAATATCGACCGCCATCTGCGCGAAATCCATCCTGGCGACCGTGTGGTGCTTGAATTTGGAGGCAACGACTGCAACTTCGACTGGAAAGCCATCTCCGCCAACCCTATGGCGGTGCATAAGCCCGAGGTCAGCCTATCACAGTTCCACGACCTTTATGTCAAACTCATCGAGAAAATCCGCTCCGTTGGAGCCGTGCCCGTACTGCTATCGCTGCCCGCATTGCTGCCACAGCGGTTCTTCGACTTCGTCAGCAAGGGTCTGAACAAGGACAATATTCTCAAATGGCTTGGCGGCGACGTTAGCTACATCAGCAACTGGCACGAGCAGTACAATCTCGAAATCTTCAAACTGGCGGCACTATACAACGTGCAGGTCATCGACATCACCTCCGTCTTTCTGGAGCGACGCACTCTGGGTGACTACTATTGCGAAGACGGCATGCACCCCAACGAAGCCGGACACGAACTGATAGCCGAAACCATCTTATCGCTCGGACTCCTGCCTATGGCAAGCTGCTAGCGTGCTTTCGAGAAACAGCTAGTCTTGCATAGGTAATAAGGATGCGAGAACAGCACCCTGTCGGCACGGTCGGGCGTGATGAAGAGGTTGGCCGCCGCTGCGTCGGCCTTGCGCGAGAGGAGCACACACACAATCTCGTCGAAGTTGTAGCCACTAAAGTGGACAGGCCTGCCCATAAACAGGCTGAAACGGTACATCAGCTCCACTTCCAGCCCCGTCCAACGGTTATTGCGGTAGAAGCTGAACGGAGGATTGTCAACCATGGTCGCCACCTCGATGGGATGCCCCTTCAGGTCTGCCAGTTCTGGCATATCCAGCATGTGAACTGTGTCCACCTGCTTGCTGCACCAGCGGGCAAACATCTCATCCAGCGTGCCATCCGACTTCACCTGCACCAGAAAGTCGTTAAACTGGGCACACAGCTCCTTGTCTTTTGGGTTGAACGCCACTGCCACATCAAAGCCACCAGGCAGGTTGAAGTCGATGGCTAGCCCATGTTGCTCCATCTCAAGGGTCATCAACACCACCGTGTCTGTGATACCGCAGTCAGCCGAATCCTTCATCACCGCCTCGATAAGCTCCGTCGGCGTTGAGAAACGGATAAGCCGGATGTTGGCAAAATTGTTTGTGTCGCTCAGCAGCACGTCGCTCGTGCTCCCGCTCACCACCGCCACCGAATGGCCGTCCAAATCCTCCAAAGAGGTATAACCTGCCACCGTAGCAGGCTGTTCTGGTGCGCTATTGCAGCCTATTATTGTTGCCATCATAATAGCAAACAGGCATGTCATGCATATCTTAGAAATGCGTAAAAATCTATGTTCCATGGTTCTTATTGGTTTTTTTGACAATATATTCGTTACGCAAAAATACAAAATTAAATTGAAAATTGAGAATTGAAAATTGAAAATTTGCGGCCGTACTCGGAAAAGTTCTCAATTTTCAACTCTCAATTCTCAATTAAAGAAGTTTGAACCGCACGCGCCAGGTCCCATCGTTGTAGTCGTGACTGATAATCTTAAACGAGCCTATCTCTGCGGTGTTCTGCACATGGGTACCCGCACAGGCGCAGATGTCATAATCACCGATACGGATAAGACGTAGGGTCTCGCTGGCATCGGCAGGCAGTTTGCTGAGGTCCACCTCTGGGGGAATGTGGTCGCGGTCGACAAATTCCACCGTCACGTCAAGGTTACGCCCTATAACTTCGTTTACATGGGCTTCAATCTCCTGTATTTGAGCCTCCGTAGGGGCAGCGGCAAGTTGATAGTCGCACTTGCTCTTCTTCCGCTCGATGTGGGCGTTGCGTGAACGCGTGCAACCGAACATCTTCACCATAGTGGCATTCAAAATATGCTCCGCCGTATGCATCGGCGGGTACTCTTGTTTGTTATGAGCATTAAGGATAGGTTCTTGTTCCATAATTGATAAACTTCTATAATTCGCTATAGGAATAATATCGCAGATTCACAAAGTAAAAAAGCACCCAACACAACAAATGAAACAGAAACAATAATAATGCAACCTTCCATTTCTTTTTGGCCAATGCCATAAAAAATGCCGTACCTCTCCACATAAAAGAAATACAACCTATTAAAAGCGACAAATGAGTATAGGGGAACCAATCAATCAAATAGTCTGAATTATTGGCATACGAATAGAAATCGCCTGCCAAATTGAACAAATAGCACAGCATTGTCACGCAGACAGGTACCCACCAATATTCCAACAGCCACGCGAAAAAACGTTCTAAAACCAAGGGGGCCTTTGTGGATGCGTCCATTCCATCGGTATGCATCGGCGGATACTCCTGCTTGTTGTGTTCGTTAAGGATAGGTTGTTGTTCCATTTATTTATCTTAAAATAGTTTCACTTTTCGATTGGGATAGTCGTTAATTTCCGTCAGGTCCATGCCTGTGATGCCATTCTCAAGCAGAGCATCCTTCAGCCTCTCTGAAATCAGCGGGTTGTCATGCAATGGAAACAGCCAGCACATATCTATCCTATTACTTTCGAGATAGGATTCGTTGAAAGAAAGTCTAACAAAGCGTAGCTCAAGATTCGCACTACGCTTACGGAATTCGTCCCAGACCCTAAGATAATCTTTATAACTGTCTATCTGCACTAGCGGTTCGTCACCCTTAAGCGAGAAGCTGCAGAAATCAGACTCACAGAAGACCGAGTTACGGAAATCAATCATCTCGGGAATGGCAACCGTAAGATAGCCTTTGCTGTCACGCGTCTCCACAAACCGAAGCATCTGATAGTCCCAACCCTTGTCTTTTCGGACAATCTTGCAATCCGCCCAAATGTGTTCTTGCAGATTAAACTGTTCAAGTATAGAACGCATCTTGGGGCTGACAATAAAGAAGTTTACAGCACCAAGATGAAGGCAAAAGGTATAATCTGTCAGTCGCGAGTTCCCTTTCAGCCTAAACTCGGCAGTTCTTGGCAACTTGCTACTATGCTGATGAATGCTTCTCATCTCCAAAGGCTCGTTGAGTTCCAGCGGTCCCCATGGTGCCGAACCTATAACCTTTGTGTCAGTGCAATTGTCTAAACTATAATAGTTCATATCATTTATTTCTTGATTCTACAACTCATCTCATCCAGCCTTCCATACGGAAAATCTTCTCCGTAAGTTTGGTTTCTTGTCGAGTCGCACTGTCGCAGTGCCATACCTCCACACGGACAGCATAATAGTCTCCCCAATCGCCCTCATAGATGACAAACTCCCTTTTGCTCACGAGCGTAGAGAAGGAATGGGTAGTCGTGCACGGAACCGAGGTATTCCGCCGCATTACATCTGTCGACAAGGGAATATTCTCGCTGTATTCGTAGCATTTCAAATAAATCGTGCCAGCAGACAAAGCAGGGTAAGAGAAGTCGTATAGGTAACGCCCACCTTCCGAGTCGTTCCATATCTGGAGATAACTGTCCACGTCGGTACTGTCAATCATTGGCTCCTCATAATGGGTAATCCACTCGCCATCTTTCACTGTCGTATTGTGGTTTAACGGAATACTATATTCCAATCCTTCGGGTATGAAGTGTTCTTTTCCAAAACCGTCAGAGGGGTCAACGAAAGGCCACAAAAGCGAAGCCAGAATCATCGCAACGAAACGCCAAGTAACCTTTATCCCCTTTATTGCCAACCAGACCCCAACCACGCCGACAGGCACCATCTCAATCACAAGCGAACAAACTGATTTCAGCCAACACTTTCCCTTAATCAAGGCGATAAGTTGCACAAGCAGAAATGGCAAGACCAAGAGCCATACTGCAACCATCAGCAATTGAATCCAACGGCATGAGCCACACTTTAACACAAGAATCACGACTACAGATTGCAACACAAACAGCATGGGGAGCACCCACCAATACTTCTCCAGCCATTTGGCGAAACGTCGCGGTCGATTATTATCTTTACTCATTGGGACCAACATTTAATTCATCACCACCAATTCAAAGTCCAACACCTTCCGGCAATGGGTGCAGATGGCAAGATTACCAGCCCTACCACACAGCGATTCCCAAGTCTCTTGAGGTGTTTTCCCATACACCACCAAGAGGTGATGCTGGCACGATTGACAAGTCGCTATCGAATAATACGGACGATGTTCTTTCGCCTCCTCCTTCCACGAATCAAGCAGTACCTTGTGGAACGAATCCATTTGATACCCATCAAAATCAAGAGTCCCTATCTCCGTATCCGACAAGTTGCGATAGACCTTATGAACACCATTCCCAAACTGAGAGAACGACGGCTCTGATGATTCTTCGAAATACTCTGCCCACGCTTTTTTCCATTCCTCATACATCTCGTTCCAATACCCCGACCTCGCCTTTCGCAGTTTGGCAAATTTGGCGGGAAGAGCCTCCTCCAACGCAATATAGTTGTCGAACGCACCTTCCGCAATATATCCGTCGACAAACTCGCCATACAGCAAATAGGCTTCCATCACCCCCGTGCTGTCCGCCACCGAATACCGCCACAACATATTGTTCAAATCAATCAACGAATAGCGTCCCTTTTCCGTCTCCACCGTCCAGGTGCACTCCGTCAGACGATAATGGATAAGAAACTCTTCCTCCGACCTCGGCACCGCGTCGCAAAGCACCTTGGCTGGGACATCTGCATCGTTCTCCACCAATTGTTTCAGCCGATACAGGCATTGCTTATACTGATTGGTATCACGGTCGCTAATAAAGGGACCTCTATTGCGCTCCAATTCCACCCATTTGAGAGAGTCAAGCTCTTCCGGGTCGGCATAATGGGGCAGCAAATCCTCCAACACCAGCTCCGACTCAGGCAGAGTATCCTTTACGAAACCGCTGTCCGAGATCCCACCCCCGCAACCGCATAATAATGCGATTCCGACAAACAGGGCTATAACCCACTGCATCCCATACAATAATTGTCGATTCTGTTTCATAATATCGATTATCTTACATTACTCATCATCACCGCTAACGCGACAATTCCAACAAAATACAGCACCAATCCCCAACCCTTTAGTTTCTTATGTTTCTCGTGCCTATAGTGGTATTTCAGCCTGGCAAACCTCTTATTGTTGTTGCATATGAAATTGAGTGCCAGACTTCCAATCCACAAACAAACCCCGTAGCGCACATCCAGACTTGGCCATATAAAATTTAAGATGATTCCCCAAGTCAGTGCATCTAACGTGACAGGAATGAGAAACCACAACCGACCCAAATAGCCTTCCTGCACCCACCAAGGAAGCATCTTTAACCGATAATAGAAATAGTCGTGGAACCTCATAGTGCCTTATCCCGATTGACTTAGATGTTTTACATACTGAGGTCGGCTATCCGATTCAGATACCACTCATCATCCCTCAACACAAAATAATACTCCACCCGAACCCCAGTGTCCACAATTCTATACACAACACGCCAAACACCTGACGACACCTCCTCAATCTCAATATCAAACGTTGACCAAGAATCATAGCACCTCCACTCGTCTAACCATACAGTATCGACCTCGTCCTCGTCCGGGTCATCTGGGTAACTGAGACTCTGCAGAGGAATGTCGACATGAGCCTTCTGGTATCCACAATCCGATTCAAACCTTTTGTAGAAATCCTGAAAGGCTGTCGGGCTACTCTGTCCCCACAACAAATGGGTAGAGCATAGCAGTACCATACATAGTACTGTATGTTTGACACCCGATGATTTGTTTAACCTTCCTGTATGCATTGGCTAATATTCAATTTGTCTACTCAATAAGCGTGTTTTTTACCTATTCAACTCTGGCTGTCGTTTCCCTGTGCGTCTGATAGTATGTAGCAAAAAGTGGGCGATTTGTTACACGAGGAGCGAAAAAACCGTTGTTTCAGACTGCAAATATACACAAAATTATTGATTTACACACTGACTCATGATAAAATATATCTAGAACACGAATTACCACTAATTTACCATGAATTATTCATTGAATAAAACGAGACAAATTCATGTTTTTTCCAAAGGAAAGGCACGAAAAAATAGCATCTTGTACACCATTATTGCCATTCAACCCACTAACCAGATTCCGCCTCATCTTTACACATCAACAGTATTTCAACACTACTTCGACACTATTTCAACACTATTTCGACACTTTTATAGTGTAAAACTAATGTTGAAAAAATATCGAAGTAGTGTTAATACGAAGAGGTAACCTACAAGGAGGTAGGGAACTAGGCACATGGTCGAAAGAGTACCTGAATATTTGAAAATGCAAAAGTACACTGCCTTCTTTACCCTCACAACGTGTATTTGTTCGGGTGCTTACAATTAAAAAGAATTCTGAATTCTAAGTGGGACGGTGGCCTCTCAGAATTCAGAACTGGGGTCTGTTGTTTTTTATTCCTCTGTTTTACTGTTCTGAGTGCAGTCAATAATGGAAACTCCAAGTTCGGAAAAACCGTCCCGTACTACAACACTGACTGCACGTTTGTTGGTTGTGTTGTTCTCATCTACCTGAAGGGTGACAGTGCAGTCTTTGGCGGTTGCAACGAACCAGTCGCCAACAATTTTTCCATCGGCTGGGGTTATCTTGTCATTTTTGTATATAACTGAGTCTCGATTCCCGTCTACCGTCTCATAAATCCAATATTCGGCATCGCGCAACCACATTTCAGTTTCATGGATTAGTGTGTATTCGATAGTCTGTGCCTCATAACTGATTTCCGTCGGACCGTTAAACCAATTGACAGGGCTTTTTCGTCCACAGCTCGTGGCTATTAAACATAAAGTTATTAGTACGATGAATAATGGCAACTTGGAGGGAAAATGCCACTTAAAAAAAAACAAATCCTTCATAATGAATAGGTTATTACTCTATAATTAAACGTATAATTGTAAGATTCAGAATCTTTTGTGAGCCTATTTTTGCTGGGGTCGATTTCAATGCTCGAAGTGATGTTAAAAGTTCCTTGGGCAAAATAGCCGTCATAACTTCCCCTCCAGCCCCAATTGATGTGGAATAGGTTGTCTGTTCTTATGAATTCGTTGTTTGGTGTATATACTTTTCGAACATGCAATCCATCTATGACCCACGCATGTCCACCACCATGTCTGCTCCCATCCATATATACGGGTAACCCTTCTGTGAGTTGTGCTATTATTTGATTTTTTCTGTTAGTATTATACCCACAACGTTTATTGACCGAACTATAATCGAAGTTCACAAAAGTCCGTTTTGCTCCTGCGGCAAATCCAGACGACCCATCAGTACTGTATCTGATGTAGCAGTTCTTCCTCCGTCCGACATATTGTGATAAACGACTGGCTTCTTGTTGAGCCTCCCAAGTCCCATTTGATGATGGATTATCATCGGGGTAGACTGTAGCTAAAAGATCCCAATCAAAATTCGTCTCATTGGGGTTTTCTTGCCGATTGTACTCTAATATTTGTGCAGTGGCGATAGCAACACATCCGGCAGGTGCCCCATCGTCTCTAAAGTTGTTAAATGGTGCCCATTGTGTCCATTTGGTATTAAGTAATGGACCAATATGGGTAGTGGTTTCGTATACTTCGTCGTTTATGTCGTCAGGATAATCTTCGTTGCCAGAAGAAATGTCTCTCAATTGGTTTAGGACAGTCGCAATTAGAGTCATAGGAACATACAGTGTTCCGTAGGTCCTTAAGTGACTTGTTGTGTCTGTTTCAGTTGTTTCAGGTGGGTATGCGCATAGAGAATCATATGCTTCGATTAAGTCCTCCTTTGTGAGGCGACCCGTTTCCGTGATGCATAAAACCTTAGGATCTGCACCTGATAATGCTGATATTACGGCGAAGCCATTTCCGTCTTCAAAATTGACAAAATACAGTAAGGTGTCGGGCATAGGAGTTTCCAAAACATCACCTTCGCCTTTGTGCAGTGAACCCGATCCAAAGACTTGGAGGATTAAATTGTTGGTAGGTTTGCTTGCTCCATATAATTCGCTAATTAGCAATTGTAATTCATGCGTAGCTCTGTCTATAGGTGTAATGCTAACAACTTTTGAGTCAGATTTTCCAAAGGTGCAATCGCTTTCTTTTGTACATCCAATAAGTATGAATACTAATGATGTAATAAGGGTGAGTAGGATTTTTTTTCTCATTTTTTGTAGGGTTTTTATCTGTTAAACATCTTCTTTATTGATAGTTGAAACCATTTTTCCTCAATCCAACACTTATTATTTGCATTTGGTGTTTTTTTTTGCAAAAATACAAAAAAAAATTGAAGTAAACTCTAAAAATTGATTATTTTAATTTTCTGGTTTACGCGGAGAGCCTACTTTAGCCGCTTTGCCAGGATTTGTGTTATTATTTGCTTAAAGATATTACGAGGTGCAAACAAGGTTGCAATTCTCGTCATTCGTTATTGTTTTCTGCTAGTCTAC
>JAEEGH010022494.1_pt1 | contig 12917 bp, 12 predicted proteins | sample 9134181 | NCBI WGS metagenome assembly JAEEGH01 (sample SAMN16246544, study PRJNA631951) | gut metagenome | biome: gut microbiome; feature: rumen; material: DP-attached | host: Bos | place: Iran: Karaj | collected 2018-10 | reverse complement strand
GAAGGAAGTGCCTTAGGAAGCATGCTCATAGGAACCTCGAGCTGTTTGCAAAGCTCTTCATCCCAATCAACTGTGTTGATGTTGAACATCATTGTTCTTGATGCGTTTGAGTAATCAGTAGCGTGTACCTTACCCTTTGTCAGCTTGAAGATAAGCCATGAATCAACTGTACCGAAGCAAAGCTCGCCTTTCTCAGCCTTCTCGCGAACACCCTCAACGTTGTTAAGGATCCAGCGAAGCTTTGTTCCTGAGAAGTAAGGATCGAAAACAAGACCTGTCTTGTTGTATGCTGTGTTGTCGATTCCAGGATACTTGTTCATAAGTTCCTGCTTCATGTCTGCAGTTCTACGGCACTGCCATACGATTGCGTGATATACAGGCTTACCTGTTGCTCTGTCCCAAACGATTGTTGTTTCACGCTGGTTTGTGATACCGATTGCTGCGATATCCTGGTAGGTAGCTCCAACCTTCTGCATTGCCTCACGAGCAACTGAAAGCTGTGTCTGCCAGATTTCATTAGCATCATGCTCAACCCAACCTGGCTGAGGATAATACTGTGTGAATTCCTTCTGAGCTACAGAACACATCTCACCTTTCTCGTTGAAAAGGATACATCTGTTGCTGGTTGTACCTGCATCCAGTGCCATAACGTATTTTGCCATTACTTAACCCTCCTTTTTCCTTGTGAAAGAAATAATATTATTAAAGCCCCTTCGCTTTAACTTCTCTTTAAAGACCCCAAACTGCTTCATTGGTGGTGGATATAGCAAGTGCTCCTGCGTCAAGAGCATTCATTACATCCTCCTTGTCAGCTATAAGCCCCCCGGCTATTATTGGTACCCTGCTGACCTTGTTGATCCTTCGTATCATCTTAGGAAGAACTATTCCCGGAAGGAACTCTATGATATCCGGTTTGATCCCCGAACTTCTGGCCTGTTTCTCAATATTCTGAAGTGCCAGCGAATCCAATATGAAGTATCTAAGTACCGTATTAAGTTCCAACTCTCTGGCATGTGGGATAAGATTACTCTTTGTTGTAATTATTCCGTCTGCCTTCGTATTGTTCTTGATAAAATCAAGGCACACATCCTTGGAATTGTTAAGGCCTGTGATCAGGTCCACATGTACCATGGCTACCTTATCAGCCTTTTTGATCTTATCTACTATCTTAGGGATAGTGCAGATATCTCCATATAGTACAAAGATGATCTCCACATCTTCCGTAAGAGCTATATCAAGTCCCTTATCATCCTTAACTGCGGCGATTATGGGATTAATCTCAATCTTGTTAATAAATTCACGGTTTTTCATTCTCGATTTAGCCAATAAAAAAAGAGCATACAAAGGAAAATGAGGTTCCCCCTCATTAAACCCTTACTCTCTTCTCAAGGCATCCTAATTCTATTTTTGATACACCAGGCTGTCACGCTCATATTGATGTCCACCGTTCAAAACTGATTGTTCTTAACGACATACTTATCATATATCCGTTTTGTGCAAATTGCAATAGCCTAGTTTATACATTTTTTATTTTTTGTACTTTTTTACAAAAATATTGCACACTTTTTAGCAGAAAATGATACAAAAACTATAAAAAGTGCACAACGCACTTTAAAGTGATAAAGTCCCAAGTAGACATAATGCGCATAGAGTAAAAAATGACACACGTGTCTCCACGTGTGCCCACATCAATCACCGCATCAATCGCCGCTTCCATCCTTAACGGAACTTTCAACCATCATGTTGATTGCCTCCATGGCAACCTCATAGAGTACCGACAGCTCTTTTGCCCCTTCATCGTCCTTCTCGGCCAGCTTCCTGTACTGAGCTGTGAAGTAAACCTTAGCCTGCTCTATTGTAGTCTTTGTAATAACATGACCATTGCTGAAAATAGTGCCTGTATCAGCATTATACTTGCCTGAGGTATACTTGGACTTCTGGGCATCCCCAACTCCCATAGACTTTGCTAATGAATAGATAAGATCTTCTCTTCCCTGTGCCATGTTCTTCTCCTTTTCTTATTATTCTCCGACTGCCTCATATGCAGTATAAATTGTCTCAACTCTGTCAAAACGATAGTATGCATCCCCTCGAATTGAAGCAAGGCTTCCTGGTTCAATACATACCTGCGACGTATTCTGTGGAATCATCCACATACAGTCCACAAGCTCTGTCCCATCAAAAAACAGCACATATGCGTCAACCTTGACCTTCACATCGCTCCTGTTCTCAGCGGTAAGTATAGCCGAGCTTCCATCCACAGCTGTATATACGGAAACCTGGGTCGACATGTCTTTTTCATAAGGTGATCTCTTAGTTATGGAAAACTCAAAGGAATCCGGATTCTTTCCTCCCAGCTCTTTCTTGTCAAACCTTCCCTCAAAGACAAATACGTTGCCGTCCTTAACAACTTCGACGGTCTTCTCCGAAGTGGCCAGCGAGTTTCCATCCTTGTCCCTTGCGGTGAAAGCGCACTCATACCGGCAAAAATCCCCGGTCTTATTCTGAAGCACAAGTACAGGATTACAGTTGTGATCATCGGACCTGAAATACTGGGCAATAAGCATCGTTCCCACAGGAAGCCCGCCGTAGGATGGCATATCATCGTCCGATGGCGCTATGCTCACAATACCGCCCTTGTTCTTCTCCTTAGGATCTATACTGTCCAGACTTTCAAAAATGCTGGTGTTCTCCTGCTCGTCCTCATCTTCTTTTTTCTTCTCTTCTTTGGCCTTGTCTTCGTCACTTTTGATATTGGTATAGTATGTTATTTCCTCAATTTCAGTGGAAGTGGCCACATTTGCAGCAAGATCAGGAACTTCCTCGCTTTCAGGGGCCTTATCCATGAAACTGAAATCAAACCCCAGGTTAGAATAGTTGTTTACGATTATCGTCTGAAAAGAGCTGACTCCACTGTCATCTTTTACCGGAAGCCCAAAACCATACGTATTCAGATACATGATGATGGGAAGGAGTATTCCTGTGGCTGAAATTGCAATTACCCTGACAACCGGGATAGACTTCTCCTCCTCATTTACCAGCAATATTACCCCCATGACAAATGACACCAGTGACGGCAAAAAACCTACCAGCACAAAGGAACTCAGGAGCCCTACTATAGAAATAATAAGTGCGATGACGGTTACATTCATTAATGTTCCTCTGGATTTATGTGCATTTTTTACAAAAACTTAAAATTCCTAAATGTCAATACTTGTATATAGAATATTTTATACTACAATATATTGTAGTTAAAGTGTTAAGTTAAGTTTTTTAGTTTTTTTGTGAGGAGGTATGAATATGACAGTAGCTACGTCTTTGGAAGCATTGGATATCAGCGTGATCCGCAATATACTTCGTTCAATGATAAATGAGCATTGGTCCGTTAGCGAGGCCCTTGATGAATATGACGTTCCTGAATATCTTCGCGATGAGTACACATCACTTATCGAGAAGTGTTTTATTGATTAAGTCAAGTCCCACGTCATAGACCTTCCCCTCTGTGGCGTCTTTGAGCCAATCAGCCATAGATATACCATTTTGTGTAAACAGCGTGAAATGGTGTTCTCTAACACTTGTATGTACAGTCCCGCCCATGGTTATGAGCGGGATTTTCCATTCATTTAAGAAAATCCCAAAATGCGGTGTTATCTCCTTAAGCTCTCTGACCATTTCCCTGAGCTGTCTGAAGTACTCTTCCTGCACATCCCTGTCGGTCTCATACTTCTTATTTACTATGTCGTTATAATACGCACTAAGAAGGTAGTCCCTTACTGAACTTGAATACAGATACTTAACCCTGTCCCCAAGCTCGGAATACAGATGCTTGTACCAGTCATAAGTAATATTGTCAGTAAGGATGGGCTTCCAGAATCTCTCCGGAGCCTGCCAGATACTCTTTGCTGTCTTTCTCCACTTACTGTAAAGAAGCTGTCCGCTGTCAGAGAAAAGAGTGATATTTCTGGCCTTTGGATAGTAGTCCTCTATTACCTCTCCTGCAAGCGCAGGCACAGCAAATGCACCGGCTGAGTTTCCGGCGATCAGTAGTGTACTGGGATTTGGGAAAAGAGCTTTCGACACCTTCATACTCTCCAGGAAATTCACATATCCGTGGAAATGAAGCACCTCGTCGCTCCCGTCCTCACCCTTGTATGGATAGTCATTGTTGCCGACATGGAAATCCCCTGTGGCGTAGGTGATCACCACAAAACTCCAATCCTTAAACGGATTGGCTTCATTTTTCATGTCTGTGATGCCCACATTAATGTTCATAAGCTGGGTAAATGGACGAAGATTGTTCCAATAGAAATTAGGCTGTCTTGATGCAACCTTACCCCCTGTTACAGGTCTTGCAGCCGTATACTCGTTCCAGGCTACTCCTCCTCCGGAGAAAAAAATACACAGTTTCTCAGGATTAGCCAGCTTAACATAGATGTAATACTCTGACCCGTCACCTGAAAGTCCCTTTTCAAGAGGTACTCTGTACCACGTCATCTTTTCAGGGTTATCCGGAAGGTCATCAGCTCTCCTTGGGGAATTCTCTATTGCCCTTCCAATGGAATTTTCCACGAAATCTCCTGCCTTAGAGGCAAATACAATACCCTGTTTCAGGTTGTTTTTGTTTAATCTGTTCTTAAGACTCATATATTAAACATCTTCTCCGAGGCGTTTTTCAGATCCTTAAATCTGAATATCACAAGTGCCGAAATAAGTATCATGTAGCTCATTATGCTTGCAACTGCAGGCCATGGAAAATCATTCTTCCCGTTTCTTATAAAATAAATCTGAGTAAGCGATATCAAAAAATCAAACACTAAATATAGTATATATTCATCCAGACGAAGCTTTTCGATAAAGGCTATAAGGATGGTTGCAATGGCAAGCCCTATAAGCGTCATGGGAATCATCCAGTTGATGCTCCAGCCATGAAAGCCAGTCTTTACGTCGATATAATAGTCAACAATGATTGCTACTATTACTTCGAAGGTGATCACCTTGATCAGATTGTTTCTCAGATACATGGTAGCCAGAACATCAATCCATGCCACCAGAATCCCCAGCATAACGGGTCCAATAAATGAGTGTTCCTCTTTACTCATAATATTGATAGCTTCGAATACTATCTCGGACGTTATAAATAGGAAGGTGCACATTTTCAAAAAAGTTATGCTGCTGATCTTTCTCTTCTCCAGTACAGGAAATGAAGGATTCTCATCCCCGTCTACTTCTTTAAGTCTTCCCTGGCAGAGCGGGCAGCACTCTTTTCTACCTCTGATTTTTACATTACATTTCTGACAAATCTGCATTACTTTTGTTCCTCTAAAAGATCGTAATCATTGGTTCCAAGCTCTATCTCCAGTCCTTCTTCTGAGAGGCATCTGAAGAAATTCAGCATGGTTTTGTGTGTTTTAAATGGTGACACCTCACCAAATACCATATTGTCCCTGAATGTACATACACAGACCTGCTGGGAGGACGCCGTCATAAAGGCGCTGAATCTGTCGATATAATCCGAAACCTCATCAGGCATCTTGATCTGACCAAGATTGGACATCGAGGTTGTTACTCCCCTCTTTGCCGCAGCATCAAATCTTCCGATCGTAAAGTCCTTAATTGGAAGGGGAACCATCTTGATAGCAAGATTGTGTTCCAGGGTCGAATAAGAATTCATTGTCTTCTCAATATTTTCAGAAGAGAGCTTCTCCTTAAAATCCTTGGCGACAGGTTCGATAATGCTTGATAATTCACCCGTGTAATCCACCGGAGCATAATCTACATTGATTACGCCAAAGAAGTTCCTTGCGGTTCCGCTCTTGTAGAACTGCCTTAAGTTAACAGGAACGCTGACAACCACGTGTTTCTTCATCTGATGCCTGTTCATTCCCTGAATAACCGCCTTGATATACAGTGCAACGCAGAGAACTCCCACCGTTGAATTGTACTTGTGGGCAAGATCCAGGAATTTCTTTGCTGATACCGTTCCTTCAAGAAGGTGCGGCAAAAGATTGTCATCCAGCTCTCCCGTGACCTGATAAGCCTTTACTGACCTCATCTCGCCAAGCTGTTTAAGCCCCTTTTGCTTCTGATAATTATCATCAAAAGCATCCACATTTTTCTCCTCTACAGAGAAATCATCCGAAGGCTTAATATTCTCACTCAAATTGTGTCTTATCTGAATGTATCTGGTGATAAGACTTTTGAAGAACATGAATGCTCCTGTGCCATCTGCAAGTACGTGGAACATCTCAAGGTTGATCCTTTTGCCAAAATAATTGACCCTGTAGAGAAGCCCCTTTTTCCCCGGAATATAAAGTGGCAGACAGGCTGGTGTGTGCTCAAGCTCAACCTTGGCACGAAGATCGCTGTCCTCTAAGTAGTACCAGAATATTCCTCTGTGGAGTACGCAGTTAAAAAAGGGAAACTCCTCAATCGTGTCATCCAGTGCCTGCTGCAGGACCTGCTCGTTGACCTCCTCTTTCAGCTCACAGGTCAGCCTGAACACCCTTGTGTTGGCTCCCTTTGCAGTTGACGGTACAATCTTGGCAGCATTGTCAAGCTCGTACCAGTTAGCTCTTTTTTCCATAAAACAAAAACACCTCAGAATCTATGTGATGATCAGAGCTTTTCAAGTCGCTCTGTGACTATATCCATGTTGCCCTTGCTCATCCTGTAGATAACGTCCTCAAGGGAAATGAACTTCTTGTTTCGGATGAACTTAAGGTACTTGGTGGTAAATCTCATTTTAATACCCTTGCCCTCAATGCCGGAATTCACCTTATCCTGTATGGTTGCACAGGTATCAGCCGGGTCATGGGCCATGTTCTTACTGAGTATGCAAAGAAGTGTGCCGGCAGTGCGCACAAATCCCTCGCAGTTGGGATCATCGGACACATCAATGGACTGAAGAGCCCCAACAGACCACTTCTTAAGGGTATGATAGATTCCATACTCGCAGTCCAGTTCAACCAGCTTGTCATTGACGCCGTCGTATAGCCATACTTCATTGCCCTTAACGAACATGTCTCTTACCTGGAAAAGACTTCCTTCAAACGGAAAAGAGATACCGGCGCTCTCACAGCCTGTGAGCATGACATTTGCGTTGATCTCCTCAACGATGTCCTCTGGCTCAGGGATATCCTCTTTTGGCCCAACCTCAGGCTCTTGGTCAGGCGCAATCTCAGGCTCCTTAAACTCGTCTGCCCCGTTCATCTCCTCGTACTTTTCCTCAAACTCAGGAGATGTCTCTTTGGTCTCAATGCGCGCACTCTCCTCGTGCCTTATCCTGTAAGTTCCAAAGCCGGGTGTCTGAACCGTGAACCTGTCAGTATTGCACTCCTCAAAAGGTCCGGCAACAGGGAATCTGCCACGCTTTCTTCCAAAGTAATCAGTATCGAAATTGATAGCGCTGCCATCGGGATTTTCAAATCTCTGCTCAGGCTCAAAGGCAATGCCAAGAGCCTCAGTATTTATAGGCAGAGTAAAGTTCCTTGGAAGATACTCATAGAGATTGGTATGAAGGGTATATCTTCCATCCTGCTCATCCAGATAAAGACTGATCTTATGGTCTTTATCCACGTGGGCTGCCACTTCAAAATCACATGGTCTCGCCCCGTTATAATAGGCATTTCCACCGGTGTAAACAGGAAGATGGTCATAGTAAGGATCAGTTGAACCATACTTCTTGAACATGTCTTTTCCAAACCTTGCAAAATACTGTGCTGCGGTAGGATAACTGTTATATACACAGGTACCACAGATGAAATTATTAAGATCCATGGTATCACAATTCTTGGAAATGCAGTAATCAAGCAGATCCTGACGAACCTTCTTCTGTACAAAGATATTGTTGTAGAACCTGGCATCTCCATGAAGAATAACCATAAAGCCTGCAATCTTTGTAGAATGAGGCACATGGTAAGGGGTAAACCTCTGGGTTGGGATCTTGTCCGTGCCATCGCAAGTTGCAGAGCCCACATAGGTAAAAGAGCCCGCGATCAGGTTGTGCACAAACGCCAGTCCCTGAGTGCTTAGCCTGCACGAAATATCAGACAAAAGCAGGTTGTGATCTATAAGGGTCGGTCCGTGGGAAACCTCAACAAAAATATCTTCTCCCAGAGCCAGACCATCGTCTATAATGGTGCCCTCTGGCGGAACATTGTCGTGGAAGAAATTCTGGGTAACCCTTGTACCCTGTGCCTGCCAGTCAAGCCACAAGCCTCTTGTACAGTGGTCAATATGATTTCTTCTGATGATCGTATCAATAGCTGCATGGAGCTTGATTCCGCCGATCTCTGCTCCTGCAAGATTGTGTTTGTTGTTGATGTTGTGGATATGGTTGTCTTCAATGATACAGAAAGCACCCCCAAGATGCCCCACAATACCTGTCTGACCGCAGTCATGGATATCACAGCGTCTTACTATATGGGAGCCAATAGTCTCTTTTGACCATCCCTCATTGACCGCCTGGCAGATGCAATCACGCTCCGTCTGGGAGCCAATCTTGATAAATGTGGTGCTCCACTTATTGTTGTTGCCCGCCTGGAAATATTTGCCAAGGGAAATACCGCTGCATTTTGACTCATAGATATCGCAGTCTTCGATGATCCATCCCTTTGACCAGTGAGGGCCTACCATTCCCTCCTGATAAGCTGTGGGAGGTGCCCACTGGGTCGCAGCGCATCTTATGGTAAAGCCGGTAAGGCTGATATAGTTAAGGCCTGTTTTTTCAGGATAAAAGCACGCTTTTCTTACAGAGAACTCCACATTCTCTTCATTGGGGTCCTTTGTACCAAAATTCGCATAGATTATGGTGTTACCATCCTCCTGGGCAGTAAACCATACATATTCAGTAAAGTCCGCATCCCATGACCTCTTGTCCTTTTGAGGATGCATGCAAAGAGAGAGGTCAAAGACCTCGTACATGGACTTTCCATCCAGATATATATCTCCTGTGTGTGGATTTTTATCAGAGGATGAGAACCAATCCCCGTGAACTACATCGATATAAGGGTTATAGCTGCCAAAATAGCTGTTAGGAATTCTGATGCGCCAGACATTTTCAAATGCTTCCCAGCCAAAAAGGCGCTCCGCACCTGTAATAACAGCTTCCCCCTTTGAAGTGCTGACATATCTTATCCTGTCAGTTTCTGTTCCTGAATGAGCAGGTCTTACCCATTCCCGGTATATCCCGGGCGCCACAAGAACCGCATCTCCTGCCCTTGCAATATTAGCTGCCTCCTGGATAGTCTTAAATGGGTGCTCCATTGACCCATCGCCGCTTCTAAGAACATTTCCCGATACATAGATATGCATAAAAACACCCCTCCAATCTGATATTAAAGCTGTGCTATACTATAGTATAACACGTTTTTGTACACACTATCATCGGAGGAGTCATTTTATGGGAAGAATGAAATTCATTTATGCAATTGCCATCCTGGCAGCTTTTATCCTGTCAGGAATAATAATAAGCCTTGTCAGCTCTTTATTTTAAATACTGTTCTGCTTCTTGTTCTGATACAGATCTGAATCAGCCCTGGCAATAAAGGCCTGGAGCGAAACAGGTGCAGCATAGTCATATTGTGCAATTCCTATGCTTACAGAAATATCATATAGAACACCCTCAACATCAGACAGACGTCTGATGTTATTTTTTATCTGATCGGCGATGTAGCTGGCCTCTGCCCTGTATGCCATCTCAGCCACTATAACAAATTCGTCCCCGCCATATCTTGATACAAACATCCTGCCTCTTGGCCCCTGACAGGCGTCCTTGATTGCGCTGGCAACTCTTATAAGTGCCCTGTCACCCTCAGTATGTCCGTAAGCCTCATTGATATCTCTTAATCTGTCCACATCGACCATTAGAAGGAACAGGCTCATTCCGGTTTCTTCATTCCTCATCTTCTTGATCAGGAACTTGTACATCTGATTCCTGTTGTTGGTCTGAGTGAGGGGATCTATGGAGATCATGTTGTCCTGTATTGTGGTGAATACATAGAACACAGCTGCCACCGCTCCGTAGCACAGGAAAGGTATCCTCCAGTAAACAGCCTGCAATGCTCCAAGCAGTATCGGCGCAAAGGGGAAGATTGCAATCATCAGGTAAATCTCCCTCTCTGCATATCTGTCCTTGTTGGTAAATCTTCCAAAGGCCTTGATAGAAGAAGCTATCATGTATGCAAAAGGAACTATTACAAGAACAACATAAAACTTACCGTTTACAAGCTTACCTGTTTCATCAACATAAAACACGAGCCCTGTCCAGTAAGCAGAAATGCACAACGCCGCAGAAATCAGAACAGGTATAAAGAGGATGCGTCTCTTTTTCCTGCTCTCGACAATCTCACTTCTCTGAAGCGCCTCAGATACTATAAACCAGCAGTAAGCTCCCATTGTGATAAGAATATAGGTGAATGTGTTTGATAGATAGATTATTGCTTCAGAGGTCTGCCCTTCACTGCCGTCCACTACGGCCCAGAATATCTCAGCGACAAAATACAGTATGAGAATTGCGATGAGCTTACCCAGATAAATTGAAGAAGCCTGCTTATTAACTCCCTTCGTGATCTTAACAAGAATGATCATAAGGAGTAATATGCACGCTACATGTGCCTCTATATAATAATAAGCGTACCCCAAATTGTTGCCTCCAGATGTCAGTAATAAATTATGTCATGCGCCGCCAGCTATCGCTTTTAGCGCCTCAAACTCAGAATCGTACACGCCTCCCATAGCCTCTACTTCTTCCCATGTATACCAGGAACCGGACAGCTGAACCCCGCGAATGGAAATATCAGTGGCAATGACCATAAACGGCTTGTGGTTTACCACAATATAGCAGGTCCTGTTCAGTCCAAAAGGTGTCACAAAAACATGCCCAGTATCTACCAGATGATTAAGTTGATCAATTGATAAACTTTTTGATAGAGGAACAGTTCTCAGCATAGAAACCTTCCAAATTTAAAATAATAAAAAAGCCAAAACGTATACAAATTTATTATACTCTCTGACTTTTTTAGTGTAAATTCGTTTATATTTATTTAATAATATGTGTATAGTCCCTTTCGCCGAAAATCCCCGTTCCTACGCGGACAAAGGTAGCTCCTTCCTCGATTGCCACCTCATAGTCCCCTGTCATTCCCATGGACAGTGTATCCATCGAAACGCCATCAATATTCATGGCGTTAATCCTGTCTTTGAGCTCTCTAAGTCCCTTAAAATACTGTCTGTTGCTCTCAGGATCCTCTGTATAGGGCGCTATGGTCATAAGCCCCCTGATATTAAGATGGGGGAAAAGAGCTATCTCTTTTACAAAATCAGGCACCTGCTCCGGGGAAAGGCCGAATTTACTCTCCTCGTGGGCCATATTAACCTCAATAAGAACGTCTATAACCTGATCTGCCTTGGCAAACTGCTTCTCTATCTCGGATGCAAGCTTAACATTGTCAACAGAGTGGATCATGCAGACCCTTCCAGGCAGATACTTAACCTTATTGGCCTGAAGATGGCCTATCATATGCCAGGAAAGAGGCTCTTTGATCTCGTCAGTCTTATCCTTGATCTCCTGTACCTTGTTCTCGCCAAAAACGGTTATGCCACAGTCCATTGCCTGTCTTATGTCGCTGACAGGTTTGGTCTTGCTGACAGCGATGAGAGTCACCTCATTTACTGGTCTTTTTGCCCTCTCGCAGGCTGAAACTATGTTTTTCTGTACTATTTCAAGATTCTCTTTTATCATAAACGGCTCCTGTACTGGATTTTTTTCCTTGTTCAGTATATCATAATCTTGTAAGTCTGTAATGGGGGTTGTTCTACATGAACGTCAGCGAAATATCAAACGGTTCCGAAGTCAAAATCCACGCCGCTATATCAGGCCACAGCATAGTTCTTATGACTGAGGCTATTTTTGGTGTATCAGCGGGACTCCTGGTCAAACCAATGGAGTATTTTGGCAAATATATGCAGTTTCTGGAGCCCTCCAATGTGGAGATAAGAAACAAGCGAGATGGCCGCGTCTACAAGTTCATGTCAACCACAATAACTCCCGTCAAGACCAGATACGGCAACTTCCATCTCATAAGAAGCTCCTCCAAGCTTGAGCCAGAGAACTCAAGACGCGCCGAGAGATTCTATATAGAGAAACTGGGCCTTATGTCCATCAACGGCAACAACATGGATCTTAAGAACTGTATCGTCCATGACATCTCAATGAGAGGAATCGCCCTTGTTGTGGGTGATTCAGCCAACCTCAAGGTAGGCGATCAGGTTGACGTAATGTTCAGATACGGTGCAATGCTCCACAACTACGAGCTCTCTACAGTCGTTGTAAGAAACTTTGAGACCAATGGTAAAAAAGCTGTCGGCTGCAGTATCTCCAACCTAAATGTGGATCTTATAGGCCTTCTCGTATCCAAGAAGAACGAAACCCACACCAATCTTGATGCCATACCTGCTACAGACCTTAATCCCAAGATTTCCGAAGCTGAGCAGATTGTCGAAGTCAACGAAGACGTGGCAAAAGACCTTATCCCGGAGAGACCGCCAACGATCACTATTTCTTCAAATGGATACAATCCATTTGATCCAAAGAACCTTGAACATATAACAGATAAGACTCTTAGAAAGGCCAAGCAGGAAGAACGTATAGCCAAACAGGCTAAGGAGATTGAGAATCTGCTTGATTTAAGAGACATATAGAGTGACATAAAAATGGACCTGTGGCATAACCCACAGGTCCTTATTTTCTGTATCAGAATCTCATCTGCTTCTCAACCATTCTAACAAACTCAACGTTGTTTCTGGTCTTTGAGAAGAGGTTGATGCACTGGTCAACTGCTTCGTCAGCCTTCATGCTGTTAAAGCCTTTTCTGAGGCTGTTGATAGCTGTAAGTTCCTCAGGAGTAAGAAGGAGATCC